>Ga0335078_10014391_pt1 | contig 11735 bp, 8 predicted proteins | sample Lox_Sample_32_FD_206711 | JGI IMG/M metagenome (GOLD analysis project Ga0335078, IMG submission 206711) | Soil microbial communities from Loxahatchee National Wildlife Refuge, Florida, United States - Lox_Sample_3.2 | ecosystem: Environmental > Terrestrial > Soil > Wetlands | place: USA: Florida...
CTGCTGGTGCGCACGCGCACGGGACGGTGGACCTTCCCGAAGGGCCGGGTAGACGACGATCCCAATCGAGCGGCGGCAGCCGCGCGCGAAGCCTTCGAAGAGGCAGGCGTATTCGGTCGCGTCGAAGCAAATCCCATTGCTCGTTACCTGCACAGCAAGCGAAGCAGCTTCCACTTTGACGAACACGCGGTCGACGCGCACCTTTGCGAAGTCGTGAGCATGGTACCTCCGGAAGAGGTGCATCGCAATCCGACGTGGTTCGACGCTGACAAAGCCAAGCGCCGGCTGTGCGAGAATCGCAAGCCGAAGTATGCGTCCGAGGTGACCAAGGTGGTCGATCGGGCGCTGGAACACATCGAGCAAAGACGCCTGCGTCGCCGCGGCTGATCAAGCCTCACCTCACCGCAACATCCTTCCCTGACGTTCTACAATACTTGTCTCCTCGACAATATGGCGCAAGCAGACAAAGTCGCGCGCGGCCTCCAGTACTGGATGGAGCAGGTGATCGAAGAGGCCGAGAAGGTTCGCGGCGGATTCGAAGCCGATCCGGTGCACGACTTGCGCGTGGCGATCCGGCGCTGCCGGTCGATTGGTGACGGCTTCCGCATGCTCGATCCGCATCCGGCGTGGAAGAAGATGAGGCGCGCCGGGAAGACCGTCTTCGCGGCGCTGGGCAATCTGCGCGACGTGCAGGTGCAGATGGAGTGGGTCGGGAAGCTCGGAGCGGAAGGCGATCCGGTTCGCGAAAAACTGATGGCTCACTTCCGCAGTCGGGAGCAGGAGTTGAAGGCGCTGGCAGCGGAGGCTCTCGCGGGGTTCGACACCAGACAGTGGCAGGAGTGGGCTACGCTGCTGGGCCAACGTGCGGAGCAGATTCCGGTGGGCGGCGAGGTGTTCCAGGTCATCGCCTTGGAGCGCTGGATCGACGCACGACGGCTTCATTCCGCGGCGTTGAAGAGCCGGAGCAAAGCGGCGTTGCACGCGGTGCGGATCGGCCTGAAAAAGTTCCGCTACATCGTCGAGAACTTCCTGCCCGAACTGCACGATGCGTGGATCAAGGATCTCAAAGAAATGCAGGACATGCTGGGCGAGATCCACGATCTGGATGTTCTGGTGGAAACGGCGCGCGCCGGGGCGGTGTTTGAAACTCCAGAGCAAAGGGCGGCGTGGCGGAATGCGATTGTGGCCGAGCGCACGACGCGATTGCAGAAATATCGTTCCAGGATGATTGGCCGGGATTCGCTGTGGGTGAAGTGGCGCACCGGACTGCCCTCAGGAGCAACGTTGCACAAGGCGATCTTGAAGAAGTTCGAGACCTGGGCAGCTCTGCGAGACTCCGACCGTTTGCATACCGAAAACGTGCTGCAGATGAGCCTGGAGCTTTTCGACTTCCTCTCAACTGAGGGTCTGTGCAGGTTTGTTGAAGTTGAGGGGGTCGAAGCGAGAGATCTGCTCACGATCGCCGTTCTGGGTCACGAGGCTGGGCGCACAAGGAGTGGCAGGCACCACAAGGCCGTGGTGAAGGTCTTCGAGCAACTGGATGTTCCGCCGGGATGGTTGCCGCTGCACATGCAGATGGCGGGCCTGATCGCGCGATATCACACAGGAGCTCCCCCGAGCGCGACCCAGAGACGCTACGCAAGCCTGCGGAAGTCGGAGCGGAGCTTGGTGGATCGGCTCGCCGGCATCATTCGCCTGGCGGACGCCGTCGAAAGACAGCGTGACCCTGCTGCGCGCGACGTCAGCATTGTGCGCAATAACGGCCATATCCTGATTACCGCCGCAGGAGTTCACGATCGGACACGCCAGGCGGAGCGCATCGGCGCAGCCCGCCACCTGCTGGAGAGCGTGTGCGGAATGCCGATCATGGTACGTCCGGCGTAGCTGTTGTGCTAAGGTTCTTGCAAGATTTTCCTCACAAAGTGAAAGCAGATGAAGGCAGAAAAAGCGAAGGCGAGAAAACTATCTAACGCGCGAGTAGCAATCCTGGGGGCGGGCAAGATCGGCACCATCCTGATGCAGGCCATGTTGCAAAAGGGCCTGCTGTCGAAGACGCTGATCCATGCGACTGTGCAGCATCCGGAGAAAGCTGAGACGTTGAATAACGAGTTGGGAATCGAGGTCGGCACGGACAATGTCGAGGCCGTGCGCAATTCCCAGGTCGTGCTGGTGTGTGTGAAGCCGCAGACGGTCGCGCAAGTGATGGAGGAGATTGCTCCGGTCGCCACGCCCGAGAAGCTGATCATTTCCGTCGCGGCGTCGGTTCCCACCGATTACATGGAGAAGCGGCTGACGGCCGAGGTTCCGATCATTCGCGCCATGCCGAACACTCCGGCGATGCTGGGCGCGGGAATGTCAGCGATCTGCAAAGGGCGATATGCCTCGCAGGACGATATAGAGATCGCCCGCAAGCTTTTCGATACGGTTGGCCGTACCGTCGTGGTCGACGAGAAGCACATGGACGCGATCACCGGGCTGTCGGCGAGCGGTCCGGCGTTCATCTACATCATTCTCGAGTCACTGGCGGAAGCCGGCGTCAAGGTGGGATTGCCGCGTGATCTGGCGACCATCTTAGCGGCGCAAACGGCGCTGGGAGCCTCGCGCATGGTGCTCGAGACCGGACATCACCCGGCCCTGCTGAAAGACGCGGTAACCACACCGGCTGGCTGCACGATCGACGGCATCCTCGAACTGGAAGAAGGAAAGCTGCGGGTGACGCTGATTAAAGCGGTCGTAAAGGCAGCGCAGCGGGCGAAGGAACTGGTCTTCAGCTAACGAAAACACGGAGCAGCGCTTCCCCGTGTTTTCTTTTCCAGACTCACCGAATTTTCAGGCATTCGTCGGATATAATCCGTTGCGACTGCGATGGACTTCGATCAACTCGTAACTTTTCTCGAAGTCGTTAAGCTCGGCAATTTTTCCCGCGCCGGGCAGAAGGTCCTGCGTTCGCAGTCGGCGGTGAGCGCGCAGATCCGCCAGATTGAAGAAGAGTACGGCGAGCGGTTGCTCGATCGCTCCGGCAAGGTCGTGCGCCTGACGCCCGCGGGCGAGGTGTTCTTTGAATATGTCCAGCGAATCCTGACCGTCTATCACGAGTCGAAACGCGCGGTCGCCGACCAGGGACAGCAGCCGCGAGGAGTGCTGGCGATCGGCGCGAATGAGGCTACCTGCCTCTACGTTCTGCCGGACGTATTCGCCAAGTACTTGAAACGCTATCCTGACGTTCAGATCAGCATCTACCGCAATTTCAGCCGCAAGATTCTGGAGCGCGTGCACGATGGATCGATCGATGTCGGAGTTGTAACGATGCCGGTAAAGTCGCCGGGATTGAAAGTCAGGTCCATTCACCGCGACCGGCTGATGCTGATGGTGGACGCGAAGAATCCGCTGGCGAAGATGAAGTCCGTCCCGGTATCGGTGGCGGCGGAACAGCCGCAGTTGTACCCGAAGACGGGTTACACCCGGCAGCTTCTCGACCGGATTTACCGCCCCTATCAGAGCCAGCTGAAAATCCGCATGGAACTGCCAAGCGTAGGGATGATCAAGAGCTTTGTGGCGGCCGGATTGGGCGTTTCACTGATCAGTTCGCGTTATGCCCAGGACGAGGTGAGGGCGGGCACCGCGAAGCTGGTGGAATTGGAAGGTGAGGATCTTTGGCGTGAACTAGGCGTGGTGTACCAGAGCAATCGAACATTACCGCGATCGGCGAAGACGTTCGTGGACTTGATTCTCAGCGAAGCGACAGTGAAGGGGAACTAGTCGCATCGCGATACACTAATTCTGCAACAAAACCAGCAATACGCAATCTACGAACACAGAAAACCAGGACTAAAGGATTTGCGGGTGAGGACAATCCGGCGTTCTTTCATTTTTGTCGTGGCACTCATGGCCACAGCGGTAATCGCAGCAGGGCAAACCATTCCCAACCAATATTTCGGTGCGCTAAAGTGGCGCTTGATCGGGCCATTTCGCGGGGGACGTGCGGTTGCCGCCGTCGGGGTTCCCGGCCAGCCAAACACGTTCTACATGGGCACCGTGGAAGGAGGCGTCTGGAAGTCGACCGACGCCGGCCTGACGTGGAAGCCGATCTTCGACAATGAACCGATCGCCTCGATTGGATCGATTGCCGTTGCTCCCTCCAATGCTAACGTCATTTATGTCGGCACGGGCGAGTCGGACATCCGTTCGGCGCTGTCGTCGGGAGATGGAGTGTATAAGTCCACCGACAGCGGGGCAACATGGAAGAATATCGGACTGCGCGATACACGCCAGATCAGCAAAGTGGTGGTCGATCCGACAAATCCAGATGTCGTTTATGTCGCCGCGCTGGGCCACGCGTACGCGCCGAACGCAGAGCGGGGAATCTTCAAATCGACCGATGGCGGCGCAACCTGGGCTCATGTGCTCGATAAAGGCCCGGATCTCGGCGCGTCGGATCTGGCCATCGCCTCTGGACATCCCAAGGTGCTGTTTGCCGCGATGTGGAACACGCGCCGTCCGCCGTGGAGCACGTATGCGCCGATCGATGGCCCCGGCAGTGGCATCTATCGCAGTCTCGATGGCGGCTTGACGTGGGCGGAACTCAAAGGCAACGGCCTTCCAGGCGGCCAATGGGGACGCGTCGGCGTAGATGTAGCTCCCGACGGCAAGCGCGTCTACGCCGTCATCGACACCAAGCCCGGAGCCGGTCTTTATCGCTCCGACGATGGTGGCGACAATTGGGTGCTCGCCAATGGCGACCCGCGGTTGACTAGCCGCGCGTGGTACTTCAACTGGGTAACGGTCGATCCTTCGAATCCGGACGTCGTTTACGTTCCCAATGTAGCCGTGTACCGCTCAGAAGATGCGGGGAAAACCATCACTGTGCTGAAGGGAGAGCCCGGTGGCGACGACTACCACTTCCTCTGGGTTGACCCGAAGAATCCCGACCATCTGGCGCTCGCCAGCGACCAGGGCATCAACATTTCTGTTAACCGCGGGGTTACGTGGAGTTCCTGGTACAACCAGCCCACCGCACAGCTATATCGCGTCGCCACTGACAACAGCTTCCCCTACTGGGTGATGACGTCTCAGCAGGATAGCGGCAGCATCGCCCTGCGCAGCCGCAGTGATCACAACATTCTCTCCGCCCAGGACATGCCCAACATTGGAGGCGGCGAGAGCGCGGCGATAGCCCCGGATCCGCTGAACAACGACATTTTTTATGCCACCGGCCAGTACGGGCCGGTGGCGCGCTTCGACCGCCGCACCTCACTGAGTCAGGATGTCAGTCCGTGGCAGATGCCAACGTGGGGAACAGCGATCAACGATCGCAAGTATCGCGCGCCCTGGACGCCGCCGCTCGTGTTCTCGCCGGCGGATAAAAAATCCCTCTATATGGGCACACAGTACGTGATGAAGACCAGCGACGGCGGACTGCACTGGTCGCAGATCAGCCCCGATCTGACCGGCGCGAAATCGCAGCCGGGGGGAGCTACGGCGAAGCCGACGGTCCAGAACTCGACCGCTCTCGGCTACGGGGTCGTATTCACGATTGCGCCGTCGCCGCTTAACGCAGACGTGATTTGGGCCGGGAGTGACACAGGGCTGATTCACGTTACGCGCGATGGCGGAAAAATCTGGCAGAACGTCACACCGCCGGGGCTCAGTGACTGGAGCAAGATTTCTACCCTCGAAGCCTCTCATTTCGAACCCGGAGAAGCGTTTGCGGCGATCGATCGTCACCGGCTCGACGATCAGCGTCCTTATGTTTACCGTACCCGCGATTTCGGCAAGACTTGGCAGCCGATCGCGAATGGCGTCGGCGAGTCCGCCTTTGCGCGAGTAATCCGCGAGGACTTCCGTCAGAAAGGGCTGCTGTTCCTCGGGACAGAATTAGGCATATACGTCTCGTTCGATGATGGCGATCACTGGCAACCCCTGCAACTGAATCTGCCAGTCAGTTCTGTGCAGGACATCAGCATTCACGATGACGACCTGGTGATCGCTACTCATGGCCGCTCAGTCTGGATCCTCGACGACATTTCTGCGCTGCGGCAGCTGAACCCAAACGTTACATCAGCTGGAAACTGGTTGTTCGCCCCCGCACTTGCCTATCGCGTCGATAACGATGTGTTCCTGGGAACGCCTCTACCGCCGGAGGAGCCGCAGGCAAAGAATCCGCCGGATGGGGCAATCATCGATTACTTCCTTAAATCGGCTGCTGAGAAAGCAACTCTCGATATCCTCGACAGCAACGATCAGGTGATACGTCACTACTCGAGCCGCACCAAGCCGCCAAAGCATCTGGTGCTTCCAATCGCGGAGCGCTGGTTTCCTGAACCCATCCTGCTGGAGGCTAATGCCGGTTCGCATCGCTTCGTGTGGGATCTGCGCGCCGCAAGTTCGGGCGCGAGCGACGCGGAAGATGCCAGCGATGAGCCGACGGCGCCAAAAGGTCCTCGCGTGCCTGCCGGCATATACCAGGCGAAGCTGACCGTGGACGGCGGCCAGACCTTCACGCAGAAGTTTGAAGTCAAAATGGATCCGCGGTGTACGGCCACTCCTGCGGAGCTTGCCGAACAATATGAGCTGGGGCGAGAGATCTACGCGACGACTATGCTGAGTCGCAAGGCCGAAGCGGAGATCGCGTCGGTGAAGAAAGAACTCCAGGCGGTCCATACGGCCAAGAACACGAATCCGGAGTTGATGGCGAGAGTCTCTGCCTTTGAAGCGGCGATGTCGAACGTCACTGAAACTGACAAGAAGTCGAATCAGCTAGGCTTAGACGCTGCGAACAGCGGGGTTGCCGCGGTGCTGCGCGTCGTCGAAAGTGGGGACCGCGCTATTCCGGCGCAAACTGCCGAACTGTACAACCAGGTGAAACAAGCCTTCGAAGCTCGCGCGGCGGAATGGCAGAAGCTGAAGACGACTCAACTTCCGGCGCTCAATCAGGAACTCGAGAAAGCGGGGTTGCCACAGGTGAAAATGGCGGAGATCGAACAGGGAATTGAATACTTGATGACAAGGTAGCGACAACCTCCGCGGCGCTAAGGCGCAACATGTGATCGGCCTCAGGGTTGGAGCTTTCAATGTTTTCAGAAAGTCCAGCGATAGCGACGTACCCTAATACCGAAAAAACAAGCAGTGTTGAACGCTATTGGCAACATGTGAATCCGCAATGGGTTCGCCTGCTCGACGCGCTCGATATGAATGTTCACTACGTGCGCGCGAGCGGTGTCTACCTGTACACGGAGGACGGCCGCCAGATTCTCGATTGCCTGTCTGGCTACTGCGTCCACAACACGGGCCACAACCATCCATACATCGTGCAAGCCCTGCGCGAGGAATTACGCGCCGAGGGCCCAGCGATGGTGCAGAGCCACATTCCGGATCTTGCAGGCGAATTGGCGCAGCGCCTCTGTGAAAATTCCGGCGGTTCGCTGGAGAAGGTTTTCTTCTGCAGCTCCGGGAGCGAAGGCGTCGAGGCGGCTATAAAGTACGCGCGCGCGCATACCGGGCGCACTGGTTTGATGTACGCCGATGGCGCATTCCACGGCCTGACCTGCGGAGCCTTATCGCTGATGGGCGATCCCTTCTGGCGCGAGGGATTCGGACCGATGCTCCCGGACGCGCATCAAGTCCCATTCGGAGATTTGGCCGCGCTCGAAGCGAGGCTGGCGACGAAGAAGATCGCCGCGCTCATCCTCGAGCCGCTGCAGTCGGAGGCCGGCATTCGCGTTCCGACGCCAGAATACCTGCAGTCGGCGCAGTCGCTCTGTCGGAAGTATGGAACTGTGTTCGTACTCGATGAAGTCCAGACCGGATTAGGTCGCACGGGAAAGTTTTTGGCGGGACATCGATACGGCGTCACTCCTGACATGGTCATCCTCGCGAAAGCACTCAGTGGCGGCTTGATTCCGATCGGGGCCGTGCTGATGACGAACTCCATTTACCGCTCGGTTTATGACTCGTTGAAGCGCTCGATCGTGCATACGTCCACTTACAGCGAAAATGGACTGGCCATGCGTGCCGGGCTCGCCACCCTCAACGTGATTCGCGACGAGCAGCTCACCCAGCGTTCCGAGCAGATGGGCGAGTACGTCCGACAACGCCTGAAGCACGAACTCGCGGGCTACGAAATGATCAAGGAAATCCGTGGCGAGGGCATGCTGAACGGCATCGAATTTATTGCGCCGCGGCAAGTGAAGTTGCGGCTTGCATTCGAAGCGTTCAGACATATTCATGCGGGAATGTTCGGACAAATGGTGGTAATGCGGCTATTTCGCGAGCACAATATCCTTACCCAGATGTGTGGGAACAACTTCATGGTGCTCAAGGTCGCGCCTCCACTGACCGCGACGGAAGAACAGGTCGAGCGTTTTGTGCGCTCGATGCGAAGTGTGGTGGAGTTGATCCACACGTCCGCGAGCTTCTGGAGCGACGCCGTAGGACTGGCAAAGAGAGTTGCGAATCTGTGAGAAAGCGCTTCTTCAACATCACGACGCTTGCGCTGGTCCTTTGCTCCAGCGCAATTGCGTTCGCGCAGCAACCACCCGCGACACCGCCCACGCTGCTGGAGACTGGCTTCCGGCAGATGTACAACCTGCAGTTCGACGAAGCGCACAAGACATTTGCGGAAGCGGCGCGCCAGAATCCGGACGATCCGATGGTTCCCGTTTCGGATGCGGCTGCATACTTATTTTCCGAGTTCGACCGGCTTCATATCCTTGAGACGGAACTGTTCGTCAATGATGATGCGTTCGAAAGCCGGGCCAAACAGGCACCCGATCCTCACGTGAAACAGGCGTTCGACGCTGACATGCAACGATCCGCTACACTGGCCGACAAGACGCTGGCAAAGAACCCGAACGACAAGAATGCGATGTTTGCTAAGTTGCTGCAATTCGGTTTGATTGGCGATTACACCGCTTTGATCGAGAAGCGCGATCTAAAGGGCTTGTACTATATCAAGCAAGGGCGCGAGCTGGCGGAGAAGCTTCTCGCCATCGATCCGACCTGCTATGACGCATACATCGCCGTTGGGGTAGAGAATTATCTGCTCAGCCTGAAACCGGCTCCAGTGCGCTGGCTTCTGCACATGACCGGTGCGGAGACCGACAAAGAAACCGGGTTGGAAAAATTGAGGATAACCGCAGCCAAAGGTCACTACCTGATGCCCTATGCAAGGATGTTACTGGCGGTTGCGGCGCTGCGAGATCACAAGCCGGACCAGGCACGCACGTTACTCGAGGGGCTGTCGCGTGAGTTCCCGCACAACCGGCTATATGCGTCAGAACTGGCGAAGTTAAAGCCGCCGCCGAATCCAACTACTCAGAATTACGGGTCCAACTAAGCAACTTGTCGTAGAACGTTGGGTTTACAACTCCAACATCACCAAACACCAGCCTCTCAGTCAGGGTGAAAAGAGACAAATGAAGATTGCCTCGGCGGCGAGTGCATTTCCCCGGCACACCTATGATCAGCAGACGATCGTCAGCGCTCTGCAATCAGTTTGGCGAGAGAAGTTACCCCGCCCTGAACTCCTGGAACGCCTGCACCGCAATACCGGCGTTGACCAGCGGCATCTGGTGCTACCGCTCCAAGGATATCTGCCGCTTGAAAAATGGGGCCAGGTTAACGATGTTTGGATCGAATCGGCTCTGGAACTGGGGGAGAAGGCGATATGCCGTGCGATTACGCCGCTAGGCCTGGAGCCGAAAGATATCGACGCATTGTTTTTCGTGACGGTCACCGGGGTTGCCAGTCCATCGATTGATGCGCGCCTGGTGAACCGCATGGCCTTGTCTCCACGAATCAAACGCAATCCGATTTTTGGACTGGGCTGCGTTGCCGGCGTGGCCGGCACTGCCCGCGCGGCCGATTATGTTCGTGCCTTCCCGAATCAGGTTGCGGTTTTGCTGTCGGTCGAAATCTGTTCTCTCACCTGGCAGCGAGACGATATGTCGGTTGCGAACCTGATTTCTACGGGCCTCTTTGGCGATGGCGCCGCGGCAGTCGTGATTGCCGGTGCTGAAACCGAACTTGATGGTCCCCGGGTGATCGATACGCGGTCGAGCTTTTATCCGAACACCGAGCGCGTGATGGGCTGGGACATTTCCGAGCGCGGCTTTCAGATCGTCCTGTCACCAGAGGTGCCAGACGTCATCGAAAAGAACCTGCGCGGCGACGTGGATCAATTCCTTGCCGACCACAACTTGCGGCGTTCCGATATAGGCAGCTGGATCATTCATACTGGCGGCCCGAAGGTTCTCGATGCCGTTGCTAATGCGCTTCAGTTGAAAGACGGCGAACTCGAAGCCTCATGGGATTGTCTGCGGCGAGTGGGAAATCTGTCGTCTGCGTCGGTGTTGGTTGTGCTTGAAGATTTTCTTGCGAACCGTCGTGGCGAGCCGGGCACCTACAGCGTTATGGCTGCCATGGGGCCGGGCTTCTGCTCGGAGTTGGTGCTGCTCCGCTGGTAATTACTGGATGAACAGATACGAAACGGATGTATTGATCGCCGGTGGCGGTCCCGCGGGATTGTCGGCAGCGATCGCCGCCCGGCAACAAGGGCTACGGGTTCTAGTTGTGGATCTCGCCAAGCCGCCGATCGATAAAGCTTGTGGCGAAGGCCTCATGCCCGATTCATTGCTCGCCCTTTGCGCATTGGGCGTCACGCTTCAGCCGGCGCAAACTGGCGAGTTTCGCGGCATACGTTTCAGTGATGGCGATCGATCCGTCGAGGCGTCCTTCCCGAACGGAATAGGACGAGGGATACGGCGCACCTTGTTGCACCAGGCGCTGATCGATCATGCGACGGAAATGGGAGCGACGCTGCTCTGGGAAACTCGCGTCGATGCCCGCGTAGGCAGGGAAGTACGAATTAACGGCGAACCTGCACGTTACCAGTGGCTGATTGGGGCCGACGGGAACGAATCGCGCATCCGGAAGTTCGCGCGGCTTGATGTCGGCAGCGCGTACGAGCGGCGTATTGGGCTGCGTCGCCACTTCAACGTCCGCCCGTGGAGCGAGTTTGTCGAGATCTACTGGGGCGAGAACTGCCAGGCCTACGTGACGCCCATCGCGAAGGACCAGGTCTGCGTCGCCGTCATCAGCAGGCAAAAGCTCGAATCGTTCGACAAGGCCATCGCGCAATATCCGGCACTCGTAAAGGAACTGAAAACCGCGAGGGTGATCACAACCATTAAAGGCGCGGTTACGGTTTCACGGCAGCTTCCCGCAGTGACCAGCGGACGCGTTGCGCTCATTGGCGAAGCTTCAGGATCGGCAGACGCCATCACAGGAGAAGGGCTGGCGATGTGCTTCCGGCAGGCACTCGCGCTGGGACGTGCGCTAGCCGAGGGGGAGCTCTCCCTCTACGAACAGCAACATCGACAAATCATGGCGTTGCCGCAATTCATGGGACGAACCATGCTGCTTATGGACCGCAACCCATGGGTCAAAGCGCGCAGCTTGCGGGCGCTCAGTTCCCGGCCGCATATCTTCGAACGCATGTTGTCGGTACATGTGGGAGCGGTGCCGCTAATGAAATTCGGCTTCGGCACGGTTATGAATCTCGGCTGGCAATTGCTGACAGCTTGAGGAGAGTTGATGAGGACGACAAGGCTGTTCATTCTGGTGCTGGTGTTGTTCTCGGCCGCAGCCCTGTCTGCGCAAGAACGGGTGTTCCAACTCGATCCAGCGAAAAGTGAAGTCGACTTTACTCTTGGCGATGTGCTGCATACGGTTCATGG
>Ga0335078_10014392_pt1 | contig 11734 bp, 15 predicted proteins | sample Lox_Sample_32_FD_206711 | JGI IMG/M metagenome (GOLD analysis project Ga0335078, IMG submission 206711) | Soil microbial communities from Loxahatchee National Wildlife Refuge, Florida, United States - Lox_Sample_3.2 | ecosystem: Environmental > Terrestrial > Soil > Wetlands | place: USA...
TTCGCCATCATGCTCTCTAGGCTTGGGAGGGAGGATTCAGTGGTGACTGCAGGCAGCCTATCCGACTTGTCAAAGAGAGACGCTGGGATTCCGCCCCACTGTTTGATTGTCCCGGGGAAGCTCCACTTCACCGAAGCGGAGGCAATTTCTGCCATCTTCTCCGTTGACCCTGCAAGAGTCAGGGGCAACTCCGATCAAGTCCTGAGGACCGCGCAGTCGCTGGTGCCAAAGTATGTGGTCAAAACAAGGCGAGCCCTGGACTCGGTCAAGCCGAAGCTCAGCCCACAGTACGAGCACGTAATCGAGAACGCAGAGCTTTACATGAAAGACGCCGAAAGTTTCCTTGCGAACGGGGAGGACGAGATGGCGATGCTCAGCATCGGCTACGCCGAAGGGCTTTTGGACTCGCTTTCTTTCGCGGGCGTCATCAAGATCGACTGGTGACCATGGACAACAAACTCATCATGGCCGCCCTCTTCTCGATGGAGGTCAAGGGGGAGGCAGCTGACGCCAGAGCCCTGGCGAAGAGGCTCAGATTGCGGCCCGAGGAGGCCACGAAGGCCATTGACGATCTGGCGAAGGCCGGCTTGGTCAGGCTCGTCGGAAAATCCGCCAAGCTGACCTCGAAAGGCAGGAGGTCCATAAGAGTGGTGTTCATCGGAGGCGGGTTCGAGCTGATTCACTACGGCCATGTGTACACGATTTCGAAGGCGAGGAAGCTAGGGGACGCACTCGTCGTTTCGGTCGCAAGGGACAGCACCATCCGCAAGAGGAAGGGGAGGGAACCGCTGATAGGCGAAGAAGACAGGGTCAGGCTGCTCTCGTCACTGAGGGAGGTGGACGCAGCCATACTGGGCGTCGAGGGAGACATCTACGTGACTCTCCAGAAGGTTAAACCTGACATAGTCGCGTTGGGCTACGACCAATACCACATGGAAGACGAGGTCAGGAGGGAGGCGAGGAGGCGTGGGATGAAACTGAGGGTGGTGAGGCTCGACTCCCCTTACCCGCACATCAAGACGACGAAAATCCTGAAGGAGCTCTAGGTGCCCGCTCGTCCCTTGAGCCTCTTCTCGAGGCGCACCATGGAGGCGTTGAAAGAATCCCTCCCGATCTCTTCTGCAAGCAGGCCCCGGGTGTCCTCCACGAGCATTCTGGCGACGTCTATCTTGCGCCTGGCACCGTTCGCGACGTGGTCATAGACCGCGAGCGGGGAGCAGAGGGAGTAGAGCTCCTCCATCACCCCGAAGTACTTTTTCGCCTTGTCTAGCTCCCTGTGGAGGACCGAATCGAGAACGAGCCTCTTCAGCTCCCCCACGGTGTCGAGGACTCCGAGCAGGTATGCCTCGGGAGACGCGCCCAGGCTCTCCATCGATGGGACTTCCCTGCCCGTCGCGAGGGCGATGACTGCAGACGCCTCCACGTATTCGGCTTCCGGGGAGACGAGGTAGCGCGACGTGGAAGATCCCGAGCTCTTCTTCAGCGAGGTCAAGAGCGATTTGGCGGTCGCGTGCTCTTTCTTCGCGTCCCTCATCTTCCCCGTGTGGACGTTAATTATCGCCCTCGAGCATGCAGAGATGATGTCCCTGCTTTCCTTCAGGACCCTGTCGCGGCGCTCGAGCTGGCCGGAGAAGGTAACTTCCATCGAATTCAGAGACTTCTTGACGCTTTCCAAGCTATATCGCCGCCAGCGTTCATGCTATGATAAGCTTACGCATGGCATCGTGGCACAGCCGTTTCCCATCATGTACTTTCAAAGGCGCGTCCTCACTGGGTACGGATGCGGGCCGACCACTCGTCGAAGGCGAAATAGGCCAAGCAAAAACTTGGTACCAACCTGAGTGGAGGAATTGGCCGGTCGGTTGTCTCGCATTTTGGAACCCAGAGAAATGCGTCCTCGACGATGCCAACATCACTGTGTCGAGAGCAGAGCCTCAAATAGGACAGAATCAGAGCTCACCAGTGCCCTCAAGATGCCGTTTGTTGGAGTGTTTATCAAACCAGATTCTGTCAGTTGCATGGTTCGCGATGCATTCGATGGCGGAGACGAAGTGAACAAGGTGAAGCCATTTTCCCAATAGGAGATACGTCTCCGGCAGGTCTAGGGAATACACCACCATGAACAAGTTGAAGGAGGACGGGTGGATGGTCTCGCGCAGCGCAGCTTCTCATGGGGCTGTCGACGTGTTCGCAGCAAAGGACGGCAGGGTCCTTCTGGTGCAGGTAAAGAGCGGCAAGGCCCGGACAACGAGAGAGGAACTCGAGCAGCTTGTTATGTGGGGGAGGCACTCAAATGGGGACGCTGAGGTCTGGCACTACACAGGCAGAGGAAAAGTGGTGAAGAGAAGGGTCTACGCGGCGAAGAGAGGTAGCAGTTGAAGGCGAAGTGCTACTTCTGTGACATGGAGCTGGAGGTAGTTCAATACAGGTTCCAGGTTGGGCCCAGGGACGAGCCTGTCTGCGAAGAATGCCACCTAAAGACTGTGAACAGGCAGAAGGCGAAGGCGGAAGAAGACGGGAAAAAAGGCTCAGGCTGAGGCGCAGGCACGCTTCAGTTCCCTGATCAGAGTGGAGACCTCCGTGAACTTCTCCTCGTCATCTCCCCTCCTGTAGCAGTCTAGCGCCTTCTCGTAGTCCCCGAGGGCGCTGAGCGCCTTGAGCGCAGGCGTCACCGTCGCCTCGGAGAGGATCAGCCTCCCCGCCGTCTCGTACCAGCCCGCGGCGTCGTCGTACTGCTCTAGCTGATAGAAGCAGACGGCTATGGATTCGCAGGCGTCAACCTTCTGCGGGTAGGAAGAGAACCTCTCGAACTGCTCCTTCAGCATGTACACGGCAGCGTTGCCGCTGCGCATCTTCTCGACACTGAAGCCTTGTGAGAAGTCCTGCATGAGCCGGACGAGCCGGGACCAGGCCTAAGTGTGGGGTGCTCTAGTTTTGTTGAGCCAGGAATCAACATGAGGCCCGGAGGGTTCAGTCCTACCTCAGGACTGCGTTCTCGGATTCCCTGAGTCTCCTACGAGCAGCCGCTTCCTTGAATCGCCTCCTCTCCGTGGCTGTGGTCAGCATGAGCGGAGGAATCGGGGTCGGCTTCCCCTTCTCATCCAGAGCGACGTATGTGAGGTAGCATGAGCCCGCGTGGACCCCTCTGCGCGTCGAAGGGTCCTGAGCCTCGATTCTCACCCCTATCTCCATGGAGGTTGTCCCGACGAAGTTAACAGAAGCCTTGAGGATCAGAAGGTTCCCGACGTAGACGGGGGCGAAAAAGTTCATCCTGTCAATGGAGGCCGTGACCACATTTGTACCCGCGTGGCGCCAAGCGACGATTGCCGCAGCCTCGTCCATGTACCTCATTATCGCGCCGCCGAAAACGTTCCCTAGCACGTTGGCGTCGGTCGGCATCATCAGCCTGGCGGTGACCATGTCTGACTCTGAAGGCTTCTTCCCCTTGTGTCTCGCCATCGTTGGCTTGCGCGCCATCCGAACTTGATAAGTGTGAACCTCTGCGCCCTGGATGCAGACGGCCAAGCCTGATGATAGTGAGACAGATACCGGTCGGCACCATGGCGAACTTCGTCTATCTGGTCGTGGAAGAGCGTAGCGGAGACGCTATGGTCGTCGACTCGGGGTGGGAGATAGGCCCAATCGAGGCAGCTGTCAGGGATACAAGAGCGAACGTGAAGTTCGCCGTGGCGACGCACGAACACTTCGACCATGTGTCAACCATCTCCGAGCTTGCCTCGCAGCTGAGGGCGAAAGTCGTTGCCCATGCGAACTCCCCCATCGAGTGCGATATTCGGGTGAAGGACGGTGAGGTGCTGAATCTGGGAGAGAAGGCGGTCAGAGTGCTCCACACGCCAGGGCACACGGAGGACAGTATCTGTCTCTACGACGGTCGGGAGATATTCACTGGTGACACCCTCTTTGTGGGGACCATAGGGAAATTCGACAGGGTGCGGGCAGAGGCCATGTACACCAGCCTGCACGAGGTATTGCTGAGGCTTCCGCCTTCGACCGTTGTGTACCCGGGTCACGACTACGGAGAGGTGCCGTGGAGTACGCTGGGGGAAGAGAGAAGAGCGAACCCGTTCCTCATGACGCGGGATCTCAGGAGCTTCCTTTCGCTCTTTTCGTGAGAATCGAACGCAGAAGGTCGACAGAGATATTCCCTCCGCTGATGACGAGCACCAGCTTCTGTCCCGGCTCTCCCCTTAGCGACCCTTTCATCACGGCCAGGGGGGAGGCGCCCGCGGGTTCCGCCAGCACCCGTGCGAGCGTCAGAAGCTCGTATACAGCGTCTTCGAGCTCGGCGTCGTTGACAAGCCCCACCCTGTCGACGTTCTTCCTCACGGATTCGAAGGTCAGCTCCCCTGGGATGGCTGCCTGCATGCCGTCTGCAATGGTGGGCTTAGGCTCTATCCTGCAAAGAGAGCCCTTCCTGAGGGATTCGTACATCGAGGGTATTGCCACTGTTTCTGCCCCGTACACGCGGACTCCGGGGACGGCTTCCTTCAGAGCAATCGCGATTCCAGATATCAGCCCTCCTCCCCCTATGGCCACGGCGGCCGCTTCCAGGTCAGGGAGCTGGCGACTGATTTCGAGGCCGCAGGTCCCCTGGCCTGCGATGATGTCAGGGTCGTTGAATGCGTGGATGAAATTCAGGCCCCGCTTCCGGGCGATGTCCATCGCATGCTCGTAGGCCTCGTCGTACCCCCTGCCGCGCCTGATTATCTCCGCTTCCTGCTCCTCGATTGCCTTCAGTTTCTGGGGATTCACGTTCGCTGGGACGCACACGGTAGCGCTCACGCCCAGGAGTTTCGAGACGTAGGCAATGGCGAACCCGTGGTTGCCTGACGAGGCAGTTATCACACCTCTCTTCAGTGCGGATTCAGGGAGCGTCTGAAGCTTGTTCAGCGCCCCCCTCAGCTTGAACACGCGTATCGGAAGCGCTGTCTCGAGCTTCAAGTACACGGAGCGCCCGAGAAGGTCCGAGACGCCTTTCGAGTACTCGAGCGGGGTGGGAGGGAAATACCTCCTGATTCTGCCTTCAGCATCCTCAATGTCGCGTAGCGTCGGAGGCCTTGGCTGGCTCAACCGAACCACTTCTCAAGCGTCTCCGACTGAGTCTGCTCACTTGCCTGCACCCTGGCTATGGCGGCCTCGACCCTGTCCCGGGAGAAGGAGTGCTCCCCTACGAGGAACGAGATGATCTTCTCCCTGTCCATGGGCTTCCATTCAGGGTGTACCCCCTTGTTCACAGGCGGATTCAGGTAGAGGTCCCTGATGGCCCTGTAATTCACGGATCGTAGAGGGTCTCTGAGCTCACTGATGTCTTCAAGCCGGCCGTATTTCTTTAGGTACTTGAGGGCTGTAGCGGGACCCACTCCTTCGAACCCGTCGGGATTGAAGTCGGTCCCGAGGAGTATCGCGAAGTCGACGAGCTGATCCCGGGTAAGCCCGGTCGAAGCGAGGACAGAGGACAGCTCTATCCGCTCCGGGACAACGTTGACGACTATTCCTTTGCCGGGCAGCCTCCGTTTCCCCGAGATGGTAACGTTCCGGATGAGGACGGGCGCCCCGAAGACCATCGAGTCGTGGTCCTGCGACGCCACCGCCCTGACAGTCCCTTCTACCGCCATGGCTGACGCTTGGGCCTCGCCCTCTGAGGGCGCGTCCACCCAGGGGATCCCCATGGCGTCGAGGAGCTTCTTGGCGTCAGCCACCATGTCCCTCCTTAGGACTGTCGAGGCCTCCGCGTACTTCCGCGCCTGTACCATGTCACCGCTCTGGAGGGCACGTAGATACTGGTCCCTCGCCTCCCGGCGCTGCTCCGAACGCCTCCTGATCTCTTCCATCTTCAGCTCGGGGGGCCTGCCGTCGAAGACGTAGACGAGCTTAATCCCGAGCTCGAGGAGGTTGATGTTCCTGTAGAAGAGTCCCGAGATGTGAGAGGTTACCCGTCCCTGGGAGTCCTTCAGATGCCCTCCATCCATCCCTCTGATTATCGCGAGGAACTGGTAGAGGGTGTTGTAGGCGTCTACTGCGAGCTTCCAGCCGGAAATGTCCTCAAGCTGAATCCTCTCCCTAGGGATGGAGTCCCCGAAATCCACACCCATTGGTGCACCACCTGGAGCCCGTTCGATTTATCGCTTCGGTTTATTCGCTGATGCGGGGCAACCGCGGCTCTTCCGTGGGCTTCTCCTGGAACTCAATACGCCGCTTGTCCTTGGCCACCCACCTTATGGACACCAGCCCCAGAATCTCGAGCTGCATGAGGAGCTTGTCCAGCTCCGCTGGGGAACACTTGTTCCCATTCTTGTTCAGGGCCTCCAGAAGATCGTCGTCCGTGGAGCTTTTCTTCTCCTTTATCCATTCGAACGCAGCGTATGTTAGGGGATATCTCATCGTGTCCACATCGTGTGAAAAACGGCGAAACGGACGGTCACCACGGAGGTATAAAAGGAATGCCGATTACGGATTCTCCGCGCTCTCACTTCGGCGGCAGTCTAGCCGACATGCGGCTGACGGCGATAACCTCGTACTGACTCACGTGCGGCGCCTTTGACACGATTTCCTCGACCCTGTCGATCATGCCTTCTTCTTCAGGTGCGATGACATCCATTATGATCGCTGAGAGTCCGAAGGCGATCGGCTCGACCTTGTGACCCCTTATCATGGCGGGCTTTGGAAGCAGGCCCCCTATGCCGATGACCATCTCCTCGAGATTCGTTGAGGGGTCTTCAGGGAGGACTTTCATCCTGATGACGTAGGAACCCATGGACACTCGCCTAGGGGCCTTCGAAGCCGCAGTTCACGCATCTGTAGTGGCGCGAGAACTTTCTGCACTTTTCGGAGCGCCAGATCACTGATTCGTGGCAGTTAGGACAGCTGAAATGAACCGCCCTCTCGGCGGGCTTGATGGGTCTGTTGCAGGAATTGCAGAGGGGAAGAGTAACCGTTCCCTGTGACATTTCTCGGGAAGGCCCTTTCTTGCCCGGCTGATATAGGTTGCTGAGGAAGACGCCGGGTGGTCAGACGCCTTCCGCCGCAGGTAAAAGCGGAGAGGTGCCGAAGACGAGGGAAGACGAGGCCGGTGGGAGGATTCTGCCCGTGCGGAACCGTTTCAGGACCCCAGAGGATGAAGAGACCGAAAAGAGCCCCCACCGCGGACAACGTAAATGGATGCAGGGCCGCTGATACAGCCCGAACCCCTTGGCGGCGTGACCGGGCAGCCAAGAATGTGGCGCCGCAAGGCAACTCAGGCCCGCTCAAGGGAAGGCTACCTGCGCCACCACGACTCCAGGCTCTTTTCAGCCTGGGACACCCCAGGGGATGTTCCTCTTGGAGTTAACGCCGGTCCCCTCGCAAATCCGTTGCCCAGTGGCCCCTACTCCATCAGCTCTCTGTGAGAAGGGAACGTACTTCCGCGGAGGCCACGACCTTCGCCAATCTTAGGAGTCCGGGCACACCGAGAGCTCCCAGGATGGCCGTGCCGTGGAAATCAAAATCTGTGGTCGAGATCTTCTGCAACAGTCTGGGAGACGCCACGGTCGTGATAACTGCCTCAAGGTCGTCATTTGACAGCTTCTCCAGCACCCCCCTGAGCCTGAGCATCGCCTTCATCTCCTTGAGGAAGGCGAGCTCCCACTCTGCCTGGTAGTTCGCGAGGAGTGAAGGCTGGTTTCTTTCCAGGCTGGCAGTGGTCCATTTCGCAGCAATCGCCGCCCCTGCGACAGAGGTCATTATCCCCCCCGCTGTGGTCGGTTTGACCTGCCCCGCAGACTCGCCCACGAATATCCGTCTCCCCTCCACGAACCGCGCCTTCGGTCCGCCGACGTAGATTGGAGCAGACACCTTCCTCAGGACATTGCTTGGCCTGGCGGAAAGGAAACCGTCTAGGGCCCTGAACGGATTGATTCCGTGGCCGGCTGCCCCCACCTTGGCGAGGTGCCTGCCGTATGGGATGACCCAGGCGAAGAAGCCCGGATAGAGCTCTGCGTCCATGAACACCTCGACGACGCTCTCCCTCACCCAGTCTCCTTCGAGCTCATATTTCGCCGCCGGAAGGATCCCCCGCTTCGGGCTCGAGGAAGGCCCCGTCGCGTCTACGTAGTACTTCGAAAGGACGTGTGTTCCGCCGACGTCCACATGCATGGTGTCTCCCCTTTCGAGGGCAGACAATACCCTGACGCCCGTGCGGACTTCGGCGCCCTTGGTCATAGCTGTCTTTGCGGCTTGCTTGTCGAACCTGCTCCTGTCCAGGACTACCACCTCCAGAGATGCGGCGCTCACAGCAGCTTCTCTACCCGATGGCGAATGGACCACCGCCGAAGCTACCCTGTTCTGCACTACGCCTTCCTCTGGAGGATAACCGTACTTCCGTAGGCCGCGGAGGCTTACAAGCCCGTCACACTTCTCTGGCTCACCGATTTCCGCGTGTTCTTCTGCGACCAGTACCTTGGCGCCTCGCATTGAAGCCTCGGCTGCGAAGGTGAGGCCTGCGATGCTCCCTCCTGCAACCACGACGTCGTAATCGTCTGTCAACTCTTCGAACTTCTCGGAAACCCTTAACCGACAGGTATTAACCGTTGGCGAAGGCCCGCAATGAAACAGGCCATCGTCGTGAGAACAGATCTCAAGATGGGGAAGGGGAAGGTCGCCGCCCAAGTTGCCCACGCTTCGTTGTCTGCCGCCGATGCTGCGAGGGAGAGGAAGGCTGGTTGGTACGAGGACTGGAAGGATGGGGGGCAGGCGAAAATCGTGCTAAGGGTCGAGTCTGAGGAGGCGCTGAACGAGCTCTTCCGCAAAGCGAGAAGCGCAGGGCTCCCCGCGTCGCTGGTAGAGGATAGGGGGCTGACCCAGGTTGAGCCCGGGTCAGTAACGTGCTTGGGGATAGGCCCGGGGCCGGATGCTGCAATAGACGAGATAACGGGGAAGCTAAGACTCCTTTGACGACCGCGGCCGAGGCCGAAAGGGCCATCGGCATCGAATCCTACGCCAGCGCCGGAGCCCCCTGCCTGGCGACAGCGAAGTCCACTGCAGAAGACTTCGTGGTAGAGGAACAGCTCTCCGGAGAACCACCTTCACCGGACGAACGCCCCGACAGCTACCCTCTGTACAGGGTGGAGAAGCACCACATCGACACGCTCCACATGGCGAGGGACCTGTCCAGAATGCTCCGGAGCAATGTGAGCTTTGGCGGCCTGAAGGACAAACGGGCGGTCGCGGTGCAGTACGTTACGCCGACGAGGCGGAGGTCGCTACGCCCTGTGAGGATCGTCAGGGAGAACTACACGGCGGAGCTTGTCGGATACGTTGACGATCCCATTTCAAGGGCCAGGATAGCAGGAAACAGATTCACGGTGGTGCTCAGGGGCTGCTGCGCGGACGTGGAAGCCAGAGTGGAAGATGCGATGAGCCTTGGGAGGCAGAGAAAGATACCGAACTATTATGGGCTGCAGCGGTTTGGTACATCTGGGGCTGGTACCCACTTGATTGGGAAAGCACTCGTGGAACAAGACTTCGAGAAGGCGGTTGGACTGATGCTAGAAGCCCCCCTCCCTGTGAATTCCCGATGGGACAAGACCGCGAGGGAGGCGATGGCCGCCGGTGAGTACGAGGAGGGGATCAGGCTCCTCCCATTTGGAAGGGACGTCGAGAGGGTCGTCGCCGCTGAGCTGGTCCAACATCCTGGTGAGTGGGTGAGGGCTCTTCGCAGGGTGCCCATCAAGCTGAGGAGGCTGTACGTACAGGCGTACCAGTCTTACATTTTCAACAGGACCCTTAGCGGAGCTCTCACAGACGGGGAGGACATCTCGGAGACGCAACTTGGCGACAACTGGGCGGAGGTTTCCCCCGACGGCCTCGTCACCTCGGCTCCACGTGGCGTCAGGGACGTACCCACCGACAGGGCGGTGCCAATGGTCCAGGTCGTGGGCTACGCGTTCAGAGACTACGGCTCGAGATTCGACAGATGCCTTATGGAGGTGCTCAACTCTGAAGGGATCAGGCCGGGGTCGTTCTACATCAAGGAGATGCAGGAAATCTCCGCCGAGGGGGGCTTTAGGCGCCCCCACATGGGGCTGTTGGAGCCCTCCTGGAGGGTGGAAGGGCCCACTGCATCCATAAAGTTTACCCTGGGGAAGGGGCAGTACGCGACCGTTCTCCTCAGAGAGATCATCAAACCGGTGGACCCGGCGGCGTCGGGGCTCGCTTGAATTCGCGAATCCTTATACACCATTTGCAGATGGCCAGCCGGAAAGCCGATGTCCGGCGATGTCTATGACCTCACCATCATAGGTGCGGGGCCGAGCGGGCTCTTCGCCACCTTCTACGCTGGGTTGAGGCAGATGAAGACCAAGGTAATAGACGCCCTCGAAGAGCCAGGGGGCCAGGTGGCTGTCCTCTACCCGGAGAAGTACATCTTCGACGTCCCAGGATATTCCAAGATTCTCGCCAAGGACCTCGTAAAGAGCCTGGTCGAGCAGGCGTTTCAGTACAACCCGACAGTAGTGCTCGGGGAACGGGTCACGACACTGCGCAGATTGGACGGAATATTCGAGCTGACCACAGACAAGGGGACCAAGCACCTGTCCAAGGCAGTCCTTGTGGCGGCCGGGGTAGGCGCCTTCTCCCCCAACAAGCTGGAGGCGAAGGGTGCTTCCGACTACGAAGGTAAAGGGGTCTACTACTTCGTAAAGGACAAGGCCATCTTCAAGGACAAGAGTCTGCTAATCGTCGGAGGCGGCGACTCTGCCGTCGACTGGGCCCTCAACATCAAGGACATCGCCAAGAAGATCACCCTCGTGCACAGGAGGGACGTCTTCAGGGCCCACGAGGGGAGCGTCATAGCGCTGAAGAATTCGAGCGTCGATGTGAAGCTCTTCTACGAAGTGAGGAGCGTCACCGGCGACGGGAAGAACGTGACGAAGGCAGCCATTTTCGACAACAGGACGCAGGCCGAGGAAACTCTGGACGTGGACGCCATCCTGGTCAACATAGGGTTCCGCGCGGACCTGGGACCCATCAAGGACTGGGGGCTGCAGATAGACGGCAGAGAGATAAGGATCAATGGAAAGATGGAGACGAACATACCTGGGGTCTATGTCGCTGGCGACATTGCCGGGCCCCTGGACGGGGTTAAGCTGAACCTGATTGCCACTGGTTACGCGCAGGCTGCCCTGGCAGTCAACGTCGCGAAAGCATATGTTGACCCGAACTCGAAGATATTCCCGGGACACAGCAGCGAGATGAAAAAGTAAGCCTAGCCGACTATTCCGAGGACCCTTCTGTAGTTGTAGTCGTTCCTGATGGCAGGGTGCAAAGGGTCTATGAGAATGCACTCGTACCAAGCGTGAATGCCGTCCTTCCAAACAGGATAGGACCCCAGGAGTTTCATGTTGGGATGCCTTTCGGCCGCCCTCCTCTCAGCGACCTGCTGCGAAGACACCGCAGACTTGATCTTGAGGACGCCCATGTGCTTCGGCCTCCTACCGGAGGTGGGGCGCTGCTTTCTCATCCCACCCCTTGAGACGCGCATCCTGATGACCACAACACCTTCCTTTGCCTTGTAACCCAGGGCCCTCGCCCTGTCGAGCCTCCAGGGCCTGTCGACCCTGAGCATCGCCGGCTGCTTCCTCAGCTCCACTGCCCGGGCCCTGATGTCCCCTCCCTTCAGGTGAAATATGTCCTGCCACGTCTTCGAAATCTGGCTGTACATGGGCATCGGGGCGCCTCG
>Ga0335078_10014393_pt1 | contig 11734 bp, 7 predicted proteins | sample Lox_Sample_32_FD_206711 | JGI IMG/M metagenome (GOLD analysis project Ga0335078, IMG submission 206711) | Soil microbial communities from Loxahatchee National Wildlife Refuge, Florida, United States - Lox_Sample_3.2 | ecosystem: Environmental > Terrestrial > Soil > Wetlands | place: USA: Florida...
GTCCAATGATCAATCTTTCGCATATTTTTATTCCCACGAATAACCGGCGGCTCAACGAGCTGGTCGGGTTTTTACTCTGCGCCTCCGCGCTCCTCCTTTTCCTCGCGTTGGCTTCCTATTCGCCGCTCGATCCCTCGCTCAACAGCGCATCCGTGCTGACCGCTTCGCACGCGGCCCGCAATTGGATTGGGATTGTCGGAGCGTTTCTTTCCGATCTGGTTTTGCAGTTTCTCGGAATCGGCGCGTTCATGCTTCCGGTTTTCCTGGCCCTCATGGGCATGCGCTGGTTCCGTTCGCGCAAAATCGTTTCACCGGTGGCCAAGGCTTTGGGCGCAATTTGGCTTTTGATCTTTGTTCCCGCCCTGCTCGCGCTGTTGCCCGGCCACGCGCGCTGGAAGGATGCGATCCCACTGGAGGGTTTGCTAGGCAGAATCGTTGGCGATGCCCTGATTCATTATTTCAACCTTGCCGGTGCCTACATCGTGTGTGCGACGGTCCTCGCTGTCTCGCTCTATCTTTCGACCGCGTTTTCGTTCAGCGCGCTGCAAGTCTGGGCGCCGACCCGATTTGCCTTCGCCATTGCTCTTTGGGACCGATGGAAAGATTGGCAGGAAGCCCGCGCCCGGAAGAAAATGCAGCTGGAACTGGAAAAGCGGCGAGCCGCCCGGCCCACGGTCACAACCCAGACGGCGCCGGCGCGGACCATGCCGCCTCCGATTGAAGCTTCGCAGGTCTCGGAACGGCCACAGACCGGGATCGAGCGAATGACGCCACCGCAGCCGCCGCTCAAACCGGAACCACAGCCCGAACCCTTAGCCATGCCCATCGTGCCCGAAGTGAGTGAGCGCGCGGATACACAAGCCAAACCCAAAACCACCTTGCCGCGCATTGCGGGTAGTTACAAACTCCCCCCTAGCAGTTTGCTCCAACGTCCGGATGAGCAGCAATTGGTCGACGCCGATGAACTCAAGCTCCTCGCCCAGGTGCTGGTGGAAAAATACGCGGAGTTCGATGTTCACGGGCAGGTCACGCAAATTAATCCCGGCCCCGTAGTCACAACTTTTGAATTCAAGCCGGAAGCCGGCATCAAGTACACGCGCATTACCGGTCTTACTGACGATCTCTGCCTGGCGCTGAAAGCTGAGAGCATTCTGATCGAGCGCATGGCAGGCAAATCGACGGTCGGAATTCAGGTGCCGAACCGCGAGCGGGAGATAATCTGGCTGCGTGAGAATATCGAATCGCCCGAGTTCATCGGCACTCGCTCCAAGCTCACGCTCGCACTCGGCAAAGACATCAATGGCCGCATTGTGACGGCCGATCTCGCGGGCATGCCGCACCTGCTCATTGCCGGATCAACCGGCACGGGTAAGAGCGTGGCCATCAATGCCATGATCATGTCGATTCTGTACAAGGCCACGCCCGATCAGGTGCGGCTGGTCCTGGTCGACCCCAAACGGCTGGAATTGGGCAATTACGAAGGCGTGCCCCACCTTTACACGCCAATCATTACCGAGCCCAAGCTGGCGGCTAATGCTTTGCGAAATGCTGTTCGCGAAATGGAGCGCCGGCTGAAGCTGCTGGCGGAAAAAGGTGTCCGCAATATCGAGCAATACAACAAGCTATTCGATGACGACGGAACCGGAAGCTTGTTCGGCGATGACTCTGAAGACCGGCCTCTGCCTTACATCGTGATCATCATCGACGAATTAGCCGATTTGATGATGCTCGACTCCGGCAACGTGGAAGAATCCGTCACGCGCCTGGCGCAGATGGCGCGGGCGGTCGGAATTCATCTTGTGCTGGCCACACAAAGGCCGTCGGTCGACGTGATTACCGGCCTGATCAAAGCCAATTTCCCGGCCCGCATTTCTTTCCGGGTGGCGACGAAAGTCGATTCCCGTACGATTCTCGACGCCAACGGCGCCGAAGCCTTGCTCGGCCGTGGCGATATGTTGTATCTGCCTTCCGGCTCGGCCCGCGTGCATCGCCTGCACGCGCCATTTGTCACGGAAAAAGAAATCGCCGCCGTGGTCGAATTCTGGAAGTCACAGGCTACCGCCGAGTACGAGCAGCAATTCCTTGATCCTCCTAGAGAAGAACGCGAGGGCGCGTCAGCAGGAGAGGAAGGCGAGACAGGCGAAGCCGAGCACGACCCTCTCTACGAAGATGCCGTGCGGCTGGTAGTGGAGTTCGGCAAGGCCTCCACTTCCCTGCTGCAGCGGCGGCTGCGAATCGGTTATGGCCGCGCCGCGCACCTGATTGACCTCATGGAACGCGACGGCATCGTGGGGGCAGCTGACGGGCCCAAGCCGCGCGAAGTCCTCAAACGTCCCAACTGGATTTCCGAAGTGGAAGAGTCGATGCGGTAGTGCGGACCTGCCCCAGTTCGAAACTTTCCATCTCAGAGGGCACAGAGGAACACGGTGTTAGAACCACGAAAGTGCGTTATTTCTTCACCGCCACAGCTATCCCATCCCGGATGGGCAGAATCGTCGTGAACAAATCCGCCGAGCTGTAAAGCAGTCGGTTAAATTCTAGAATGGCTTTGGTGCGGGCTTCTTTGGGATTTTTCTCGCTGACTTTTCCACTCCAAAGAACATTGTCCGTAATGAACAGCCCACCTTTGCGCAGACGCGGCAGGCCGAGTCGAAAGACGCGCGGATAATCTTCCTTATCCACGTCGTTGAAGATAATGTCGAAATGCTGCTTTTCTTCAGAGAGCAGCTCCAGTGCATCGCCGGTGCGCACGGAAATACGCTCCGCCACTCCGGCCTTCTGAAAATACTTGAGGGCCTTGGCGGCATTCTTGGCGTCGCCGTCGGTGTAAACAACTCTTCCGTTCTCACCTACAGCCCGCGCCCACCAGATGGTTGAATAGCCGATCGCAGAGCCCATTTCAAAAACGCTTTTTGCGCCGCTGATGATGGCTAGCTGATAAAGCACGCGGCCGACCGCCGGTCCGACGATGGGCACATCACGTTTGATGGCTTCGGCTTCCATTTCCGCGAGCACTTCGTCGCGCGGCGGAAGCACCGAGTAGAGATAGTCTTCGACGGCACCGGCAGTAATGCCATGCTGGCGCCAGAAGGAGTGCGGATCGTGCTTGGTCATGAAACCGTGACTCCGGGCTGCAATTCTGCAATTTCGACATCCCCGACCAGCTTGCGCAGGTCGCTCGGCCTGCCCGTCAGCAAGGGAAAGGTTCCAAAATGCATGGGAATTACCGTGCGAGGCCTGAGCAGCTTGCAAGCGTAAGCCGCTTCGCGCGGGCTCATGGTGTAGTGGTCGCCAATCGGCAACATGGCAATTTCAGGCGAGTACAGTTCGTGGATGATGTGCATGTCGCCGAACACATTCGTGTCGCCGGCGTGATAGATCTTCAGGCCACTCGAGAACTCGATTACGTAACCGCATGCTTCCCCGCCATAAACGACCTGGTCGCCATCCTGAATACCGCAAGAATGATCGGCATGGACCATGGTCACCTTGATATCCTCCACGGCTTGCGTGCCACCCTTGTTCATGGAAGCAAGCTTCCTGGCGCCTTTTTTTTCCAGCCAGCCGCACAGCTCCGGAATGCCCACGATGATCGGATTGAGCTTTTTCGCCAGTTCGACCGCGTCGGCGATGTGATCGAAATGGCCGTGAGTGCAAAGCATGATATCAACTCGTTTGACGTCCTTTTCTTTCTCCGGACACATCGGGTTGGTCATGATCCAGGGATCGACCAGGATGATCTTGCCCCCCGGAGTTTCCAGGCGAAAAGCTGCATGCCCGAGCCAGGTGAGTTTGATGCCCTTGAGATTCATGATTTGCGCGAACTGTCATTCTAGTGAGCGGAACGAAAGAGCGCAACGTGGTTGGGGACTTAACCACAGAGGGCGCAGAGGCGCACAGAAGAAAGTGTAAGATGTACCGCCGTGAGCGAACTGACAGTCCTGATTTCGCGGGAAAAGATCGCCCAACGCGTGGCCGAGATGGGCGCCGAGATCACACGCGATTTCACCGGTGAAGCCATCATTTTTGTTGGAGTGCTGAAAGGGGCGGCGATCTTTCTCAGCGACCTGGCACGCCAGGTGCAGCTCGATGCCACGTTCGACTTCATTGGCGTCTCCAGCTACGGGGCACGGCCGACCCCCGACCAGCAGCTCCGAGGTGGATGGGACTCGACCGGCGAGGTCAAGCTGACCAAGGATGTAGATCAGTCCATGCGGGGCAAGAATGTCATTCTGGTCGAGGACATTCTCGACACCGGTTTGACCTTAACATTTCTCAAGAAGCTGTTTTTTGCGCACCAGCCCAAAGCGTTCCGCATTGCTGCGCTTTTGGATAAGCCCTCGCGGCGACTTCAACCCATTAACGCCGACTATCTGGGCTTCAGCATTCCGGATGAATTCGTTGTTGGCTACGGGCTCGACTATGCGGAACGCTACCGCAATCTGCCCGATATCTGCGTCGTGCCGCGGCTGGATGCGCCGGGCGGAACGATGATGAATCACTGATATGATGAGAGGCTTATGGAAGCGTCCGCGATAACACCGGAGGTCCACTCCAAGATCGAGCCGCTGCTGCTCGAAGTGGCCGACGTCGTCAATACCACGCTCGATCTGGACACCACGCTGCAGCGCGTGGCGCAACTGGTGCGCAAAGTCATCGACTACGAAATTTTCGCCATTCTCCTGCTCAACGAAAAAACCCAGGACCTTCGCTTTCGGTTTCAGGTGGGTTATCCGCCCGAAATAGCCGAACGGATCAAAATCAAAGTAGGCGAAGGAGTGACTGGAACCGCAGCGCAGCGGCGCGAAGCGGTCCTGATCGGCGATGTTTCGCAGAATCCGGAGTACATTCCCGCCGTACCCAACGTCCATTCCGAGCTGGCTGTTCCCCTGATCGTGAAGAACCGGCTGATCGGAGTGATGGACCTCGAGGCTCGCGAACCCGACTACTTCACCGAAGAGCACAAGCAACTGCTGACCCTGATCGCCTCGCGCATGGCAGTGGGCATCGAGAACGCGCGTTTACACACGCGTACGACTCGTCAGGCGCGCACGCTGGCCCTGCTCAATGAAATCGCGCGCGAGTTGACCTCTATTTTGAACCTGGACCAGCTTTTCAACCGCATTGCCGAACTGCTCAGCCGCCTCATTGACTATCAGATGTTCAGCATTCTCCTGCTGGATGCAAACGGAGAAAAACTGCAACACCGCTTCTCGCTGCGTTTCAAAGAAAATGTTCAGCTCAAGCATGAGGTTCCGCTGGGTCTCGGAGTGGTCGGCCACGCGGCGCAACACAAACATGCCGTCCTGGTGCCGGACGTGAGCAAAGACCCGCGTTATATCAAGCTCAACCCTGAGACCAAGTCGGAATTGGCTGTCCCTCTGATGTACAAGGACAACGTGATTGGCGTGCTCGACCTGGAACATACCCGACGCGGATTTTTCACCGAAGACCATAGGCAGGCCATCACCACTTTGGCGGCGCAGATCGCAATCGCCATCGAAAACGCGCGGCTTTACGAACAGATCGCGCGCCAGGAACAGAGGCTGGAGCGCGATCTGACGTTGGCCCGCGAGCTGCAATCGCGGCTTCTGCCCCCGACTCGCCCCAAGCTGGCCAATCTGGACTTGGCTGCAAAGTTCGTTCCCGCGCGAACGATCGGCGGCGATTTGTACGATTTCCTGAATTATTCCCTTTCGCGTACCGCCATCGTGATTGGAGACGTCAGCGGGAAAGGGGCTCCGGCGGCAATCTACGCCGCCTTGGTGAGCGGCATCCTGCGTTCCCACGCTCCGATTGAACCTGGTCCGGCAGAAATGCTGAGCGCGGTGAATTTCTCGCTGGGCGAGCGCCGCATTGAGGCCCAATTTGTTTCGATCATTTACGCGGTTTGGGATGACGAACACTTGACATTGCAGGTGGCCAATTCCGGCCTGCCGCGCCCGCTTTATTGCCACGACGGCAAGATCGAAAGAATCGAGGCTACTGGTTTGCCCTTAGGATTGTTCGATGAGGCCGACTACGACGAGTTCACGTTCAAGGCCAAACCCGGCGAAATGTTCGTGTTCTTCACCGACGGCATTCTGGATGCGCGGAACCAGGCTGGTGAGTCGTTTGGCCGCACGCGGATGGAGGAAATCGTCAGCAAGTGCACTGAGATCTCCGCCGACTGCGTGGTGGATTCTCTGTTCAAGGCAGTGGCCGAATTTTCTGCAGGCGTGGAAGCTTTTGACGATGAAACCGTCGTAGCGATTCGCGTGAAAAGGCAGACCGGAAAACCTAAGTGAACCGTATGGAGAAGCGGCGCCGGGGCCGTCCCCCGGCCTTTTCCTACCGTGAGACCCGGCAGGGCTTGTTATGGCGCAGATCAGCGGGTTGGGTGCTGCATTGCGATGACGTCACATTATCCCGCCTGGCTGAGCGCTTCGGCACGCCGCTCTACGTCTATTCGGCCTCTGCGATTCGCGAGCACGTTCGCGTCTTTGAGCGCGCTTTCCGCAAAGTGCCGCACACCGTTTGTTATTCGGTTAAAGCCAATTCCAATTTGACCATCCTGCGGCTGCTGGCCAGTCTGGACTGCGGCTTCGATGTGGTCTCTGGCGGTGAGCTGGAGCGCGTGCTGCGGGCCGACCGACGATCCTCACGGCGGGTGGTTTTTTCGGGCGTGGGAAAAACAGCCGAGGAAATGCATGCGGCCCTCCAAGCACGCATCCCCCTTTTCAACCTGGAGAGCGAAGCGGAACTGTGGACGCTGGCTGAGTGTGCCGCGCAGCGCAAGGAAAGGGCGCGGATCGCCTTCCGCGTGAATCCGGATGTTCCTGCCGAAACCCACCCTTATATTTCGACCGGCCTGCACGAGCACAAGTTTGGCGTGCCGACTGAAGAGGCGCGAAAACTCTATGCCCAAGCGGCGGCCACGGGGTACTTGCGCGTCGTCGGCATCAGCGTGCATATTGGCTCGCAGATCCTGGAAATGGCGCCTTTTGCCGCCGCCATGGAGCGGGTGGCTGATCTGGTCCGGCAATTGCGCGACGATGGACATGAGATCAAGTTTGTGGATGCGGGCGGAGGCCTGGGGATCTCATACGACCAGCCCGACGACTTAGATTTTTCCGAACGTGTCGAGGCCTACGCCGCTGCGCTTCTGCGCCCGCTCCGCGGATTGAAGGTGCATCTTTTGCTTGAGCCCGGGCGCGCCATCGTTGGCTCCGCCGGGGTGCTGCTGACCCAGGTGCTCTACCGAAAAACCAACGAAGCCAGTCAATTCCTGATCGTCGACGCCGCCATGAACGACTTCCTGCGGCCCGCGCTTTATGAGGCCTATCACGAGATCGTCCCGCTGCGGCTGCGCGAGGAACAAGCGCAGGAAACCGTCGACGTCGTGGGGCCGGTTTGCGAGTCCGGCGACTTTCTGGCCCGCCGACGCAAATTGCCCCTCGCCCATGCTGGAGACGTACTAGCGGTCTTGGATACCGGGGCCTACGGCATGGTGCTGGCTTCCAATTACAACACCCGGCCGCGTCCGGCCGAAGTGCTGGTGGAAGGCAGGTCGGTGCGGCTCATCCGCCGGCGCGAGACAGTCGATGATTTGCTCCGCCCGGAAAGCTAAGAGAAAAACGGAGGAAACCTTGCGGCTTCCTCCGTCTCAACCAGCTAGTGCCGCCTCAAAGCGAACGCAGGAAATTCAAAATGTCCTGCTGCTGCGATGGGCTGAGCGAGTTGAAGTTCCTGATGACGCCGTTGGCTTCGGACTGGCAGCCACGGCCTGCGAATGGAAACTCGAATCCCAAACCGCGGCGGCCCTGGGCGCCCTGAGTATTGCCGCAATCGGTATGGGCTTCGATGGCCTGCAACAGATCGGAAGTTCGTCCATCATGCAGGAAAAACAGCCGCTGGCCGATTCCCCACAGCGGAGCCGTGCGGAACTGGTCTGGGCCCGCCGCTCCCTGGCTGACCCCGTCTGCCAGGACGGTACCCATGTGGTGCAGCGCAAAATCAGAATAGGGGTTGTAGGTAATCCCATTGAGTGCGCTGTACTGCGATGGACCGGTTGTCAGCGAGGGCGAGTGGCACAGGGCACAGCCGACCGAACTGAACAAGCTCGAACCGTTTTGCGCGGAGGGCGTGAACGCCACTGGCGCTGCTGGCGCCAGGAAGCGCATGAAGACGGCGAAGTTTATGAGGTCCGCAGAATCGTTCCCTTCCGGGGATTCGTCGATCAGAGTTGTGTCTTCGGGGGATCCGTTGAACACGCAGCCAGGCACAGCGGAGCGCTCGTTCGGAAATAACTCGTTGGAAACACCCTGTTCGACGTTGTAGGCCTCGCCCGCGAACATCAAGAGCGATTTGTTCTGGGCTTTCCAGCCAAAGCGCGTGATGGTTCCGTCGTTGCCGCTGGTGTTGAAGGCGCCACCAATGCCGAGCTGAGAGCGCGCAGCTTGTGTTGCCGCCAGGTTGGCCCGCAGAGCGGCGTCCGGCGTACTTTCCACCAGACCGAGACCGAACACCGGAGTGGGAATGCGGAAAATCACGTTGCCAAACGCAAGTTGCTGGGCAAAGTTGGGCTGGGCCAGCGAGCAGCCCGGAGCGTCGGTACGGCCGGCGATTGTAAACAGGCCATGCACGCCGCCATCAGGCGAACCGTCAGGATTTCTTACGAAACGGGCCTCGCGGACGGGGCCGTTAGCCGTGACGAAAGAAGGAACCACGTTGTGGGCACCATCGAGCGTAGCCAGTGCCACTTGCGGATTGGGAATTGATTTTTGCGGGCTGGCCAGACCCGGGCTGCTTCCGCCCGTGGCTGGTTCCGCGTGACACATTGCGCAACTGTTGCCGTTAAACGTTGGCCCCAGGCCAGAACCGCTTTCGATGGTTCCGGAGACCGAGTCCACCTCCTGGAACCGCATCGTAGCCTGGGTGAAGAATAGCGACTCGGCCGCCGTCAACGATGTGTAGGCCTTACCGGTGCCCACGTCACCCGGTCGCGGCCCCGGGTCTTGTTGAGCCAAAAGAGATCCAGAAGCGATCACAAACGAAAAAACGCCAGCGTTTACCACAAACCACACCAACCGTTTCATAGCTTGCCTCCCTTGGGCGGAGCTAGGCACACTCCGGCTGCTGACCAGTTTTTTGGTTTCTTCGGGAGTGTGCGGCGCGAGGCCCTCCCCAGAGCGCGGTATAGGAACTGTTGAGGGGAATCCGCGAGCAGAGCCGCGCTAAGTGGAGCGGTTCTGAGCGGGCACAACAATCCCACAGCCGGCCCGAATTGTTCTCTCCACAGACGCGAGGAGATTAGAAGTGGTTAATGTTGGGCAACGTTATTCCCAAAACAAAAACCGGTCAAGATGTCCGGAAGTACATCGTTACCTGTGCAAAACCCTTGTCCAGAGCCGGATTTGGGCCAACGGAGAATTCGGCGAGTGGTCACTGGGAAGCTGTGTCAAAAACCACTTTACCGCCCACGATAGTCTTCAACACTTTCACGTCGCGGATTTTCTCGGGAGGAATTGAGAAGAGATCGTCGCTCAGCAAGACCATGTCGGCAAGTTTGCCGCGCGTGATGGAGCCTTTTTCTTTCTCTTGAAATTCTGCGTATGCAGAACCCATGGTGTAAGCGTCAAGGGCTTCGGGCAGAGTCAGCTTCTGTTCGGGAAACCAGCCGTTGGGATTTTTCCCATCCAGCGTAGCGCGGGTAACGGCGGCGTAGACGGTCAGCATGGGATTGAGCGGCGCGACATCCCAGTCGGTTCCGAAGGCGAGATGCACACCGTGATTGAGGAATGTACGAAACGCGTAAGTGCGGCTGGCACGGTCGTGGCCGATGCGCGCTTCCGCCCAGCGGCCATCGTCGATGGCGTGGTAAGGCTGGACTGAAGCGATCACGTTCAATTTCGCGAAGCGGTCAAAATCCTTGGCGGCCATGTGCTGCGCGTGCTCGATGCGGAAGCGGCGGTCGGCGGGGCCGTGCGCCGCTTCCACGTCCGAGTAGAGGTCGAGAACGATGGAAATGGCCTGATCGCCGATGGCATGGGTGCAGACTTGCAATCCGGCAGCATCAGCTTTCATCATGCGCCCGCGCATGGCGGGAAGCTGCTGCATGACATCGGTGAGCAGGCCGCGATTCCCGGGCTGGTCGTTGAACGGTTCAAAGAAGTAAGCAGTCCGGGAGCCTAGGGAGCCATCAGCGAAAGTCTTTAGCGCTCCAATCCGCAGGTACGGCCCGCCAAAGGCATGGCGAACCCCGATCTTCGCAATATCGTCGACGTACTTGATGAGCGGCGCAGTATAGATGCGGGCGGTAAGCTCGCCACGTTGCAGCAGTTCCGCGTAGACGGCAATGTTTTCGAGTTCGAAGCCGTTATCGTCCATCTCCTGCACGCTGGTCACGCCGAGCGACGCCGCGTGGGCCAACGCGCGCTTGACGGCCTGCTCGCGCTGCTCGCGCGTCAGCGGCGGAACCGTTTTGTCCATTTGATCCAGCGCCGCATCTTTGAGCCCGCCTGTGGGATTGCCTTGCGCGTCACGAACAATCACGCCCCCGGGGGGATCAGGCGTTTGCGCGGTGATCCCAGCCAGCCGGAGCGCGACGGAATTAGCCAGCCCCATGTGTCCGTCGTAACGGGAGACAAATACCGGATTGTTGGAAGTGACGGGATCGATCATCTCCTTCGTAGGCAGTTGGGCCGGAGTCCACTTGGTTTCGTCCCAGTCGCCGCCGAGAATCCACTCGCCTTTCGGAGTGTTTTTTGCCCGCTCGGCAATGCGGCGCACGAATTCCTGCGCGCTGGTAGCATCGTTGAGTTGGAGCGATGCGAGCTGCAATCCTCCGCTGACAAAGTGGACATGGGAATCATTGAAACCCGGCAAGAGCAAGTGGCCGCCGGCATCAATCACGCGCGTGTTGGGACCGCGCCAGGCGTCAACCTCGGCATTGGAACCCACCGCCACAATGCGCTCGCCCAGAACCGCCACAGCTTGCGCCGTCGGATGGGCTTTGTCGACGGTCCAGATTTTCGCGTTGGTGATAATGAGATCGGCCGCAGGACGAGTTTGGGCGTAGACCGCCAGCACGTTCGCGAACGACACGAGCAACAGAGTGAAAGTCAATCGCAGTGTCGAACCAGTGTCGCTAGTCACTATCGTTGCCCCCATTTTAGTTTGGCGCGGAGCACGTCGAAAAATGTCCCTTGCGTGTGCAATAGCTTGACCCGGTACTCCGACTTGCGGCATTGCACGCGGTCGGCGTGCAGCAGTGGCATGCCAACCTGGCCATCGATGCTCAAGTAAGCCTCATCATCCGTCTTGACCACGATTTCAATTTCAGCCGTGTCCGGCACGACCAGCGGCCGGTGCGTAAGTGAATGCGCGGAGACTGGCGTAACCACAAATCCTTCTACCGAAGGCATCAGAATCGGACCGCCTGCGGCCAGGGAATAAGCCGTCGAGCCGGTCGGCGTCGAAACGATCAAGCTGTCTGCCTGATAACTGGAGACGAATACGCGGTCGATGTAGACATCGCAATGATTCAGGCGGGAAATTGTGCCCTTGCCCACCACCACGTCGTTCAGCGCGTCGTAGCTTGCAATGCAGGAGTTTTTCCGCATGACTTCACAATGCACCATCCAGCGCGCTTCCAGCTTGCAACAACTCTTTTCGATGTCGTCGAGGGTGGAATAAAGACCATCCAGCGGCACTTCGGTCAGAAAGCCCAAAGAGCCGAGGTTGACACCGAGGA
>Ga0335078_10014394_pt1 | contig 11734 bp, 9 predicted proteins | sample Lox_Sample_32_FD_206711 | JGI IMG/M metagenome (GOLD analysis project Ga0335078, IMG submission 206711) | Soil microbial communities from Loxahatchee National Wildlife Refuge, Florida, United States - Lox_Sample_3.2 | ecosystem: Environmental > Terrestrial > Soil > Wetlands | place: USA: Florida...
AAGCGGACCAGCGGGCCCATGCGGTGACCGCGGACTCAAGGTGCTGACGCTGCCCGGGGGACACGACGAAGGTGCTGGGCACGTGCTGGAGCAGTATGTATGCGAGCTTGCGGGGCCCGACCTGGCCGGGCCGCTCGCCGGAAGTCCGGCTGCTGTAGCCGGTGAGCACCTCGGCCCAGAACCGCGTTGATTCCTCGTCGGCCGCCACCGCGTCGGCGGCGGCCGGGCTCCTCATGAAGTCGTCCATCGCCGCCGAGCGGTCGGCGGCCGAGAACACCTGCGCCTGCGGCGCGCCCTCGGCGGGCAGGCGGCGGACCCTGGACCGGGCGATGGGCAGCGCCGCGATCGAGTCGACCGACAGGTCCGGTTCCGACTTCCCGGCGGACAGGGCCAGCGGCGACTCCAGCCGGACGCGCGCCTCGGGCAGGCCGATCTGCTCCGCACGATCGAACGGGTCGTCCTCGCGGCAGACGGCCTCGATCAGCGCGGCACCGTCCAACGCCACGCCGACGGCGATGGCGATGGGTGTGCCGGTGAGGTCGATCTCCGCGAAGATGCCGTGCTCGGCTTCACCGCAGCGGAACGTCACCGCGATGGCCTCGTTGTCTCCGAAGATGTCGTGGCGCCGCCAGGCCTGGACCGGGATCGCCTTCCCGGCCTCGGTTACCCACTCCGGCGGGTAGATTCCGGCCGTGGTCAGCCGGGAGAGGGCCTGGCTAGCCGCCTTCTTGGTGGTCGCCGAGCCCAGCGTCATCAGTAGTCGCAGCAGCGCTGCGCCCTCTGGCGACCGCTGGTCGACGGCCTCGCCCACCAGCACCTTGGACACGAAGGCCTCGGCCTGGTCGGGCCCGATTTTCAAGATGCGCGGCAGGCTCAGCGAGATCGAAGTCTCGATTTCAGCCCGCAGCGGATCGCCCGCGGCGAGCACCGTGAAGAGCTTGGCCAGCACCTGAGAGATCGCCGCAACGGCAGCGGCGTTGTCGTCTTTGCTCCCGCTCGAAGCGGCGCGGCCCGGCGCCGGTCCGCGCCTCGGCTTGGTCTTCTTGCTCACCGCGCAATCCTACGGCGCGCCCCCGACATTCCAGCCGACCGCGCGAATCGCCCCGACCTCGCCCTCACCGCCGATGACCGGCACAGTGGCGAGTTCGTCGGGGACGGCGGCGCCGAGTTCCCGCAACGTCGTGACCGTGACCGGCGTCCGCGCCCTGGCCGCCCCGTCGTCGATCTTGACGGCGCCCGCCCTGCCGTCGGCAAGCGCGAACGCGCCACAGCCCTCGGCGCCGCCCTTGATCAGCAGCCCGGGGACAGCGTCCATCAGCCGCCGCTCGTCCCGGATGGTGCCGCTCGTCCACTCGGGATGCGCGCGCATGGCGTCGGCGACCCGGCGTTCCGGCGTCCCCTCCGGCGCGAGCACCAGCGCGCGGAAGGCCCGCGCAAGCCCGGCCAGCGTGAGCGCGAACAGCGGCGCGCCGCAGCCGTCCACGCCCGTTACCGGCGACTCCTCCCCGGCTAGCTCCTCGACGACGAGCCTGATCCGGGACTGCAGCGGATGATCGGGAGCCAGGTAACCGTCCGTCGGCCAGCCGTTCTGCACGCAGGTGGCCAGCATCCCGGCGTGCTTGCCCGAGCAGTTCATCCGGATCCTCGACATGCCCTCGCCGCGGGCGACCAGGCGCCGTGCGGTCTCGACGTCCAGCGGCCAGGATCGCGGGCAGCGCAGGTCGTCCTCGCTCAGCCCGGCGCCGGAGAGGATTTTCCGCACCCCGTCAACGTGGAAGTCCTCGCCGGAATGGCTTGCCGAGGCGAGCGCGAGCAGTTCGCCGTCTAGGCCGAGCCCGCAGCGGAGCATCGCGGTTGCCTGCAGGGGCTTATTCGCTGACCGGGGGAAAAACGGCATACCCACTCGCCCGACGCTGATGACCAGCGTCCCGTCGGCGCCCAGTCCCGCGACCGCGCCCCGGTGCCGCGACTCGACAAAATCGGACCGCACTACCTCAGCCAGCACGGGGTTCTCTACCTCATCGCCACGAATATTCACCATGGAGGCAGTGTGTCTCATCGTGTCCCGACCGAAGCCAGGAACCCGGCCCATGCCAGCCGGGTTACCTGCCGAAGCCGGGTACCCTGCCGTGCTATGCGAGCCGTAATACAGCGCGTAAGCCAGGCCAGCGTGACCGTGGACGGGGAGATTGCCGGCGCCATCGACGAACCTGGACTGCTTGTCCTGGTCGGCGTTACCCATGACGACACCCCGCAGCAGGCCGCCAAGCTGGCCGCCAAACTGTGGGGCCTGCGGATTCTCGACGGGGAGAAGTCCTGTTCTGACGTGGCCGCGCCACTGCTCGTGATCAGCCAGTTCACCCTTTACGCAGACCTGGCCAAGGGCCGTCGCCCATCCTGGTCGGCCGCCGCGCCTGGCCCGGTCGCCGGACCTCTTGTCGATGCGGTCGTGGCAGCCCTAAGGGACCTCGGAGCCCGCGTGCAGACAGGCGTCTTCGGTGCCCACATGAAGGTTGCCCTGGTCAACGACGGCCCTGTCACGATCATCCTGGACCTGTAAGCCGGAGGAGCTGGGAGTGGCGGCTGAGGCGCCACCTGCGGGCTCCAGCCCGGCAAGCACGCACTGCGGCCGCGCGCGCTGCGAGGCCGGGTCCTGCGACCGGAACGCCTGCTGGCAGAACGACCGCGCCTGCGACCCGCAGTAGTGCAGGGTGGATCCGCCGGTGGAGCTCGGCACGGTCAGGTTCACGCACCCGTGCCCCGAGCCCGCATAGCTGTCGTGCGCCACCGCCCCCCAGACGCCAAGGCCGCCAAGCACCAGGACGACAAGCGCGCCCGCGATCGCGAATACCCGCTTCTGCCGCGCGGTCAGCTGCCCGCCGCCAGGGTTGGCCTTGCTGTACATGAAAGCCCAGTCTAAGGGCCGCCGAAACTAGCCCTGTGTTAGCGTCGGCGGCGAAGAGCCAACCATGGGGAGGTACGGAATGGTAACGCGTGATACCCGGTGGCCTGCCGGCACGCCCTGCTGGGTGGACGTCAGCGTGGACGACGTGCCGAAGGCAATCGCGTTCTATCAGGCCCTGTTCGGCTGGGACATCCAGGTCGGCGGTCCGGAGGTCGGCGGTTACTCGATCGCCCATCTCGGTGACCGGATCGTGGCCGCCGTCAGTCCTAAGTACGGCCCGGCCGAGGCGCCGTCGGCGTGGACGACCTACCTGGCCACCGACGACGTCGATGCGACCGCGGACAGGATCAAGGGCGCGGGCGGTCAGCTGCTCGCCGAGCCGATGGACGTCATGAGCGAGGGCCGGATGGCGATCGCCATGGACACAGCCGGCGCCGTCTTCGGGCTCTGGCAGGGCGGCAACACCACGGGGATAGGCCTGGCCAACGTGCCGGGCGCGCTGTCATGGAATGAGCACATGAGCCGGGACTTCGACGCCAGCAAAGCCTTCTACCAGGCCGCGCTCGGTTATGAGTACCAGGACATGAGCGGCGACGGTTTCAAGTACGCGGTGCTCATGGTCGATGGGCACGAGGTTGGCGGCCTCGGCGAGTACCCCGAGGGCACGCCGCAGGAGATGCCCGCCGCCTGGTCGGCGTATTTCGCCGTCGAGGACGCCGATGCCGCGGTCGCCAAGGTGACCGAACTCGGGGGGACCGTCGTCCAGCCGGTCCGCGACAGCCCGTACGGCCGGATCGGCGTCGTCGCCGACAACCACGGAGCCGTCTTCTCGCTGATCAAGCAAGCGACGCAGTAAGCCAGCCGGGCCCGGGGGCCCCGCCGCGCAAAGCCCGTGCGGGGCCCTAACCTGACAGGCGGGGTGCCGTGGGTGTGGAACGACTCGATCGTCTTCAGCCCCCAGGCCTGGCCCTTGGCACGCTCGGCCTCGGTCCAGGTGACCGTGCGCCAGTCCGGCGCGAGAACCAGGCGTGCGCCCGGGTGGCAGAGCTCGATCCTGTTGCCGCCGGGTTCGTATACGTACAGGAAGAACGTCTGCTGGATCGCGTGCTTGTGCGGCCCGGTCTCGATGAACACGCCGGCTTCCAGGCAGATGTCGGCCGCGCGCAGGATGTCCTCGCGGTTGTCGGGCGAGAACGCCACGTGGTGCAGCCGCCCGGTGCTGCCCGTCCAGTCCCTGGTGTACACCAGGTCGTAGCCCTTGTTGGTGAAGTGCAGCCACTGTGCCGCGATCGAGCCGTTGTCCATCATGATCTGCTCGGTCACCCGCCCGCCGAGCACGTCGCAGACGAAGTCCCCGTTGGGCTCGACCTCGCGCGCGAGGTAGTTCACGTGGTCCAGGCGCCGGACGCAGACGCCGCGTCCAGGGTAGGCCTGCGCCTGGTTCTTCAGTGCGGGCCGAAGGCCCGCTGGCGGCGCGTACCACTCGCTTTCCCAGTACAGCTCGATTTCGTGCCCGTCGGGGTCGCGGCAGAGGTAAGTGGGCCCGATCCCCGGGTCGCCGTCCTTCCACCCGATGCCGAGCCCGGCCGCCTCCGTCGCGGCGACACAGGCTTCCAGCGCCGCCTGGCTTGAGGTCCGCAGCCCGACCCGGCGGATGCCCGAGGTGCCGTGCGCGGTGAGCTTGACCGTGTGGTGCTCGTAGTCGTCCCACGTGCGCAGGTAGACGGAGTTGCCCTCCCTGCCGTTTTCGGTCAGGCCGAGCACGTCCACGAAGAACCGCAGGCTTGCCTCTGGCTCTCCAGTCAGCAGCTCGACGTGCCCGACGTGCGCGATGTCATGCCGTGGCGGCCGCGTCGCCGCCGGGTGCTGCGGACTCGTCACCAGGACCTCCATCCAGGTTGGCCGCGCCAATCATCCCACTTGCGGATGGCTCACCTGGCCGAGGAACAGAGGCAGGCCCGTCGGCGTGTCGATGATCGCGAACAGGAAGGGCCGGTCGACGGTCATCGTCACCTTCGGCGGCGGGCGCATCGCAGCCGCCGCAAGGAAGCCCACCGCGGTGGCCGCCGCCGCCTCGGTGCCGCGCTCGTTCACGTCGATGTAGGCCTTGTGCGCGACCGCCCCGATCCGCAAGGCCTCGCCTTCAACGATGCTTCCGAAGTCCGCGTCATCGGTGAACGCCAGCCGCACGCCAAGCTGCCGCAGCGCCGGGATGAGATCGAACTGGGCCTCGAGCTGGAACCTCGGCAGCGAGAGGGTGACCTGGTGCCTGGTCGCGTCGGCGAGCAGGCCGCGCAGGCCATCGGCGGCGATCACCGGGCGCAGCGGCGCAAGCGGCCCGTCCGGCAGCACGATGGCCATCGCCAGCCTGGCGTCTGCGTACGGCAGCAGCACGGCCTGGTATCCGTCCCGGCTGAGGTAGGAGCGCGCCGCGGTTCCGTGCATCATCCGGACGGTCATGCCGGGGCGGTCCGGGCCATCCGGGTAGAACGGCGCGTCGCCGGTCGCCTTCTCCTCGAAGGTCTGAGCCCACGCGGCCTTGAGGTACACGGCGTTGGCGAGCACCAGCCTGGACAGGCGGTTGACGCTGCCGGGCGGGAGCAGATCGGCGATCTTCCCCGCGGTCTGCTCGGCGATCACCCGGTTGATCTCGCCGCGCGCCGCCTCGGGGGCCGCGGCGAAGTCCGTATCGTGCACGGCAACGGCGGCGGCATCCTGCAGCTGAGCAGTGAAGTTGGGCAGCAATGCCAGGCCGGACTGCACCCACATGGTGTTGGGCGCCCGGAACGTCACCAGCCCGCGCGCGGTCACATCGCCGAGCAGCGATGACAGCAGCCGCAGGCCGGCCGCCGCAGCGGACTCAAGGGACGCCGCGTCGAGGTGCAGCGCCCTGGCCAGTTCCGCCGCCGTGTCGCCTCGTGCCCCGCACAGGGTCATCTGCAGCGCGCAGGCCACGCTCGCCGGGGAGAACACGGTCTGCGCCGAGTCCTCGGTAAGCAGCCGGAACAGGTCTGCGCCGAACGCGTCGTCGGCCTCCGCCGCGGCCTCAAGCACTGCCGGTTGATCCTGCATCGTCCTCACCTACCCTCCGCGTCCCATCCGATCACACCCGCGCCGGTACACGGAAACCGCATCGCGTACCCTGGCTGCGGTGAGCGGACTTGAGGAATTCGCCCGGCTGGTCGAGGGCGACCATGGCCTGTGCGTGCTGTCCACGCTGCGACCGGACCAGACGATCCAGTCGTCGCTGGTGAACGCGGGCGTGCTGCCGCATCCGGTCACCGGAGCCCAGGTGGTCGGCCTGGTCAGCCGGGGCGACGCGCGCAAGCTTGACTACCTGAGGGCCCGGCCTCGTGCCAGCATCGTCGTGCGGTCCGGCTGGGCGTGGGCGTCCGCCGAGGGTCCGGTCGAGCTCGCCGGGCCCAGTGACCCGATGCCCGGCGTGGACGCCGAACGGCTGCGGCTGCTGCTGCGCGAGATCTTCACCGCCGCGGGCGGCACGCACGACGACTTCGACACCTACGACCGGGTGATGGCGCAGGAGCGCCGCGTCGCCGTTCTGATAACCCCGGAGCGGGTCACCCCGTTACGGTAGCGAACACCCGCCGCGCGGCTCACTGGCACAATGCTGTGGTGACCCAAACACTGTCAGTGGACGAGCGGATCGCATCCGAACTCGGCGTTGCGCGCCGTCAGGTCAGCGCCGCGGTCGAGTTGCTCGACGGCGGCTCCACCGTGCCGTTCATCGCCAGGTACCGCAAGGAGGCCACCGGCGCGCTCGACGACGCGCAGCTGCGCACGCTTGAGGAGCGGCTGCGCTACCTGCGCGAGCTCGACGAGCGGCGGGAGGCGATCCGGAAGGAAATCGCCGCGCAGGGCAAGCTGACCGACGAGCTCGACGCCGAGCTTCGCCAGGCCGACTCCAAGGCCCGGCTGGAAGACCTTTACCTGCCCTACAAACCGAAACGGCGCACCAAGGCCCAGCTGGCCCGCGAGGCAGGCCTGGAGCCGCTTGCCGACCTGCTGCTCGCCGATCCCACCAGAGACCCGCAGCATGAGGCCGCCAGCTTCGTCGACGTCGGCAAGAACGTCCCCGACGCCGCCGCGGCGCTCGACGGCGCCCGGGCCATCCTGGTCGAGCGGCTCGGCGAGGACGCCGACCTGCTCGGCGAGCTGCGCGACGCGATGGCCGCCCGCGGCAGCCTGACCTCGCGTGTCCGCGAGGGCCAGGAGGCCAAAGGCGCCAAGTTCGCCGACTACTTCGAGTTCAGCGAGCCGTTCGCGCGGCTGCCCTCGCACCGGGTGCTCGCCCTGTTCCGCGGCGAGAAGGAGGAGATCCTCGACCTCACCCTGGAGCCGGGTGAACCGGATGAAGACGCGGAAAACCGAATCGCCGAGCGCTTCGGCATCCGCGACGAGGGCCGCCCCGCCGACACCTGGCTGAAGGCGACCGTGCACTGGGCCTGGCGCACCCGCATCCTGGTGCACCTGGGCGTGGACATCCGGGTCCGGCTCTGGCAGGCCGCCGAGGACGAGGCGGTCCGCGTCTTCGCCGCAAACCTGCGCGACCTGCTGCTGGCCGCCCCGGCGGGGGAGCGGGTTACGATCGGCCTTGATCCTGGGTTCAGGACCGGTGTCAAGGTCGCCGTGACCGACAAAACCGGCAAGGTGGCCGCGACCGCCACGATCTACCCGCACGAGCCGCAGCGGCGCTGGGACGAGGCCATCGACGCTCTTGCCAGGCTCGCTAGGCAACACCACGCGGACCTCGTGGCGATCGGCAACGGCACCGCCTCGCGGGAGACCGACCGGCTGGCCGCCGACCTGATCAAACGTCATCCCGAGCTCGGCCTCACCAAGGCGGTGGTCTCCGAGGCCGGCGCCAGCGTGTACTCCGCATCGGCCTACGCGTCGGCCGAACTCCCAGAACTCGACGTCTCGCTCCGCGGCGCGGTGTCGATCGCGCGGCGTCTGCAGGACCCGCTCGCCGAACTGGTCAAGATCGACCCGAAGTCGATCGGCGTCGGCCAGTACCAGCACGACGTGGCCGAGGGCAAGCTGTCGCGGTCGCTGGACGCCGTGGTAGAGGACTGCGTGAACGCGGTCGGCGTGGACCTGAACACCGCCTCGCAGCCGCTGCTTGCCAGGGTCTCGGGCGTCACCGCGGGCCTTGCCGCCGCGATCGTGGCCCGCAGGGACTCCCAGGGCCCGTTTACCACCAGGCAGCAGCTGATGCAGGTGGCAAGGCTCGGCCCGAAGGCGTTCGAGCAGTGCGCGGGATTCTTGCGCATCCGCGGCGGCGACGACCCGCTGGACGCCTCCGGGGTGCACCCGGAGGCCTATCCGGTGGTCCGCCGCATCCTGGCCGCGACCAAGACAGCCGCCGGCGACCTGATCGGCAACACGTCCGTGCTGCGCGGCCTGCACCCGGATACGTTCACCGACGACAGGTTCGGCCTGCCGACCGTCACCGACATCCTGCGCGAACTGGAGAAGCCGGGCCGTGACCCGCGTCCCGCCTTCGCCACCGCGGCGTTCGCCGAGGGAATCGAGAAGCTTGAGGACCTGGCGCCGGGGATGGTGCTCGAGGGCGTGGTGACCAACGTCGCCGCGTTCGGCGCGTTCGTGGACGTCGGCGTGCACTCCGACGGTCTGGTGCACGTGTCCGCCATGTCGAAGAGCTTCGTGTCCGACCCGCGGCAGGTGGTCAAGTCGGGCGATGTGGTAAGGGTGAAGGTGCTTGCCGTCGATCCGGCCCGCCGCCGGATATCGCTGACGCTCCGGCTGGATGACGAAGCCCCGCCGCCGCAGGCGGCCAGGCCAGCACAGCGCCCGGCTGGCGGCCGCGACCGAGCCGGCGACCGTCCCGCGCGCCCTTCAGGCAAATCTGACAGAACGGGCGGTGGTTCACCGCCCAAGCCCGCCGCTCGCGGTCAGGGCGGAGCTCTAGAAGGTGCCATGGCGGACGCGCTGCGTCGCGCGGGGCTGGTGGGCGACAAGCGCCGCGACGACCGTAACCGGAAATAACCCGCGCGCACGAGGTGGCTGCGGGCCGATAGCATCGGGTAACCAGTTCCGTTCGACGATAAGGGAGCACACCGTGTCCAGCCAGCAGCCTCGTATCACCCTCGCAGGTCGCGAGCACGTGGTCGAGGCTGGCACGACGGCGGGCCAGGCCCTGGGCGCAGGGCTGGTCCCTGGTGGCACCACCGTCGCCGCCCGCGTCAACGGCGAGCTTCGCGACCTGGCCTACCGGGTAGCAGACGGCGACGCCGTCGAGGCGGTGGACATCGACAGCGACGACGGCAGGTACATCCTGCGGCACTCGACCGCGCACGTCATGGCCCAGGCCGTGCAGGAGCTGTTCCCGCAGGCCAAGCTCGGCATCGGGCCGCCGGTGGAGAACGGGTTCTACTACGACTTCGACGTCGACCAGCCGTTCACCCCCGACGACCTGAAGGCGATCGAGGCCCGGATGCGCCAGATCGTCAAGCAGGGCCAGCTGTTCTCCCGCCGGGTAGTGACCGATGAGGAGGCGAGGGCGGAGCTCGCCGACGAGCCGTACAAGCTCGAGCTGATCGGGCTCAAGGGGCACCCGTCGTCCGAGGACGGCGAGTCGGTCGAGGTAGGCGGCGCCGAGCTGACCATCTACGACAACACCGACCCGGGCACAGGCAAGCTGTGCTGGAACGACCTGTGCCGCGGCCCGCACCTCGCCGACACCAGGAAGATCCCGGCGTTCAAGCTGATGCGCAGCGGCGGCGCGTACTGGCGGGGGAGTGAGAAGAACCCGCAGCTGCAGCGAATCTACGGCACCGCCTGGGAGACCATCCAGCGCCAGGACGAGTACCTGAAGATGATGGCGGAGGCCGAGCGGCGCGACCACCGCAAGCTGGGCGCCGAGCTCGACCTGTTCTCGTTCCCTGTCGAGATCGGCAGCGGCCTGCCGGTGTTCCACCCCAAGGGCGGGATCATCAGGCGGGTCATGGAGGACTACTCGCGCCGCCGCCACGAGGAGGCCGGCTACGAGTTCGTGAACACCCCGCACCTGACCAAGGCGGACCTGTTCGTGACCTCCGGGCACCTGGAGTGGTACGCAGACGGCATGTTCCCGCCGATGGAGCTCGACGGCGCGACCTACTACCCGAAGCCGATGAACTGCCCGATGCACATCCTGATCTACGCGGCGCGCGGCCGGTCCTACCGTGAGCTTCCCCTGCGGCTGTTTGAGTTCGGCACCGTGTACAGGTACGAGAAGTCCGGCGTCGTGCACGGCCTGACCCGGGCCCGCGGCTTCACCCAGGACGACTCGCACATCTTCTGCGCCCCCGAGCAGCTGCCCGGCGAGCTCGCGTCCCTGCTCGCCTTCGTGGTCGGGCTGCTGCGCGACTTCGGGCTTACCGAGTTCGAGGCCGAGCTGTCCACCCGGCCCGAGAAGTACGTCGGCGAGCTTGCCGAATGGGCGGAGGCCGAGGCGGCGCTCCGGCACGCGCTGGACGCCTCGGGGCTGCCGTACGTGGTCGCGGAGGGCGAGGGCGCCTTTTACGCGCCCAAGATCGACGTGCACGTCAAGGACGCGATCGGCCGCCGCTGGCAGCTGTCTACCCTCCAGGTCGACCTGCAGGAGCCAGGCAGGTTCGGCATCGAGTACCAGGCGGCGGATGGCTCGCGGCAGCGTCCCTACATGATCCACCGGGCGCTGTTCGGCTCGATCGAGCGGTTCTTCGGCATCTTGCTCGAGCACTACGCAGGCGCGTTCCCGCCCTGGCTCGCGCCGGTCCAGGCCGTCGGCATCCCCATCGCCGACGCGCACGTGCCGTACCTGGAGAAGGTCGCGGCGAGCCTGCGCGAGCAGGGCATCCGGGTCGAGGTCGATGCGAGCGACGACAGGATGCAGAAGAAGATCAGGACCGCGCAGCGGCAGAAGGTGCCGTTCATGCTGATCGCCGGCGATGACGACGTGGCGGCGGAGGCGGTCTCGTTCCGGTACCGGGACGGGTCGCAGAATAACGGCGTCCCCGTCGCCGACGCCGTCGCGGAGATCGTCGCCGCGGTGCGCGACCGCGTCCAGGTGTAGCCCGGTGCCCGAGACGGAGCCAGAGGACGTCTTCACCGGGGTGCCAGACGCGTTCGGTCGGCTGTGGACGCCGCACCGGATGGCCTACATCAAGGGCGAGAACAAGCCGTCAGGTTCCGGCGACGAGGAAGACTGCCCGTTCGACCTGGCGCCCAAGCTGAGCGACGAGGACGGCCTGATCGTCGCGCGCGGCCAACTCGTCTACGCGGTGCTCAACCTGTACCCGTACAACAGCGGCCACGTGCTGATCTGCCCCTACCGGCACGTGGCCGACTACACCGGATTGACGCCCGATGAAACCGGAGAATTCGCCGAGTTCACCAAGCGCGCCATCCTCGCCCTGCGCAAGGCATCCGGCGCGCAGGGCTTCAACATCGGCATGAACCTCGGCGGCGTAGCAGGCGCAGGCATCGCCGCCCACCTGCACCAGCACGTTGTCCCCCGCTGGGGCGGCGACACCAATTTCATGCCCGTCACCGCCCGAACGAGAGTCCTACCCCAACTCCTAGCCGACACCCGCAAGCTCCTCGCCGAAGCCTGGCCGTCCTAGGTAGTGGGTGCCACACTGCATACCGAATTCGGTAGGCGGTGCCACACCCACTACCGTGCAAGAACCTCAGGCGGGTTTGGAGTCGGCGGCTACCTTGGCGGCCAGGTGGGAGGGGAGGGGTTCGTGGCGCAGGTAGTTGCGGGTGAAGGAGCCTGTGCCGTGGGAGACAGAACGCAGGTCGATGGCGTACCTGACGATCTCA
>Ga0335078_10014395_pt1 | contig 11734 bp, 13 predicted proteins | sample Lox_Sample_32_FD_206711 | JGI IMG/M metagenome (GOLD analysis project Ga0335078, IMG submission 206711) | Soil microbial communities from Loxahatchee National Wildlife Refuge, Florida, United States - Lox_Sample_3.2 | ecosystem: Environmental > Terrestrial > Soil > Wetlands | place: USA...
TCTCTTGAAAAGACGCGTGCCGGGCGCGAAAAGTCGGACCGAGCGACAAGTAATACTGATCGAAGCTGGTGGCGCCGGGCGAGGGCGTGCGCCAGTCGATGATGGCCGCGGCGATCTCCGCCGCGCTCATTGCGGAATGTCGTAATAGGTCGTATTGACATCTCGATTTACATGGATCGGCGTGGTGACGCTGACCAGCGGAAGGCGCGCCGGGTCGGGAATGAGCGGCGCCATATCGACGTGCACCGCCGCGGGCAAATTGACGGCGGTCCACAGCGGCTGCCAGTTCGTCGGCATGTGCAGACTCGGATCGAAATTCTGATAGGAGATGTTGCAGTAGGCCAGCCGGTCGGCCAGCACGAAAGACTGAGGCGTGGCCACGCCGGGGCGAAACGCGCTGGCTGCGCATAATGGCGCGGTCGCGTAGGGACCGGAGTAAGGAAACTCGTTGGCGATCAGCCGCACTCCTCCGCCGTCGGCGGGAAGCACCTGAAGCTCGACCACCTGCGGATAGCCGCGCGCGCCGTCGCGCATCGAATAGCTGGTGACAAAGTGCAGCGTCTGGGCGTTGCCGTTAAACGCCGGCATGATGGAGTTGTCCGCGCAGACGCCCATTACGGGCATAACGCCGCCCAGCTCGCGCCCCAGGATCCGTTCGACGCTCATCACTCGCCGGTTGGACTGGAGGCGATCGTCGGTTTTCGAGTAGGTGATCAGCGCGGAGCGCATGGCGAACAGCATTCCGGTGGAGATAGCGGCGACCAGCGTGACAGCGATCAGCAACTCGATCAGCGTGAATCCGCCGGTCCGCTTGCTGACGCGCGCGGCTCTGCTGAATTCCGAAACCGGGCCGCGCACGTGAATGAGCGGGATCATATGTCCCCCTGACGCAGCAGCCCCCGGCGGAAGCCTTCCAGCGAAAACGCATGGCGCGTCGCGCCGTCCATCCACCAGATTTCCAGTTGCACCCGGTCGAGCACCCACATCCCGGGGCCCGCGCCCTGCTGCCACTCAAACGGCGTCACCACGGCGTTCCAGCCGACGGTAGTGCCGCCGGTCTGCGCCGGATCGAAAACGCCCTGGAGGGGGACTTTGCGGGGGATGGTCTGATCCACCAGAAGCTGATCCATTTTCGACTTCGCCAGCAGCGTGGCGCGGTCGTACTGCGTCAGCCGCGCGGCGTTGCGGGTCGAGGAGGACAAGGCATTGAGCATTCCTGCGACGGCGATCCCCATGATCGCGGTCGCGACCAGCACTTCGAGCAGCGTGAATCCGTTGGGCGTGCGCTTCACTGCCGGACCTCGGATTCCGGAACGCCGGTGATCGGATCGATGGAGACAGTGCGATGCCGGCCGCCGGGAGTGGCCAGATCGATCGTGATCGCCGGAACCGAACCGCCGGGATACAGCAGAAATCTTCGCGCGTCGGCCGGATTCACGATGCGAACCGTATTGGGAAGGCGCAGATCGCGCGAAAAGCCGGCGTCGGCCGAACGCGCCGAAAGATCGCTCTCCCGCGGCGCGATGCGGATCTCGACCGCCTGCTGGCGTCGTTCGGCATGGTCGAGAGCGGTGTTGAGGAAGGCAACGATCGAGTCGGATGCCGAGCGCAGCCGTAGCGAATCGAGCCCCGCGGCGATTGAAGGATAAGTGATCCCCGCCAGCAGCGCGACGATCGTCACCACGATCAGCATCTCGAGTAAAGTCACACCCGAGTTCCGCTTGCTGACGCGCGCGGCTCCGCATACGCCGGAACCGTGCCGCGCGCGTGAGCGAGCGGTCTGCGCGTTTTCCGTCAACCGTCTAATTATTTTTCCAACTGACGATGTCGGCATTATTTCCGTCCCCGCCCGGCGCGCCGTCGGCGCCCAGGCATACGACATCGGGTTCGTCCCCGTGTTCGCCGGGGTACTTATAAAGATAAGGATGGCCCCAGGGATCGAGCGGAATATCCTGCGGCAGATACGGACCGGCCCACTGCGCCTGATTTTCGGGCTTCACGCGCAGTGCGTTCAGGCCCTGATCGGTGGTCGGATAGGTTCCCGTATCGAGCTTATAAGCGCCTAGCGCGGTCATGAACGAATTCACCTGCGCATGCGCCGTGGCGCGGCGCGCCGCGTCGGCTTTGCCCATCATCCGGGGCGCCACCAGCGCCGCGAACAGCGCGATGATGGTCACCACCACCAGCATCTCGATCAAGGTAATACCGCTCTCGCCAACGCACCGCTTCCTGACGGTCGCGGCTCGGTTGGTGCGCAAGCAGAGCCGCGCGCGTAAGCGAGCGGTCTCGACTACATCTTTTTTGCGATTCATATTTACACCACCACGTCGTTGATGCTCGTAATGGCAAGCATCAGGCTCAGAACCAGGGTCCCCACGATCAGGCCCATCACCAGAATGATCAGCGGCTCAAACAGCGAAGTGAAGCGCCGGATGGAAGTGCGGGTCTCGTTATCGTAAATGTCGGCCATGCGATTGAACATGGTATCCAGGTGTCCGGTTTCCTCGCCGACGGCCAGAAGGTGTCCGGCAAGCGGCGGAAATTCGCCGGCGCGCTTCAGCGGCTCTGCGATCCCCTCGCCGCGCTTCACTCCCGTGGCAATCGCGTCGAGCGTGCCCGCGATTTTCCGGTTGTTCAGAATCCCGCGCGAGATGCCCAGCGATTGAACCAGCGGCACGCTGGCCGCGACCAGCGTCGCCATGGCGCGCGCGAACCGCGCGGTTTCGGCTTTGCGTAGCGCGTCGCCCAAGAGCGGAACGCGCAGGCGGAATCCGTCCCACCACAGGCGGCCAGGCACCGTCCGCACGTAGGCCTGCAGCGCGACCAGCCCGATCGCCAGCGCGATCGCCGTCGGCGCCCAGTAAGCCTGCACGATCTTGCTCGCTTCGAGCATGATCGCGGTGGGCGTGGGGATTTTCATGCGCGGATCGGAAAAAATCAGCGCGAAGCGCGGCACCACGAAATTCAACAGCGTGAAGATGGACCCGATACCCACCAGCGTCAGCAGCGCGGGATAGATCAGCGAACTGATGATGTAGCCACGCAGATCGTCGCGCGTGCGCTCGAATTCGGCCAGCCGCTCGAAAATGGGCGCCAGCGAGCCCGAAGCTTCTCCGGCGCGCACCATATTGATGTACAGATCGGAAAAATGCCGGGGGTGCGTGGCCAGGCTGTCGGCCAGCGATTTTCCGCCCTTGAGCACGCGGAGCACGTCGAGCACCAGCGCGCGGAACGCCTTGCGTGTGGTGAGCTCGGCCGTAATTTGCAGCGACCGGTCGAGCGGAATGCCCGCGTTGAGCAGCGTCGAAAGCTCCTGGGTGAAGAACAGCACGTCCTTGCGCCGCCCCTGGTCGAAAATGGGCATTTGCAGGTCGATGCCCTTTTTCTGTTCCAGGCCGACGTAAACGGGAATCAGCCCCTGGCGCCGCAGTTCGCCCGCGACGGCCTTATCGTTGTCGGCCGAAAGCGTACCGCTGCGAACCTTCCCGTCGGAAGCCACCGCGCGAAAATGAAAAGTCGTCGCCATTTATGAATTAGCCGCGAATGAACGCGAATCAACGCAAATGCTATTTTGATTCGCGTTCATAAGCGTTCATTCGCGGCCATAAATCAGAATTCCTGCGTCACCCGCATCACTTCCTCGACCGTCGTCACTCCGCGCGCGATTTTTTGCCAGCCGTCCTCGCGCAGATTGCGCATCCCGTACTTGCGCGCGATGGTGGTGAGCTTGCTTGCGTCCTCGCTGCGCATGATCGAGGCGCGCAGCTCTTCATTGAGCTCCATCAGCTCGAAAATCCCCATGCGCCCGCGGAACCCGGTGCCGAAACAACTTTCGCAGCCCGCCCCGCGAAAAACTTCAATGGTCTCCCCTTCGGGCGACACCTTCGTTCCCGCCGATTCCTTGCACTCGCCGCAGATCACGCGCACCAGGCGCTGCGCCAGCACCGCCACCAGCGATGACGTGATCAGATAATTCTCCACGCCCATGTCGGTGAGCCGCGAGATGGCGCTGGGCGCGTCGTTGGTGTGCAGTGTCGAGTAGACGAAATGCCCGGTGAGCGCGGCGCGAATGGCGATATCCGCCGTCTCCCGGTCGCGGATCTCGCCCACCATGATCACGTCCGGGTCCTGGCGCACGATGTGTCGCAGCCCGGCGGCGAAGGTCAGCCCGATCAGCGGATTCACGTGGATCTGGTTGATCCCGTCCATCTGATATTCGACCGGATCCTCGATGGTGATGATTTTTTTGTCGGTCTGATTGATGCGCTTGAGCGCCGAGTACAACGTGGTCGATTTGCCGCTGCCCGTCGGCCCGGTCACCAGAAAAATTCCGTGCGGGAGCGAGGTGTAATGCTCCATGCGCGAGAGCATGTGCTTGTCGAATCCCAGGCGTTCGAGATCGTAGAAATCGCCCGCGGAGCGGTCGAGCAGGCGCATGACGACAGATTCGCCGTATAGCGTGGGCAGCGTCGAAACGCGCAGATCCACTTCGCGGCCCAGCGTCTTGATCTTGATGCGCCCGTCCTGCGGCAGACGCCGCTCGGCGATATTGAGCTTAGCCATCAGCTTCACGCGCGAAATAATCGCGGCTTTGAGTTCCCGCTGCGGCGCGTCCTGGCTCACCAGCACGCCATCGATGCGGTAGCGGACGCGAAATTCTTTTTCAAACGGCTCGATGTGGATGTCGCTGGCGCGTTTTTCCACCGCCTGCGCGATCATCGCGTTCACCAGGCGAATTACCGGCGCTTCGCTGGCCATGTCGCGCAGGTGCTCCAGGTCCTCCTCGGCATCGCCCGCGGCGGCAAACGCAGTGTCCGCCGTTTTCTCCGCCTGGCCGTAGAATTTATCGATTGCGTCCAGGATCTCCTGCTCCGGCGCGATCGCGGGCTGCACGGCGAGACCCGTGCACGTTGCCACGGTCGCGCGCGTTTCGAAATCCAGCGGATCGGCCATCGCCAGCGTGACCGTATGATCGTGCAGCGCGACCGGCAGGCAGCGGAACTGGCGCAGGAATTTCGGGGAAAGCGATTCGATTTCGGGTGAAACCGCGGGCGGTCCGTCGATGGTCAACACGGGAACCTGCAACTGCTCAGACAGCGCGGAGAGCACGTCGCGCAGGGCGATGAATCCCATGTCGACCAGAATTTTTCCGAGCTTATCCCCGCGCTCACGCTGCAGCTCGAGCGCACGATCGACATCCTCCTGGGTCAGGAGTTTTCGTTCGATCAGGATTTCGCCTAGACGCATTGTCAGCCCGGCTGGCCACTGGCCACCGGCCCTAGTTCTCCGAAACCTGCACCACCGAATCGATTCCCGCGCCGCCCGAGCGCAGCGCTTCGACGAGCTTCTTCCTTTGCGCGTGGAAGGTGAGCTGCACCGGCAACCCGCTGATATCTTCCCACGGGTAATGATCGATGAACACCACAATCGCGACCTGTTCATCCCCAGGAACCGTGTCGAGCGAGCCGCCCATCGACACCAGGGCTTCCTTGAGCGCCTTGGTCAGCACCGGAATGCGCTCCATCTTCTTCGCCCGAGTGCGGGCGATATCCTGCTTGGTCAAAACTGCGTTCATCAAGGAAATGGGAGTGATCACCAGGTTCACTTCGGCGGTGAAGACGGCTCCGTAGCCCTCCAAATAAACGCCGCGCGTGGTGCCGATCAGCAGATACGGCGAATCGCTCCACAAGCGCTGAATGCGCTCGTCGAGACTTTTTTCCATCGACGTAAGCGTTGCCCGGCTCACGCGCGGCCCGGCGGACGCCGCAAAAAGCGCGGCCGCCATCACAAGGAGAAGCATTGGCACGAGAATTTTCTTGATTTTCATTGGTGCGATAACCCCGTTTTTTCCATGTACATCCGATTGTTTTCTTTTTTCAGCAAATCGTTATCGGCTTCAAGATTCTGATTTTGCGCCGCGTATCGCGCCTCGATCTGCAGCACTGCTTTCGCCACCGCCGCATCCACCTGCCGGTCCACCCTCACGGGCTCGACCAACGCGTGCACCACGACGGCCAGCGCGATCACGCACGCGCCCGCGAAAGTTGGACTCCAGATCCGCTGCCACCAGCGCGGCTCGAACACTTTATCCGAGACGAACGCGATCCGCCGCGGCGCTTCTTCCTCGCGCAGCGTCGAAAGCGCGTCGAGCGTCAGCCGCAATCCGGCCAGCTCCTCGCGGCACGCGCGGCAGGAGTTGGCGTGCGCTTCGGCCTGCTCCCGATCCTTCCCGCCGAGCTCGCCGAGCGCGTAAGCTTTCCAATCGTAATCGGTGCAGTTCACGATTCACCTCGTAACAGCGCCGGCGATAACGCCGTTTTCAACAGCTCCAGCGCCGTATACAATCTCGATTTGACGGTTGAAACCGGGCACTCCAGGATCTCCGCCATTTCCTCGAACTTGAATCCCTGATAAACCTTGAGCAGGACGGCCTCGCGCTGATCGCTCGACAGGCGATTGAGCGCGCCTTCTACCGCGAGCGATAGCTCCAGCGGCAAAAGCCTCCCCTCGGCCGCGCGAGACACGGGCTCCGCCAGGAAATCGCCTTCCGGCCGGCGCCGGCGCAGCAGCGAAAACGCCTCATTGTGCGCGATGCGGAACAGCCACGAGGAAAACTTCGCGGCGTCGTCCAGCTTCGGCAGGTTCTGATACGCTTTCAGGAAAACCTCCTGGCTCACATCCATGGCGTCTTCGCGATGCCCGATTAATCGCAGCAGATAATTGAAGACGCGCCTTTCCCATCGGGACACCAGAAGGTTATACGCCTCGACGTCCCCTCGCCGAGCCTTGGCGATCAGGTCGCGATCCTCAACCTCGCGGAAGATCAACTGCGGACTCCGATCATAAAGACGCGAAGTTTCTCAAAAAAGTCGGGCATGTCTTTAAATTATGACGGGTGGCGCGTCTGCGTCATAATACCGGTGAGGCGTAGCGATGAGCAGCAAGCTCCTGATGGACGTGGATGAGTACCTGCACACCAGCTTTGACGGCGCGGATCGCGAATATCTCGACGGCGAGGTGGTGGAGCGGAACATGGGCGAACTGGAACACGGAGATGTGCAGGGTACCTTGACGCAGTTGTTGCGAGAGTTGCGGCGCAAGCTTGGAATTCGGGTCGCGCCCGAGGTCCGTATCCGGATTGGCCCGACTCGCTACCGAATCCCCGATATCTCAGTCTGGCGCGACGACAACATCGGCACGCGAATCCCGAGTGTCCCGCCGTTTCTGGCGATCGAAATTCTGTCCTCGGACGATCGCATGAACCGCATGCTGCAGAAAATAAAAGAGTATCTGGCTATCGGCGTCGCTTTCGTCTGGGTGATCGATCCTGAAGACAAATCCGCTCTGATCTTTTCCGGTAATCATCCCGAAGGCGTAGCGTCCGACGTTCTGCGCACCTCAAATCCGGATATCGACATTCCCCTTTCCGCCGCGTTCGATCTCAATCATTAACTCGCCGGCTGGTAAGCCCCGCACATCCCCTTTTTCCGGGATGTGGGATCCCTTGTGACCGTATCTTTTTTTAACCGCCGCGAGTTATGGGCAATCCGTGGTTTGCTCCTTATGCTGAAGGCGAGGTGGCAAACAGATATGCAAAACTTCCTTCACAATCGGTTCTCCCGGCTGAAACCCGGCGCCGCGTTGATGGTCGGCGCGGCTTTGGCCGCGACCGGATTCCTGGGGGTCAAGGCGGCGACGCCGCGAGTGGATAATCCCCCGGCGACTGTTAAGACGGCTCCCCGCTCGCCCGAAACCGCGCGGCGCGGGTATGCGAACGTGGTCAAGAAAGTTGTCCCCGCGGTGGTCAACATTTCGTCTTCCCGCATGGTGAAGAACGAGATGACCGGCATGCAGGGATTTCAGATGGATCCCTTCTTCCGCCAGTTCTTCGGCAACAACATGCCGTTCAACAACGTTCCCAAGGAGCAGCGTGAGAAGGCGCTCGGCTCGGGCGTGATCGTGAGTCCGGAAGGCTACATTCTCACCAACAATCACGTGATCGACAAAGCGACGGACATTACCGTAACGCTTCACGACAAGCGCGAATTCAAGGCCCGCGTGGTCGGCACGGATCCGCGCACCGATATCGCCGTTTTGAAAATCAACGGCAGCAATTTCCCCTACCTGACGCTCGGCGATTCGAACCAGGTGGAAGTCGGCGACATCGTTCTTGCGGTCGGCGATCCATTCGGCGTCGGCCAGACCGTCACCAGCGGAATCGTGAGCGCGACCAATCGCAGCATGAACAACCAGATTGAACAAGAAGAGGATTTCATCCAGACCGACGCGGCCATCAATCCGGGCAACTCCGGCGGCGCGCTGGTGGACGATGAAGGACACCTGATCGGCATCAACACGGCGATCATTTCGGGCAACAGCGGCGGAAATCAGGGCATCGGTTTCGCGGTGCCGGTCAACCTTGCCCGCTATGACATGGACCAGATTCTGAAGAACGGCAAAGTGGAGCACGGCTATCTCGGCATCCTCCCGCAGGACGTGACACCGCAGATGGCGAAAGCTTTCGGCGTGACGGAGGCGACCGGCGTGCTGGTCGGCGACGTGACCCCTGACAGCCCGGCTTCGAGAGCGGGCCTTCAAAAAGGTGACATCGTTCTCGACATCAACGGTCAGCCGGTAGACGACGCCAATGCGCTTCGGGTGAAAGTCGGAATGATGACCCCCGGCGCAAGCGTAAATCTGAGGGTCCTGCGCGACAACAAGACGATGAATCTGACGGCGCAGCTCGGCCAGTTCCCTTCGAATGAGGAACAGGCCTCCAACGCGGCGCCCGGCGAACACGAATCGATGCTCGAAGGCGTGCAGCTTTCGACGCTAACCCCGGAGGTGGCGCAGCAGTTACAGCTCGGGCCGAACGCGAAGGGCGTCGTGGTGGAGAGCGTCAGCCAAGACAGCGCAGCCGCGGAAGCGGGCCTTCAGCGCGGCGACGTGATCCAGCAGGTCAATCATCGTACGGTCACCAATATGAGCGAGTTCCGGCAGGCCATGAATTCAACAACCAAAAACAATCCGGCCCTGCTGTTAGTAAATCGCCAGGGAACCACCCTGTTCATCGCGATTTAAGTTTGCCCCTCAGCTCGTAAGAGCATAGCGGCACAACGGCCGGGTCCCCGCCGCCCTCACCTTCCAGTGCGGCGGACCGGCCGTTGCCTTTTTGTTGGCCGCGAATGAACGCGAATTTCTTATTCGTGTTCATTCGCGGCCATTTTCTTTAACAGCATGAAACTGTGTGCATCCGCGGCGATTATGATAAAGAACACCATCAGCGACGCCGATGCGACGATTGCCCAGGGTTTATCGGCCAGCGCGAAGCCAAAGGGGATGGGCGTCGCCAGCAGCGCCGCACCGATTCTGGCGGCCTTGTTCTTGGATTGAAATATGGTGAAGAGAATCGGAGCCAGCAGCAGTGCGGTGTCGTAGGCGTAAACGTGCGGCACCACCAGCAGCGAAGCGAGCGGAGCAAGAACGAAGATCGGGCCGTTGACGATCGCTCTTAAAAACAGTACCAGGATGCCGGCGATCATGAGCGCCGCAACCCACATCGATTCGATCCCCAGATTCGCCAGAAATCCCTGGTAGCTGACCATCAGCGGCTCGGATATGAACGCGCGGTCCAGCGTCTTGTCGCCCAGCATCGCGACGTACAATCGAGCCTCGGCCATTCCGCCCAGCGCTAGACTCAGCAGGACCTCGCCGGCGCCGACGGCACAGAAGCCGGCGAACATGCGCCAGCGCTTTTGGATGAGCATCGCCACCGGCCACAGCACTACCAGGTGAAACTTGAACAGCATCAGGGCCAGCACGCAGCCGCTCGCGAACGCGTGCCCGCGCTGGTCGATCTCGAACGCGATGATCAGCAGCGCCAGCATGATCACGCAATCCTGGCCGGCTGCGATGCCCAGCGGAGCGGGCAGGAACAGCGCGGAATATACGAGCGCGTCCGGTCCGAAGCGGCGCCAGGCCCAAATCCAACAGCCGATGAGCAGAGCGCTTTGAAGCGCCAGCCATACGAGGAATGCGGCATGATACGGCAGCGCGCCGATGGGAGCGAGCGCCAGAGCATAAAAAACCGGCCGCATGAACGGCACCACTTCGGCCAGATCGGGCACGATGCGGCGTTGCTCGGCGAGCTGAACGGCGGCCGAGTGAAGCTCGGCAAACCGGCCTTCGAGCGCCAGTCTCCCGCCGGTATAAAGATCCAGGAAATCGTGTCTCTGCGCGATCGGCAGGAGGCGGGATCCCAGCATGACCCAAAACACGCACATCCCCAGGACGATCACGGCGGTCGAAACAGGAATCCGACGCATTGTTTGTATAATTTCACATCGGCCGCGGCCCCACCCGACTATACTGCAAGAAATGGTTCTGTCCGATATCGACATCCAGCGCTACATCGAAGAAGGAAAAATCAGGATTTCGCCGCCGCTGCCGCCGGAGCAGTTGGGAAGCTGCTCGGTAGATTTCCGCCTGGGCAACGAATTCAGCATCTTCGAGCACAGCCGCAACGCTTATATCGATCTGAAAGAGGCGCGCGCGATTCAGGACCTGATGCGCACCATCACCGTTCCGGCGGGCGAACCGTTCGTGCTTCAGCCGCACGAGTTCGCGCTGGCGATCACCGAAGAAACGCTGGAGCTCGACGATGACGTTCTGGGGCGCCTGGAAGGCCGATCGAGTTTGGGGCGCATCGGCATCATCGTGCACGGGACGGCGGGGCTGTTCGATCCGGGATGGAGCGGGAAAGCGACGCTCGAGTTGAGCAACCTGGGGCGCATGCCGGTGGCGCTGTATCCGGGAATGCGAATCTGCTCGTTCACCTTCGAGCAGTTGTCGTCGCGGGTTGCGGTGCCGTATCGCAAGAAGGCGGGCAACAAATACGCAGGCCAGGACCGTCCGCTGGCAAGCAAGCTCGCGAGCGAAACCGGACGGAGGTAGCGAAATGACCGCGAATCAGCTTTTTGCATGTTCGCCCCGTGAAACCAGGCAAAAGTTGATACCAAGGGTGCCGGAAAGAAAACGTCTCGCCTACGGGCTCGCCAGGCCCCTAGAAATGGAAATTCTAAGGTCCGTGAAAACGCTTCAAACGGCCACCGCCAGATCTTCGCCTGCATAATCGACCGGATACATGAAAAACTCGTTCGGCAGGTGCTCCATTTCCCATGAAATGGTGCGGTGGATGGCTTCGTCGGTCGGCACGACCTCGCGAAAACCCAACTCGGCGCGGATGCGCGACGTGTCGGTCTCCCAATGCTGCGCGGTATTGCCCGGCTGCACCAGATGGGGCGGCGTGCGGTGCTTCGGGAGCACGACGAATTCGCCGCGCCAGCCGGCGGCGTCAGCGATTTTGCGCGCCCATTCGAGTTCGGTGAACGCGGGGTGGTCCGCGACGTTGTAGATGCGTCCAGCGGCGCGATCGTTGGTTGCGGCGAGCGCGATCGCCTCCGCGACATTTTCCACGTAGCCTCGCGGAGCTTTCCAGGCAGCCGCGCTTTCTTCGAAAATGATCACGGAACGAGAGTCGGCGACGCGGCGCAGCACGGGGAAAAAGCGCTTGCCCGGGTCGCCGGGACCGTAGACCATCGGCAAGCGGCAGATGGTGCCGGGAAGTTCGGCATCGCCCATGATGACGCACTCTACGGGGATTTTGTCGTATTCGTCGTCGACCCAGGGATAAAATTCGCGCACTTTCTCGATCAGCGCAGGCGGGTAGGTTTGG
>Ga0335078_10014396_pt1 | contig 11733 bp, 12 predicted proteins | sample Lox_Sample_32_FD_206711 | JGI IMG/M metagenome (GOLD analysis project Ga0335078, IMG submission 206711) | Soil microbial communities from Loxahatchee National Wildlife Refuge, Florida, United States - Lox_Sample_3.2 | ecosystem: Environmental > Terrestrial > Soil > Wetlands | place: USA...
GCGAATGCCGGCAGCGACTCGAGGTGCGCGGCGATCGCGCGCAGCTGCGGGTACGGCGCGAGGTCGGTGTTGAAGCGTCGTGCGTTGTACATCTGCGGGACCAGCAGTACGTCGGCGAGCGTCACCGCCGTGCCGAACATGTGCCGGCCGTCGCCGCTGGTCTGCTTCACATCCTGCTCGAGCGCGCGGAAGCCGCGCCCGATCCAGTGCACGTACCAGGCATTCACCTGCTCCTCGCTGGCGCCAAGCGGCCCGCGCAGGTACTCGAGGACGCCGGAGTTGTTGAGCGGCGAGATCTCGCAGGCGATGGCGAGCGCGAGCGCGCGCACCCGTGCCCGCGCCAGTGCGTCCTGCGGCAGGAGCGGCGGCTGCGGGTGCGTCTCGTCCAGGTACTCGATGATCGCGAGCGATTGCGTCAGCGTGCGCTCAGCGTCGATGAGCACCGGCACCAGCCCCTGGGGGTTGAGCGCCAGGTAGTCCGCCGAGCGCTGCGCGCTCACCCCGGGACGCAGGTCGATCGCCACCGCCTCGTAGGGCAGGCTCTTCAGATTGAGCGCGATCCGCACCCGGTAGGAGGCGGAGCTGCGGAAGTAGTGATAGAGCTTCATGTGCCGGCGACGATGCTGTTGGTGAGTACTTCGAGGCCCTCGATCCCGCCCTCGATGCGGTCTCCGGGCTTGAGCGGGCCGACGCCCGAGGGGGTGCCGGTGAAGATCAGGTCGCCGGGCTCGAGAGTATAAAGAGTCGACAGCTCCGCGATCAGGTGCGGCACGTCGCACAGCATCTGACCGAGGTCCGACTCCTGGCGCCGCTCGCCGTTCACGGTGAGCCAGATGCGCCCGCGTGACACATGGCCGCGGCTCGCGGGGCGGATCGCCGCGATCGGAGCCGAGTGATCGAAGCCCTTGGAGATGTCCCACGGCTCACCGCGATCCTTGGCGGCCTTCTGCAGGTCGCGACGCGTGAGGTCGTTGCCCGCCGCGTAGCCGAACACGTGCTCGAGGGCGCGTGCCGGCGCGATACCCGAGCCGCCGCGGCCGATCGCCACCACCAGCTCGATCTCGTAGTGGAAGTTGGCGGTACGCGGCGGGTACGGGATGGCCGCGCCGTTCGCGACCACGGCGTCCGCCGGTTTCATGAAGAACACCGGCGCCGAGGCCCCGGGGTCGCGCCCGAACTCGCGGATGTGGTCGGCGTAGTTGAGGCCGACGCAGTAGATGCGGTGCACGGGGAAGTGCCCGCCGCCGTCCACGGGAACGGCCGGCTGCGGAGCCGGCGCGAAGACGTAATCACTCATGGTGGGGCGAAGATTGCCACCGCATGAACGGCTAGACTAGCTCTCATGAGCATCTGGCGAGTAACCGCGACCCCCGAAGAGCTCACCGAGCGCAGCCGCCACACGCTCCCCGGCTACCTCGGCATCCGCGTCACCGAGATCGGTGCGGACTTCCTGCGCGCCACCATGCCGGTGAACGCGCGCACCCATCAGCCCTACGGCGTGCTGCATGGCGGCGCGTCCGTGGCGCTCGCCGAGACCGTCGGCAGCATGGCCTCGATGCTGTGCGTCGATACGAACTACCTGGTCCTCGGGCAGGACATCAACGCCAATCACCTGCGCAAGGTCACGTCCGGTCTCGTCACGGCAACGGCCCGGCCGTTTCATCTCGGCAGGACCAGCCACGTGTGGCATATTGAGATCCGCGACGAGCAGCAGCGGCTGGTGTGCGTCTCGCGGCTGACCATGGCCGTGGTGGAGCGCCGCGCGCAGACCTGAGCAACCCCCCGCGAGAAGTGAGCCATGCCGGACAGCACCCCCAGCCCAGCGACGACCAGCGACGCCGCGCGCGTCGATGAGTCGCTGGTCTCCTACACCAACGTCATCTACGGCCTCCATTCGCTCTCGGTGCTGATCGGTCTCACGACCTTTCACACCGTGGTCGGCACCTTCATCTGGGGCCTGCCGTCGATCGTCGCGGTGATCATGAATTACGCGCGCCGCTCGGCCACGACCGGCAGCTATCTCGAGTCGCACTTCCGCTGGCAGATCCGCACCTTCTGGTACGCGGTGCTGTGGAGCTTCGTCATCTGGGCGGTGTCGGTCCCGCTGATGATCATCCTCATCGGTTTCCCGCTGCTGATCGGCGGCCACTTCGCGCTCTCGATCTGGATCATCTACCGCGTGGCGCGCGGCTGGCTGGCGCTGCGCGACAGGCAGGCGATGTACAGCGTATGACCGCTACGCCCATGCCCGACAGCGCTACCCCGTCGGTGACCGCCGGCGCGACGCGCGTCGATGAGTCGCTGCTCGGCTATACCCACGTCATTTACGCGCTGCACTCGCTCTCGGTGCTGATCGGTCTCACCGCCTTCCGCACCGTTCCGGGGAGCTTCGTCTGGAGCCTGCCGTCGATCGTTGCGGTGATCATGAACTACGCGCGCCGCCATGCCGTCCACGGCAGCTGGCTCGATGCGCACTTCCGCTGGCAGATCCACACCTTCTGGTACGCGGCACTCTGGTGCCTCGTCACCGGTGCCTCCGGAGTGCCGCACCTGGTGGGCGTACGCCTGGCGCTGTCGGCGTGGATCATCTACCGCGTGGCGCGCGGCTGGCTGGCGCTGCGCGACCGTCGGGCGATGTACACCTCATGAGGGAGGCCCGGCGCGCATGGCTCACGGCAGCCGGCGCGGCGCTGGTCGTCGGCGGCTGCGGCCAGAAAGGGCCGCTCTATCTGCCCGACAAGGGCGGTAAGGTGGTGACCAGCACGCCGGCCGCAACGGCTGCGCAGCCCGCAGGCCCCGCGACCGCAGCGCCCGCGAGTGCGCCGCCCGCCGCTGCGGCGGCAGGGAAACCCGCCGGCCAGGACAAGGATAAGGATAAGGATCAGCCGCCGAAGCCTTAAGTCCGGAGGAGTCCGCGCAGCGGCCGGACACGGTCGCTCCCGGGGAACACGCTGGAATCGAGCGCACGCGTGGTCACGCCGAGGTGCTCTTCCAGCAGGCCCTTGAGAACGCAGCGCAGGTCGAGCGTCGGCATGAGGTCGCGCCCCTGATAGAGCGAGCGTGAGGAGAGTCCCGGCCAGTCGGCGATCACCCGGCCGCCCGCCACCGCACCGCCGACCAGCAGTGCCACGGTTGCGGTGCCGTGATCGGTACCGCGCGTGCCGTTGATCGCAGCGGTGCGGCCGAATTCCGTGATGAGCAGCACCGCGGTGTCGCTCCACGCAGGTCCGAGCTCCGCACGCAGCGTCGCGAGCCCCTTGTCGAGGGCCGTGAGGCGGCCGGCGAGCTGCCCTGCGGCGCCGCCTTCGTTGGCGTGCGTGTCCCAGCCGGTGGTATCGAACACCGCGACCTGTGGTCCCTCCTCCTGGCGCAGGAACCCCGCCGCTGCGTGCACGATCTCCGCATAGCGATCGGCGCCCCGCGCCGCGACCATGCCATCCATGCCGCCCGATTGCGCAACCATGGCGTCCGCCGCAAGCGCATCCGCGAGCCGCACCGAGAGCACCGGGTCGTGCGCGTAGAGATCGGTGATGCGCGCCAGCGTGTCGTCATCGAGGCCGGTGAGCTTCGAGGGCGACCACGAGGTGACCTGCGCCGGCCCGCGCATCACCAGCGGCACGTTCTGCCCGAGCGCGACAGCGGAGTCGCGCCGCGCCGCACCGGGCGATTCGGCGAGCGCGCGGTTGAGCCAACCCGACTGCGAGGCGTGCGGCAGCGGCGTGCCGTTCTCGAGCACGTCCTGGCCGTCGAAGTGCGAGCGCTCGCGGTACGGACTCGCCACCGCATGTAACACGGTGAGCTCGCGCGCGGCGTACGAGTCGTGCAGGAAGTTGAGCGCAGGATGGAGTCCAAAGAGGCCGTTGAGCGGCAGTGCGCCTTGCGCCTCGCCCGGCGGGCGCAGCGCAAACTCGCCGCGCAGACTCGCGTAGTCGCGGTCGCCGTGCGGCGGCACCGCCGCGAGCCCGTCGAGCGCGCCGCGCAGGATCACCAGCACGAAGCGCGCGCGGCGCCGCGTGACCTGCGCGGCGTTCGCCAGGCACAGCCGCGAGGTGAGGAACGCGCCGCCCGCGGCGAGCGCACCCATGCCGAGGAACTCGCGGCGCGGCAGTCGGGTGATGCGTGACATGAGAGCTCCTTGCCTGCGTCAGCGGCGCATGAACTCGGGTGCGGACACGAGCAGCGTGAGGGCCTGCGAGGCGCTCGCCGCGCGCGCGATGGCGCTCCCGGTCGCGGCGCTCAGGTTGGCGCCGAGCAGCTCGGGGGCGAGCGCGGCGGCATCGCGCTGCCCTGCGAGCCGCCCGCCCACGGCGTCCGCCCACTCGATGCGCTTCAGCAGCGCCGAGGCCCCATCCCAGTCGGCGCTGCGATCCGGCCATCCGGCCGGAGAGCCCGGCTGCCAGGTGCGCTGCCCGAGGACTTCGAAAGGCGCGAGCGGGCCGTGGCCGGCTTCGACCGGGAGCGACAGGCCGCGGTAGGCGGAGATGATGAAGTCGCTCGGCGTCTTGTACTTCGCGAGCGGCTGCTCCCAGGCCTCCTGCGAGTCGATCAAAGCGCGGTATACGTGCCGCAGGTCACCGCCATGTTCGGTGAAAGCGCGGGCAATGCGCTCCACGGCCGCCGCTGGCGGCTCGTCGGCGATGAAGTGGCGCGCGAGCTTCACGGCGATGTGGCGCGCGGTTGCAGGGTGCTGCGCCAGGTCGTTGAGCACCGCGACGCCCTGTCCGTAGCCGTCGTCGCCGTAGCGCCGCCCGAGCACCGTCTTCGTGCCCGGCTCGTGCATGGCGGGACGGAACACGAAGCGCCCCGGCGGACCGCTGGCGAACAGCCCGTTGCCGCCGCCGAGCGACCAGCCGGTGATCACCGTGGCGAAGGAGGTGACGTCGGCCTGGGTGTAGCCGCCGCCTACCCCTAAGGTGTGGAGCTCGAGGATCTCGCGGCCGAGATTCTCGTTGATGCCGATCGGCCGCCCGCGCTGGCGCCGCCGCGCGTACAGCGCCGCCGGCGAGTGCGGCCCCACGGACAGGTGGTTGTCGAGGTAGAGCAGCATTGCCGGGTGCGTCTCTGCCGCGACCAGCAGGTCGCCGAAGTTGCCGAGCACGTGCGGGCGGATCGCCTCGCGCTCGAAGCTTCCCGCGAGCCCCGCCAGGTACTGCTTATCGATCGATACCGCGAAGTGATTGCTCCAGAACTGCGTCAGCCGCTCGAGGAACGGCCGCTCGGTGGCGACGGCCTGGGCGAAGCGCGCGGTCGCCTCGCTCGCGTAGATCGGCTTCAGGAACTGCGGCAGCTTCTGCTGCACGTCGGCACCGGAGCGCCGCTCGGCCCGAATCTCGCGCTGCAGGGCGAAGCCCTGTCCGAGCACCCCGGCCGATGTCTGCAGCCCGCTGTCGCTCAGCACCGGCGCGGCGGCGGCGAGCTGCGCGCGCAGCCAGTCGCGACCGTCGCCGCCGATCGAGGCGAGATCGCCCGGCCGGGCGCCGAGCCCGAAACGATTGACCGCAATGGTGAGGCTTTGTTGCTGCATGCCGCTGATGTCGTGGGCGGGCGCCCGTGCTGCGCCGTCACAGATGCCTGTATAGCGCGCCAGCCGCCTGGGCGGTTGACCCGCGCGCGGACTTAAGCTGAGTGCCGTCCGTTATACTCGCGGCCCGCCCTGCAGCCCGGCCTTTCATGACGCCCTCCCCCGACCTGGTCCTGTTCGACGGCTCCTCTTATGTCTATCGGGCGTTCCACGCCCTGCCGCCGCTCTCGAACTCGCGCGGCGAGCCGACCGGGGCGGTGCTCGGCGTGCTCAACATGCTGCAGAAGTTCCTCAGGGATTTTCATCCCTCGCGCATCGCCGTGGTGTTCGATGCGCCGGGCAGGACCTTCCGCGACGAGCTGTTCGCCGAGTACAAGGCGCAGCGCCCCGCGATGCCTGACGACCTGCGCGCGCAGGTGGCGCCGCTGCTGGAGATCATCGCGGCGCAGGGACTGCCGCTGCTGCGGGTGCCGGGCGTGGAGGCGGACGATGTCATCGGCACGCTGGCGCGGCGCGCCGCGCACGCCGGCCAGCGGGTGCTGATCTCCACCGGCGACAAGGACATGGCGCAGCTGGTCGACGGCTCGATCACACTCATCAACACCATGACCAACACGGTGCTGGATCGCGACGGCGTAAAGCTCAAGTTCGACGTCTACCCGGAGCAGATCATCGATTACCTGGCGCTGATCGGCGACAGCTCCGACAACATCCCCGGCATCGACAAGGTGGGCCCGAAGACCGGCGCGAAGCTGCTGCAGCAATACGGCGGCCTCGACAACCTGGTCGCGCACGTCGCGGAGGTTCCAGGCAAGGTGGGCGAGAACCTGCGCGCGGGACTGAAGACTCTCGAGCTGTCGCGGCGGCTCGCCACCATCCACACCGATCTCGATCTGCCGATGTCGATCGACGAGCTCAAGCCGGGCACTCCCGACCGGGAGAAGCTGCGCGAGCTCTACTCGCGCTTCGAGCTGCGGGCACTGCTCAGGCAGCTCGACGGCGGCGAGAGCGCCGCCGCCGAGGGTGGTGCTGCAGCCGGCGCGGCCGCTGCCGTGGCCACCGGCCCGTTGCCGGGCGAGGCAACGCCGGCGGGCGCGCCGTTGCCGGCGGCGCCGCTCATCGAGCGCCGCTACGAGACGCTCACGCGCTGGGAGGATCTCGAGCGCTGGCTCGAGGCCCTGGAGGCGGCGGAGCTGTTCGCCTTCGATACCGAGACCACCAGCCTCGATTACATGCGCGCCGAGATCGTCGGCGTCTCGTTCGCGATCCAGCCGGGGAGCGCGGCCTACGTGCCGCTGGCCCACGTCTATCCGGGCGCCCCCGAGCAGCTCGACCGCGCGCGCGTGCTCGCGGCGCTCAAGCCGCTGCTGGAGTCGCCGCGGCACGGCAAGATCGGGCACAACCTCAAGTACGACGCGCACGTGCTGCTGAACGCCGGCATCGCGCTCGCCGGCATGCGCTTCGACAGCATGCTCGAGTCCTACGTGTGGAACAGCGTCGCCACCAACCACGACATGGATTCCGACGCGCGACGCTACCTCGGAATCACCCCCATCAGCTTCGAGGACGTCGCCGGCAAGGGCGCGAAGCAGCTGTCCTTCGACCAGGTGCCGGTCGACAAGGCCGCCGAGTACTCGGCGGAGGATGCGGATGTGACGCTGCGACTCCACCAGGCGCTGTGGCCGCAGCTCGAGTCCGTGCCGCAGCTGGCGCGCCTCTATAAGGAGTGCGAGCAGCCGCTGGTTCCGGTGCTGCTCGCCATGGAGCATCACGGCGTGCTCGTCGACCGCGAGCGGCTGCGGACCCAGAGCCGCGAATTCGCACGCCAGCTCCAGGAGCTGCTGCTGCAGGCGCACCGCGAAGCGGGCCACGAGTTCAACATCGAGTCGCCCAGGCAGCTGCAACAGATCCTGTTCGAGCGGCTGCAGCTGCCGGTGCGGCGCAAGACGCCGACGGGTCAGCCCTCGACCGCCGAGGACGTGCTGGAGGAGCTCGCCGAGAGCTATCCGCTGCCGCGCATCGTTCTCGAGTACCGCGCGCTCGCCAAGCTCAAGTCCACCTATACCGACAAGCTTCCCGAGCAGGTGAACGAGCGCACCGGTCGCATTCACACCAACTACGCGCAGGCGGTGGCGGCTACCGGGCGCCTGTCATCGGTCGATCCCAACCTGCAGAACATCCCGATACGCCGTCCCGAGGGGCGGCGCATCCGCCAGGCCTTCATCGCCCCGCCGGGCTGCGTGCTGCTGGCGGCGGACTACTCGCAGATCGAGCTGCGCATCATGGCGCATCTCTCCGCGGACGAGAGCCTCAGGGCAGCGTTCGCCGAGGATCGCGACGTACACCAGGCGACCGCCGCGGAGGTCTTCGGCGTGGCCCTCGATGCGGTCACGCCGGATCAGCGCCGCACTGCCAAGGTGATCAACTTCGGGCTCATCTACGGCATGTCGCCCTTCGGGCTGGCGCGCAACTTAGGGATCGAGCGCGGTGCGGCCCAGCAGTACGTCGAGCGATATTTCCAGCGCTATCCCGGCACCAAGCGCTTCATGGACGACACGCGCGTCAAGGCGCGCGCCCTCGGCTACGTCGAGACGGTGTTCGGGCGGCGCCTGTACCTGCCGGACATCCGCTCCGGCAACACGCAGCTGCGCCAGTATGCCGAGCGCAGCGCCATCAACGCGCCCATGCAGGGCACGGCCGCCGACATCATCAAACGCGCCATGATCGAGGTCGACGCGTGGTGCCGCCGTCCCGGCTCGCCCGCGCGGCTCATCATGCAGGTGCACGATGAGCTGGTGCTCGAGGTGCGCAGCGATGCGCTCGCCGAGGTGACGCAGGCGGTGCGCGAGCGCATGGTGAATGCCGCCAGCCTGAGCGTGCCTCTGCGGGTGGACGTCGGCAGCGGCGCCAACTGGGACGAGGCGCATTGAAACTCGCGTCGCCGGGCGCGGTCCGTGTGTGACCGGGCACGAGCCACGGCTGTCGCCCGGCGGCAACATGTCAACGCAATCGCACGAAGCGTGTTAGAGATGGATCCGGAACAGCGAGGGTCAGTCATGCGCAAAATTCTGTTCTTCATGATGCTCGCGCTCGGCGCGGGAACCGCCTGGGCCGACAACGGCATGCTGTACGTCGGCGCCGGCCTCACCAACGACAACCTGCGGGACATCGCCGCGACCAATTCGGATCTCAACAGCACCAACTGGAAGGTCTGGGCCGGAGTGCGGCCGATCAGCCTGTTCGCCGTCGAGGCGGATTACATGGATCTCGGCAGCCAGAACGTCACCTCGACGAACGTACCCGCGAATACCACACACCTCAGTTACAAAGCCTTCGCCGGATACGCGGTCGGCTACCTGCCGATCCCGGTTCCCTATCTGGATGTGTTCGGGAAAGTGGGGCTCGCGCGCTGGACTTTGAGCGGCAACACCACTGCGCCCGCCCCGGGCTCGTTGTTCTCACTGTCCGACAACGGCACCCAGTTCGCCTGGGGCGTCGGCGGCCAGGCCCACGTCGGCAATTTCGGGGCGCGGCTCGAATACGAGGAATTCAGCATTCGCAACACGAGCGGTGCGAACCTGGTCTCGCTGAGCGTTTTTCTGAACCTTTTCTAGCGCAAGGAAGCGCGCGGCGCAGTATTGCGTTTTGTGGCGCCGGTGATACAAGCGCTTAAGCAAAGTTATGATTTGAAAAGCTATTTTTTGAGAGCCGGGTTGGAACTTGCGGGAAATGCCCGCATCTAATTTCACGAGTGCTAGTCACTCCCCGCTTCCCTCCCTGAGCGGGTACGACCCGGTTCAATGAGACCTGTGCCGGGTTAGTCTGACCCTGGCGGCCTCTTAGAGGCCGCCAGGGTTTTTTAATCCCTATCAGCCCAGCCATCCCTTGAGCACGCCCTGCGCCTCGGCGACTCCCGTGCCGTCGACCGAGGAGAAAAGCTGCACGCTCGCACGGCCCGTGAGCTGCGCAGTCGCGGTGCGCAGCGCCTTGAGCGCCTCGCCGCGGCCGAGCTTGTCGGCCTTGGAGAGCAGCACATGCAGGCGCTGCCCCGGCGCCACCCAGTTGACCAGCCCCTCATCTCCCGCGGTCAGGCCGCGGCGCACGTCGACGATGAGGAACAGGCCCTTGAGGGACTCGCGTCCCTTCAACGCATCGATGAGCGGCAGCCACCTGCTGCGCTCGGCCTCGGGTGCACTCGCGTAGCCGTAGCCCGGCAGATCGACGAGGCGCTGACTGGCGCCGAGCTCAAAGAAATTCAGCAGCCGGGTGCGGCCGGGGAGCTTGGCCGTTCGGGCCAGGCCGTGTCGCCCGACGAGCGTGTTGATGGCGCTCGACTTGCCGGCGTTCGAGCGGCCCGCGAAGGCGACCTCGGCGCCCAGGTCCGGCGGAAACTGCCCGGGCGCTGCGGCACTCACGAGGAAACGCGCCTGCGGAAAACGGCTCATTACTCAGTGTACAATTCCGCGCCCTCGAATCGCGGACGTTGCATCGGAAAGAGAATAAATGCGCGAGTCTCAGAGAGTCGCCTGGATCGCCCTCACCGCCGCCGCCATCGCCCTGATGCAGGGTGAGGCCTCCGCTCAGCCGGCCCCGCCCGCACCGGCCGCGGCCGGCACGCCCTTCGCAACCGGCAAGGCGGCGAGTGGCGAGGGCAAGGCGGCGCTGTGCTCCTCCTGCCACGGCCCGCAGGGCAACAGCGTGAATCCTGAGTGGCCGCGGCTTGCGGGTCAGAGCGCGGTATACATCGCCGAGCAGCTGCACCTCTTCAAGTCCGGGGCGCGCGACAACCCCATCATGAAACCGCTCGCCGCCTCCTTGAGCGACCAGGACATCAGCGATCTCGCCGTCTACTACGAGGCGCAGACGCCCACCGGCCTCGAGGCGGACCCCTCCTACTGGAAGGCAGGCCAGGCCCTGTACGTCTCCGGCGATGCGGCGCGCAACGTGCCCGCCTGCGTCGCCTGTCACGGACCGGTGGGCCGCGGCAATCTCGCCGCCGGTTACCCGGCGCTGCGCGCACAGCAGTCCGTCTACGTGGTCAAGCAGCTCAATGACTACGCGAGCGGCGCCCGCTATCCGGGCCTGCATCCGGAGCAGGCGAGCCGCAATGGCGTGATGATGCTCACCCTGGCGAAGCGCCTCACGCCGGAGGAGATCCGCGACGTCGCCTCCTACGTTCAGGGCATGCGCTGACCTCGACACGGATCTCGCCGATGAATCGACTGCTCACCCTCACAGCTCTGCTCGCACTGGCCGTGGCCGGCTGCTCGCGCGAGTCGACGCCGCCCCCGAGTGCTGCGCCTGCCGCTGCGCCTGCCGCCGCGCCCACCGCCACGCCGAGTGCGTCCGCCGCCCCACCCGCCGCCAGCGCTCCGGCGCCGAGCGAGATCGAGCAGGCGCGCGGCTCACAGGAATCCGCCGACGGGGCGGCGGCCGAGAAGCCCGAGTCGAGCGATGCCTCCCTCGAGCGCATGGCAGCGCTCCCCGCGGACGCGCAGCTGCCATCGGGCCGCTGGAAGGCCGGAGACAACTACGATCCGCTCGTGCCGGCGCAGCCGACCAGCGTCGAGCCCGGCAAGGTCGAGGTGATCGAGGTCATGTGGCTCGGCTGCCCGCACTGCTACGCGCTCGAGCCCTTCATGCGGCCGTGGGTGAAGAGCAAGCCGGCCTGGATCGAGTTCACGCGCGTGCCGGTCATGTGGCAGGCACCGCACCGCGCGCATGCCAAGCTCTTCTACACGCTCAAGGCACTGGGTCGCCCCGACCTCATCGACAAGGCCTGGGACACGATCCAGCAGCAGCACAACCCGCTGATCGGCAGCAGCGACGAAGAATCGCTGAAGATTGCGCAGGCCTGGGCCGTGCAGCAGGGCATCAGCGCCGACGACTTCGCCAATGCCTTCAACTCCTTCTCCGTGAACTCCGACCTGCAGCGCGCCGAGGAGCTGACCACGCGCTATCGCGTGCAGAGCGTTCCGTTGTTCGTCATCAACGGCAAATACACGACGGACGTCGGCAAGGCGGGGGGGCCGAGCCAGCTCATCCAGCTGCTGAACGACCTGACGGCGTACGAGCACCGACACTGAGTCCTACCTGATTGATGGGTGACAGTCTATTCCGGAGACATAGGTGACACTTTTCGGCATTTGCGGAGGGGACGCAGATGCCGTGGCGGGAGTGTCACCAGATGGACGAACGACTGCGGTTTGTGG
>Ga0335078_10014397_pt1 | contig 11733 bp, 12 predicted proteins | sample Lox_Sample_32_FD_206711 | JGI IMG/M metagenome (GOLD analysis project Ga0335078, IMG submission 206711) | Soil microbial communities from Loxahatchee National Wildlife Refuge, Florida, United States - Lox_Sample_3.2 | ecosystem: Environmental > Terrestrial > Soil > Wetlands | place: USA...
CTGGAGTTCCGGTTCGAGATGTTCAATCTCACCAACCGGCCCAACTTTGATTTTCCCGAGAACGATCTCGCCTCACCCAGCTTCGGCCAGATTTTCAACACCGTCCAGCCATTGGCCGGTTTGGCCTCGGGAGGCCCTGGCGATCCGCGCGAAATCCAATTTGGTTTGAAATTCCTCTGGTAGCCGAGGGCCTCAGGTTTAGGCGGTTATCTCGATCGCGTGCGCCGCTGCGAGAGACAAGTTAGTTTGGGGGGAGGCCTCAGCCCTATGAGATTCAGACCCGACCGATACCAGTGCCCCGTTTGCAACTGGGACTTCGCCCTCCGCAAGAAGCGATGCTGCCGAGGCTGCGGCACGCTCCTGCTGATCCCGTCCGTTCTTCCCTCCGACGAGGAGCTCAGAGCCCTGAAGAGCTTCTGGATGTGGGACCCGCTTCAACAAAAGTGGAAGTACACCTTGGACTGGGAGGAACATAAGCGCGAGATGATCCAGCGCCTGGACACGCTTCATAGACAACGCTCGTCACCGCTGCTTGAAGCCAGCCCGCGTCAAACACTTCGCTCGCGCCGAATCCAGTAGCCCCTCTCTCTGGAGACGCGCCAATGCCCGCCAACCGGGATCACCGGGCCCCAGGCCATGCTCGTTTCAGCGTCGACCTCGGCGCAGGGTAGTCTTGCCTTTCCCGACACCTCTCACTTTCGCCACCCTCCGCGCCACTGGCTGGCATTCTATGCTTCAAGGAACAATTCTGCTGCTGTTGTTGCTGCTGTTGCTGCTGCTGCTGCTGCCTTTTATGCTTCCAGGAGGAATCCAGTGCGATTTTCGGGCAAATCCCGTCTCGGCTTCTACCCGCTGCCAATAACCGAAGCGCAGCGCATCCGTAGATTCTTGTCGTTTCCTGGGGTCGCCTCGACAGCGCTCGATCCGTGCGTCGGCGACGGAGTGGCGTTCGAAGCGATCACGAGTGGTGCCGCGGTGCTTCGCTATGGTATCGAATTGGACACCTACCGCGCCGAGCAGGCCAGGGAGCGAATTCCAAACACGATTCAAGGCAATGCGCTCGAAGTGCATTGTCCGGTCGACTGCATTGGCTGTCTATTCTGCAATCCTCCATATGATTGGACTCTGGGTTCTACGGAGAGTCGTCGTGTTGAACAGGTCTTCCTGAGTCACACCTATCGTTGGCTGAAGCCGGGCGGCATCCTGGTGCTCGTCACCCCCGGAGAGAGACTCGCCGAGTGTAGCCAGATTCTCGCTTCACAGTTTCGAGATGTACGGGTTTACCGGCTGGAGGCGCCAGAGTGTGTGCGCTACAAGCAGGTGACCGTCCTCGGGGTGCGACGAAATCGGCGCGAGCGGGAACGTCTCACCGACGCCGAGATCGGCCGGGCGCGACTTCACTACGCCAGCCTGGCGAGAACTGCCATGCACCTACCCGCGCTGCCTGTCGAACCTGACGGATGGTACAGCGTGCCGCCGGGCGGTCCCGTACAGCTCGTCTATCGGGGACTGCCGCTTGACGAGATTGAGGACATGCTGCCGCACTCCGCAGCCTACCGCCAGGCCGGCCGCGTTCTCTTCGCGGAGCCGAAGTCCGGGGAGGGTCGGCCGCTGACACCCCTCCATGCCGGACACGTCGGGCTCCTGGCTTGCTCCGGAGCCTTGAACGGTATTTTTGGATACGAAGATCAGCGGCATATCGCTTTCTGGCAAGCGGTAAAGGTGGTCGACAAAACCACCGAAGAAGACGAGCAAGGGGTAATTACAATCAGAGAGAAAGAGCGGTTCTCGAACGAATTGACGCTCGTCTACGCCACCGGCCGCATCGCGACGTTGAAGTGACGCCCGGGACACCTGCGGAAAAGTCCGCGGATTCTAGCACACCGCATCCCTGCCCCGGCCGGAGTCGCCGTTGGGGATTCCGAAGGCGCTGACCTAGCCGACGCCATCCCGGCATTCCTGGGAACACTTTGGGGTGGTGACGTTTTCGCAAGCTTCTGAAGGGCCTGCGGTATCTCCTTAAGAGTCGCAGAGACGTCTGCCAAATCCTGCTGCCACATCTGCCGAGATGCTGGACTATACGAAGCGTCTTGTTCTCGCTCTCGGAGGTCCTTATAACGTGCCTGCGCTCTGCTGAGTAAGGATTGGAGTGGACCGACGGCGGCTGCATCACCTAGCTCTCCGAGCGCCGCCGCGGCTCCTGCAAGAAGCCCCCAGCTGTATTGCCTCTGGGCCAACATCGTCAGCAACGGGGCAACGGCACGCTTATCCTTTATCCGTCCGAGTGCCTTTGTCACCTCGAAGCGGACGTATGCTTCCGATCCCTCGTTGAGAGCTCGCAGCAGGGTTTCGACCGCAGAGGGGTCTCGCAACCCACCGAGTGCAGCGGCAGCAGCACGTTGTACGTTCGCGTTATCGACTATGTCTTTAACGGAATCGCGTTTTGAATTCGCCGGTCGCTTAGATGCTGCCTTCGCGAGGTCGATGGCCCGGATTAGAGCTTCAGCAATTAACGTTGCGGCCTCAGGATCGCCAGAGCTGGCCAATTCGTTGACTGCGGCGATTCGTTTGTCAGGGTTGCTGGAGTTCAATTTCCATTTGAGAAGCAGCGACATGCGGTTCTTCACCTCACTGGCAAAACGTCGGGCTAACCGCGTTGACAATCATTTTATTCAGCAAGGTGACCATTGCGGTAAGCAATTATGCCACATGCCACAGGCTTCTTGAGAAGTTGGTCGACAAAGTCGTGCGCCGAAGGACCCTCGAATCAGGTTCTAAAATTGGGTTTGCCGCCTCATCGCGGCGGGCAGAACTCGACGTGAACAGGGGAGAGGCTTTCACTGGGAAGAGGTCAGACTCTGAATAAGAAACGCTCCTACCAAAGGGACTAAACGATCATTGTATCCCGGCATCGTCCGGGGATCGGCTCTTTCGCGCCCTGCTGTCGGCCTTGATGGCACTGTTCACGCTCCTTTTCTGACGCCCCACTTCTCGCGGGCTCGGCGCGTTGGGGAAAGCCTGCGCGCGCGCACGGCGGTGTTGCTTCGCCTGCGCTGCCCTCCGGGTTTGCGGTCCCAACAGAAGAGACACAGCGCGAAGACTCGAATCAGAACGGCAGAGGGAGAGCATGAAGAACGCGCACCAGCGTTTCGGAGTTTTGGAGTACACAAAGAGGATGAAAGACACGACCACCCGGGTCCGGCTGCGACTCGACCGCTTCGTGGGCGAGATCGAAAAAGAAGCGACCGGCAAAGCCCATGTCATATCCGTTTTGGGTGGAGACTCCGATGTAGGGGCAATCTGGGCCGCCATCAACGAGCAGAGCTTTTTCACCGTGGAAGCCCCGGGAACTAGCCCGCTCAGCGCGACCCTGGGCGAAGGGGCGCAGTGCTTTCGCGGGACGATCACGATCGCCGGGCGCAAGCCGATCCGCCACTTAGTCGCCATCTCGGCGGACTTGGCGAAGACGCGACCGGGTGCCGACCCGGAAGGGAGGCGCACTGTGCTGTGCGACGAGGGGCCGAGGTTCGTCTTGTACCGCGTCGCTCACCGTTTCGGCCTCCCCGTTGTTCCGGAGTGGGCGAGCTGGTTTAAGGAAGAACTGAATCAGCGAGGGGCGATTCAGCCTCTGGTCGGGCTGGGATGCTCTCCGGTGCTCGTGACCGGCACTAAGAAGATGTTCTTGAAGTGGATCGGCGTGGCGCTGAGAAGGAAGCGAATCAGGTTTCCCGAAGCGAACGGCCCGGTTCATTGGAGCACGTCACACAATTTCTTCCGCATCGATGAGAGTGAGGTGGAAGAACCGTCACTCTAAACTGTCGAATAGCCCTAGCAACACTCGAAGCGGTCCTGGATGTTTTCGACGGAGCGTGGCTGACCGAAGGTCAACCCCTGTCTGTTCTCGCCTTTTCTAGGGATCCCAACAACCTGAGTCAAGTTCGGACTTTCACAAGAGGGAGGAGATTGTGTCTGTACCGCAAAATCTCGCCGACTACTTACGCACATTTACTCAAGAGCTGGGTGAGAGAATTCTCGAATCTTTCCCACCGTTGCACGCTGTCGATGATCTGCCCTCACCCATGATCGCCACGCTTCTTCGAAAGCCTTACGCGGCACAAACGCTTGCCATTATGGGCCTGGTGCGGCGATGGCAGGAAGCTCGCGCCGGTGCTGCCATCGCAGAGTGCGGGACGGGCAAGACCCTGATTTCACTCGGCGCGGTCCACACCCATGCTGAGAACCGGCACTTTACCGCGCTCACCATGGTTCCACCTCAACTGGTTGAGAAGTGGGCCCGAGAGAGCTTCCTGACCCTCCCTCGCGTACGCGTGTTCTTCATCGACGGACTGCGAACACCGACCAGCGCCAAGGGCCATTACGGTGTCAATGAGGTGAAGCTACGCAGCGGCCGGATCGTGCGCGAAGGCTTGAAGACCAGCTTGACCGAACTGCGCCTGCGCAAATCCTCCTCTTCGGCCCGCAAGCGTTGGGACGAGATCTGCCGATGTTCCGCCGTGTTCGTGGTAGGCCGAGACCGGGCGAAGCTCGGCTACTTCTGGCGTCACGCCTACCAGGTCAGCCGCAGTGGCCGATATTGCGGTTGTGTTGTCAATCCCGACAGCGGGTCCCCGGTGTATATCGGCGAGGATGACGAACGACTCCTGGCATGTGACTTCAAAAAGGCCAAGCTCAGCGAGTTGCTGGGAACGGAGCTGGGTGAGGGAATAAACCACACGCGGCGGCCGTTATACAGCGCGCTCTGGCAGGCAGACGGTACGAAAACCCGACGCTTTGCCCCCGTCGACTTCGTTGGACGCTATATGGCGGACGGATTCTTCGATTACGCCATCGCCGATGAGGTGCATGAGCTGAAAGGCGATACGGCCCAGGGTAACGCACTCGGGACGCTGGCGGCGTGTGCCCGTCATATTGCCGTGCTCACTGGCACCCTCCTTGGGGGTTACGCCGCCGAGCTGTTCAACATTCTCTTTCGCCTTGGACCATCGCAAATGCTCGAGGAAGGCTTCGAGTACGGTGACGCCGGGATCCGCGCCTTCACCGAGACTTACGGCCTGCTCGAGCAGATCACCGTCATTGAGCCGGCCGACAATGCGTGTTCCGAAGCGCGGGTAACGAAGCGCGTGCGCCACCGGCCGGGGGCTTCGCCGTTGCTATTCGGCCGCTTCCTGATGGGTCTCGGCGCCTTCGTGTCGCTCGAAGACATTTCCGACGCTCTCCCTCCCTACCGCGAGGACGTCGTCAGTGTCGAAATGGACCCGCCTCTGAAAGAGGCTTACGAGGATCTGGAACAGGATATCAAACAGGCGCTCCGCGAACATCACGGCAATCAATCGGTGATCAGCGTGGCGCTGAACGCCCTGCTGGCTTATCCCGACAGGCCTTTTGGCTTCGGCAACCTGATGGGGCGCGAATTCAATCCTGAAACCCAGCGGCGAGAACCGTTCCTGATCTCGGCTACGCGGGACCTGGACGAGAACTTTGTATACGCAAAAGAACGGACCCTGCTCGTGGAGATCAAGGCCTCCCTCGAACGCGGCCGGCGGGTGCAGGTCTACGCGGTCTACACCCAGAAGCGGGACGTCACGCGGCGGTTGGAACAGATCCTGGCCCGAGAAGGTATCCGGGTTGCCGTGTTGACCACGGAAGTGCCGCCCGAGCTGCGCGAGGGGTGGTACGAGCGGCAGCTGCGGGCCGGCGTTCAGGTGGTCATTGGGCACCCACGCCTCGTACAGACTGGGCTAGATCTCTGGTCTTTTCCCGACATCTTCTTTTACGAAACGGGGTATTCCATTTACACGCTGCGGCAGGCGAGCCGGCGTTCGTGGAGGATCGGGCAGCGGTCGAACGTCAACGTCAAGTTCTTCTACTACGCCGGCACGATGCAGGAAGCGTGCGTGCGCCTGATGGGGAAGAAACTGCTGGTTTCGCTGGCGATGGAGGGCAAGTTCGCGAGCGACGGCCTGCAGGCGATCGACGAGGGTGACGATATCCTGATGGCGATGGCGCGGGAGTTGGTCACGGAGAAAGGGATTGGTGAGAATGCCGCCGCAGTGTGGAAGGAGCTGCAAAGGCAGCAGGCTGAGGTCTTCGGAGTGCGCCCTGTCGAACCCCAGACGGCGGATGCCGACGCTCCACCCTTCGTCGAGCCGGAGATGATCGCTCCACCGCCGCCGGTACCGTCGGTGGTGACGCAGCTGTTGATGTTCGGCGCCTCGCTCGAAAGCGTGCAGCGCCGCAAGTCGTCGCGTCGGCCTGCGGCTGCTGCAAACACATCGAGCCAGCTGGCGTTGTTCTGAATTTGGAACTGCGAAAGAGAGGTGAGCTGTGGCCGAGAAAGGCTTGTTCATCGAAGCATTGCCTCACGATGGCGTGGTGACGTTCTTGGCCCTAGTAAAGGACAAGGGGCTGAAACCCAAGAGGGCGGGGGGTTGGTACTTGTACCTGCTCTTGAGTGACCGCACCGGCGAACTGGAGGCAAAGGCGTGGGATACCCCTGAGCAGACAGCGAGCCTGTTCGAGCGCGACGACATCGTGAAGGTGCGCGGCACAATCGAGCTTTACAATGACCGTCCCCAGCTGATTGTGCAACGCATCCGCCGCTGCGAGGAGGGAGAGTTTCGGGAGGCGGACTTCTGCCCCGCCTCGACGCGCGATCCCGAGGAGATGTTTAGAGAGCTGCAGGGGTTTGTCGACTCTATTGGAAGCAAGCACCTTCGAGCTCTATTGCTGTCGGTTCTAAATGATCCGCTGGTAGCAATGGCCATCAAGGTTGTACCGGGAGGAATGCGTCTACATCACCCCTACCGGGCTGGGTTGTTAGAACATGTGATCTCGGTGTGCAATCTGGCTGACAAGGTCATTGAGCACTACCCGCGCCTTAATCGGGACTGGCTGATTGCGGGATCCGTCCTTCACGACATCGGCAAGATCGAGGAGCTGGGGACATCGCGGCGCCTGGGCTACACGACGCGTGGGCAACTGGTGGGGCACGTGGGGCTGGGCCTGGAGATCCTGGACCGGCACATAGCACAGCTCGAAGGTTTCCCGGTCGAGACCAAGACCATGCTGCAGCACCTGATCGTGAGCCACCACGGCGACATCGACAAAGGCGCACTCCGCAGACCGGCCTCACCGGAAGCCATTCTTCTACATTACCTGGATGAGGTCGACGCCCGGCTGGAACAGGCTTGGCGGTTGATCGATCAAGCCCCAGCCGGTGAGGAATGGACGGCCTACGTGCCTTCGCTCGAGCGACGGCTTTACTGCTCGTTGGGGGTGGACGAGGAGTTGAGTTCATCCGCGCTCACTGACGGCGGCGCGCCGATGGGGATTGTCACGCCAAGCTCCGAAGTGAGACCGTTTGTGCCGATCACCGACAATGGGCATCTGTAGCGCGAGCCAACCCAGGAACGGTTCGACGGCATTGGATATCCGAGTGGAGCGGGACGGCGCCTGCTCTGGCAGCCGAGAGGTTCTTTCACGGAGAGCGCTCCTTTAGCGCACGCAGCGGGCTCACTCTGTGTAGCTCTTCTCCACGAACACGAACCCTCCGCAGGTGTCGCCTGAAACCGATATTGCCCTGCATTGCTCAGCGTAGTGTCACGAGAGTGGCTCCCCAACCTCCCGCTGCAGCAGAGGCGTCACGGTAGGAAAGGACGAATGGCGTGCGGGCCAGCACACCGCGCACGATTGCTCGCTGCACGCCAATGCCACGGCCGTGGACGATGCGAAGAGCCTTCAGGCCCAAACGGTTTGCTTCTTCGAGATAGGCTTCCACGACATCTTCGACCTCCTTTGGCTGGACACTGTGTAAGTCGAAGACATCGGTGATCGGAATACGATGCGGTTCGTCGTTTTGGACCACGGCTGATCAAAACTGTACCATGGCCTCCCTTGCGTCGGCGCGGATCCCGCCTTTCGAGGCAAGCCTGACTGGAAGAAATCGACCTTCTGCCGCGACCCGTCAAACTGGTCGCCGTCTTTCAACGAGCCTGCATGTTTCAGGTAGCCGCGTAGCGTTCGATTTGTGCATCCGCCGAGCGGCAAGAAAGGGTGACGGACCGGCACACTCGCAACACCGCGCAGGCGGCGCAGCAAGAAATGGTCACGACGACGCCAACCGCGATCATACGATCAAATCGGTAGGATGCAACCCAATGGACGGATCGCGTTAAAATGAATCCCTTTACTGATGTGGGGACAATGGTGGGAGGAGACGGCTTTAGCGGTCATCGTTACTCTGTCTGTCCTGCAGAGGGCGGCTTCGCGCCGCCAAGCTTATTCCATCCATGGAAGCGCGACAAGTCGCCCGCGTTCCATGCCTCGCGCAGTCCAGGCGTGCTCAGGTCCCAGTCGGGACGGATTTCCCTCGTCACCGCGCGCAGATCATGCCAGAGGTCTGCGACCGACGGGCGGCCCCAAAACCAGTAGCCGTTGTAGATGCTGTGAATCACGAGGCCAGGCTTGAGCACGAGCGTGTGCGGAATCATCGGATTGTGTTCGGGGTCGGTATACTCCCGGATGTCGAGGTCCTTCTGAACCTTTCGCTCAGGGTCAGAGAGGAAGGGCCACTGGGCGCCGACCGACGCACGAAACTCCTGAATCGTGTGGTGATCGTCGGTGGAGATCGTGGCGATTTGAGTGTATGCCACTGCGATCTTCGGGTAGAACGCGGCGAGCTCCAGATGCTGTTGGTGCTCCTTCGGGCAATAGTGGCCGCGTGCGAGCGTGAGGATCAGCGGGTCGTCGCCTTGGAGTTCGCTGAGTGTGCGGAGCGTGCTCGTGTGATCGGGCAGCTGGTAGTCGGGTAAGACACCTCCGGGCACAACGTCAGGGCGCATAGTCGGGCTCCTTTGATGGGGACGGGACCACCTTAGTGTCTTTCGAAAGTCCCCGTTGGATCAAATCGCCAAGCGACTGTCATGCCGCGGCAGCACTTTCCCGGCTCATGAAGCCCCGAACGAGCTGCGCAATTTCATCCGGCGCGGTATCGAGCGCGAAATGGCCCCCGTCGACGATGTGCACTTCAGCCTTTGGCACATCCCGCCGATAGGCTTCCGGCTCGGAGGGATCGAATGAACTCTCATATTTGCCCCAGATCACGAGTAGGTGCGGCTGTTTCTGGCGCATCCACGCCTGCCACTTGGGGTAGGCGTCGACGTTGGTTCGGTAGTCGTAGAAGAGATCGCTTTGAATATCGGCCTGGCCTGGCTGGTTGAGAAAATAAAATTCATCCGTCCAGAGATCCGGGTCGTGGCGTTCCACGTTGGGATCGTTACCCGCATGGCGCGCCCTGGCGGCTTCAAGCGACAGGAGATTTCCGCGAAGGGCGCTCTCATAGGCCGCGCGATCGGCCCAAAAAGCACGACGCGTTTTCCAATTCTCGCCGAGGCCTTTGTTGTGCGCGACCGCGTCCTGGACGATGAGAGCCTGCGCCCGTTCTGGATGTGCCAATATCATGCGAAACCCCACGGGACCGCCGTAGTCCTGCATATAAAGCGCGTAGTGCGAGAGTCCGAGCGTTTCGGTGAAGTGGTCCATGATCTCGGCGATGTGATCGAAGGTATACGCAAAGTTTTTCGGGTCCGGCCAGTCGCTGTGTCCGAAGCCAGGGTAATCGGGCGCAACAAGATGAAAGCTAGCGGAGAGCCGGGCGAAAAGAGGCTCGAACATCCGCGAGGAAGAGGGGAGTCCGTGCAAGAGTAGAAGGGTTGGAGCGTCTTTCGGGCCTGCCTCTCTGTAAAAGATGGAGAGCCCATCAATCTGCATCGTGCGATACAAAGTCGGGTGTTCCATTCGGCGGTCCTTTCTTTGGGTTTGAGTCGGCAGCTGAATCGGGGTCGCACCTGCCAGGTCGTCCTTTGGAGGATCGCACGTCCGCTGGACCAATGATGCCCAGGTCGGCAGCCGCAATACTTATGGCCGAACCGGCAAAGAAGGTACTGAGAAGAAAGCGGCGGGCATGGTTGAGCTCTTCGGGCATTCTATTTCGCTCCAATCGAATTCACACGCGATCCGAACATCGCCGGCCGTTTCCAAGAGACCGGCATCGATTTGCTTCCGTCGATCACCTCAGTAACTTGCCGACGAGCCAGTAACGACACTGAACTTTCCCGGACCAGAGCAGATCAGCCAGATAAAGAAGAGCACGTACAGGACTTCCGGAAGGTAGAGAAAATCGTCGAGCCAGTTAAGAGGCGAAAGTCCCTTAGGCATGGTGGAAACCGTGCTGGTCAGGGTGGCGACAGTCATATCGATCAAAAGAGCAACGCAGGCTGGGCTCGAAAAAAACCCCACGGTCACCAAGGTCCCGCCAACGAACTCGACACCCGACACGAAATAAGCCAACGGGTGGGGAAACGGGGCTTTGGCCTTAACGAGTGTTTCGTAGACAGGTTTCGTGCCGCCGGCGACAAACAATTTGTTTGCCCCGGAAATGGCGAAGAACAGCCCGATCGAAACACGTACCAGCAGGATGGCATATTGTTCCAAATCGCCGCTACCCAGCAGCGCAAATTGAACCAACCGTTTCCAATCCATCTCTTGTCCCTCCGTCGAAGGGAAGCGCTATAGCGATACCCGGTATCGCGCGATACCTCGGCATCACCATTTCCGGCCCCCTTCCAACTAGGTGCAACGCTCCCTCATGCGCGAGGAAACATTCGCATCGGCGGTTGACGTAGGTTATGGCTGCGTCGGGAGCGAGACTCGATCATGCGCCAGTCCCCTGACTTCTTCTCCCGCTGAGTGCCGGTAGAAGAAGTTTCAGAAGCGCTTCGTCCGAGAACGGGTTCTGCCCTGAGATCAACTCGCGATCTTGAAGGACGTAGCTCTTCCATGGTGCGAGCACGCTTACGTCACCGCCCGCCGTACGCAAGGCGAAGTCCGGGTAGAAGAGAACCTTACCACCAATTTCAAGCGGCTCCCGCTGCTGCTCTTCCGCCGTTGAAAAGATGGTCATCTTATATCCAGAATAAATCCATCCTTGAGCCTGTGCCCGCGCTCCAGCGGCATCGCCCGCTGCCAGCGCTCCGACCACCTCCGCCGAATTCGGAAGAGCTGAGAGAAGTGAAATCGGGCCATGGCAGAGCACCGCCGTAGGCTTGGATGTTTCGTGAAAGTGTCTCATCACCGTGCCGGCGTCGGGATCATCGAGAAGATCCATCATCGGTCCATGGCCGCCGGGGACGAAAACAGCGTCATATTGATCCAGGCCCGATGCGATGACATCGGAGATGCGAGTTGGATTTTTGAGCCCAGTCAGGCTGTCGCGGAATGTTAGATAGTCCTGAAGCCTGGCCTCGTCCCCGCCGAAGAAGTCGGCGACAGCGGAATGGACATCCATCTGCGGCGTGTTGCCTTTGGGGTTGGCGAAAGTGATTTCGTAGCCTTCCTTCATCAAGGCGCGAACCGGAACCGTCAGTTCGTTGAGATAGTAGCCAGCGCCGGCATAAACCTTGCCATCTTTCAATGGCAAGCCGTGACCGCTCGAGACCAGCACCAAGACTTTTCCTTTTGTTGTCATTTTGTTCTCCTCTCTGAAATCGAATCTGTTTCCCGAGATCTTAGCTTGTGCAGAGCAACCCAATTTGCGAGAGCCTCGGCCTCAGCCACCTCATCATTGCGTCTACCAGCACCGCGTCGTACTCGCCGAAGATCAAAGTCGAGGTGATCGGGTCGAAGCCGAGCGGCTCGCCGAAGGGCTTTGGCCGC
>Ga0335078_10014398_pt1 | contig 11733 bp, 12 predicted proteins | sample Lox_Sample_32_FD_206711 | JGI IMG/M metagenome (GOLD analysis project Ga0335078, IMG submission 206711) | Soil microbial communities from Loxahatchee National Wildlife Refuge, Florida, United States - Lox_Sample_3.2 | ecosystem: Environmental > Terrestrial > Soil > Wetlands | place: USA...
GCACGCAATGGGTTCCCCACAGCAGCCGGACCCGGTGCGCGCTCCGGTGATACCAGTAGTAGGCGAACTCCTCGAGCAGGATCAGCGCCGCGATCGACCAGGGATTGTCCATGGGAATGGTGGCGATGCGGTACTCCCAGACGAAGAGCGCGAAGATGGCGAAGATCACCGCCTTGTTCACGAAGCCGGTGAAGCTGTGGCCGATCGCGATCAGCAGGGACACGCCGCTGTCCTTCCACGGATAGCCATGGCCCTTGAGGCGCCGGTAGACCAGCGCCTCGATCGCGATCGCCACCGCGAAAACCGGAAAGAAGATCCAGATCCGATGCGGATTCTCGAACAGCTCCATCACGCCCTCCCGTGCAGGCGGCCCACCCCCGGGCCGAACGCGACAGGTCCGTCAGGCTCCCGCGGGAATCCAGCCTTGGCGCGCGAAGAGCGCGGACAGTTTCTTCGCGATCTCCTTCGCCATGCGCTGGGCGTCGGAATCGGCGTCGGAGCCGGAGATGACGCCGGTGCCGACACCGACCGCCGCTGACTCCGCCGCCCGTCCGGTCGCCGCTCCCACGCCCATGGTTTCCGCGGCGCCGGGCTTGCGGCTGCTTTCGGCGACGCCCTCGAAGCTCTCCAGCAGCCGCGCGCCGTTGCTGCTGTCGTAATAGACCTGCATGTCCGCCTCGACGGTGCTGTGGCCGGCGCCGAGGCCGATCAGGTTGCGCCGCGTCCGGTTGCCCTCGTCGATCGAGACCATCTGGCCGTCGACGATCAGCCGGTTGCCGGCTCCCGGCGATTCGCCCGGCAGGCCTTGGCGGGCCGGCAGGCCCATCTTGCGGATCTCCTCCACCAGGGTGCGGGAGATGGTGGCGGTCACCTTGCGGCCATCCTCGATCTCGCGCTGGGAGGCCGGCGCCGGGCTCACCGCGTTCATCAGCCGCGCCCGCAGCCCGCTGTCGAGCCTCACTTCCTCGGGGGTGACGGCGAAGTCGTTGACGACGACGATGTCGGGACGCGGCAGCAAGGCGCCGGAATAGGTCTGGCTCTGCTGCACATGAGTGGGCGCGCAGGCAACCAGAGCAGTCGCGAGAACGGCTGCCGCCGCGCCAAGCCTAGCGATCGCCGTCGAGCGGCGCGTCGACACCATCATGGCATTCCCCCTTGGTTTCGCCGGCGCCGCAGCAAGCCCGGGTCGTGCAGCTGGCGGTTGCGGCATCGTGGCACCGATCCGCCTTGACGTGCAACGCTGAGATCGCCCGCCCGGCCTCGCTCGGAGGGGGAGGATGGCGGTCGCGGCTCACCCGCGGCTATGATCCTTCCCATGAGCGAGATCGATCCCGTCGCCGCGATCAGCGGCTATCACGCCCACGTCTATTACGACGCGGCGAGCCGCGCCGATGCCGCCGCCTTGCGCGAGGCGCTGGCGGCGCGCTTCCAGGTGGTGCTCGGCCGCTGGCGCGACGAGCCGGTCGGGCCGCATCCGCAGGCGATGTACCAGGTGGCCTTCGCCGTCGGGGAGTTTCCGCGTCTCGTGCCGTGGCTGATGCTCCATCGCGGCGAGCTGGTGATCCTCGTGCACCCGCTGACCGGCGACGACTATGAGGATCATGCGCACCACGCGATGTGGCTCGGCGCCAAGCTGCCGCTGAAGCTTCATACCCTGGTACGCGGCGGCACGGCGGTGGTCTGAGATCAGCTTGACGCCGGCCGTGCGTCGACCGGATACTGCCCCATTCCAAGGGGAGCCCTGGTTAGGGGGCTGAGACACCGCCTGTGCGACAGCACGCCGCGGGAACCCTTAGAACCTGATCCGGATCGTACCGGCGTAGGGACAGGAACCGCTCGGCCGCCACGCGGCCGAGCCTCAAGCCCAAAGCCCCGGATCTCCCTGTGACTCTATCGACGGAGGAGATCGCCATGCCCGAAGGTACCGCCCAGCAATCGTTCCAGGTGTCCACCGGCTCGCTGCCGGCCTCGCGCAAGGTCTATGTGCCCGGCGAGCGCTATCCCGACCTGCGCGTCCCCATGCGCGAGATCGAGGTCTCGCCCTCGGCCAAGGAGCCGCCGGTGCGCGTCTACGACACCTCCGGTCCCTACACCGACCCCGCGGTCACCACCGACATCCGCGCCGGGTTGCCGCCGCTGCGCAGCGCCTGGATCCGCGCCCGCGGCGACGTGGAGGAAACCGCCGGCCGGGCTATCCGGCCGGAGGACAACGGTCTCCGGGCGGGTGAGGACAGTCCGGTTCTCGCTTTCGATCGCGCCGGGCGCCATCCGCTGCGCGCGCGCACCGGCGAAGTGGTGACGCAGCTAGCCTATGCGCGTCGCGGCATCGTCACGCCGGAGATGGAGTACATCGCGATCCGCGAGAACCTGGGCCGCAAGCGGCTCAAGGAAGCGGCGGCGCGCGACGGCCAGGATTTCGGCGCGGCAATCCCCGACTATGTCACGCCGGAATTCGTGCGCGACGAGGTGGCGCGCGGCCGCGCCATCATCCCCGCCAACATCAATCATCCGGAAACCGAGCCGATGATCATCGGCCGGAACTTCCTGGTGAAGATCAACGCCAACATCGGCAACTCCATCGTCACCTCCTCGGTCGCGGAGGAGGTGGACAAGCTGGTCTGGGCGATCCGCTGGGGTGGCGACACGGTGATGGATCTCTCTACCGGCAAGAACATCCACACCATCCGCGAATGGATCATCCGCAACTCGCCGGTGCCGATCGGCACCGTGCCGATCTACCAGGCCCTCGAAAAGGTGAACGGCAAGGCCGAGGATCTCACCTTCGAGATCTTCCGCGACACCCTCATCGAGCAGGCGGAGCAGGGCGTCGACTACTTCACTATCCATGCCGGCGTCAGGCTGCCCTTCATCCCGATGACCGCGAAGCGCGTCACCGGCATCGTCTCCCGCGGCGGCTCGATCATGGCGAAGTGGTGCCTCGCCCATCACCAGGACAATTTCCTCTACACGCGCTTCGAGGAGATCTGCGAGGTGATGAAGGCCTATGACGTGAGCTTCTCGCTGGGCGACGGGCTCAGGCCCGGCTCGACCGCGGATGCCAACGACGAGGCGCAGTTCGCCGAGCTGAAGACGCTGGGGGAGCTCACCAAGATCGCCTGGAAGCACGACGTCCAGGTGATGATCGAGGGGCCGGGCCATGTGCCGATGCACAAGGTCAAGGAGAACATGGAGCTGCAGCTCGAGCACTGCCACGAGGCGCCGTTCTACACGCTGGGGCCGCTGGTCACCGACATCGCGCCGGGCTACGACCACATCACCAGTGCGATCGGCGCCGCCATGATCGGCTGGTTCGGCACCGCCATGCTCTGCTACGTGACGCCGAAGGAGCATCTCGGGCTCCCCGATCGCGACGACGTCAAGACCGGCGTCGTCACCTACAAGATCGCGGCGCACGCGGCGGATCTTGCCAAGGGGCATCCAGGTGCCCGCGACCGCGACGACGCGCTCTCCCGCGCCCGCTTCGAGTTCCGCTGGCGCGATCAGTTCAATCTCTCCCTCGATCCGGCGACGGCGGAGAAGTTCCACGACCAGACGCTCCCCGCCGAGGGCGCCAAGCTGGCGCATTTCTGCTCCATGTGCGGGCCCAAGTTCTGCTCCATGCAGATCTCCCAGGAGGTGCGCGAGTACGCCCGCAAGGGCATGGACGAGCGCTCCGACGCCTTCCGGAAGGAGGGCAGCGAGATCTACAAGGTGCTGGAAGGCCAGCCGGCGGCCACGGACGTTTGAGCCGGCTCTATCCGGATCGGCCCTGGGTCGGGGTCCTCGCCGCCGTCAGGCGAGGACCCCGATGCCTGCTGGCCCGGCGCGGCCAGGGCGCCGACGCCGGAAAATGGGGCTTCGTCGGCGGCCAGCTCGAGCTCGGCGAGACGGTGCTGGAGTGCGCCGTGCGCGAGCTTCGGGAGGAGACGGGCATCGATGCCGCACCCGTGGGCATCCTCACCGCCTTCGACTACATCGATCGCGACGCCGAGAGCCGCGTCCGCTTCCATTTCACGCTGGTCTGCGTCGTGCTCGACTGGCGCGCCGGCGAGGGTGAGCGGCTGGAGCCCGAGCACCTCACCGGCCTCGGCTGGTTCACGCCGGAAGAGGTGGAGGCGGCGCACATGCCCACCAGCCGCAACGCGGTCGCGCTGATGCGCCGCGCGCTTGCTTTTGAGGGAGCCTGACATGGCCGAGCCGAAGAGCATCGCCACCGCCACCGCCGAGATCGGCGAGACGCGCTATGCGACCGCGATCCGAACCGGCGTCCATGCCTTCATCGCCGACGAGCCGAAGCCCGAGGGAGGCGACACGGGAGCCTCGCCCTTCGGCTTGGTGCTGTCGGGCCTCGGCGCCTGCACGGCGATCACGCTCCGCATGTATGCGGAGCGCAAGCAGTGGCCGCTCAAGTCGGTCCATGTCGATCTCGCCTTCCATTGGGAGGTGGTCGGCGAGGAGCGGCGGCCGCATATCGAGCGCACCCTCCGTCTCGAGGGCCCGCTCGACGGCGAGCAGCGCGCGCGGATCGCGGAGATCGCCGAGAAGACGCCGGTGACCCGCGCCCTCAAATCCGGCATCGCGATCCGGACGACCCTCGCCTAGCGCCGCCGCGCCAGTGCCAGCCCCAGGCCCGCGGCGATCAGCAGCGTGCCCGAGAGGCGATTGCGGAAGCGGCCGCGCGTCGCCAGGAATCCGCGCGCGCGGGCGGCGAGCAGCGCCCAGCCGCCGTCCAGCAGCACCGCCAGCGCCAGGAAGGTGAGCGAGAGCAGCGCGATCTGCCCTTCGAGCGGCGCCGCGGTGGAGATGAACTGCGGAAAGAAGGCGCCGTAGAACAGCAGCGTCTTGGGGTTCGAGAGCGACACCAGGAATCCCCGCAGGAAGATCTCGCGCACGGATTTCGGCTGCGGCTTCGTCCGCGTGAGGTCGACCGCCGGCGCCCGCCACTGGCTGATGCCGAGATAGAGCAGATAGGCCACGCCCAGCCAGCGGATCCATTCGAACCAGTAGGCGAGCGTCTCCAGCACCGCCGTCATGCCGAGGGCGGTGACGACGAGCTGCGCCACCATCGCCGAGCTGGTGCCGGCGACAGTGAGGAGACCAAAACGCGCGCCATAGGCGACGCTGTTGGCGACGATGAGCGCCACGTTGGGACCGGGGATCAGCATCAGGATGCTGGTGGCGAGGATGAAGGCCAGATAGAGCTGGATGTCGAGCACGGGAAGCCTCCTCTCGGCGATGAATATAGAGCGATGAATCAAAAACCCCGCCAAACGGGGTGTTGGCGGGGCCTGGAGCTCGGGATTTTCGAGGTGCTAGCGGGACGATCTCGCGATCGGTCTCCAAGCCAGCACGCCGACCCCTTGCATGCGCAACAGGCCGCCGCCGGGTTGACGGCGTTGGCATTGGCGGCGCGATGTGGGGCGGCGGAACATGGCCGGCAAGGTAGGCGCGGGTCGCCGGGGTGTCAATCCGCGACCTGGCGCGGGCGTGGCAAGACCGTCGGCCTCACGCTTCCCCCTGCGCCTTGCGGCAATTGGGGCAGAGGCCGCGGACCTCGATGGTCTGGCGGGCGACGGCGAAGCCCTGGGCGGCGGCGCGGCGGGCGACGGCGGCGGCGATGGCGGGATCGCCGAGCTCGGCGGTGGCGTTGCAGCGCTCGCAGATCAGGAACTGGCTCACATGCGGCTCGTCCGGATGGCTGCAGCCGACGTAGGCGTTCAGCGACTCGATGCGGTGGATGAGGCCCTCGGCGATCAGGAATTCGAGGGCGCGGTAGACGGTGGGCGGCGCGGCGCCGGGATGCCGGCGGCGGAGCGCGTCGAGGATGTCGTAGGCACCGACCGGCTCGTGGCCCTGCCAGACCAGCGTCAGCACCTCGCGGCGCAGATCCGTCAATCGCGCGCCGCGCTTGACGCAGAGCGTGGAGGCGCGCTCGATGGCGGCGTCGACGCAGCTCTCGTGATTGTGCCGCGGCGCGACGAAGGCGGGCCTCGCGTGGCGCTTGGCGGTCGCGGCGGCGGCTCGGGCCATGAAAGTCTCCGGACTGATCTCTGTTACGATATAACATAGGCGTGAGATCCGTCATTGCCTTCCTCCGCCGATCTGTCCCGCGCGGCCGTCATCCCTGGCCGTGGGCGCTCTGCGCGCTGGCCCTCCTCGCGACGCCCGCGGCGGCCGAGGTCCCCGTCGTGCTGGTCAGCATCAAGCCGATCCATTCCCTGGTGGCGGCGGTGATGGAGGGTGTCGGCACGCCGGACCTGATCGTCGACGGCAATGTCTCGCTGCACGATTACAGGCTGAAGCCGACCGATACCGACCGCATCGGCAAGGCGCGGCTGGTGTTCTGGGTCGGGCCGATGCTGGAGACGTTCCTCAAAGGCCCGCTGGTGGACCGGGCGCCGCGCGCCGAGGTGGTGACGCTGGCGGAGGCGCCGGGGATCCGCCTCCTGGAGACGCGTCAGAGCAGCGGCTGGGGCGCTGGGCCCGACGCGCAGGGCATGCTGCCGACCGGCTTCGCCACCGACGGCCATCTCTGGCTCGATCCGCTCAACGCGCGCCGCATCGTGGCGGCGGCGGCCACGCACCTTGCCGCTGCCGATTCCGAGCACGCGCCGCGCTACACGCGCAATGCTGCCGAGCTCTACAAGCGCCTCGATGCGCTCGATGCGGCGCTCCGGCCGAAGATGGCGGCGCTCGGCGGCAAGCCCTTCGTCGTCTATCACGACGGCTATCAGTACTTCGAGCGGCGCTACGGGCTGATGGCGGTCGGCGCGATCGCCGTCGCTGGCGGCGGCGATCCGACGCCGCGCCGCCTCGATGAGGTGCGCCAGCGGATTCGCGTCTCCGGCGCGCGCTGCGTCTTCGGCGAGCCGCAGGCCTCGGCGACGCTGCTGAAGAGCGTCGCCGAGCCGAGCAAGGCGCGCACCGCCACCCTCGATCCCGAAGGCCTCTCGCTCGAGCCCGGGCCCGAGCTCTATTTCACGCTGATCACCGGCCTGTCGGAGACGCTGGCGAAGTGCCTGCAGGCGCGGGGCTGACGGCGCCGCGCTTCGGCGCCACGCGGTAGTGATAGCGGTAGAGCTCGCGGTCGAATCCGAGCTCGTTGTAGAGCCGGATCGCCGGCGCGTTGCTCTTCACCACCTGCAGATAGGCGGTCGCGGCGCCCGCCGCCCGCGCCCAGCGCAGCAATCCCAGCATGATCGTGCGGCCGAAGCCCCGGCGGCGCGCCTCTGGTGCGGTGATGATGGCATGGAAGCAGACGAGATCCTCCTGCCGCACGGCAATGCCGGCGGCCACCGGCGCGCCGGCGGCGCGCAGCAGCGCGTAGGCGACCGGCGCCTGGATGCCGCCGGCGATCGCGGCGAAGCCGGCGCGCTCCTCGGGACTCAGCCCGTTCCAGGCGGCGACGATATCGAGCCAGGCATCGGTGAGCGTGGGAGCGATCTCCACCTCGGCGCCGGGATCCGGCAGCGCGCCGCCGAGCGGCATCACGCGGATGCTGGTCTTGTCGACCTTGCCGTAGCCGCGCTCCGCCAGCGTCGCGTCGAGAGCGTCGATCGCGACGCTGCTCGGCAGGCAGAACACCGTCGGGATGTGGCGTGCCTCGTAGGCGGCCTCGCAGGACGCGATCTTCCCGGCGAGCGGCCGGCCGCCGGCTTCCAGCGGCGTGATCGAGTTGGCGCGCTTGGTGTAGCCGCGGGCGAAGCGCAGCACCCAGCCGTCATAGTCCCAGGCCTCGATGGCGGGCCAGGTCTCGGGCGCGATCCGCGTGATGCGCCGTGCGAGCTCGGCGTCGGACAAAAGAGACCCGGGTCTAGGACTGGGCGAGGAAGCCGAGGTAGTCGGCGCTGATGTCGACGACCGCGGTGTCGACGAAGCGCTTGCCGTGCTCCGCCGTCGCCAGCGAGGGATCGGAGCCGATGCGGCCGTCGGGAAAGAGGCGGCGGTAATCGTCGGCGTCGGCGAAATCGCGCCCCTTGGGGCCGATCGATGTCATCTCCCGCTGCTTGATCGCCTCGGGATGGGCGTAGAAGGTGACGGAGACCTCGCTCGGCGTCGCGTGGCTGCCCTCGCGGTCGGCGAAGAGCTCGCGCGAGAGGCTCTTGACCGCCGGCGTATCCCACCAGTTCTTGAGCCGGCAGCGCACCACCGGCGCGTTGGTGCCCGGCCGCATCGAGGCGGTGGCGTAGACCTCGGAGAAGGCGGCGGTGACGGTGGCGATGTTCCCGCCATGGCCATTGATGAAATAGAACCGCTCGAAGCCATGGCGGGCGAGCGAGGTGATGTAGTCGTGGATGACGGCGATCAGCGTCGACGGGCGGAGCGTCATGGAGCCGGCGAAGCCCAGGTGGTGCTGCGCCATGCCGACATTGATGGTGGGACCCACCATGGCCTCCGCCTGCTCGCCGACGCCGCGCGCGATCACCTCGGCGCAGATCGCGTCGGTGCCGATCAGGCCGTTCGGCCCATGCTGCTCCGTGGAGCCGATGGGGATGATGATGCCCCTGGAGCCCTTGAGATAGCTCTCGACCTCTTCCCAGGTCTGCAGATGAAGATTCACGGCTTTGTCGGCTTTCCTGAGGCTGGGGTGGGTGGCGTTCTCGGCGTCGATTGCGCTCGGCAGCAGGGAGACTAGGCGGCACCCTCGGCCCCGTCAACGCGGCCGCCGCCGCCGTCCAGATAAGGGCTTGTCGCCGGCCCGGCGCCGGTCTACACCGCCGCGCAGCATGACCGACAGGCCTCCAGAGCGGATCGGCGCTCTCGCCGTGGTGCGCACGGTGGCGGATCTGCGCCGCGTGATCGCCGCCTGGCATCGCACCGGCGAGCGGGTGGCGCTGATCCCGACCATGGGCGCCCTGCACCGCGGCCATCTTGCCCTCGTCGAGCATGGCCGCCGCGCCGCGCGACGGACCGTCGCCAGCATCTTCGTCAACCCGACCCAGTTCGCGCCCAGCGAGGACTTCGCCCGCTATCCGCGCGACGAGGCCGGCGACGCGGCGAAGCTCGCGAGCGCCTATTGCGATCTCCTCTATGCCCCCGATGTGGGTGAAGTCTATCCCGCCGGCTTCGCCGCCACGGTGACGGCGGGGCCGATCGCCGAGGGCCAGGACGGCCGCTTCCGTCCCGGTCATTTCCAGGGCGTCGCCACGGTGGTGACCAAGCTGCTGCTGCAGTCCCGCGCCGATGTCGCCTGCTTCGGCGAGAAGGATTACCAGCAGCTGCTGGTGATCCGCCGCGTCGCCCGCGATCTCGATATTGCCACGCGCATCGACGGCGTTCCGACCGTGCGCGAGCCCGATGGGTTGGCGCTCTCCTCGCGCAACGTCTACCTCACGCCGGCGGAGCGGGCGATCGCGCCGGCGCTGCATCGAACGCTGCTGCATGTCGCGGATCGGATCGAGACCGGCGCAGCGGGTATCGCCGCGGCGACGGCGGAAGGACTCGCCGCGCTCGAGCGCGTGGGCTTCGCTCGCATCGACTATCTCGAGGTGTGCGACGCGGAGACGCTGGCGCCGTTAACCACCCCCGGCCGGCCGGGTCGCGTGCTGGCGGCGGCCTGGCTCGGCCAGACGCGGCTCATCGACAATGTCGCGCTGCGCGCGCGGCCGGGACATTAACCAAGCCGCAACAATCCGGTGCTGATGATGACGCCGATACCGGTCCGCGGTTGATCGGGACCGGTCGCCCCCTTATGGTGCGGGCGGCAGACCACCGGGTAGGGGGGGCGGCAAACCGAGCCATGGTCGCACTTGAAGAGAGATTGAGTCCGGTCCCGCTCTGCGTCGACCTCGACGGCACGCTGGTGCGCAGCGACACGCTGCACGAGACCTTCATCTCGGCATCGGTGCTGCTGCGGCGTCCATCGGGGATCCGCTCGCTGATACGCCACGGCCGCGCCGGACTGAAGCAGCACCTCGCGCGCTATGCCAAGCTCGACGTGCGGACGCTTCCCTACAATGAGGAGCTCCTCGACTATCTCCGGGAGCAGAAGGCCGCCGGTCGCCGCCTGGTGCTGGTGACCGGCGCCGACCATGCGATTGCCGACGCGGTGAACGAGCACCTCCAGCTGTTCGACGACGTGATTGCCTCCGACGGCACGGTCAATCTGACCGGCCGGGCCAAGGCGCGGATGCTGATCGCGCGCTTCGGCGAGAAGGGCTTCGACTATGCCGGCAACGGGCGGCCGGATCTCGTGGTGTGGCGCGCGGCGCGAGCGGCCGTGCTGGTCAACACCCCGCCGGGCGTCACCGCCGCCGCCGGCCGGGCGGCGACGGTCGAGCGCCACTTCGATGGCCGCGCCTCGCAGCTCAAGGCCCTCGTCAAGGCGATGCGGCCTTATCAGTGGGTGAAGAACATCCTGGTCTTCGTGCCGCTGCTCACCGCCCATGCCTATGCGGATTTCGGCGCCTGGAGCGCGGCATCGCTGACCTTCCTCGCCTTCTGCGCCATCGCGTCGGCGATCTATCTCGTGAACGACCTGGTCGACATCCAGTCCGATCGGCTGCACGCGCGCAAGCGCTTCCGCCCCTTCGCCAGCGGCAAGCTCTCGGTGCCGACCGGGCTCGGCGCCGCCCTGGCGCTGCTGGCGGTGGGCGCAAGCCTCGCCGCTGGCGCGCACGCGGCCTTCGGCATTGCCTGCTACGTCGCGCTGTCGCTCAGCTATTCCGCGCGTCTCAAGGAACGACCGCTGGTGGATGTCTTCATTCTGGCGGCGCTCTATTCCGTCCGCATGTTCGCCGGCGGCCAGGCGGTCGGTCATCCGGTCTCGCTGTGGCTCTTGGGGTTCTCGAGCTTCCTCTTTCTCAGCCTCGCGCTGGTGAAGCGCGTCCAGGAGCTGCGCGAGATCGCCGAGCAGGGCGTGACGCGGACGGCGCGGCGCGGTTACTTCGTCGAGGATCTCGATCTCCTCACCATCTTCGGCGTCGCCTCGACCTTCAGCTCGGCGCTGGTGCTCGCGCTCTTCGTGCAGAGCGAGGCGAGCGAGGAGCTCTACGCCATGCCGCAGCTCCTCTGGGGCATCGTGCCCTTGATGCTGTTCTGGCAGTGTCGCCTCTGGCTCTCGACGGTCCGCGGCCAGATGCACGACGACCCCATCCTTTACGCGGCTTTCGACTGGGTGTCCTGGGCCGTGGTCGCCTGCCTCGTCGTCATCCTGATCTTCGCCAAATGGGCGAGCTTCATCGTCTACTGACCCGACGGTGATCGCGCGCCGTCTTGCGGCGCCGGCCGGTTTCGCGCTATAGCGCGCCCATGCTGGATAAACTGAAAGCGAACAATCGCGCCTGGGCCGCGCGCAAGATCTCCGCCGATGCGGGGTTCTTCCGACGCCTGGTCAATCAGCAGGCACCCGAATATCTGTGGATCGGCTGCTCCGACAGCCGGGTGCCGGCGAACGAGATCGTCGATCTCGATCCCGGCGAGATGTTCGTGCATCGGAACGTCGGCAACCTGGCTCCGCCGCAGGACGCCAACTACCTCTCGGTGCTGCAGTTCGCCGTCGACGTCCTGAAAGTGAAGCATATCCTCGTGGTCGGGCACTACGGATGCGGCGGCGTCGGCGCCGCCGTGGATGGGCGGCGGCTCGGCCTGGTGGATCATTGGCTGCACCCCATTCGAGAGGTTCATGGCGAGTATCGCCAGGAGCTGGATGCGATCACCGATCCCCGCGCGCGCCTGGATCGGCTCTGTGAGCTGAACGTGATGCGGCAGGTCCGAAACGTCGCTTCCGATGTC
>Ga0335078_10014400_pt1 | contig 11732 bp, 11 predicted proteins | sample Lox_Sample_32_FD_206711 | JGI IMG/M metagenome (GOLD analysis project Ga0335078, IMG submission 206711) | Soil microbial communities from Loxahatchee National Wildlife Refuge, Florida, United States - Lox_Sample_3.2 | ecosystem: Environmental > Terrestrial > Soil > Wetlands | place: USA...
TCCCCACGTACATGACCGGCGCCAGCATGCTGGATTTCTACGCAGCGCTGTCCGGCATGGATGGCGCATCTCGCCGCAAGCGTATTCCCGAACTGCTCGCCACTGTCGGTCTTGCGGACTGGGGCAACACCCGGCTGGGTAAGTATTCGAAAGGCATGTTGCAGCGCCTCGGTCTCGCGCAAGCGCTAATGCACTCGCCCACGCTGCTGATTCTGGATGAGCCCACCGACGGCGTCGATCCCATCGGCCGCCGCCAGATCCGCGACATTCTGCATGGGCTCGAACAGCAGGGCGTTACCATTTTCGTCAACTCGCACTTGCTGGGCGAAGTAGAACTGTTCTGCCGCGACGTCGCCATCATTCACCGGGGCAAGGTCGCGCTCCAGGGGAAGGTCAAAGACCTCACCGCCGGGGCCGGGTACCGGCTCGCCGTCGACTACGTGCCGGAGCGCCTCGAGCAGGAGCTCCGCGCCCGAGCCACGGCCGTCGCTCAGCGCAACGGCAGCCTCGAGTTTCTCTTCGGCACCCGCGAGGAAGCCAACCAGGCGGTCGACCTGCTCCGCGCCCAGTACTGCGAGATCGAAGCCCTGACGCGAACCAACAGCACCCTCGAAGACGTATTCGTGAGGACCGTCGATGAGCACTAGGTCGCTGCTGGTCACTGTCGCGCTGGTGCGCGACACATTCCGCGAAGCGTTTGCGCGGAAAATCTTTTGGGCCTTCTTCGGCTGCTCCACGGCGTTGATCCTGTTCTTCATCTTCATCATGAAGATCGACGTGGTCCAGGGCGCCATCGCCACTATCTCGCTTTTTGGCAACACCTCGCGCGGTGAAGACGTGCAGAAACTCGTTCGGCAGGTGCATGCAGCCATTGCCGCCTTCCTGTTCACCGCGGGCATGTTTCTTGCCGTGTTTGCCTCGGCTGGTCTGATCCCGGCGGTGTTCGAGCCCGGCCGCATCGAGCTGCTGCTCTCGAAGCCGGTCGAGCGCTACCACATCCTGCTGGGCCGCTATATCGGAAATTTGCTGGTGATCGCGGCCAATGTTTTCTATCTCGTCTTCGCTGTCTGGGTCATCTTCGGAATCAAGACGGGTGTCTGGACGGCCGGTTTCCTCTGGTCGAGTGTGCTGATCCTGTTCATTTTCGCTGTGCTGCTCACGGTAGTCGTCCTTGTGGGAGTGTTGTGGGAAAGCGCGGTAGTGGCCACCATGGTGACGTTCGGCCTTATGCTCATGAGTCCCATCCTGGCACAGCAGTCCATTCTCGAGCGGCTGCTGAGCTCGGAATGGTCGCGCAACGTGGTGCGGGTGATGTACTACGCGCTGCCGAAAGTCTTTGACGTGGGCCGGATCGTGCGTGGACTGGTTCTCGGCGATCCCGTCGGCAACTGGATGCCCATCTGGAGTTCGGCGCTGTTCGGCGCGGCGATTCTGACTACCGGACTGTACGTGTTTTCGCGGAGGAATTATTGATGCGGAAGTATCTCATTCTGCTGGCCGCTTTGGCCGCCTGCAACTCCGCCGAAACCGGGCGCACGGGCATTGATCGCACGCTCGCCGCGCTCGTTCCACCCGATGCCACCATGCTGTCCGGCATCCGCATGGAGGCCGTCCGCTCCACGCCGCTCTATCGAAAAATGATCGCCAGCAAGGCTCTGCCGCAACTCGACGATTTCGCGCGCCAGACCGGCTTCGATCCGCGCCGCGATGTGCGCGAGCTCTTGATTGCTTCAAACGGGGCCGAAGTTTTGGTCGCCGCCCGCGGAACCTTTAACCTACGCAGCGTCGAGGGGGCCACCCGGAGTGCATATAAAGGCTACACGCTGTACGCCCGCGAAAACGGCGCCGTGGGGTTGATCGACGATACGACGGCTGTCGCCGGGCCGCTCACAGCAGTCCGTGCTGCGCTCGATCGCTACAAAGCCGGTGACCGCTCCGGACCCGCCGAGCTCTTGGCCCGCGCCCGCCAGATCCCCAACGAGAATCAAATCTGGTCGGTCTCGAACGGTTTCGAAAGCCTGCTCACCCGCAACATTCCTCAGGAGGGCAATGCCGCAAACGTCGGCAGGATTCTTCGCTCGCTGGAGAACACGACCTTCGCCGCAGACCTTCGCACGGGCCTCAACGGCTATATCAACGGCACGTGCCGCACCGACCAGGACGCCAAGAACCTCAGCGACGCCGCGCGCGGCCTCGTCGGCCTGGGCCGTCTCAGTGTCCCCGAGAATCAGCCGGAAATGTTGCGCCTTTGGGATGGAATCAAGGTCGACCAGCAACAGCGAACCGTCAAGATCACCCTGGCCATTCCCCAGGACCTGGTCGACAAGTTAGTCGATCTGCTGGGAAAACAACCGCAGCTTCAGCGCCTGCCGGTTAAGACGCGTGCGAACCCGCCGGCTGCTGCTTCTTCGGAGCCGGAATCGCGTCACCCAGAATCGACCCGCCACCCTCGCTGATGTAATTCCGGTTCCAGGCCGGGATCTCCACCACCACGTCGCCGGTCACAATGGCCTGGCACCCCAGACGCGAGTGCGGCGTCAAGTCGGCGGCCATATCCACCCGGTCCAGTTCGTCATCGTCCGCCTCGGTGAGATGGCTGTCGGTACCCTCTTTGACCACTACGTGGCAGGTCGTGCAGGCGCAGTTCCCGCCGCAGGCATGCTCCAGATGGAGGCCGAAATTCAACGCGATATCCAGCAGCGATTCCGGCTTTCCGTGGCCCTTGTAAGGCAGCTTGCCGGACTCGAATTCGACCGTCTGGCCGAGCGGTAGGAACGTAACCTTTGGCACTCCTTAATTATAGCGGCAATAGTACCTTGCAACCAAATACCCCTAATCCCTATCTAGATTATGTAGTACAATTGGAACGCCTGCTATGGAATCCAACTCCCGCAGCCTCGCCAAGGCCGTCAGCTACCGGTTGCTGGGCTCCACGGGGACGGCTCTGGTGGTTCTGCTGCTCAGCGGCAACCTCAAGATTTCGCTCGGAGCCGGCGCACTGGATATGCTCGTGAAGATCGCCCTCTATTTCCTCCACGAACGCATCTGGAACTACATTTCGTTCGGACGTCCCAAGCGCCCGGAGTACGAGATTTAGAAGCTGGTCGCCGGGACGCCCGGCCCTACGACGCTGTGGTGGACCGGGTGAAATCTGGTTTCGACGGCGAGCAAACGGAGTCAAACCATCGGCTGATGTACACCTGGGCGTGGCCCTCCCCGCAGAAGTGCCGGGCTCCGGCGGCATTGGCGTTCTGGGAGTTCCATTTGAGCACCGTGAGTTCCGACTCGCCGCATTGAATCACAAACCAGTGGATCGGGCTGCTGGTCACAGTCCCGCAGATTTCGCATCGAAATTCCTGAAGGGAGGCCATAAATCAACTATTGTAAGCGAGGAAGAAAGCCGCGGCGCTACTTATTACCCCGAATGAATTTATCGGCCCACTGGATGAAGTATTTCATGTTGGGGGCGTCGGTGTGACCGCCGTCGTGCTGCCGCCACGCTAATTGGCCGTCGAGCAGACCCACATTCACGGGAGGCATCGGCTCGGTGCGGTAATCATTCGAGATACCCAGGTCTTTCGCCCCGAGAAGTTTGAACACCGCGCCCGCTGCAACCGCCGCCATATAGCTGCCCTTCTGGTCGAGCCACTTGGCGTCGCCCTTTTCCGGTATCCCGTAACTGATGAAAGTGAGACGAGGCGCGCAAAGCGCGATCAACTCATGGGAATCCACCGGGAGATCGCCGGCATTCTTGCTTCCGAAGACCGCATCGGATGCACCGTATTTCATGAAATTACCCGCCATCCAGTAATAGCCGCCGCCGGTGAGGTTTTCCACCGCCTCTCCAAAGTTACGGCGGTTCAGCTTGGCTCCGCCTTCGCCGGACGAGCCAATCAATCCGATGGCAAAGCGCGGTTCGAAAGCGAGGGTCACAAGCGCCGCCTTGCCAAAACGCGATACGCCTTCAATGCCGACGTGCCGGGCATCAACGGCGGGATCGGTTTCCAGATAATCCAAACCACGCGCCGCTCCCCAGGACCAGGCACGCAAGGCTCCCCACTCGTCTGGCTTGCGGGGCTGACCTTTGTTGACCAGGCCGATGATGCCGCGAGTGAGTCCCGCGCCGTTGTCTGCCTGGATACTCGCAGGATCGATGATCGCGTATCCCCACCCATCCGCGATCAACTGGTTTGTGGAAGGAGGATCGCCCGGCTGAGGCGGACCGAAGGACGGTGGCGGCAGCGAAGCGTTGACGGCATAGGCCGGGTAGCGATCGAAAATCGCTTTGAGAGATGGATCTTCTTTCACTAGCAAACTCCGCAGCGCCATGTTGATTCGGTCGAGGTCTTCCTGCGGCGGCTGCGCTGGGGCGGGAAGAACACTGCGGCCGAACATCATCAGCACCGGCACGGGCCGCTTGGCGTTGGCGGGAGTCACCAGGACCATCGAGATGTTCACATCAATGAGCGGATATTCGGAGTTAGCGACGTGCCCGATGAGCTTCTTCGCAACTACCGGCATCCAGCCGACCAGCTCTTTATCGGTGACGGCCACGGTCCAGGTGACTTTGGGAAGGTGCGCGGGAAAGCGGCCGTACACTTCGCGCTCCATATCTTCCACGATCTCCGGACGGCGCTCGGTCCACCACATTTCGGGCGAAGTGACCTTCTTGCCGTTCTTGAGTGTCAGGACGTCCGGCAGGTTGGGATACGGGTTGGCCAGAGCCTCGTCGTAATTGGCATGATTCGGAGCCTTCTCATCTCCGCTCGGCCCCGGACGAAGAGCTTTGATGCCGAGCTGGTCCATCATGTTCTGGCGATCCTGCTCCGCGGTGAAGTCAACGGGCGGTTTGAGAGCTTCCGGCGCTGTGCCGGTCTGAGCGGATGCCGCGGCGGCCGCCGCGCAGGCGAGCGCAAGGCGGATAAACATCGAGAGGAATGGATGAGTGGCCACGAGTTTTCTTCAACATGATACTTTTGCAGCGGCCCAAACGGAAACCCGCCGGCCAGGCGCCCTTTGAATCAATCCGGCGCTCGGCTTGCTGCACGCGTAATTCGCCGGTTCTCAGGTTGTGCTCGCCGATTCTCGCTGGGATGCGCCGTGATGTGCCGTTACCATCGACTGCGAGGGTTGATTTATGAGCCACGCAGTTACGGAAAAGGCATACAAGGGCGTTGGGATGGAGGGGTTCACGGCCCGGTGGTACGCTTCGCTGACATTCAAAGCAATGGACGAATTCAAGGCGCTGGCGCGGCGGGTCGCGGAACAGGTCCCCCCGGGCGGCCAGGTGCTGGAAGTCGCGCCGGGGCCGGGGTACTTTGCCATCGAACTGGCGAAACTCGGCAGCTACGGCATCACGGGTCTGGATATCAGCCGCACCTTCGTCGAAATCGCGCAGCGGAATGCAGTACAGGCAGGAGTGGATGTCGATTTCCGGCGGGGAGACGCGGCCAACATGCCCTTCGAGAGCGAGTCGTTTGATTTCCTGCTTTGCCGCGCCGCATTCAAAAATTTCACCCGGCCTGTAAGGGCGCTTCAAGAGATGTATCGCGTTCTCAAGCCGGGTGGGCAGGCTCTCATCATCGATTTGCGGAAAGATGCGTCGAAGGAGTCCGTTAGCAAAGCCGTTGACGGCATGGGCCTCGGTGGAGTCAACACGGTCATTACAAAGCTGGCGTTCCGGTTTATGCTGCTCAAGCGGGCCTACACGCGGAAGGAGTTCGAAGAGTTCCTGGCGCAGACCAAGTTCGGGCCGATCGAAATCAAAGAAGACCTGACAGGCCTGGAATTGACATTGCACCGGGGGCTTGCGGCGTAGCCGCCTCAAGCGTGCCTGAATCGCTCGCTATAAAATAGACCGAGCTATGCGCGCAATCCTACTGGCTTTTCTTGCCACACTTTCACTGGCCGCCGAACCGGGCTTTCAGATCCGTCTCAGCCCTGCGATTCGGCAGGCTCCGGTGGATGGCCGTTTGATCGTTGTGGTTTCGAAGAAGATGGACGGCGAGCCGCGGTTTCAAGTGTCGTGGGGACTCGAGACGCAGCAGATCTTCGGCATCGATGTGGACGGATGGAAGCCGGGTGATTCGGTGGAAATGCGCGGCAACGTGATGGGGGCGCCGCTACACACCCTGGCCGATCTGCCGCCGGGAAAGTACAACGTGCAAGCCGTGTTGAACGTGTACGAGACCTTCCGGCGCGCCGATGGCCACGTCCTGAAGCTCCACCCGGACCACGGAGAAGGCCAGCGGTGGAACCGGTCGCCGGGGAATCTGTATAGCAAGCCGCAACAGGTGGAGGTGGCGGCCACCTCCCTCACGCGTCTGGAGCTGACAGAAGTGATGCCGGCGATCGATCCGCCGAAAGACACCAAGTACATCCGTCACGTGCGCATCGAGAGCAGGCTGCTGACGCAGTTCTGGGGCCGGCCCGTGTTCCTGAGCGCGTCGGTGCTGGTGCCGCGGGATTTCGACGATAGTACCCAGCGCTACCCCGTGGCGTTCTTTCAAGACCATTTCAGCGGCGATTTTCGGGGCTTTCGAGAGACGCCTCCCACGGGCAACGGCGAGCACGGATTCGAGGCGATCGCCTACGAGTTCTACCAGGATTGGACTTCGGGGCGGTTGCCGCGGATGCTGCTGGTGGTGACGGACCACGCCACGCCGTATTACGACGATTCGTACGGAGTGAACACGGCGAACGCAGGTCCGTATGGCGACGCGCTGACCCAGGAGTTGTATCCGGTGATCGAGAAGCAGTTCCGCGCCATCGGAGAGCCCTGGTCGCGCGTGCTGTTCGGCGGATCCACGGGAGGCTGGATGACACTGGCCCAGCAGATTTTTTATCCGGAATATTTCGGCGGCGCCTGGGGATTCTGTCCGGACCCGGTGGACTTTCACGCGTTCCAGCAGACTGATTTGTACACCGACAAGAATGCGTATTTTGACCAGGGCCCGTTCGAGCGGTTCCCCAAGATGGTGGGCCGGCTGCGGAACGACCACGTGCTGGCGACGATGGAGTCCTTCAGCCGCCAGGAGGTGGTTCTGGGGTCGCGCGGGCGGTCGGGAGGCCAGTTAGATGCGTTTCATGCGACGTTCGGGCCCACGGACGCGGAAGGCTACCCGGCGAAGCTGTGGGATTCCGAGACCGGGGCGATCGATCCCGAGGTGGCCAAGTATTGGCGCGAGCATTACGATCTAACGGCGCTGCTGGAGAGGGATTGGGAGCGGCTGGGTCCGAAACTTCAGGGGAAGCTGCACGTGACCATGGGGACCAAGGACACGTTTTACCTGGATGCGGCGGCGCACCGGATGGAACAGTTTCTGGAAAGCACGAAGCAGCCGGGGAAGGGGCCCTACTACGGCGGATCGTTCGAATTTGGCGACAATGAGCCGCATTGTTATCTGGGCAAGATTCCGGAAGGCATGCCCTTCATGACCCACTTCGTGCGCGTTTTTGCGGAATACATGAAGAACAGGGCGCCCAAGGGCGCGGATCTGGGATGGCAATAAGGGATCTGCGTAAATTTAATGGTTGCGGCTCGCCGCGATCCCTCGTGTTCCTCATGCGGCCGTGTTGCGCACGCGCCTGGGTCATCTCTACGGCGGGCGCCCTCGGTGCGGCGTCAGTTCCAGGCCTGTCAGGTCTTCTCTGATTTCAATCAGCCCGAACTTCGTCTGCGCCAGGAACGCCTCTAACTCCTTCCGCGTGTACGCCCGCTTGACAGCATGAACCGGAACGCCAGCTTTCTAATGACCGTGTTGACTCCACCGAGGCCCATGCGGTCAACGGCTTTAACGGACTCCTTCGACACATCTTTCTGCAAATCGGTGATCAGAGCCTTCCCGCCCGGCTTGAGAACGCGATACATCTCTTGCAGCGACCGCACGGCCCGGGTGAAATTCTTGAATGCGGCGCGGCAAAGCAGGAAATTGAACCACTCACTCTCGAAGGGCATGTTAGCCGCATCTTCCAGGCGGAAAAAATGTTTGCCGGGGTGTCGATCCGGGCTTGTCCCGTTCGACTTACTGTTAAAGACGGAGATTCACATGAAATACATGTTCTTGACTTATCTGGACGAGAAGGCTTGGCTGAGCCTGAGCGAGACCGAGCAGCAGCAGTTAATGGCGGAGTGCAAGCCCCATCTGGAACAGCTCATCGCAAGCGGGAAGTTTCTGGGCGGCGCTCCGTTACATCCCACGTCCACGGGGGCCACTGTCCGCCTGCGCGACGGCAAGCGGCTGGTGACCGATGGTCCGTTTGCAGAGACGCGCGAGCAGATTGGCGGCTACACCTTGATCGACGCCAAGGATCTCGAGGAGGCCATCAGCATTGCCGCCGGGTTTCTGGGGACGAGGAGCCCGTCCATCATCGAAGTTCGCCCGGTGATAGAACTACGGGGCGTGCCGACGCATTCGTGACCGGACTTTGGGAATGAGGAGAACTCTATGACAACCGCGAGCTATACGGAGCACTCGCCCTTGTCCGAGGGCGCCAACAGCTTTCTGCGCGAACTAAAGTTCGCGGCCCGCTCGCTGGCACGCACCAGGGGGTTGACGGCTACCGTGATTTTCACGCTGGCGCTTGGCATCGGCGCCAACTCTGCCATGTTCAGCGTGGTGCGCGGTGTGCTCCTGCGGCCGCTGGCCAACCGCGACGAAGACCGGCTGATCTACATCCGCCAGAGCGCACGCGGCATCGGCGCCGAAAACACTACGTTCTCCGTTCCAGAGATTGGTGATCTGCGCGAGCGCGTGAAATCGTTAAGCGCTTTCGGTGATTTCTCCACCATCGGATTTACCATGGTCGGGCTCGGCGAACCCCGCGAGATCCGGGCGGGCGTCGTCGGCGGATCGTATTTCGATGTTATGGGACTGCATCCAGTGCTCGGCCGCCTGCTCGGTCCCCACGATGATGGCCCGAAAGCCGCCGGTGCGGCGGTGCTGACGTACCGCTTCTGGACGACCGGGCTCAAGAGCGATCCCACCGTTCTCGGAAAAACCATCCGGCTCGGGACGCGCTCGGCGACTATCATAGGCGTGCTGGAACCATCGGTGCCCTATCCGTCGGAAACCGAACTCTTCGCCAACGTTGTCACCAGCCCGCATCATCTCTCGGCCACAATGGTCACCGGACGCGTCCATCGGATGACGGAGCTGTTCGCGAGGCTCGCGCCGGGCGCAAGTCTGGATTCTGCCCGCGCTGAACTGCGGGTCGTTCACGGAGCCATATTGAAAGAACACCCGGAAGCGTATCCGGCAAACGCGGACTTTCGAATCGACGCTGTACTGATGCGCGACCAGATCACGTCACGCGCAAGGACGGTGCTGCTGGTGCTGCTCGCGGCGTCGGCCCTCGTATTTGTGATTGCGTGGTCCAACGTGGCTAACTTGATTCTTGCGCGGACCGTCCGGCGCGAAGGTGAGTTGGCGATCCGTGCGGCGCTCGGCGCCAGCGCCGGTGCGTTACGCCGGACGCTGTTGACCGAAAGCCTTTTGCTCGGCGGGGCGGGCGCGGTAATCGGTGTTTTGATCGCCCAGCCGATGGTGGCCATTCTGGCCAGGTACACCTCGCGCTTTTCGGTCCGCGCGCTCGATCTGACGGTGGACTCCAGCATGCTCTGGGTTGGGGCGGCACTGGCAGTGGTCGCGGCGGTGCTGCTGGCATTTGTTCCACGCCTTCCTTCAGGCGGAACGGCGGGTGGAACCGGTCTGTCCAGCAGCGGACTGCGAATTACCGGCAGCGCCAGCCGGCGGCTGCGAGTTTTCGCCATCACGCAGATCGCGGCGTGTTTTGTGCTGCTGACCGGCGCCGGCATGCTGCTCAAGACCTTGTTAGCGCTGCAAGGGGTGAAGACCGGCTTCGACACACGCCAGGTGCTCGCGTTGAACGTGCCCGCAATGGCGTACGGACGGACACCCGATCAAATTGTAGGCTTCTACAAAGAAGTCATCCGGCGCATCACAGCGCTGCCGGGCGTGGATCGCGTCGCGTTGGGGACCGTCGTGCCGTGGCGGGATGCGGGCTATTTCGGCCCTGGATTCGAGTTCTGGGCGGAGGGCCACGTCCGCGCGCCGGGCGAGGAAAATGCTCGCGCGCAGCTCCGGACCATTTCTCCGGGGTTCTTTGCGGCGCTCGGAGTCCCGATCATCGCCGGGCGCGATTTCAATGATGCCGATCGTCGGGGTGGCGAGGCGGTTGTGATTGTCAGCCAGAGCCTGGCACGGCGAATGTTCCCGGGTCAGGACGCGGTCAACCATCATGTAATGTGGACCGATCCGGTAATGAAGTTCATCGACATCAGCCCGGCGCCACGGCGCATCGTTGGAGTCGCGGCCGATGTCGACGACGAAAACTTGGTGCCAGGCCCGGTACTGACCGTGTATCATCCCTTTGAGCAGCAGGAGATCTGGGGAGGCCGCTTGTTCGTGCACGCGCACACCAATCCGTACACGCTGGTACCGCCGGTCACCCACATTGTCCGCGAGATGTCCGCGGACCAACCCGTAGAGCACGCGGCAACGCTCGAAGACGTCCGCACCGAGGTGCTGGCGCCGGACCGGCTGAACACCCTTGTGTTTGGAGGCTTCGCGGCGGTCGCGCTGGCGATAGCGGTGGTCGGGGTAGCAGGCGTGCTGGCGTTCTCGGTGAGCGGGAGGTCTCGCGAGTTCGGCGTCAGGCTGGCGGTCGGCGCCGAGCCGCGCCATCTTCTGATGGGTGTCATCGTCGAAGGCACGATCATGGCGGCAGCGGGTGTGGGTGCCGGTGTGGTGTGCGGGTTCGGCCTGGCACAACTGGCCGGCGCCTATTTTGAGGCAGTGCGGATGCCGGGCGCGGGGGTCGTGGTTGGATCGGCGTTGGTCCTTCTGTCGGCCGCTGTGGTTGCGTCGGTTCTTCCGGCATTACGTGCCGCGCGGGTCGATGTGATACAGGCGTTGCGGTCGGAGTGACCTCGGACTTCGAATTGCGTCGCTTAGTGGTTTCGCCCTGAGAGAATGCTGCCGCTCGAATTTGGCGACAATGAGCCGCATTGTGATCGGGGCAAGATTCCGGAAGGGGTGCCCTTTATGACGCACTTCGTGAGCATATTTGCGAAGTACATAAAGAACATGGCGCCGAAGGGCGCGGATCTGGGGTGGCAATAAGGGAGTAAACTCGAAGCTCGTGCTATCAGTGATATCATTTGAGTAATGGCAACGATTCTCATTCGGCAACTGGATGAACAGACTAAAACGCGTCTCCGAATGAGCGCTGCCCGCCACGGCCGCTCGATGGAGGAGGAAGCGCGCGAAGTCCTGAAGGACGCTTTTCGTAGCGAACGCGCCCGGCCGAAGAACCTGGCGGCGGCCGTTCGCCGGCGCTTCGCCCGCCTGGGTGGAGTTGAGCTTCCTGAACCGGTACGCGAGCCTATGCCCCGGCCACCTCGGCTCGGCAAATGATCATTCTGGACACGAATGTCTTGTCTGAAGTGATGAAACCCGCGCCGTCAGTGCGCGTCCTCAATTGGCTGGGGCGAGAACCTCCGTCCGGATTGTTCACGACGGCCATCACGCAAGCCGAGATCCTGTACGGAATCGAGCTCCTGCCGAGGGGTAGACGCCGGGCTGCGCTGGAATCCGCGGTCGAGGCCATGTTCGAGGAGGACTTTGCAGGCCGGGTGCTGCCGTTTGATACCGATGCTGCGCGTTTTTTTGCGAAGATCGCCGCAGCCAGGCGGGTTTCCGGACGCCCGT
>Ga0335078_10014401_pt1 | contig 11732 bp, 3 predicted proteins | sample Lox_Sample_32_FD_206711 | JGI IMG/M metagenome (GOLD analysis project Ga0335078, IMG submission 206711) | Soil microbial communities from Loxahatchee National Wildlife Refuge, Florida, United States - Lox_Sample_3.2 | ecosystem: Environmental > Terrestrial > Soil > Wetlands | place: USA: Florida...
CGGCCAGCGCGTTGTGCGCCCGGTCGAGGGTGAGCCTGGCCAGGTCCCGAGCCTGCTCGGCCCGGTGGTGATCGGCGATCGCGGCGCGAACGGCACGCACCGCTTCCAGGCGGACGGCCAGCCTCGCGCCGGCGCGCTCGGCGAGCCCGTCGGGCGATGCGTAGGCGGGCTGCCACCGGACGCCCGCCTCACTGGCGTGACTCAAAAGCTCGGCCGCGGTCCGGGAGACGGCCGCCTGCATGTCGGCCAGGACGCTTTCCGCCCGGACGAGCTCGGCACGGCCGCGAGCGGTCGCGGTCCGGCGCCTGGCCAGTTCGGCGGACGCCTCGGAGGCAGACTCCAGGCAGGTGCGGACCAGACGGTCCAGGTCCTGCATCTGCTCCACCGCCTGGTAGGCGCGGCTGGCGCGGAGCTGCTCGATCCGGGCCCGAAGCCGGGCGACCGCCTCTTCCGCGGCATCCCGGCGTTCGGCCGCCGCCTCCTGCCGTTCCCCGGCCGCCTGCTGTGCTTCGGTGTCCGCGGCCACGGTTTGGCGCGCGGCTGTCGTCGCCTCGCGGCGCCGGGTGAGCGCGTCGGCGGCCCACCGGGCGTGCGTGCGCAGGTAGGTCGTGTAGCTGGCCAGGAACGTCTGGGTCGCCTCGTCGGCGGCGGCCAGTCCCTCCAGGGTGAGGGCCACGGTTTCCATGTCGTCGAACGACCGCGCCGCCTCGGCAACCAGGTCGTCATCGACCGGGCGGAGGCCCTCGGTGAGGGTGTCCGACAGCTTCACCGGGTCGAGGTTTTTCGCGAGCTGCGGTCGCCGCAGCGTGAGAATCAGCGTGAGCAGCTGCTCATACCGCTCCGCGCCGAGGCCGAACAGCCGGTGGTCCACGGCCTCGCGATACTCGGTGGGCGAACCGAGCAGGGCGGCCTCGCCGATCTCCTCGGCGAGCTGCTTGCGGGTCATCGGCCGGTCGTCGTCGGTGATGAGGGAGAAGTCCTCTCCCACCCGGCCGTCGGCCACGAAATGCCAGCGGATGGGGGTGTCACGGTGCCGCTGCGCGTGCAGGCCGATCCCGACCGTGACCGCCTCGCCGGTTCCGGCGTGCCGGAACTCCAGCCATGCGTAGCCCACGGCGTTCTCGCCCCCGCGGTACAGCAGGTTGGACTTCATCGTGCGGTCTTCGGCCGCGAACGGGTTCAGCCGCTTGGGGTCGATCCGGCCGTCGAGCACGAACGGGAAGAGCACTTCCAGGGCCTTGGTCTTGCCGGATCCGTTCGGGCCGCGCAGCACGAGCCAGCCGCCCGCGAAGCAGAACTCCTCATCACGGTAGTCCCACATGTTGATGACCCCGGCACGGGTGGGTTCGAATCGGGTCATGGTTTCGCTGGCTCCTTGAGCTGGGCGGTGACGCTGCGGTAGCGGGCGAGCAGCGGCAGCACCAGCGCGCCGCCGTCGACCCGGGCGACCAGGCCAGCCGACGCGAGCAGGCCGAGCGCCTCGCCGAGCAGGCCCGCGGGGTCGGCGACCTGCTTCTCGGCCATGCCCGACCCGAATTCGTCGACCAGCTGGCGCAGTCCGGCGCGCAGCCACATCTCGCTGAGGAACGGATAGGTCACGTCGACGGCGGTCTCCGTTCCGGCCTCCGCGCCGGAGGTGCCCGCGCCGTAGGTGCCCGCCCCGGAGGTGCCCGGGCCGCCGACACGGGCGTCAGCCGGGATCACCGCCGCGGCCCCGGAATCGCCGGTGTCCTCCAGCCCGCCGCCGACGGCGAGGAGGTCGGCCACCCGGCCGCGGTCCGGCAGAGCCGAGTCGATGCGCCGCGCCGCCTCCGCGAGCCGCTCGGCGGCCGTGGCAGCGGGAAGGTGCTCCACCCGGGCGCGGTTGCGCTGCAGGTACCCGGCGATCCGCGCGCACAGCAGCAGCGCGGCCTGGGCGACCGTCCCGGTTCCTGGAAAGGTGAGGTCACTGAGCCGCTGGCCGGTGTTCACCAGGGCGACGCCCTCGGCCCGGCGCTCCAGTGCCAGCCCGGTGAGCCGCTCCAGGTCCTCGGTGAGGGCCGCCGACCGCAGCTGGCCGCGCAGCCCGGGGTCCACGTCCGCGTAGTAGACGACCGGGTGCTCCAGGACCAGCCGCCGGGCCCGCCGGGCGCTGCGCCGGCGCTGGGCGTTGATTCCCTGGGCGGGGCCGTCGCGATCGGTCCCGTTGAGCAGCTCGGTCACCGAGCTCAGGTGCTGCAGCACCCGGCTGGGCGCGTAGACGGCCGCGACGATCTCCCGGTCGATGTCGTACAGCGCTTCGGCGCGTTCGGGGTCGTTGAGCCACTCGGCCGCCGACCCGTCGGCCATGCCCAGCGCGCCGCGCGCCTCCAGCCAGGCCACCGCGTCGACGAAAGCGTCGCGGTCGGCTTTCCGGCCGGTGTCCATGCCCAGTCCGTCGATCCGCCCTGCCTCGGCGGCGACCGCTTCGGCCAGTTCGCTGAGCGCGATCTGGCTGCCGGAACGGCCGAGCGCGGACAGCGTCAGCACCAGGTAGGCGTAACGGCGCCGGTCGAACGGGCGCCGGGCGCGAGTCAGGGCAGGGCGGGTGCTGTCCAGGATGTCCTGCACGCGGCGCAGCCGGACTGTCTCGCCTGTGCTGACCAGGGTATAGCCGAGGACTTCGGCGAAATCCGCGCGTAGCTGCCTGGCCCACTTGCGGGCCAGCGGCAGCGCGGTCCTGTCCGGGTAGCTGGCCGTGATCAGCGGGTGGCGCAGCAGCAGCCGGGCGGCCTGCTGATATTCGGCGAGCTCCAAGGGACCTACGTCGGCGGCGACCCTCATCCGGCCGCCTCGGGCCGGGCCGCCTGAGGGCCGGCCGCCTCGGGCCGGGGAGCCTGGGGGCCGGTCACCTCGAGCCGGAGGCCGCCGAGATGGAGCCTGCCCCGGATGGTACGCACGGTCGTGGAGCCGGCCGCCGGGCGCAGGGTGAGCCGGACCCCGTGCGCCGCCCCGGTCGCCATCGGGCTGTGCACCCCGGTGACCCTCCGGCTGACCGGGACAGGGACCCGCGCCGCCAGCGCCAGGTCCAGCAGGCCGAGCAGCGCCTGGGTCTCCGGCTCGTCGAGTACCCGCTCGTACACGCCGTCGCTGGCCAGCGGCGCCGCGGCGGCGCGCCGCTGCGCGGTCGCCTTGAGCTGCTCGGCCCGCAGCCGCTGCCGGCATTCCTCGTTGCGCTGAATCTTGCCCGGGCCGTGCAGCGCCTGGGCCCGGCCGGTGCGGACCAGGGTCCGGGACAGCGTCACCGGCTCGGCCTCCCACCACGACAGCCGGGCTGGGATCAGATCCGGGTCGTCATAGGTGGCCGAGACGTGCCGCGGCGCGCCGAGCCCGAACACCGCCTGGAACAGGGCATGCGCGTCGGCATCGGCGGGGGCGTTGGCGAACCATTGCGCCAGGTGGCGCAGCTGGCTCTCCCGGCTGACCCCGCCGCGGCGGGACTCGGTGACCCGTCGCAGCAGCGCGGTGACGTTCGCGATCCCGGTGATCGTGGCGTCCTGCAGCCGCTCGGCCTCACCGCGGGCGCTGGCGCCGAACCACTGCACCAGCCCGCCCCAGCGGTGCCGCCAGTCGGCGACGCGCTCGGCGTGAGAGCGGAAGAGCCGCTCGTCGGCTCCGGCCGCCAGCGCGGCGATCCGGTCGGCGCCCGTCGCGTCGACCTCCGCGACGGCATCGGCCAGCAGCGGGGAGTACCGGGACAGCTCGGAGTGGAACTCGCGCATGTGGGTGAGCAGCGCGTCCTTGTGGGCGAGGAAGACTTCCGGCCGGGTGTCGTTGGTCCGCGCCAGGTCGCCCAGCATGAGGTAGAAGCGGGCGGCGCGCTGCGCCATGTCCGCCAGCACCCCGTCCAGCCGTGACAGCTTCCGGTACACCTCCGGGGCGTCGCCCGTTCTGGCCGCCTCCGCCAGCGTGACCAGGTCAGCCAGGATGTCAGGGAAGACCAGCCGGGACAGTTGCGCGTCCTCCAGGCTGGCGCCCAGCACGTCCTCCACCGCACGGTAGGCGCGGTACCCCGCCTGGGTGAACTGGTACACGTAGTGCCGGTTGCGGTACTCGGCGAGGTTGGCGGCGCGGGTGCCGTCGTAGGAGCGGTCCAGCACCTGCCACTCGGCCAGCGCGTCGAGCAGCACCTGCACGTCGCCGACCGCGCCCGCCTCGGTATGTGTGGCGGCGAGGGCGTCGAGCACGGCCCCGGCATCAGAAGCGTGCATCAGCACCTGGTAATTGGCCCGGGCGCGGTCGAAGGCACGCAGCAGCCAGAGGTACTCGTGCCGTTTCTCCGCCGCCGCGAAGTGAAACAAGCGCAGCCGGTCGTCCAGGGTGAATGCGTCGATGCCGAAGGCGTCGGCGGACGCGCCTTCCTCGGGGCCGGTGGCGCTATCCGGAATGGCCGCTTTCACGACACCAGACCATACCGCCGGTGGCTGACAATTTTGGGACCGCGCGCCCGGGCGCCCGGCTGACACCACGATCCGGCTCGAGCCGGGGCGGGTGAGATACCACCGTCCGTTCGGCCTGATGTTCTTGAATTTCCCGATCGGACCGTGTGACACGCCGCGGACATCGTCAGTCACGCTCCGGCGGCCAGCCACAGCCCGCTGAGTGACCGCAGGACGGTCAGGGCGGCGCCGCGGCTCAGGTCCTCATGGTGGCGTTCGTTGCCCGCCGTGCGCAGGCAGCCGTAGCAGGAGGTCTCCAGGCCGCAGTCGCACGAGCCGACGCGGCGCAGCGCCGCCGCCACGGCCTGGTCGAGGGTGCTCGCGATCCGCAGCACGCTGCCCGCCCCGCCGGGGACGGTGTCGAACAGCACCAGGCCGCTGCTGCCGTCGGCGCCGGCGTGCACGACTCCGCCGATGTCGCCGCGGCTGATCTCCAGGCCCTCGGCCGCGCCTTCAAGCAGCGCGTACAGGACGGTGCGCCACTGCGCCGGAGTATCGAGCCCGGGGGCGTCCAGTTGCAGCCGCAGGATGTCGGTCTCGTAGCTGTGTGCCAGCGACCGCCAGCGCAGCGGGCCTGTACACGGCTTGCCGCGGAGGGGGTTGATGTGGGATCTGGGCGCGCGGCCGTGGTTGGGCCCACCCCAGCCGCACCAGTCGCAGATGAGAAAGCCGCTGCCGCCGGGTCCCTCGGCCAGCGACACCAGCCGGCCGCGGGTGCCGGAATGGCACCAGGCGAGCGCGCCGGCCGGGGCCTGCCAGCGCGTCTCGGCCAGCTCGGTGCCCAGCGACACCACATGCACGGCGCCGTTCCAGGACCGCTGCGGCGGGACGCTGCCGGGCTTGCCGGTGCGCGGGTCGGCGACGAACCCGAACTCCGGGACGCAGTACTCGCGGACCGGGCCGTCGGCCGGGCGGCCGCACGCGGTGCAGGCCGGCTCCAGGTCGTCGCTGCCCTCCCGGTAATGCTGGCAGCCGCGGCACACCGTGTAGCTGCGGGTGATCAGTTCCCGGCCGGGCAGCCGGTAGATGCCCGCCGAGCGCCACTGCACCCCGCCGGCGACCAGCTCCGAGCCCGGCGCGTACTCGTGGATCGCCACGGACAGGTCCCTGCTCAGTTCGAGCCGGGACCCGACCTGGCTGTCACAGTGCGCGGTGCGCAGTTCGACCGTGTCCACCGGGAACCCGTACTTGGGCAGGATGTTCCGGTTGGCCAGGAAGCCGAGCAGCGGGCGGCGGGTGATGGTATTGATGCTGCGCTCGAACCGGGCGGCGAGGTCGCTGCGGCGGGCTTGGAACGCGTCGGTGCGGCGTTCCTCGAAGAGGGCTACGTCGTGCGCGAGTTCGGCGCGGACCTGGTCCAGCAGCCCGCACAGCTCCGCCACCCAGGTGCCGTCGGCAATGCCCAGCCGGGCCTGGACCGGGCCGGGAAAGATTACTCGCAGCGCGTCGGTGACTTCGGCCGGAGCCGGGGTGAGGAATCCCCTGACCCGCTGGCTTGGTGCGTCGCGGGAGGCGGGCGCGGGCAGGAAGAAGTCGCCGGCGGTCTTCCACTCCTGGCCGCCGTTGTCCTTGGCGTCGCGGAAGAACGCGGCGAGCGCGACCGAGTGCGCGTGCCTGCGGTCGATGCGCGGGTTGCCGAGCGGCACGTAGGGCGCGCGGATCTGCCCGGTCAGCATCGATTCCGGTGCCTGGTAGCGGGACAGGTCATGAGAGCGGCGCTGCGCGAAGGTGAGCACGAGCGCGGCGACCTCACTGCGCCGCCCGGCTCGTCCGGCCCGCTGGATGTAGCTGGCGGTGCTCGGCGGCATGTTGCGCAGCAGCACCGCGCTCAGCGCGCCGACATCCACGCCGAGTTCGAAGGTGGTGGAACAGGACAGGACATTGACCTCACCGGCCAGGAACCGCTGCTGGATATCGGACGCCTCCAGCCCGGTCCACTGCGCGGTGTGCTCGCGCGCCGTGAGCGAGACCGGCGCGGTCTGCCGGTAGAGCGCACGGTAGTGCTCATCATCGCCGGTGCGGGCCGGCCTGAGACGGCCCGCGCAGCCGAGCGTCGGGCAGACGCCACGAAGCGAGGTGGCAGCAAGCCTCCGGCACACCTCGCACTGCCACACCTTTCCGTCGGGGGCACCAGGGGCGAGGGTGAGCCAGGCGTGGTTGACCTGGTGGACCTGGCCGATCCTGGGCAGCGCAGCCGAACGCAGCCACCCGTCGCGGAGCACCGTGAGCGCCCGCCAGCAGCCGGCCAGTACCTCGCGTGGCTCGGGTGCCGCGCCGCCGGCCGGCCGGCCGTCCAGCGCGGCCAGCAGCCGGCGCAGGTAGTCCAGGCGCTTATTGATCCCTCGGGTGGGCAGCCAGCTCAGCACCTTCAGCCTGGCCTCCGCGCCGTCGCCGCGGACGTAGATGGGTCCGCGCCGCGGATCGAACATCTCATCGGCCGGGTCGACCTCCTCGGGCATGGTCAGCGCGCCCTGCAGCCGCAGCGTCCGGAGCAGTTCCGCCAGCAGCTGCCAGCACTCCTCACCGGTGAGTCCGAGGTCGAGCAGAGGACGGGGCGGCGGCCAGGACAGGTCCCGGTCGAGCGCTGCCCGCAGCAGGCCGAGCCCCTCCAGGGACTGGCGCTCGTCGAGGGCGACGAGCTCGCGCATGACCCAGCGAGCGGCCTCGCGGCGGCGGCCCTGCCGTGATTCCCGCCGGCCGAAGACCCCGGCCTCGGCGGCCGCCGCGGCGGTCTCCTCGATCAGGTCGTCCACCGTGCAGGTGATGTCGCGGGCCGTGGCGCGAGCCAGGCCGTCCAGCATCAGCCGTCGCTGCTGCACAACGGAGTGGCTGGCCTCAAGGTAGGGCGCGAAGAACGCCGCGGCCTGCCGGCTGTCGCTGAACGCGAGCAGCTTCCGGCCGCCGCCGGGCCGGCCGGCGAGGTCATCCGCCGGGGGCAGTGCCTGGTACAGGGCGGTGGCCAGCACGGCCGCCGAGGCCTCGTTGCCGCTCTCGAACAGGCGGATCATGCCTGCGCCGCGCGCCCCGCAGGCCAGGCAGCCGCGCGGCGCGCCGGATCTGGGCGCCAGCCGGTGCACCGGCCGCAGGTTCTCCGCCGCGCAGCCGCACGACGCGGTGCTGTTAACAGGGGCGCTCGCGCCATCGGGCGGCGCACCCGGGTGCGGTGTGCCTGCGTGAAGGGCGCCTGCGTGAAGGGCGCCGCAGCGCCCGCACAGCACGCTGTCCGTTGCGGCGGCGGTGTCCGCGTCCTCCAGCGTCTCGTCGTCCTCGTCGCCGGTCTGCTGCGCCTCGCCGAGCAGCAGCCAGGCACGGCGGTCACCGCGGGTCACGCGCGAAGTGAACTGCTCACCTGCGGCGTCCCGGTTGATGGTGCCGGCCAGGTGCACCGCGCCGCAGCGTTTGCAGCAGCCGAACTCAAAGACCGCCCCCTGGCAGTCCGGGCACACCTCGTGCCGGGCCAGCGACACATGCGGCCCGGCCGGCGTCAGGCAGGTGAACGCACCCTCGGTGGCTCGCGCGAACAGGTGGTACCGGGCCGAGAGCACCGGGGTCCCAGCCGGGTCATGAATCCGCGCGCCCAGCGCCACCATCGCGGCCAGCGCGGCCTCGGCGACCTGCTCCGGCTCGCCCGGGAAGACCTCGCGGGCCAGGCCGGTAAACGGCACCGGCGCCCTGGCCAGCAGGCCCCGGAGCTTCGCCATGGCTGCCTCGCGGGAGAGCGCGGCGGCCGCGTCGGCCCCGAGCCGAAGAGGCAGGAGGTCAGCGGCAAGGGCCGGCAGTTCACTGGCCGGGTCGCCGTCTTCGCCGGCCAGCCGCAGGTAGTCCGCGGCGGGCAGCGGTCCCCAGAACGGTCCGGCCGGCATGTTCTCCCGCTGCGCGCTCACCAGGTCCTGCCGCGACGGGTCCTCGTCATGCCACTCGAAAGGTGCGTCGAACAACTTGCTGGCGAAGCTCACGACTGCTCGCGGCCGGTCGCCGACGGTGGCGCTGGTGGCGATCGCCTGAAAGCCGGTCCGCGGGCCAGCCGCCGCACGGCCGACCCGCTCACGGAGGCGGCGCAGCAGCATGCCGACCTCTTCGGCCTTCGCCCCGTCGTAGACGTGCGCTTCGTCGAGGATGACGAAGCGCCAGTGGCCGCCGTGCTTGCCCTCGAACAGATCGAGGTCCGCCGGGCGGAGCAGCAGGTACTCCAGCATCGCGTAGTTAGTGAGCAGCAGATGGGGCGGGCTGTCCCGCATCTCCTCACGGCTCAGCAGCTCGCCGGGCAGCCGGGGGTCGCCCGGATTGAGCTCCTCGAACAGCGACGCGCCCTCACGCGCGCGTTCCGGCGTATCGCCGGTGTACCTGCCGAAGGTGATCTGCGGGCGGTCGGCCAGTAGCTGGCGCAGCCGGCGTACCTGGTCGTTGGCGAGGGCGTTCATCGGGTACAGCAGCAGCGCCCGCACCCCCGGCCCGAGGGTTCCCGCCGCGTGCTCGGCAGTCAGCGCGGACAGCACCGGCAGCAGGAAACATTCGGTCTTCCCCGACCCGGTTCCGCTCGCGACCACCAGGTTGCGGCCCGCGGCAGCCTTCCGGATCGCCTGCTCCTGGTGGAGGTACAGGGGGCGGTCCAGCGGAAGGGCCGGCCCGCCAAGCCGGGGGAACGCCGGATGGAGCACCCCGGCAGCGATAAGTTCGCGCAGGCTGGCCCCGGTCTGATACGGCGGGGTCGCCTCTAGGATCGGCCCCTTGGTCAGCAGCGGGCTGTCGGCGATGCGTTCTGCCAGCGCGGCCGCGAGTGCGGGGTCCCGGACGGGCAGCAATGATCGCAGGTAGCGGCGGTAGGTAGCGCTCAGCAGGGCGCTGGTGGCGATCACATCCACAGCGGGCGATCCTCCCAGGGTTCTCCGCCATAAGACATTAGTGTCGGCCGCAAGCCACGGGTCGGCGTGATCGGCCGTCCCGGCGGCATGCGCGATGATGGCCGTACGCCCTCCCACGGTGATCCGCAGCGACACTTCCCGGTGGGAGTTCACCGTATCCAGCATCCGGCGCAGCGGATAGCGGCCCTGCCTGGTCGGCTGGAGCACTTGGACGGTCTGTTCCCGCGTGATCACCTCGAGCGGCGGATCCCAGGCGAGACCTGGCAAGTCGAGACGCAGCGCCCCGCCTCGCCGCAGGTCGGATCCGCTGATAGCGAGCGGTCCCAAATGGTGCCAGGCGGTGGGCTTCCCGCCACTGCCGGGTTCCGGCTCGATCCGCATCCGCAGGTGCGGCGGAGTGACCCACATGGGGAGAACGACCGGGCCAGCCACGCACGTCACCTTGATCGTGACGGACTCGGCTGGGACGAGCCCCGCCTGCGGCACGACCGTCATTCCCGGCGGAGCCGTCAGCACCGCCTCCGCCGGTTCCAGGCCCCGCTCGCTGGTGAGCCGGGGTGCGGGGGAGTAGGCCACGCTGAGCCCTTCCGCCACGGTGACGGTCCGGCGCAGGCAGGTGCCGGCCGAGCGATCCGCCGGGGCCACGGTCACCGTCACCGTGCCGAGCACCGGCCGCGATACCTGTTGCCATAGCTGATCAGGCCGCCAGTCGGCAGCGGTCGTGGTGATCGCCGCCAGCACGGGCACGCCACCCGCGCGGCGTGCCTCGATGCGCCACCGGCCCGCGCCGGCGGGCAACAGTACGACCGGCAGCTCCGAGTGCACCGGCGCAGCACTCGCCGTGGTCACCCCCGGCACCGGCGGCCCGGCAGCAAGGCGTGGCTTCAGGCGGCCGCGCACCTGGTAGCGTCGCCAAGTCGGCTTGTCCTGGATCTCCAACTCGAGCCAGGAGACGCCGCGCAAGTCCAGTTGGGCCATGCGCCAGCCGCGCCAGGTCAGCGGCAGCCGGCTGGTCACCATCAGCCGAGGCGGAGCGTCGGAGCGCAGATCCAGGCCGGCCGGATGCACCACCCAGACGGGCTCGGCAGGCAGAACCGGGCCGACGCACTCGCCGCCTTCGTCGAAGACAAGCAGCTCCTCCGCAACCTCGGGCGGCCGAGCGGACCGCCAGGTCTGCCCGCGTTCGCCTGCCATCAGCACGCCCCGGCCGAACGGTTCCAGACGCAGGAGCCCGGTCCGCGCCGGACTGCCGGCCACCTCAGCCGCCACGGTCTCGGCCGCGTCGAGGATCCGCTGCGGCATGGCCTGATCACCCGCGGGCTGATCGCCGCTTGCCTGCCGGTCCGGGGCCGTCATCAGACGCAGCATCGCGCGGCAACGTTCGGCGAAGGAGGTCACCGCCGGTCCGCCCGATCGCAGCAGCGCCGCGATCGCCGGATCGGTTCCGGACAGATCCGCATCGGCGCCGTCTCCTCGGGCCGGGAACCCGGCAGCGACCAGGCGCAGGAACTCGGGCAAACAGGCATCGGGCACTACGGCATGAACGAGTACCGCTTCCCATCCGGTACCTGGCGGGGTGATCCCAAGCACGGTCAGCGCCTCGATGAAAGCCTCGCCCCAGTGATCGGCAGACCGGCGGGTCGCCCGCAGCCCGGCCGCCCGATGCCAGCCAGGCCAGAAGCGTCCGTTGCGATACGATGCAGCGGCCACCTGGGCCAGCCCGACGACCAGACAAGCCGGCCATCGGTGCGCCACCTCCATGGCGGATCGCCCGCGGGATTGATCGCCCAGCACCCTGGCCACCGTGTCGCGCATCGTCGGTTCGACTTCGAGGGTCCCGGCCAGTCCGCCCGCGCTGAGGTGCCGGCGCCAGCCTGGCTCCAGCAGGTCGAGCAGGCCAGAATCGTGCGGTGGCGGCCCGGCCACGTCGGCTACCTCCCTAGCCCGTACCCTGGATCACAGCGTCCAGTGAACACACTAGCCTCCGGGATTCACCTGCCCCTCGCAGATCAGCGGTTTTCCCTATGTTTACGGTCTTGGCCTGCGGCTTTGCGTCTGGCCGCGTGAGTGCGGGCTGCACCCGCCGGGTGCGGGGCCATGGTGTGCCGCCGCGTCTGCAAGGCCGCATGCCCGGGGAGCCGGGGTTACCTGGAGTAAGTGGCGAAGAGCGCCCGGTTCTGGGAGATTACGCGGTACCACACCGTCTTAGGGCCCCTTGAATCATCGAGGCTAGTGCGCCAGGAGATGTGGGGGCTGAGCTGGTGCGGGCGCGGCGTCTGACCGGTGAGGAGGGCCACGCTGCTGTGATCGAAGGCGTAGCCCCTGAGCGTGATGGTCTAGGCAGTGTCCTGCCGATCTTGTGATTGGGCGGGCATGATGGTGCGGTGGCTGGGCGTGGTGAAATAACTGACAG
>Ga0335078_10014402_pt1 | contig 11732 bp, 10 predicted proteins | sample Lox_Sample_32_FD_206711 | JGI IMG/M metagenome (GOLD analysis project Ga0335078, IMG submission 206711) | Soil microbial communities from Loxahatchee National Wildlife Refuge, Florida, United States - Lox_Sample_3.2 | ecosystem: Environmental > Terrestrial > Soil > Wetlands | place: USA...
GCGAAAGGCGTCGGCACTCAGTTGCCCACGGTGGCGAAGCTCTGGCGCCGCCTGCGGCGGGAACGCTTCGATGCCGTGGTGAGCCTGCTGCCGAGCGATCGCGCGGCGCGGGCGCTGGTGCGCGACCGCTGGTTTTTCCGCGCCTGCGGCATCCCGCGCTTGATCGGCTTCCGCCCGTACACGGAATCGGAAATTCGCCCGCGCTGTATTTCCGGCCGCCCCGCGCGCACGCCGAACGAAGCGAGCCTCAGGCTGCGGCGCCTGTTTGCCGAAGGCGTCATGGGGAGTGATAATTATTTCGCGCCACCGCTGCTCTCGGTGTCTCGCGAGCGCGAGGCGGCCATCGACCGCTGGCTGCGGCACCGCCGGAAACACCCGCACCGGCCGCTCATCGCTCTCTGTCCGGGGTGCAAGAAGCGGGCCAATTCGTGGCCGGCGAACAGCTTCCTGGAAATCGCGCGGCGCCTGATCGAACTGGACCGCTTCGAGATCGCGATCCTGGGCGGGCCGGTGGAGCGGGACCTGGCCCACATGATGGTGGACGCTCTGGATGGCCGTGCCATCAATGCCGCCGGATGTTTCAGCGTCATGGAGTCGGCGGCGCTGCTCGCGCGCTGCAGCCTGCTGGTCGGCCTCGATACCGGCAGCACGCACCTGGCCGCGGCGGTCGGGGTTCCCTGCGTGGTGATCCAAAGCGCCAACAGTTTTCCCGGCCAATGGGACCCGCTCGGCGACGGGCATGTCGTAATCCGCGCGGAAGGCACTTGCGCGGGATGCCAACTGCAAACCTGCCCTGTGGCCGGGCACCCGTGCATGCGCGAGATCACCGTGGACCGCGTTTGGTCAGCCATGGAAACGCCTCTTTCGGAAGCGGAATATGAACGTTACGCCAGTCATTCTCACGCATAACGAAGAGGCCAATATCGAGGCGGCGCTGGCCGCGCTCGCATGGGCGCGAAGAGTCGTCGTGGTCGATTCGGGCTCGTCAGATCGCACGGAGCAGATTGCGCGCTCGTTCGCCAACGTGGCCTGGTTCGTCCGGCCGTTCGATTCCCACCGGGCGCAGTGGTCGTACGGCGTCTGTGGGACGTCCATCGAGACGCGCTACATTCTGGCGCTCGATGCGGATATGCGCCCGGGCGTCGGATTTGCGAACGAGTTGGATTGGTTTGCCCGGCACCCCGGCCGGTCGGGCCTGGTGCCGTTCGAATATCGCATGCAGGGACGGCCGCTGTGGGGATCGATTTATCCGGCGCAGATCCGCGTTTTCGCCAAGGACGAAGTTCGCGTCGAACAGCGCGGGCATACGCAGGCGTTTATTTCCAGCGCGCCGGTATACCGCTTCCATTGCAAACTGATTCACGACGACCGCAAGCCGTTCGGCCGGTGGGTGGCGAATCAGCTCCAGTATGCCGCGCTCGAAGCGGAGCGCATCCGCACCGCGCCGTCGCAGAGTTTTCGCGACCGCCTGCGGCTGTCGGGAATCAGCCCCGCGATCTGGGGCGCATACGCTTACCTGCGCGCGGGCGGGCCGTTCGCCGGCCGCGCCGCGCGCGCATATGCGCAGGAACGGATGGTTTTCGAAGCGCTGCTCGCGCGATTGCTCGCCGGCACCGAACCGGCTCCCAGGACTATTTCATGAACATTCTAGGTCTCAATGCCTTCCACGGGGACGCGTCCGCGGCGCTGGTCTCCGATGGCCATCTCGTTGCCGCCGCGGAAGAGGAGCGGTTCAACCGCATCAAGCACTGGGCGGGATTCCCGGCGGAGGCCGCGCGCTACTGCCTGGCGGGAATCGACCCGGCATCGCTCGATCACGTCGCCATCTCGCGCAACCCCCGCGCTCATCTCTGGCGGAAACTGGCGCGCGCGGCAATGCGGCCCGGCGATTGGGGACGGCTGGCGTCGCGCGCCAGGAATGCCGCTAAAGTCGCCGGCCTCTCCGGGAATCTGAACGGCTCGGGCATCGCGCATGGAAATCAGGTGCGCGTGCATTACATCGAGCACCATCGCGCCCACCTGGCCAGCGCCTTCTTCGCTTCGCCGTTCGACGAGGCGGCTGTCGTCTCGATCGATGGCTTCGGCGACTTCACCAGCCTGATGTGGGGCGTGGGGCGCGGCAACCGCATCGAGGTCCGCGGAAGCGTGCGCTTTCCGCATTCACTGGGACTCTTTTACACCGCCTTCACGCAGTTTCTCGGCTTTCCAAAATTCGGCGACGAATACAAGATGATGGGTCTCGCGGCTTACGGCGAGCCGCGTTTCGCTCCTCGGGTTCGCGAACTGGTGCGCACCGGGGACGGCCAGGTGCGTCTCAATCTCGACTATTTCGTCCATCACACCGCGGGCGTCGAAATGACCTGGGACGATTGCGAGCCGGGCATCGGCACGGTGTACTCGGCCAGCATGATCGCGGCTTTCGGCCGCCCGCGCGTTCCGCGCAGCGAGATGCTCGATCGCCATCGCGATCTCGCCGCGTCCGTGCAGGCCGTGCTCGAAGAGAACTACTTCGCAATCCTGAACTTCGTCCGGTGCAAAACGGGGCTCACGAAGGTCTGTCTCGCCGGCGGCGTCGCTCTCAATTGCGTCGCCAACGGGATGATCTCAGAGAAGACGGGTTTTCGCGACGTGTATGTGCAGCCGGCGGCCCACGATGCCGGCACATCCATCGGCGCGGCGCTGTATGTCCAGCACCAGGTTCTCGATCGGCCCCGCTCGTTCGTCATGCGGCGGGTCGATTACGGAACTGGGTACGGCGATTCGGAGGTGCTCCGCGACCTTCAAGCGGCGGGCACGAACTACCATCGCCTGGCGGAGGATCAATTAGTGGCGCGTACGGCCGCCGAAATCGCCGAAGGCAAGATCGTGGGATGGTTCCAGGGGCGCATGGAGTTCGGCCCGCGCGCGCTGGGGAATCGCAGCATCCTGGCCGATCCGCGCCGCCGCGACATGAAAGACATCCTCAACAGCCGCATCAAATACCGCGAGCCGTTCCGGCCGTTTTGCCCCTCGGTGCTGGCGGAATGCGCGGGCGACTATTTCGTCAGCGATTATCCGTCGCCATTCATGGTGATGGCGTACAAGATCAAACCGGCGATGCGCCCGGTGATCCCCGCCGTGGTCCATAACGACGGCACCGGGCGTGTGCAGACGGTGGAGCAAGATGTGAACCCGCTCTACTGGAAGCTCATTCGCGCGTTTGGCGATGTGACCGGGGTGCCGGTGCTGCTCAATACGTCGTTCAACGAGAATGAGCCCATCGTCAACACACCCGCGCAGGCCATCGATTGCTTCCTGCGCACGCGCATGGATGTCCTGGCCATCGGCGGCTACCTGCTGGTGAAAACCGAAAACGAGCGCTTGGGCGAGCGGCGCGCTCTGGCCGCGGCGGCGTAGAAAACCATGCGCGTTCTCCTGCTCAACCAGACGTTCTATCCGGACGTGGTTTCGACGGCGCAGCACGCGGCCGATCTCGCCGCCGGTCTGGCCGGCGCGGGGCACGAGGTTACCGTGCTCGCATCCCGGCACGCTTACGATAATCCATCGCGCCGCTTCCCTGTCCGGCAACTCTGGCGCGGCGTCACCATCTTGCGCGCGCCATCGACGGCTCTGGGGAAGTCGGCGCTGTGGCGGCGCGCCGTCGATTTCGCATCGTTGCTGCTCTCGTTTGCCGCTCACCTGGTGTTCCTGCGACGCTTCGACGTGGTGATCGCCATGACCAGCCCGCCGCTCGTCGCCGTTCTGGCGGCGCTTTTTGTGCGCGCCAAAGGGGGCGCGCTGGTCTCCTGGATCATGGATTTGAATCCCGACGAAGCTGTCGCCGCCGGGGCATTGCGGCGCGATTCGCTGTTTGCGCGCGGCCTTTCGCGGCTGTTGCGGTTCAGTCTGGCGGAGTCGTCGACGGTTGTGGTCCTCGACCGCTTCATGCGCGACCGCGTGGTGGCGAAGGGTGTGCCCGCTCACCGCGTCGCCATTCTGCCGCCGTGGAGCCACTCCCCGGCGGTTCATTTCACCGACAGTGGGCGCGAGCGGTTCCGCAATGAGCACGCGCTCGCGGGCAAGTTCGTGGTCATGTATGCGGGCAATCACAGCCCGTGCCATCCGCTCGATACGGTGCTGCATACCGCGAAGGAGCTGCGGGCCGAGCCCGAGATCGCGTTCGTATTCATCGGAGGCGGCAGCGAATTCCGCAAGGTCGTGAATTTCGCGGCGCAAAACCGGCTCCGCAACATCGTGTGCCTGCCTTATCAGCCGCTGGAAGCGCTCGCCGGTTCGCTCTCCGCCGCCGATCTGCACCTCGTCGTCATGGGCGATGCGTTTGCCGGCATCGTGCATCCATGCAAGATTTACAATGTTCTGGCCGTCGGCAGCCCGTCCCTTTATATCGGTCCTCGCGAGAGCCATCTTACGGAGCTTGCCACGTTCCAGGCGAATCACGGCGAGGTGGCCGCGGTAACGGGGTTTGTCCGGGATAGCGCACGTTGCAGTCCGCGCCGTCCGACTGCCAGCGCCGCACTGGCGCGGCAGTTCGCAGCATCGTCGCTGGTGCCGCGGATGATCGCCATCGTGGGAGGGCGCGCTCCCGCTGACGCCATGGCCGCCTGATATGTCCCTCGCGCTGACGGCCCTCGTCGCATTCCTGTTGACGGCTCTTCTGACTCCCGTATGCCGCGCGGCGTCCAGGCGCCTCGGATGGGTGGACCATCCCGATACCCGCAAGCACCATCGCGCGCCGGTTCCGCGGACCGGAGGGATCGCCATCTTCGTGGGATATGCGGCAGCGATGGGGTTGCGCGGCGAGTGGGCCATCCTTCCAGCGGTGCTGGCGGCGTTCGGCACCGGCCTGCTGGACGACCTGGTTGGACTGAAGCCGCGAACCAAGATCTCGGGCCAGATTCTCGCCGCGCTGCTCGCGTGTGGCGCGGGAGTTCAAATCTTCGGCGCAGGCGCGTGGTGGCACACGCCGCTCACCATTATCTGGCTGGTAGGTTGCACCAACGCCGTCAACCTGATCGATGGGCTGGATGGCCTCGCCGCGGGCGTGGGCCTGTTCGCGGCCGGTGCCGCCATCGGCACGGGAAACGCGGCACTGGGGGTAATCGCAGCGCCATTGCTGGGCGCCCTGTTGGGCTTTCTCCCCTACAACTTCAGCCCCGCCTCGATTTTCATGGGCGATTGCGGCAGCAATACGGTGGGGTTCCTGCTGGGGTGCTGCGGCGTGATGTGGACGGGGAAAAGCGTCTCCCTCGCAGGGATGTGCGCGCCGGTCATCGCGCTGGCGATCCCGATTCTCGATACCGCGCTCGCCATCGTGCGCCGGTTTTTGCGAAACGAACCCATTTTCGCCGCCGATTGCGGCCATATTCACCACCGCCTGCTGGCCCGCGGCTTTGCGCCGCCGAAGGTGGCCGCCATTCTTTATGCCGGCGCGGGATTCTTCGCCTGCCTGTCGGTCCTTCTGACCAACGGCACTCCCAATCGGGGAGCGGTGCTGGCGGCGTTTGGCGTGGTGATCTGGCTGGCGCTGCGCTACCTGCGGTATGAGGAATTCGCTTGCGTGCGCACGGTGATTTTGGGTGGGATGCTGCGCCGCGCCCTGAGCGCGGATCTCTTCGTGCGGGAATTCGAAGAGGCAATTCGTGAGGCGGGTTCGATCGAGGAATGCTGGTGCGCCCTGGAAGATCACGGCCGTCGCGTGGGACTGTGCGGCGCCAGCATGCAAATCTATGGACGGACGTTCTCAGCTCCGTTCCGGGAGCCGGAGACATCTGGCGATAGCTGGAGTCTCCGCGTCCCGTTGAACGGCGCCGGCATCGTCGAACTCGACATGCCGTTCGGCGAATGTTCTTCCGTTGTCCCCCTGGCGAACTCGCTGCGGATCGTGCTCGCGCCCAAACTGGAGACCCTCCGTCCCCAGTTGGCATTCGCCGCCGCGGCGGGCCGCCGGACGCGATAAAGCACCTTACCAGACGCTTTGAATTGCCGCCTGTGCGATCGGACCCAGGATTGCGTGGCCGGCGGCCGATGGGTGTTCGCCATCCAGGTAGTATGTCGCGCTGGCGGCGCAGGCATCGCAGCCCATGGTCGCATTCGCGGCGAAATCGGCCAGGGCGTCGTAATAGGAATTGTCGGCGTGGATGGACGCGTTCACCGTGTCGCGAAAGGTATTGAAACCGGAAGTGGTCTGCGGCAGCAGCGTGGCCAGCACGATCTTCAGCCCCGGAGTGGCGGCTTTGCGCGCCAGGCAGTACGTCTTCAGATTGGCCAGAAACGCAGTTGGGCCATCGCCCATGTCATTGGCGCCGACGAACAGGAAGAGCACCTTGGGACCGCTGATGGGCGCGAACCACGAGTCGATGGTGGCGGAGCGGGAACTGATCGTGGCGATGCTGCTGCCGGAGACGGCATCGTTGCCGCCCTGCGGAAATGGGGTTATGCCGGATTGCGCCACGTAATAATATTTCGACGCCGCTGCTACGCTGCTCGTCGGATCGGTGATGGAATCGCCTTCGAATGCGAGAAACTGCGACATCGCCGGAATCGCCACTCCGCGCGCGGCCATGACGGAACGAATCGTGGCCATGTTTGCCGCCACCTGGCTGGCGGAGTGTGCCACGCTATAGAGCGCGGCGTACCCGATCTGTCCCGGCCAGTACGCCACATTGGCGAAGTTGCTCAGAAAGAGCTGGTAGATCTGAATAGGCGGCGCCGGGCCGACATTATACGCCGCTACTTCCGCGCCATCCAGGAACAGATTGATGTTCCCGCCATCGAACTGCCCGGCGACGATATGCCAGTTCCCGTCGTTGAGGTTGGTCGCGTAGGCATAAGCCGTCAGGCCGCCGAAACGGAATCGCGGAAACTGGACGCCGCTGTCGATACCGGCCAGGTACAGGCGCTGATTGGCGTAATTGTCGCTGAAAATCGGGGCATACCCCGCCAGCACGGGGGTGCCAGTCCACTTCACTGCCGCGTACATGGTGGCCGTAAACAGATCGATCGGCTGCCACCCCACAGCCGCCATATAGCTGGCACCGGAATTGGCGGTGCAGTCGATGCCGGCGGCGATCCAGGCGCACTGGCTGGTGGTCCGCTGCGGTCCGCCGCCGTTGACCATGGTGTACGCCTGCGGGACGTACGTCGTCGGGTGCGGACCGAGTTCCAGTTGCACACCCCAGATGGAAATATCGAGAGGATCGTTGGCGGCGTCCTGGGCGATCGGCAGGACGTAAGTCCCGCTGCCGGATGCCGTGAAGGTGTCCGAAATTCGCGTCCAGCCGGACGCCGGCACAGCCATGTTCGCCGAGTAATTGACGTTGTTATCGCCCATCCGCACGGTTTGCGCCGCGCCGGTGTTGCTCGCCACGTAAATGCTCAAGGTGTACTGTTGGCCGGAGATGTAGTTTACGCCGGCAAGCGCCGCCAGGTAGCCGTTGCCGGTGGTGGTCTGCAAGCGGGAGGCGATCCAGTCGCCATTGGGATTCGCGCTGTAGCCATCGGTCACGGTCGCGTTAGCGTGCACCCAGAGACTGGTGGAGAATTGCTGCTCCGAGGGCCCCACCAGGTTGTAGCTCGGCTGTGTCGAATACGCGTAGTTGTAGGAGTACGCGCCGGTTCCCTCGGCCAGGGTATATTCGGCCACCAGGTTGGCCTGCGGCAATCCCGAACCCGCGGAGCCGTTCGTCTGCAACGTCCCGCTGCTTTGACCCGCTCCCAACGGGATCCATCCCGTCCCGGTGCTGATACACAACATCGGGACGGCGCCGCTGGAGCTCGTGCAATTCACCGTGTTGCTGACGAGTTGAATCAGGTTGGCATTTCCCGCCGAGGCCGCGGGTAGGGCAGTCACCGCAACCGGCGACAGCACCTGCCCGTTCATGCAGACGCTGCCGCCGGGCGCGCCGGCGGGACACGGAGTCCCGATAGCGGCCCGGCTTCCGCTGGGCGCGCTGAGCGTATTCGAACTGGAATCGTAGGTCCAGGGACCGCCACCTCCGGGACCGCTGGTTTTCTGCGCCGAGGCCCGCGTCAGCAGAACTGCCGACAAGAGCGCTACCTGTACGAGCTTTCTCATGCCGGCCTCAGTTCTGGTGATATTCATAAAAAACTAAGTCGCTGGCGTGCGTGCCGTGCACGTAGTAACTCGCTGCGTCGATGGTGTTGGCGTCGGTGTAAGATTCCACCGACCAGAGGGTGCCGGCCTGCGCCGAACCGTCCTTGTTGACGCTGCTCGAAGGCTCGAGATAAGTGCCGGGCGTGGAGGTGTCGGATGTCAGGCCCGGACCACCGATCTTGATGGATCCGCTGGCACCGGGAGCAACCTGAAACGATAATTTGCAGCACTTCAGATGCGTAGTGGAAATTCGAACGGGGGCGGCGCCGATGCTGAGTGTTCCCCATGTAGTCGTCATTTTGTTTGTCCTTTGCCGGGAATTCGACCCTGCCGGCAGCCACCTTCGAAGGGTGGCCGGGCAAGGCCGTCGCTTTCGTGCGAATTTGAGCACACGGCGGAAGCGCGGCTTTGGCGGGCGGACGGTAAGTTGTTTGCCTGCAACTCGAAATTCCAGAAAATTCTTGTGAACGGCTGGCCGCGGCCGGGCCCTGCTACTCTTTCGCCAGTGCCGCGAACACCTGCATCATCTGCCCGTGAGCCAGAACGGCCGCGGGGTCGCGCTGCATGGCGCCGTCGTAATGCCGGGCGAACTCCGAACCTGTTTCCGACGGAAGCAGCAATTCGCGGGCCTTGGCGATCAGGCGCGCGGCGTCGGCCGGCGTGGCCGGCTCTTTTTGCGCCAGTGTCTCATCCACAATCACGATGAACTGCGAAATCTCGCGCAACCAGGCGAACCACGGGTCGTCCAGCACCAGTTGTAAATACTGGCCCGTCGAGGTAATGCGCGCCACATCGCGCTCGTAAGCTGCCCGCTCGGAGTCCAGCAGGGTTTTGTGCCAGCGCAGCAGTCCGTTGCGCAGAGCCGTAAGACGGGGGCGGGCATGATCGGACATCCGGTTTCATGTTACCGTGCCGCCCCTGGTTGGGGGAAACTAAAAGGAAATGAGTTTCCTCGACAATCTCGAAAACAATCTCAAGAGCCTGGAATCGCAACCGGAGGGTAAGGATGGCGACCGTTTGCGGCGCGCGCGGGAAAGCGCGAAGGCCAACGCACAAGCCGCGGCGCCATGGGCCGATGAACTGAAGAAGGGGCCGTTCACCGCCGAACTACTCAAGCAGGCGGCGCGCATCGGCTTTTCCATGCGGACGAAAGTCCACGTGGCATGGCTGGGCACCACACTACGGCTGGAAGCACGCGAGCGCCGTCTGGAGTTGCGGCCCACGGCGGGCGGCATAGTGGCTGCGTACCTGGAAAATGGCGCGGAGACGCGTGTCGAGCCACTCGATCTGACAAGTGACCCTGCAAAACTCGTGCAACAGTGGCTGGAGACACCGCAAGGCTAGCCGTCATTCTGTGCGGGACATCACACTGCCGACCCTGGGTCCATACCGTAGCTCCAAAGATAGCTGTTGACGAAATCGCCAGTTATGTTATACAGGACTGATCGCTTCTCATTTACAAGCACAGGATGGCCCATGACATCGATCGAACGCGCCAAGGCATTTCTCAGCGACAAGGTAAAAAAGACGGCTTTGATCATTCTGCCGCTGGCGGCAGCTACCGTAAACGCGCATGCGGGAAGCATCACCACCCCGACTTTCAGCTTCAATCCCGATACGAGCCAGTTCAATTGCAGCGGGCTTTGCACCGCCTCGCCAAGCACGATCAACGCTACACCATTCGTGACCGGTATTTCAGTTTACGGTGACACGACTTTCACGGTTTCCAGCGGAGGCGTTGGCACTGGCCAGGATTGTGGGGACATCTGTGCCGGGTTTTACGCCTCCGGCAGCGGAGCTGGAGTCTTTCCGGTCGATACGCTGCCGGTGACGTATGATTTCACCGTGCAGGACAGCAATCGCGACCCCATGGTATGGGACGTCAGCGCCTGCATTGAGACCACAACGACGTTTGTATGCGATAGCGCGTCCGGCGGAATTGCCGGCGGGTCAGGCTCCGGCGGCGGGGCAGTGCCAGTAGATGGCGCCTTCAACATTAGCGGGCTCGACGGGCAGACGCTTACGGGCTGGTCCGCCAATTTGACGCTCGATTTCGCTTCGGGGTTTGGCTACAGCGCCAACGATACCGTCACGGTCAGCGTACCGCCTGATGCTTCCGTAGACTTGGGGCCGTTGAACGAGGTGCCCGAGCCGGCAACCGGCTGGATGCTGGCGGCCGCGGGCGGGGTTTGGGCACTCCTGCGCAAGCGTGTACGGCGCGGCTAATCGCCTCCCACTATCTTCCGAAAGAACTCCGCATACCTGGGCGCGAGTTGGTCGCGCAGGTAGATTTTGCCCGCTTCCCGTGCGCGCTCTGCCTCCCGCGCGTAGAGATCGGGATCGTCTTCGAGCTTAACGATCGTCTCGATCCACGGTTCCACCGCTGCGGCGGCCACCGGCTGCGGACGCCTGGGGTCCATTTCCGCCGGAATCGGGAGTACGAACCCGGCGCCGTTGGCCGACTCAGCCAGTCCTCCGCGATCGCTTACCAAGGGCGGTACACCGTTGAGCAGCGCCTCCACCACCACGCGCCCGGATGCTTCGATCAACGACGGCGCCAGCAGAGTTTTAGCGGGCACGAAGATGTCTTTTGGTTTGGGAACGGCGGGCGAGAACATCACGTTCTCGTGACGGCGCAAATCGAAGCCGCAGGCGAGCCCGGCGGACGCCAGTTTGCCCGCCGTCCCGCGCGATTCGATCACCAGGATCGGGATATCCGGCCGCCGCTTGCTGAGTTCCTCCGCCAGGCGGGCGAAAAACATCAGGCCCTTTTCGACGGTCGGATTCACCATGGTCGCGAAGATCGGGTCATGATCTTCGGCGATCGCGTCCTCGGTGTCGATGGGGCTCGGTAGCGGAGTGCTCTCGAGCCCGATGGCCTTGTAGTAGACATCGCTGAGATAACGGCTCGGCGTCAGCACGCCATCGATGCCGTCGAAAAATCCCGGTTTCAGGTATCCCAGGTTGCGCAGGCCGAAGACGATTCTCGCACCTTGCCGCCGCGCGCGCAGATGACGATGGAGATCGGCGGGCGAGCCGCCAAAGGTGAATAAGACATCAGGCTTGAAGCTGTGCACTTCGTCGTCGAAGGCGAGGTCGAACTGGCGTCCGCAGACCCGCTCCCACTTCGCCGCGGACCGGGTGCCGATATCCAGCAGGCGGTAGGCGATATTGCGCCGGGTAAATTCGATCTCCGGGCGAACGCGTTTTCCGGTGTGCCCGGGCGCTACGCGAAGATCGCATCCCAGGCTGCGAAGGTAGGCCAGGGGCTCGACGCGGATGGCGCTTTCCGTGGCGGTGGTGGCCAGCGCGCGCACGGCGAAGCCGGATTCGGCCAGCATCTCGCAGATGGTGGTGAGTGAGCGCGCCGCTCCGCTCGAAGGGTCCTGCGGCATTTGTGGAAGAACGAACAGAATGCGAGCTGTAGAGGGAGGCTGCATGGTGGGCTGAGTCATCCAGTTTAATCGATAGACTTGGAAGATATGCACACCCCGACCTACGATCCCGGTTTGACGAATCAAGTGATCGCGCCTCTGCGGCGAGTGATCGGCGAGAATGGCCAGTTCAACGTGCATCGCCGCGGCACCACGTGGCGCGATTTCCACCCCTACCTGCACCT
>Ga0335078_10014404_pt1 | contig 11732 bp, 9 predicted proteins | sample Lox_Sample_32_FD_206711 | JGI IMG/M metagenome (GOLD analysis project Ga0335078, IMG submission 206711) | Soil microbial communities from Loxahatchee National Wildlife Refuge, Florida, United States - Lox_Sample_3.2 | ecosystem: Environmental > Terrestrial > Soil > Wetlands | place: USA: Florida...
CTTACAAAGCAGGATTTGCGCCTTTTCCGAGCGATGTCTACCGAATCCCCTACGCCTACTGTTATCGCTGCTCGTATTCCCTGAAGTATCCGGGGTGCGATCTCTATTGCGCCCGCCATTTGGAAGATACCTTTAAGCGGGTCGTCGCCTCCGAAGATGTGGCGGCGGTCATCGCCGAACCAGTTTTAGGGGAGGGAGGATTTGTCGTCCCGCCCCCCGACTATTTTCGCGTGCTTACGGAAATTTGCCGCAAGCACGGGGTTTTGTTCATTGCCGACGAGGTACAAAGCGGCTTCGGCCGTACGGGAAGGCTCTTTGCCAGCGAACATTACGGCCTCGAGCCAGATATCATTGTTTCAGCCAAGTCGCTCGGTGGTGGCCTGCCGCTCGCGGCCGTGACCGGACGCGCCGAGATCATGGATGCGCCCGGCCCGGGAGGCTTGGGGGGAACGTTTGCCGGAAATCCCCTCTCGTGTGCGGCGGCGATCGCGGTTCTCGATCTTTTCGAGCACGAGGACCTGCTCGAGAGGGCGAACCAGATTGGACGTCACTTCGAGAAGCGGGCCAAAGAATGGCAGAAGCGGTGGCCGATGATCGGCGAGATTCGTGGCCTGGGCGGAATGCAGGCGATCGAGCTGGTGAAATCACCCCAAAGCCGCGAGCCGGCGGCTGACGAGGCCAAGGAAGTGTCCCGCTATTGCTATGAGCATGGATTGATAACCATCACCGCGGGATCGTACTCGAACGTCATCCGGGTTCTGGTGCCGCTGGTTATAACGAGCGAACAGATGGACGAGGCAATGGATGTGCTCGAAGCTGCGCTGGAGGCAGTAGCCGAACGCCAAAATGCGGTGGCCGAGGTCACTTAGCGTCGCTGAATTCGTATTGCGAGAGGTAAAGAAAATGTCAGTCGTAGCCCCGCCGATCACAAAAATCCCAAATTACATCGATGGCCAGTGGGTTGAGTCGAATGCCGCGGAATGGCAGGACGTGACCAATCCGGCGACAGGGGAAACCATCGCCAAAGTACCGCTGTCCGGTGTGCGCGAAGTTACTCGAGCCATCGAGGCAGCCGCCGTGGCCTATCCGGAGTGGCGCCGTACTCCTGCTGAGGACCGGATCCAGCCTCTGTTCAAGCTGAAGCAGCTGCTTGAGGCGCACCTCGACGAATTGAGCCGCATCCTGACCGAGGAGAACGGCAAGACCATCACCGAGGCCAAAGCCGAATTCCGGCGGGCGATTGAAAATGTCGAAGTGGCCTGCGGCATTCCCGTGATGATGCAAGGCTACAACCTCGAAGATGTGGCCCGCGGCATCGACGAAACCATGATCCGGCAACCGCTCGGAGTAGTGGCCGCCATCGTGCCGTTCAATTTTCCCGGCATGATTCCCTTCTGGTTTCTTCCCTACGCCGTAGCCTGCGGCAACACCTTTGTTTTGAAACCCTCCGAGCGCGTGCCGCTGACCATGCGCCGCACCTTTGAACTGCTCGAGCAAACCGGATTCCCCAGGGGAGTCCTCAACCTGGTAAACGGGGGCAAGGATGTAGCCAACACCTTGATTGACCATCCTAAGGTCCGAGCCATCAGTTTCGTCGGTTCTACCCCGGTGGCGCGTCAGGTTTACGCCCGGGCGGGCGCGAATGGCAAACGGGCGCAATGCCAGGGCGGCGCCAAGAACCATGTAATTGTGCTGCCCGATGCCGACCTGAGCATGACCACGCAAATCATCACCGACAGCGCCTTCGGCTGCGCCGGCCAGCGCTGTCTGGCAGTATCGGTCGCGGTCACGGTCGGGGAGGCGCAGGCGAAGTTTCGGGACGCAATTGCCGATGCCGCCGCCAGCTTGCGCGTCGGGAATGGCCTCGAGGAGGGCGTCCAGATGGGACCCGTCATTTCCCCCGCGAGCAAGGACCGCATCGAGTCTCTCATCGCAACCGGGGAAAAGCAGGGTGCCAAAGTTTTGCTGGACGGCCGTAAGGCGAAGATCTCCAAACACGAGAACGGCAACTTCGTGAAGCCAACCATTCTCGATAACTTGCCGCCAACCAGTGAAGTAGCGGACACAGAAATTTTTGGCCCTGTCCTGAGCCTGGTTCATGCCCGCGACATGGATGAGGCTTTGGCATTTTTGGAGCGTAGCGCGTACGGAAATCAGGCATCCTTATTCACCTCGAGCGGAGCTGCAGCCCGCCGCTTCCGCTACGAGGCCCCCGCCGGAAATATCGGCATCAATATCGGGGTCGCCGCTCCGATGGCTTACTTCCCTTTCAGCGGCTGGAAAGACAGCTTTTTCGGGATCATGCACGGGCAGGGCCGGGATGCGATCGAGTTCTATACCGAGAAGAAAGTGGTGATCGAACGCTGGGCCAAGGAACACTCGCGCAAATTCTAAGGTTCAATTTTCGCAGATGGGTCTCTGCGCGCCGCGATGATCACTGTTCGCTTTCGTTTCATTCAATATTAAACAATCAGGCTCTCGAGCCAAGGGACGACCCGTCGGTAGCGCGCGCGGCCAACCAACCATCAACTCGGCATTCAAGTCTCCCACGCTGCCTTTCTAGGGGGCAGGAGTGGACCGCCGCTCCGCGGTGAACGGACAGGGACGGCGGGCGGCGCTGACTCGCCTGGTGGCGCTGCCCCCCCAGTCCCGTCGAGACCATCTTCCTTAGCAAGCAGAGCGGCCAAGGAGCGGAAGGAGCGACTCAGATCGGGGCTGTTCTGGGCGGCGACAGGCTCACCCTTGTCGATCGCCGGCGCGATCAACTGGTGGTCGTTAGGCAACCTCCAGAGTATTCCGATACCGGTGGCTTTCTCCACATCTTCATTCGTAAAACCCGGTATTTTCTTATAACGGTTCAGGATGAGGCGGAGGCGGCGACGGTCGAAGTGCGCGTCGTCCTCCAAGAAAGTACGAATGCGGCCGGCGCTCCAAAGAGAAACTACGTCCGTTTGTGCCACCAGCAACACCTTATGGGAGAGGTCTGCAAGTAGTCGGGTGGTGTTGTCCATCCGGCTCGAACAATCAACCACCACGTAACGATAATGGCCCACCAGCAGATCAAACAGCCGCGCCAGTTCGGCTGTCGTAACCGCTGTCGCGTCCGGCTGCCGTGGCCCGGCGAGCAGGTGTAGGCCATCCTCGGCGGGTGTCATCATTCCGTCAAGCAGAGTAGTGTCCATGCGGGGCAAGTTCTGCAATGCATCCAAAATTCCAAAGCTGGGCCGCAGATTCAGATGCAGCTCGGCATGACCTACTGGAGCAAAGTCGATGAGCACGGTCTGGCCATGGTTCCGCTGTAACGCCACGGCCGTGTTCACCGCGACCGTGGTCGCGCCGACGCCCCCCTTGGCATTAATGACTGTGAACACTCGTGTCTTACCTGTACGACCGTGCTTCTTCGTGCGGGCCGCCGCGAAGCGGGCGAAGGCTGCGAGCCAATACTCATTGCCGGCCTGGCGATCCACATATTCGCAGGCTCCAGCCCGCATCGCAGCCACAATGTTCATCGGATTGCTTATCTCGCCCAGGGCGAAAATTGCAATATCGCTAGTCGTGTCCAGGATGAGTTCGATTGCATTAAGGGCACGCTCGAGATTCTGCGAGGGCAGATCGACGACCACGACCTCGGTGTGCTGGTCTTGAATCTGGCGGATAATCGAATCCGTGGCACTTAGGGGAAACGCTGGATGGCTGAACGCGATTCTGGCCACACCTGTGGCTTCCACACGATTCTGGATGGGTAGTTGCCGCTCCCGATCTTCGGTGAGGATGGCAACCGCTATACCACGCCTGTCTGAGTTTTCTTTCCGATCACCTTGCATGGGTGGTGAAACCTCCTCCTCCGAAGCAAGGCCGCGTCATCCGCTGCCACTCTTAGATTGAAACGGAATCTTCTTTTGACCACAAAAACGGCGAAAAGCATACCATCATTCCGCTACCTCCCTTACTGCGAAAAATCATGGAACCCGTTGCTTGTATGGCCGACGCGGCCTAGGCATTGGCAAGTAGGTGTCGGCCATGAGCACGATTTGATTCCAAACGCGATCGCTTAGACCAGCAGCCATCGCCGGAGTGATCCTTAGCGACTGACTGGCTGGAGGCATGGCCGAACCCACCCGCAGGGGAAAGAACCGGATGTTATGCCCAAATGCTTGGGTTCTCAGGTCGCGAAATTCAGGGAGTCCTTTTCTAAGTTCGTCATCGAGTTCGACCATCCATCCCACCTGAGCCACCCAGACTGTGTCCCCGGTGTTGAAGTACCCTGCTTCGACCAGGTGTCTCCATGCGGACAGGAAAGTGGGGGGAGTAAACGCCCACAGATCATGGTCGGTCGAAATGATGCGATGGCCGCCACAATGAAGAACCAGGAAACCGGGGATCGAGCCCTCGTAGGAGATCGGCTTTTTCTCGCAAAGATAATGACCGAGCATGATCCCGCTCTCATAATCGGCCAGGATCGAATCGGTTTGGGGAAGTTGCTCACGCAGAAATTGAACGGCACGATCGATCTCCTCAAGCTTCTGATCGGCGCGCGCAATCATGGGAAGATGATTGGTTCGAAAAAGCAAGCAGAGAGCCACCAGCAGAAGACTGAAGGCTATGCCGCGAAGAGCGTTCTCCCCAGTCATCTTGATGATGGCTAGCGAGACTGCGGCAAGGGCAAAGATGGCGAGATATACGCAGTGGCGAGTACCACCGTAGGGATAGAGATCGAACAACGCGGCACCATAGTTCAACAAGAACGGGAAAATCAAGAGCACGGCGAATCGAGAACGCCACCGCTCGGCTTCTCGAGTCTCGGCTTGGGCGCGCAGCAGCAAAACGATGCCGGCAATAAACAGCAAAGCCAGAACGTCACCAACAACAAGCTGGCCAAAGAGATACTGAAAGAAGCTAAAGCTTCGAGTTACGAGAAAAATAAGCCGGTTGTCGTGGCCTCGATGGAAATAGGACTTGCGCAACCAATCGTCGAAGGCCTGCTCGGCCATCGTGGTGTGACGGATCTGGGCGATATGGGTCAAGTACAACGTGACGGCCAAGACGAGCGCCCCAAGTTCTCCGGCCATCCAGGCAGTGAGCGTCGGCCTAGAAATTCGGCTCCCGCGAAAGCGGAGCGGCGAGTAAATACCCATGACGGCGACGAAGAGGAACGCTGAATAGTGGGAACCCAGGGCCAGCCAAAAACAAGCGCCCGACCCCAACATCAGCCTGGGCGAATTCTCTGCCGTCGCACATTCCAGAAGGTATGCCCCGCCGATCAGAAAAACCAGCAGCAGTCCGTATTGGCGAACCTCGGCCGTGAGGCTCACGAGGGGTGGGAGAAGAGCCGCGAGCGTCAGTCCCGCCAGCGCGACGTTTCGTCCGAACAAGCGGGTTAGCCACCGGAAATAGATCCAGCAGAAGGCCGTACCCGCGAGGATGGAGGGCAGGCGGAGCCAGAGCTCAGAGGTTCCCAGCGAGCGCCACCCACAGAGGACCAGAATCATCAGCGGAGGATGCGCCATGGTGAGGTTGGCTTGGTATGCCGCCACGAGCGATGCACGATCGGCAATGAAAAAATGCAGCGCCTCGTCTGGATTCAGGTATGTTCCCCAGGCGGTTGCGAGCCGCAAGCCCAAGCCGAGTGCCACTAACGCTAGCGCCACGCGGTTAGGATGTACTTCAATCCAGTGGTTCCAAGACCCGACTCGCGCGGGGGTGAACGGGAGCGCTTCGGAGGCTAGCGGCGGGCCTTGAGGTATGCGACTACTCATTGGCTGTACACATCACCCATCCGGCGTTCCCTCGCGGGTGTGGACCGCTGCCGCGATACCGCCTCGTGGATCGCGTAGAGCATCAGTATCCCTAGTTCAGGCTCGATGGGGTGCCGGTAGCGAGGCAGAAAAAATACCCCATAGTAGACCAGTGGGTAGATGAGCATCACCCAGAAAAAAAGCCAAGCCCCGGGTCGATGCTTTCGCAAGGCCTCGATCAAGCCGAACAAGGCGACGAGCGAAGATCCCAGATAGAGAACGTTTCCGACGGCGACCGATGCGGATTTTCGCGGGTGCGGAGGCCCGCCCCAGAAATAGGCAAAGCGCCGGAGCGAGAGCCGGGCGAAACGAGCATAATTCTCGCCGATGAAGGCAAGGGCTTCCTGCTTCCGCTCTGCCACGTAGGCGATTTCACCCATTTGGCGATACAACTCAAACTGTTTGGCGTCCTTCGACGGATGCTCGGAGTCCATCCACTTGCCGTCGGCTCCAGGACCGTTTCCCAGGCGAAGTTCCGCCCCAAAATTGGAGCGACTCCAGATGATGCGGCCGAAGGTGCGGTAGTTACGAACGAGCCACGGCGCGAGACAAAACACGAAGACGGCAGACGCCGCCAAAACTCCTGCCAGGGATTGCCTTCCCCGCTTTCGCCGCCGATACCAAGCCCACAAGGTGAAAACCGGCAGTACCGACAGCAAGGCTGCGTTCGTCAGGGCGGCAATTGCCCAGAGCAGCCCAAATTCGAGCCACGGTCTCAGGCCGTCTCGGGTTTCGAAGGCCATTGTCAAGGTGACCAGAAGGGCCAGCAGGAGGGCGGCTAAGCTGGTCTCCCATATCCAGCGCGTAGACCAGAAGATCGTCATAGGCAGGAGCGCCCAGGTCCAGGCACTCCAAACCGCGACCGTCTCCCCGAACGATCGCTTGGCAATCGAAAATATGGGCAGTGTGGTCAACGCGGCAAACAGGCTGTTGAGGCTCAAAAGAACGAATGCCGAAGCCGCGGTGTAAATTCCGAAGATGCGAAAGACTCCGGCAATCAGAAGCGGATAGAGGGGCGGCTCCCAAGCGGTTGGCCCGGTGATTCCGTGAAAAGGGTTGCTGAAGCCCTGTCCGAGGGCGAGGGAGCAGCCGATCCGGCCCATTTCGTATCCGAAGTCGAAGTTGCCGTCGAGTGTCTTGAACCGGTAGGTATGCCCCAGGAGGATGTAGGCGACTCGTACAGCCAAGGCGACCCAAAGGATCGCAAGCGGCGAACGACCGGCGTTTCGCCAGCTAAGGGAGGAAAACATCGGGACTTTTGCGTCGTCGGACGTAGGGGCCGAAGCCAAGATAGTTCCGCTGCGCTGGTCAGGCCCCGAGTTTCTTCACTTCTTCATTGTAGTATTTGCGATAAAGGATGTCCCATTCCTGGCTGCCTTCGAGGATTGTGCGCTTCTGATTCTCAATCTTGTGCCGGGCGGCTTGATCGATTTTTTCCTCCTGATTGAGAAGTTCCTCGAGAATCTTGCGTATTTCGAGGCGAATGGTATTGCGATCTTCGAGGAAATCGACTTCGCCCATGTCGGCCAGCGCGTCGGTTACCATGTGCGCGACTTTATTCGCTTTGTCGCGGTTGACCCTCACAGCACCGCCTTGTATTTGCGCACCAGTTCGTTCTTCACCTTGCGGAACATCTCCTGGTAGTTGGCGCCGGTCTTGCGCATTTCATCCGAGTAAGCCTCGAGAATGACTCGCACTTCGTCATTGATGCGGTCTTCGAGGGAGAACTCCTCGAGCATCGCGGCATGAACTTTTTCCGTGACGGCGGGGACGGACTTGGTTGCGATAAACTCGCCGGCTAGGAGTTTTTTGGTAACTTCGCGGGCCAAATAGCCCACATATTCTTTCGAGAGCAGCATGAGCGGATCAGAGGTCGCTTTAGAAACCAGTAGTGTAGCATAGCGACGACACGCCTCTGCGCTCGCGCCCGCGCCGGTCGCGTGCAGGCAAGCGATTGGGGTGATCTTCCTTGGTTGGAGCATGCCACTCACCCGAACAACGCCGTAAAGCCCCCGCCCTTCAGGACTCGGGATATAGGGGTATTTGCGAAGCAAAACCGATTTTCCCTCGTATTCGATTAATGCTTGAGTTCATGGCACTAGAAGGGTACAAATCGAACAAGAACGTTGTGTATTCCAGCACGTACCATTGCGTATGGACGCCAAAATACAGGTGCGCTGTGCTGGTTGGTCGGATGGCAAAACGCTGCGAACCGGCGCTTCGACTTTTCTTGACACAGGCTGCGGCAAGCGCTCCGCACCCCCCAATCGCGACTGCCCACCCTGTGGACGAACCGTTATTTCGTATCCACGGTCGGGGGTGCGCCCCTGGCGGTCATAAAACAAATATGTTGCAAAGCAGAAGAACCTATAAGTATCGGCCCTATCCCAATCGCAAGCAACGCGGCGTACTGGCCTCGACGCTCGAAGTGTGCCGGGAGTTGTATAACGACGCCCTCGAAGAACGCCGGGATGCCTGGAAGACTTGCCGAACACGGGTCACGTTCCACATGCAATCGGCGCAGTTGCCGGCGTGCAAGGAAGCCGATGCCACGCTGGGCAAGGTCTATTCGCAAGTTCTGCAGGACGTGCTCCGTCGCGTGGACAAGAACCACCATGCCTGCAATGGCAGGCATGGCTCTTGAAGCCCCAGCCGTTAGACATGGGGCATAGTCACTTTCCGGATACAATGCTTTGGACCGCCATTTTCCAATGTCTCCGTTTCCCGACGATCTCGCCAGCCTCAAAGACGACATGATCGCCTTCATCGAGGGCCACGGCATGCGCCGATTTCCCGGATTGGTGGACTATGAGGAAGTACAGAGCGTGACCTGGAAATCCGAGGACAATCCGGATGGCTGGAAAGATTTCGTGGAAATCGCCAAAGCTTCCGGGGCGCCGTTTGTAACCATGGACTCCTGGCGATTGGACTCCGAGGAATTTGACGCCATGCTCGAGCGCCTGCGCAATGCCGACGTCTCGAACGACTACCTCGAAGATGCCCACTGGTTGCGGGCCTACGTTGGTAAAACCGGCTTCGTGCAAGTCGGCTTTCCTCACCAGGGGGTCATGATGGTGTACGAGGCGGCCACCGTCTGGTACGAGCGCTATCAGAGCATGCTCGAAATGGCCGAGGATCTTTCCGGGCTTTCCTTTGACGAACCGGGCCCCGATGATGAGCCTTAGACCCAGTGTCCAGGGTGATTCATTTTGCTTGATCGCCATCGCGGAATCCTCAGGGTCGTGATCTAGAATCTAGACACCAGTCTCATGAAGTGGATTGCGAAGGCCGCTGACCCCGGCGAGGTTCGACGTTTGGCTGCGCAACTGCAGTCGGATCCGGCGCTGAGGCATGCCCCCATAGCCGCCACGATCGCTCGCTTGCTGGTGCTTCGCGGCATCCACCCGGGCGAAAGCGCGGAGCGTTTTCTTAAGCCCTCGCTCAGCGATCTTCACTCACCCTACCTCATGCGGGGGATGAAGATCGCAGTCGATCGGATCGAAGCCGCGATCGAGCGCAGAGAAGGAATTCTGATCTACGGGGATTACGACGTCGATGGTACGGCGGCGATTGTCATCCTGAAAACCGCGATCGAACTATGCGGTGGCTCCCCAGAATTTCATGTCCCTCACCGTCTCAAGGAGGGCTACGACCTGCGCAGCGATGTCATCGAGCGCGCCGCCGCTCGCAACATCCGTCTCATTATCAGTGTGGACGCCGGCATGCGCGCTTTGTCTGCGGCTGAGGAGGCGCATCGTTCGGGGGTGGATCTGATCGTGACCGATCACCATCTTCCCGGAAAGGATGGCGTACCGCATGCGCTCGCCATCCTAAATCCCAACCAGAACGGTTGCAGTTATCCCTCGAAGACCTTGTGTGGCGCCGGAGTCGCTTTCAAATTAGCCCAAGCTCTCCTCGAACGGCGGCTCGGGGATCGGAACCAATCCGCTTTGCTCACCTCCTTCGCCAAGATGGCAGCCATCGCGACCGTCGCCGACGCCGTGCCTTTGACCGGAGAGAACCGCGTGCTCACCAAGCTCGGACTGGAGGCTTTGGCGGCGGCCGTGAACCCCGGGCTGCGAGCCTTGCTCGAAGTGGCGCAGGTGAGTGGACGGTCTCCGCGCTCTGCCGAGGTGGCATTCCGCATCGCGCCGCGGATGAATGCCGCAGGCCGCATGGACGTTGCCGCCGACGTAGTTGAACTCTTCAGTACTAAGGACAGCGAGCGCGCGAGAGAGATCGCCGCCCGGCTGGATAAGCTCAACGCCGAGCGCCAGGCGGAGGAGCAAAGAATCCTTGAAGCGATCGAGGCACGATTCGAAAAGGATCCTTTCCTGCGCGAAGCCTTTTGCATCGTAATCGACGGCGAAGGCTGGCACCGGGGAGTGATCGGTATCACCGCGACCCGCATCGTCGAGCGCTACGGCCGGCCCGCGTTGGTCGTCTCGAAGGACCGAGAGGAAGCCCACGGTTCCGGCCGTTCCATCCCTTCGTTCCATCTGCTGAACGCCCTGGAATCCTGCTCCGAGCTCTTCAGCCGCTACGGGGGACACGCTCACGCGGTGGGGTTTTCCCTGCCGCAAACCCATTTGCCAGAGCTCTCGGCCCGGGTCGAGGAATACGCCCGCCGACACCTAACGCCGACGGATTTCGAGCCGGTGCTGGAGCTGGATCAAGAACTCTCGCTCGATCAGGTAACTCCGGAACTCTATCAGGCCGTTCAGCTGCTCGAGCCGTTCGGTGTAGGCAATCGCGGGCCTCTGTTCGCCGCCCGCAACGTGCGTCTGGCCGGAGTGCCGCTGATCAGGGATAAGCAGGCGAAGTTGAAGTTGGCCTCGAACGGGAAAGGCCCGACGGCGAGCCCGCTCGGGCCACGCTGCCATCCGGATTCAAGCACCGAACCTTGGAGACGGGCCGTCGTCTATAACGCGCTCGCCTGGAACATGTCCGCTCGGGTCGAACAAGCCCAGCTGCTGCGCGGCGACACACTCGATGTTGCCTTTACCCTCGAGCATAACCCGCACCCCGAATTCGGTGGCCTGGAGCTCGCTCTGCGCGACTTCAAGAAGCCGGCCGGGGAAGGCTCGATGGCCGACCCCGCGTGTGCCTCCTCGGTTTTCGCTGATCCCGGCAAACTGCGCGCGCAGAACTGAATTACACTACTCTCAAATGCAATTTGGGGTATCCCAGCTGCGCCGATGGTTTGCCGCCGGTGCCATCCTGTTCGCCTCGATCGTGGCCGGAGTGTTTTTCTACGCCCGCCACCGCGTACAGAACGCACTGACCGAGGTTCCGGAAAAAATCGGCCTCGAGGTCCAGCAGACGGCCACTGGATTTACGGTGTCCAAGTCGGAGCAAGGTCGAACCTTGTTCAAGCTGGAGGCCAACAAGGCGGTGCAGTTCAAACAAGGCGGACAAGCCGAGCTGCACGATGTCACCATCACCCTGTATGGTCGCGACTCCAGCCGCTATGACCGGATCTATGGCTCCAATTTTGATTACAACCAGCGGTCGGGAGAGGCTATCGCTCGAGGCGAAGTTCAGATTGATCTTGAAGCCAATCCCGAAGGCTCAATCAGTCCCGATCAGCTCCCGCCGCAAGCACGAAAAGACCCAATCCATCTAAAAACCAGCGGCCTCATCTTTGAGCAACGCACGGGTGACGTGCACACCGGAAACCAAGTCGACTTCCGCCTTCCTCAGGCCACCGGATCCGCCGTAGGCCTGAACTACGTGGCGAAAACCAATGTACTGACGCTTCAGTCGCACGTCGAACTCGAAACCAGCGGTCCCCAGCACACGCGAATTGAGGCCGCCCAGGCCGTGGTCGACAAGGTTCCGCGGCAAGTCGAGCTTGAGCACCCCAGGCTCCAAATGGTCGATCGAATGGGCCAGGCGGAAAAGGCGACGTTGTTTCTCCGGCCCGACAACAGCCTG
>Ga0335078_10014405_pt1 | contig 11730 bp, 12 predicted proteins | sample Lox_Sample_32_FD_206711 | JGI IMG/M metagenome (GOLD analysis project Ga0335078, IMG submission 206711) | Soil microbial communities from Loxahatchee National Wildlife Refuge, Florida, United States - Lox_Sample_3.2 | ecosystem: Environmental > Terrestrial > Soil > Wetlands | place: USA...
CCAGTTCTGCAACATAGGATTCGTCCAAGCTCACTCCGGAAGATGAGCCTCCGGCGTCGAGAACAAATGGTTGACGACGACAAGTCCAACAATTGAAAGTGGCACTGCCAGGAAGGCGCCAATCGGCCCCCACATCCAGGTCCAAAATGCAAGAGCCAAAAACACAAGAAGAGGATTGAGGGTAAGGCGTCGGCCGACAATGGTCGGCGTGATGAAATGTCCTTCCGTGGTGGTCAGAACGACGAAAGCTAGCGGCGCGATGAGCGCTTGGCCCAGCGAAGGGAAGGTGATGAGACCGACGCCGAACAAGGTGACCACCATGACGGCTGGCCCGACGTAGGGGACGTAATTCAGCACGGCCGCAACAGCGCCGAAAATAACCGGACTGGGAAAGCCCAGGACCCACGCACCGACGGCGACAATCGCTCCCACCGTCGCATTGATCATGGTGACGACCGTCAAGTAGCCGGTGAGGTTATGCTCGATATCGTTGAGGATTTTCAGCGCCCGCAGTTTGGCGTCGCGCGCGGAGAACATGGCGACGAAATGCGTTCGAAAGGTGCTTTGCCCGACGAGAAAGAAAATCATCGCTCCAAAGAACAAGAGGAGTTCACCGGCGGCCGGCGTGAGAAAGGCGACGGCGGGCAACACAATGCTAGGGGGCGAACCACCTGCGTTGTCGCCTCCGAAAAGCGTGCGTTCCAGCTCGTGAAGCGCCGCCAATGGAGGTTCGAGCACGGACAGGCGCTGTTTTATGGTGCTCCCGATTTCTGGCGCGCGCGCGATCCACTCGCTCACCGGCCCCGCCATCGCCGTCGCCGCTATGGCCAGCGCCGCAAGCGCACAAGCGACGATGGCGAGCGCCGTGATCCAGGGCGAGATACCGCGCTTTTGCGCGAACCTTACGATCGGCGCCAGCGTCATCGCCACCACGGCGGCGGCAAATACCGGAAGCAAAATCGCGCGGCCGACATAAAGAACACCGCCGACCAGGAGCAGGAAAATACCGATCGTCGCCGCGCGCCCGGCCGATTGCCACAATCCTTGCGCATCAACGAGCGGCTGCGGATCGCTTATATCCAGCGCATGACGTTTTTCGCGGCTGGCGCGGATGTAGTCCAAAAGTTTCTCCGCTGGGAGTGCCCACTGAAGACCCATGCGGCGAACGCAGACGGACAGCGCCAAGTTCCATGGTAGCGCTCTCGCTGGGAGGGAGTGCCGCCATTGAGAGGGAACCGAACACCGCCCTGGCAGTTTTAAGTTTCGAGGGTTTAGGTAGAGCGGGGCGAAAATCATGTCGCAAGCAGAGGTAGGTTTGGCGGAGCTTGCCTTAGGCATTTGGCCGGCCTTGGTGCGGCCGCCTGCTGTCGATAGCGCTGGAGCAGAGGACCTTAACGATCCGCGCCGGTTACTCGACGTACTCCCGGCAGCTCTTTATGTGACCGATGCCGAAGGGCGTATTACCTATTTCAATGATGCTGCGGCGCAGCTTTGGGGATGGCGGCCAAGGCTACATACCGACAAGTGGTGCGGCTCATGGAAACTCTTCCGCTCGGATGGTTCTCCGCTGCCGCATCTTGAGTGCCCCATGGCGGTGACCTTAAAGCAGGGATCGCCGTGCCGCGGCGAGGCTGTCGCCGAACGGCCCGACGGAACCCGCGTGCCCTTCATGGCCTTTCCGACCCCTTTTTACGACCGGTCGGGTGCGCTCGTTGGCGCGGTAAACGTTTTGGTCGATATCAGCGAACACCAGCGCGCCGAGCGGGTGGCGCGTCGCCTTGCCGCCATCGTCGAATCCAGCGATGACGCCATTGTCAGCAAGGACCTCAACGGCATTATTGAGACCTGGAACAAAGGAGCGGAGCGCCTGTTCGGCTACTTGGCCGCGGAGGTCATCGGCAAGTCGATCACCATCATCATCCCGCCCGAACGTCAGCATGAAGAAGTGAGCATTCTCGATCGGATCCGGCGCGGCCAGCCGATCGATCATTTCGAAACCCAGCGCCGGCGCAAGGATGGGAGTCTGGTTGATATTTCTTTGTCAATTTCCCCGGTGACCGATGAGGCAGGAAAAATAATCGGCGCCTCGAAGATCGCTCGCGACATCACCGAGCAAAAGCGGCGGGAGCAGCAAATCTCGCTTCTTGCCCGCGAGGCGGATCATCGAACCAACAATCTGCTCGCAGTGGCGCAGGCCACCGTCCACCTCACGCAGGCGGCGACCGCGGCCGAACTCAAGAAGGCGATAGAGGGGCGGTTGCGAGCGCTCGCCAACGCTCACGGGATGATGGCGCAGTCGCGCTGGGCCGGTGCTGATCTGCGCCAACTGGTGGCCATGGAGCTCTCACCGTATTTTCGCGACGGGGATCCGCGCGCGCAAATTGATGGGCCGAAGGTCGTGCTAAGGCCAGAAATGGCGCAGGCTATGGCCATGGCTGTGCACGAATTAGCGACGAATGCCGTTAAGTACGGAGCGTTGTCGACCTCCAGCGGTCGGCTGCGCGTGCAATGGTCGCTGCAAGGCGAAAGCACGCTGCGCGTCTTGTGGAAAGAGGCCGGCGGGCCCGCAGTGAAAGCTCCGAGCAAGGCGGGATTTGGCACGCGAGCCATCGCGCGCTTGCTCGGTCAACTTGACGGCGAGGTTAAATTCCGTTGGCAGGAAGAAGGTTTGACTTGCGATATCGTGGTCGCGATTTAACGCGAGCGCGGTTAGCTCGCGGCCTTCCCTTGTCGCCTTACGCCGCCAGGTTCTTTAGGACGCTTTCTTCTTAGGGACTTTTTTGCCCTTTTTGCGCGCCTTTGAGAGTCCAATTGCAATGGCTTGCTTGCGATTTTGGACTTTGCCGCCCTTGCCGCCGCGTCCGCTGCGGGCGGTCCCGCGCTTGTAGCGATGCATTTCGCGCTGTACGTCGCTACCTGAGCTGCGCGAATACCTGCGCCTCCTGGTTTTGGCCATTTCTCTTTCCTCCAAGGCGTTGGGCGGTCAGCCGAAATAAACCAGATAAACCACGATGAACGCCACAATGATTCCAGCCAGACCGAAGCCAAGCACATAGCGGACATTGTGTCCGGTCACGCCCTGACGCGCGCGGCGGGCGGGAAGACCGGGATGTTGCACCGCCCTTTGATCCACCTCTTTATATTCCGGTGCTCGTGTATCGGGGCTCATCTGGCTGCTCGCCGTTTCAATCCACTTACGTCAACTGAAAATGGCCTAATGAGTTCCGAGTCTCGCTTCATCGCTAAAGCAAAAAGAGACGGCGCAGCAACGGACGCTGCGTCATCTCTTCCTTGTTGAATTGTCGGCAACGTGTGCGGTATTAGGCAGCCTTGCGGTTCACCTGGCTTTCCGCCATTGCGGTGAGTTTCTTGTCGGTTGCCTTTTCCTCGTCGAGCGTCTGCCGCAACAGCGTCACGCACTCTTTGCGCCCGAGCTGGTTTGCCCACGCGATGAGAGTTCCGTAACGCGTCATTTCGTAATGTTCGACAGCCTGCGCCGCCGCGATCAAGGCCGCGTCCATGACCGACTTTTGTTCCACCTCGCCGGCCACGTCGTCGGCTTCCTCGATAATGCCGTCGATCGCCGGGCAATCGACGCCTTGGGCCTTTTCGCCGATGAGCTGGAACACCTGCTCAAGCCGCTTCACATGGTTCTCTGTCTCGCGCAGATGCGTCTGGAAACCCTGCTTAAGCTGCGGATCATCGCTTTTGCTGATCATGTCGGGCAGCGCCTTCGTGATCTGCTTCTCGGCATAATAGATATCGCGCAGGGTGTGCACGAACTGGTCGTTCATATTTTTGATGTCCTTGGAGAAGAGTCCCATGGCAGTTGTTCCTTTTTTCTTGGCTGAGTGGGCGCCCGGCGCGGGCGCGGCCGCCACGTATCGCCAACGTGCGCAGCCGCCGCCGGTTCCACCGCTCGGGGTAGCCTCGCGACCTCTTCCGCAGCGATCAAATGGCAGTCTCTAGCCTCGAGATTCGATGGCGCGGGTTCCACCGGCATAGGTCCTCGATGGCCACCCGGCCGGCGAACGCACGACCGCCGGCAGATTTTCCAGCTCTTGAGCGCCGCCGTTATCGCCGCGTAGCGCGCTCATGAAATCCTGCTGCCATCGATTAATGTCATAGTTCGAGACAACGGCAAGTAGCGCTTGGTGGCGCGTCCGGCGTTCCTCAAGCGGCATGTCCAGCGCTTGCGCGATGGCATGGGCGACGGATTCCGCGTCATAGGGATTGACCAGCAGAGCACGGCGCATGTCGATGGCCGCGCCGGCGAAGCGCGACAGAATCAAAACGCCCGGATCGTCCGGATCCTGCGCCGCGATGTACTCCTTGCACACGAGATTCATGCCGTCGCGTAACGGCGTCACCAGGCCGACGCGCGCCGTGCGGTATAGTCCCGCCAAAGCCGACCGGCTGTAGACGCGGTTGACGTAGCGGATAGGCGTCCACGACACTTCGCCATACTTGCCGTTAATGCGCCCGGCCGCGGAGTTCGCGGCCTCTTCCAGGTCGGCATATTCGGGAATTGCCGAGCGGTTCTTCGGTGCGATCTGCAGATAGGTGACCTTACCCGCCCACTCCGGATGGTTCGCCAAGAACTTGTCGAAGGCGTCGAGGCGCTGAATAAGCCCCTTCGAATAGTCGAGGCGATCGACGCCGATCATCAAGGCTCGATTGCCGAGACTGGCGATCAGTTCCTGAACCAGCGGCGAACGGGTATTGCGGCGCGCCAGCCGCTGGAATGCGCGAGGCTCGATCCCAACTGGAAAACTGCCGATCTGGGTTTGCTTGCCGTTGATCCGCATGCTGATCTGGCGGCCGGAAGTCTCGAACACGCGCATGTCGCGCATCACGTTGCATTCGGAAATGAGATAGCGGACGAAATTTCCAGAATCGCTTTCGGTCTGGAACCCGACGACGTGGTATTCGAGCAACAACGGAATAAGCTGCTCGTGGTTCGGCAATGAAGTGAGGATCTCCGGGGGCGGAAAGGGAATATGCAGAAAGAAGCCGATGCGGTTGGCATGGCCGCGGCGGCGCAACGCCGCTGCGATCGGGATCATGTGGTAATCATGCACCCAGATTAGGTCGTCCTCGAGGATCACCTTTTCCAGTTGCGTAGCGAAGTGCTCGTTGACGCGGAAATATCCACTCAGGTCGCGGCGGGCGAACTCCGCAAGATCGAGGCGATAGTGCAGGATCGGCCACAGCACGCGATTGGCAAAGCCGTTGTAGTATTCCTGATAGTCGTCGTTCGAAAGATCGGTAACGACGTACTCAACATTCTTGTCTTTGATCGATCGGGTTTCGAGTTCGTCGGCGGCGCCCACCTTGCCGCTCCACCCGAGCCACACGCCGCCGTGCTTCTGCAGCGCCGGCCGCAACGCCACCTCAAGGCCGCCAGCGCGCTTGGCGCCGTCGCCGGTCGGAACCGAAACTCTATTGGAAACGACGACTAATCGTGCCAATACCGATCCTCCCAACTTCGCGACAAGCGCATCGCCGTCAAGATCAGTCCCGCCATTGAATAGGTTTGCGGGAAATTGCCGCACATTTCGCCGCTCTGCAGGTGCACGTCCTCCGCGAGTAGCCCATAGCGGTTGCGATAACGCAGGGCATCGTTGAACATATCGATGGCTTCTTCGCGGCGATCCAGCTTCCACCAAGCGTCGATCAGCCAGAACCGGCATATGAGAAAGGCGGATTCTGGCAACCCGAAGTCATCTTGCCCGGCATAGCGCATAACGTGCTTGCCGCGTAAAAGTTCATGTTCGATGGCCTCGACCGTCCGCACAAAGCGCGGATCCCACACCTCGACCAAGCCGATTTCCGGCAGCAGAAGAACGCTGGCATCGAGCTCGTCGACGCCGAACGCGGCCGTAAAAGCGCCACGCTTCTCGTTCCAGGCCTGTTCGAGCAATTGCGACTGGATGCTATCGGCCACAGCCTTCCACTCGGCAGCGCGGTCCTTCAAGCCGAGATGTTTGCCGATCGCCGCGAGCCGGTTACACCCGGCCCAGCACATCGACGCCGAGTGTGTGTGCACGCGCATGCGCCCGCGATATTCCCAGATGCTTGCATCCGGCTCGAATGCTGAGCGTTTGGCCAGCGAGCCGACACGCTCCAGCAGCTGAAACAAGCCGCCGTCAGCAGGCCGCGGTAAGCGGCGGTCGAAGAACATGGGCATCGCGGCCAAGATGATGCTGCCGTAGGTATCGTGCTGAAGCATTCCGGCTGCGGCGTTGCCGATCCGCACCGGCCCGTCGCCGCGATAGCCTTGCAGGTTGTCGGCGATCTCCTCGTCCATGGCGTCAGTTGGGACGATGCTATAGACCGGGCGAATAACCTCTTCCGACGCAATTCCGAGGATGAAGGAAATAAAGTCCTCCATGGTCTGCGTGGCGCCAATCCGATTGAGCGCTTTGACGACGAAATAGGCGTCCCGCAACCAGCAAAACCGATAATCCCATGTGCGTCCCGAATTAGGCGCTTCGGGAATCGACGTCGTATGCGCGGCGATGATGCCGCCGGTCTCCTCGAAATTGCTTAGCTTGAGCGTGATAGCGGCACGGATGATGACGTCCTGCCAATCGTAGGCGATCGAAAGACGCCGGACCCACTCGGTCCAGTAGGCCCGCGTTCGATCGGCGAATTCGCGGCAGGTCGTCGCCAAATCCGCGGGAAACGGTTCGTCCGGGCCCATTACCAGATAGACCGGGCGTGTCAGCACGAACGGGGCCTCGCGGTCAATGTAGGACAGTGGCGCGTCCGTCGTAAGCCTGATGACCGAATGCGATCCCCGCAATGTGATGTGATTGCTGCCGATCGACTTCAACTGCATCGGCACGCCATATTGGTTTGTCGGACGGAAGCGAATGGTAATCCGCGGCATGCCGGCGACCGGCTCGATGATACGAAAGAGCTGCGGCGGGCGGAGAATGCGATCGAACGCGCGAAACCGCGGAGCGAAGTCCGTGATCTTGATCGAACCGCCTTTTTCGTCAGTCAATACGGTCGAGACGACGGCGGTATTTCGCTCGTATTCCGAGCGATAGTCGGCCATCGAATCGAGCACTACGTCGCTAAAACCCTTTTCCTCTTCGCCGGCGAGCAGGCGGCAAAATATGGGATCGCTGTCAAAACGCGGGTAGCACCACCACACCAGCCGCGACGACGGCTCGAGCAGAGCTGCAGTGCGCCCGTTGCCGATCACCGCAAGGTCGAGTCCAAAATCGTTCATTGCGGTTTAGGCTCCCGCGTTGCTGCAAAGTGACGAGAGCCAATCGCGGACGTCATGGGGCGATCCGAACATGCCGTTGGCGCCGCGCATGTTGCGTTCGACCGAATAACCAAGCCCGCCGAGTGGCGGAAGTATCTCAAATACCGTCTCATCGGTAGTGTCGTCTCCGAGGAACACTGGCTTTCGGTCCTGAAACGGCGGCAGCTTCATCAACTCACGAACCGCCACCCCCTTGCTGAAATGGGTCGATTTGATCTCAATGACCTCCTTGCCGTGCAAGATTTCCAGGTCGCGCACGCCGAGGCGTGCGATGATTGCCGCAATTTTCGTCGTCAACGGTTGCGCCATGTGCGGCGCGAGGCGGTAGTGCACTGCGAGCGAAGAGTTTTTATCTTCCACGATCACCCGCGGATCGGATTCTTCTGCCGCGGCCATCACCAGCTTGCGAAGCCCGTCGCCGATGGCGTCTGCGGTCCGCGCATGAATGGGAGACTCGGCAGAGGGCCGCATTTCAGCGCCGTGCCCACCGATCGCGGGTAGCCGCAAGGGCGCGAACAAATGATCGATATCGCCAATTAGCCGGCCACTCACCAGCGCCAGCGCGCCGTCACAACGTTTGTGCAATTCGCGAAGCGATGCGCGCAGCGAATCAGAAACGGTAACGCTGCCCGGCGTGACCGCCATATCGACGATCGTGCCGTCGACATCGAGCAGAAGCGCAATAGATCGAAGATCACGCGGCTCCGGTAAGACTGAGCCATTAAACGGTGAACGCAACGCCGTGTCTGTTTGCATCGCTTACCCCGGGAATGCTGGTTTGCTTGATACGGACGAACTGCCGGGCGCCGGGTGGCACGCGACTACGGCACGACGGGATCAGCGCGGCATCCTGGGCGACAAATTTGTCGAAGCAATGGTCATCGCAGGAAACTTGTGTGATTTCCGGGAGTTGCAGCAATCACCCGGCAGTTAACTTCCGCGCCGCAAAAAAGTTCCATGATTTAGGAATACCGCGCCCGTCGCGTCCGAGGCAAACGCCGGGTGAAATTGAGCTGGCGTCCGGCGTGCCTAGATTTTTGCCACGCTATCCGTAGGCCCTCCCGTCAATCCCAGCGCTAAACGCCGCCCGACTGGAAATAATTGCAAGTCGAAACGCTGAATAATCCAACCCCAAATCCCGTACGGCGCCTTGAGCATCACCGCAATGGCGATCACCCCGAGCAATATCAGGTAGTATTTTCCATAATCGGCCAACAGTTCGCGTAAAACGATGAAGACAACCATGCCAATGAAGGGCCCTTCGAGGGTGCCGATGCCGCCGATCACCACCATGAAGATGACAACCACGGTCCAGTCGTTGATGGAGAAGCCTGCCTCCGGCGAAATGCGAAGTTTTTGCAGGAAGATCAGCGAACCGATCAGGCCGGTGCAGGCCGCTGTTGCTATGTAGATGATGAACTTGGTGCGGAAGGTGTTGACGCCGAGACTTGCCGACGCCCGTTCGGAATCGCGAATGGCCGTCAGCGCCAGCCCGTGGCGCGAACGCAGCAGCAAATAGACAACGGCGAACACAAAAACCGAGATTGCGAGCGACATGAGATAGAGGATGATGTCGCGGGTGTCGCGATCGGGCGAGATCTCACGCAAGATGGCCGGAGTGAGCGACAGACCCGATCCGGCTCCAAGAACCGCGATGAGACTCGCAAATAGCGCGAACACTTCGGAGACGACCCAAGTGCCAACCGCGAAATATGCTCCACGCAACCGAAACACGGCGAACGACACCGGTATTGCTATTAGTCCGGCAAACGGTCCGGCGATCGCCAAGGCCAAATAGACGTTCATGTCCCAGACGCCGGTCAAATAGAACAAGATGTAGCCGCCAAGTCCGACATAAGCCTGCTGGCCGACGGAGACCAAGCCGGCGTAACCGGCGAGTAAATTCCAGAGCTGCGCCAGCGCGAGGTAATAGGCCATTTCGCCGACCAGGCGCATGTTGCCGGCGTCGCCCCACCACGGCATGGCGATAAGCGTCGCCAGAGCTAAAGCCGCGAAGACCGCGAAGATGCGGCTGGCTCGGGTCGCACGGTCGACGCGAACGGTCTCCATCAGTCCCTCGTCCGCGGAAAGAGCCCGCTCGGGCGAACAATCAGAATGGCGAGAAAGGCAAGATGCCCGGCGAGAGTTTGCCAGGTCGGATCGAGAGCGGCGCCAATTGCTTGCGCCAGGCCGAGCACGACGCCGCCGATGAGCGTGCCCCACATGCTGCCGAGGCCGCCGATAATGACGGCCTCGAACGCAAGAATGAGCCGGATCGGCCCCGACGACGGCGCGAAGATCGTGCGGATGCCGAAGAAGACGCCGGCAAGAGCCGTGAAGATCATGGCGATGGCGAATGCCAACGCGTAGAGCTTGCGGTTGTCGATGCCCATGAGCTCGGCGGTGTCTGAATCATCCGACACGGCGCGAAACGCCCGGCCGAGGCGGGTACGGTAGAACAGAAATTGCAGGGCCGCGATACAGGCGACCGCAACCGCGAACACCAGCAGCGGATAAACGCCGACATAAAAGCCGCCGGTTTGCAGGCTCGCGGTCTCGATAGCCCCCTCTTGCAATCGATAGTCTTGGGCGCCGAACACCTCGAGTAGCGTGTTCTGGATGATGATGGAAATCCCGAAGGTGACGAGCAGCGGCGGCAGCAAGCCGCCGCTCAGCGTCTGATTGAGCAATCCGCGCTGGAGCAGGTAACCGAGCCCAAACATCACCGGCAAAACGATGACGAGGCTCAAGAACGGGTCGAAGCCGGTGTACCAAGTGGCAACGAGCGCGACATAGGCCGACAAAACGATCAAGTCGCCATGCGCGATGTTGACGAGCCGCATAATGCCGAACGACATCGACAACCCGATGGCGAACAGCGCATAGAAGCCGCCGAGCAGGGCGCCTTGAACGATGATGTTGACCCAAGTCATCCGGCGCGGCCCTGCATTCCGAAATAAGCCGCGGTAATCGCGGCGCGGTTGAAATCTTTGGTTGGCGCGGTCAGCGCCAGACGGCCTTCTTGCAGGCAATAAAATCGCGACGAGGCGTCGAGCGCCCGGTTGATATCCTGCTCGACCAAGACAATCGTCGTGCCCTCGGCGGCGATGGCGCTCAGCGTCGCGTAGATGTCGCGGATCACGACGGGCGCCAAGCCCAGAGAAAGCTCATCGAAAAGCAGCAACCGCGGATTGGACATCAACGCGCGGCCCACGGCCGCCATTTGCTGCTGCCCGCCTGATAGCGACGGCGCCGGGAGGCGGCGGAGTTCGGATAACCGCGGAAACAGCTGGTAAACGCGATTGAGATTCCACGGTCCACGGCGTTCGCTGTGGGTGCCGAGAAGCAGGTTCTCTTCCACTGACAAACTTGGAAACAGCCTCCGCCCCTCAGGCACCAAAGCGATTCCAAGCCTGACAATCTCGTGCGGCGTCTTGTGCCCGATGGGTTCGCCGTCGAACACGACCGTCTCCGGCGGGGTTACGAGCGAACCTGCCAGCGTTCGCAGCAGAGTCGTCTTGCCGGCGCCGTTGGCGCCGATGACTGCGACGGTTTCCCCTTCCTCGACGGTGACGTTGATGTCGAACAATGCCTGGAAGTCGCCGTAGAAAGCGGACAAATTATGGGTCTGCAACAGCGTCATGAGACCGGAATGCCCATATACACTTCGCGCACGCGGGCATCGTCCATTACCTCGTGCGGATCGCCCGCAACCAGGAGCTCGCCGAAATTCATTACGACGAGCCGGCTCGCCACCGACAGAAGTGCGTGTACGATGTGCTCGATCCAGACGATGGTTGTTCCCTGCGCGTGAATTTGCTTGATGGTCTTGACCAATTCGCCGCACTCGTGGTCGGTAAGGCCGCCGGCGATTTCGTCGAGCAGCAAAAGCTTCGGGCTCATGGCGAGGGCGCGCGCCAGCTCCAACCTCTTGCGCTGCAGGAGTGTAAGGGTGCGCGCGGGCACGTTGGCCTTGTCGTATAGCCCGGTGATTTTCAGGACGTCGCTGCTGCGCTTATAGCTGTCGCGCTCGCTCACGCCGCCGCCGAAGATGGCGCCGACCAAAAGATTTTCAAAAACGCTCATATTCGCGAACGGATGCGGAATTTGGTGGGAGCGCCCGATGCCGAGTCGTGAACGCGCATGCGGCGGCATAGCCGTCATGTCGGAACCGGCGAACAGCACGCGACCTGCGCTCGGGGCAACGTCGCCGGTAATGAGGTTGAACAAGGTGGTCTTACCGGCTCCATTGGGCCCGATCACCGCCAGAGCCTCGCCGTCCGCGACGGTCAAGCTCACGGTGTCAACGGCTTTGAGCGCGCCGTAGTGTTTGGATATCCCGTTGAGTTCGAGAAGAGTGGTCATGCGAGAGCTTTATAGAAAGCCGCCGCGCTTAGTGCGCGGCGGCCACACTTTGCTAACCGCTGAAAGACTCAGGAATACTTAAT
>Ga0335078_10014406_pt1 | contig 11730 bp, 8 predicted proteins | sample Lox_Sample_32_FD_206711 | JGI IMG/M metagenome (GOLD analysis project Ga0335078, IMG submission 206711) | Soil microbial communities from Loxahatchee National Wildlife Refuge, Florida, United States - Lox_Sample_3.2 | ecosystem: Environmental > Terrestrial > Soil > Wetlands | place: USA: Florida...
ATATGCGCGCGACACCACTAATATCGAACTGAAATTTCCCAGACCGGTGCAGACCACCATAGAATGAGAGCGAGCGTCGCCCTCAAGAAGCGAGCCCATTGTCGACATAATGTTTTCTGATTTCCACGGCAATTCCGAGATTGTGCATCGCCTGCGCGAGATGATCGGACGCGACCATCTGCCTCACGCCATTGTGCTCGCAGGCGCGAAGGGATCCGGCAAGTACACGCTGGCACTCATGTTGGCGCAGGCCCTGAATTGTCTCAACGCGCCGAACACCGACGGTCTGCCTGATTTCTGCGGCAAGTGCTCCAACTGCACGCGCATTTCCGAAGCGCTCGATCTCGATGCCCGCTTTGCCGAGGCCGTTGACGTCCGCGACAATCTGCGCGAGACCGACAAGAAAGAAACGCGCATCTTCGTCCAGACGCATCCGGATGTGCTGGTGATCCCGCCAGATCCTCCACAGATGATGGTCAAGGTCGATCAGGTGCGCAAAGTGATCGAGACGATCTATTACCGTCCGGCCGAAGGCAAGGAGAAGGTCTACATCTTCACTGATTCGGCGTTCATGAAAGAAGCGGCGAATTCACTGCTCAAGGTGCTCGAGGAGCCTCCGGAGTTCGCGACGATTTTCCTGCTGACAGAGAATCCAGGAGAGTTGCTGCCTACGATCCGGTCGCGCTCGATGACGTTTACTTTGGGGGCGTTGTCTGGAGAAGACATCGAGAAGGATTTAGAGACATATCATCCTGATTGGAAAGCCGCGCAACGGGCATTGGTGGCGCGGCTGTGCGAAGGAGCCGTGGGGCGGGCGCGGAGTTTCGATTTCGATTCGTATGTGGCGGCACGGCAACATGCCCTGGCGATTCTGAATTCAGCTCTGAGAGGCGGGGAGCACAGCGAACTGTTTAAGATTACTGAGTCCTATCGTCCGGGTGCGGAGGGGCGAGAGAAGACGGAGGCGCTGATCCGGACGATTTATTCGTTGCTGCAGGATTTGGCGTTTATTGATTCAGGTGCGCCGGACCTGGTGCGAAATACGGACATTGCGTCGGAGTTGAAGCGGATGGCGGAGTCGGCGGATTTTGAATGGATTACGGCTGCGTCGGATCGCCTGGCCGAAGTGGAGCGTGGGATGCGCCGGAATTTGTTGCGCTCATTGTCGCTGGACGCGTTTGCGGCAGCATTGGAGCAGTAGGGCAGCGACATCGCTCAGTGCAATTTCTTGCGTATAGGCAGCTAGAGTGCTATACACCTTGTTGCTATGAGTCACGCATCACAGGTAGTAATGGCTAGCCCGCAGTTTTTTCGTGATGTTTTCAACGCGAGTCCCATCGGAATTGCGGTCGAGAACCTGGAGGGGCAGCCTCTGTTTGTGAATCCTGCCTTTTGTGCGTTTCTCGGCTTCACTGAAGAAGAGCTGCATCGCAAACACTGCGTTGACTTCTCCCCGCCTGAGGATGCGGCAAAAGACTGGGCTCTATTTCAACAATTGCGTGCGGGCTCGATCGATCATTATCAGATGGAAAAAAGGTATTTTCGGCGAGACGGTTCGCTGGTGTGGGGAAGCTTGAGTATTTCTCTGTTGAAAAGTGAGCCATCTCCGCTGGTGATCGGGATGGTGGAGGACATCACTGCAAAGAAGAACGCAGAAAAAGCACTGCGTGCAAGCGAGGAGCGTTTGCGGCTGGCACAACAAGCGGCTCGCATCGGAACGTTCGAAAGGGATTTTCGTACGGGACAGCTGACTTGGACCTCGGGGACGGAAGGGCTCTATGGGTTGCTCCCGGGCGGCTTTGGAAAAGGGTTACAGGATTTTGAAAAACTGATTCATCCCGAAGACAGGACGCGGATCATGAACCTGATTGACCGGGCAAAAGAAACCGGAGAACCGACAGACGCCGAATGGCGCGTGATCTGGCCGGACGGCAGCATTCATTGGATCGCCGGACACTGGCAGGTCTTCAAGGATGAATCCGGCGAGCCTGGTCGCGGCGTCGGCGTGAACATGGACATTACAGACCGCAAACAGACGGAACAGGCACTGTTGGAAGTAAATCGCGCTTTAGAAGCGCAGACCGCTTTACTGCAGTCTCGGGAGGAATTGCTGAAAGTTTTTGTGAAGAGTGTGCCCGCAGCAGTCGCGATGCTTGACCACGATCTGCGCTATCTTCAGGTCAGCGACCGGTGGTGTAGCGAGAATCGCGCTGAGGCTTCAGAAATATTGGGACGGTCGCGGTACGAGGTGGGACCCGAGGTCCCCGAGCGATGGAAAGAGGTGAATCGTCGCGCTCTCGAAGGAGAGACATTACGATCCGACGAAGACCGGTGGGAATCCGGAGGGATTACTCGTTGGGCGCGGTGGGAGGTCCGTCCGTGGAGAAATGCTGATGGCGCAGTCGGAGGAATTCTCGTTCTCTCGGAGGACATAACCCGTCGTAAACAGATGGAGGATGAGCTCTCGGGCATGAGCCGGAAGCTGATCGACGCGCAGGAACAAGAACGGTCCCGAATTGGAAGAGAGCTTCACGACGACATCAATCAGCAGCTTTCGATGTTGGCTGTTGAACTGGAGCAACTGGAAAACGAGCCGACAGACGTTCCGCGGCGGGCGCGTGAACTCCGAAGACGAACGGCTGAGATTTCGAGCGACGTCCAAGCACTCTCTCACGAGTTGCACTCCTCCAAACTGGAGTATCTGGGTGTTGTGGGAGGGATAAGAAGCTGGTGCAAGGAATTCGGGGAGCGCCGAAAAATGGAAGTTGATTTCAGAAGTGACGTCAACAGTTTTTTCCCACATGAAATTGGGCTCACACTATTTCGTGTTCTACAGGAAGGCCTGCACAATGCTGTCAAGCACAGCGGCGTAAAACGCGTAGAAGTGCAAATGCATGAACACTTGGGAGAGATTGAACTCATCATTAGTGATCTAGGAAAGGGGTTCGATCTCAAAGCCGTGCAAGAGAATGGCCTGGGACTTACCAGCATGCGCGAAAGGATCCGTCTGGTAAACGGAACGATCGACATTCAGTCGAAGCCGATGAGTGGTACGACGATACAAGTTTGTGTACCACTACGCTCGGGCCCAGAAGAACGCCGAGCGGCTGGGTGAACGATCAGAGTGCGGCTGAGTGCTATGAATAGGCCTCTTCCACGAGGTCCGACTCCAATGCCGCCTTCTCGACATACCACCTTGAGAATCGATTTACCGTCAAAGTCGCTTTGAAAGCCACGCCGCCGCTATCAGACACATAGTAATTACGGTTGAAAAAACGAGTGGGAGAGTGAACGCATATTTCCAAGTCAGACCTGTAATCGCGAGGAAACATATCGCGAGCGACCACTGAATGCCGCGGATGTTCGCCAGAGTCTCCGCTGCAAATCCTGCTAATTGCCATGCCAATGCGGCCGCGAAAAGTAGAAACACCGAGAAGTTGAGACCGAAAGCGCTGAAGAAATCCCAGTACGTTCGGCTAAAGCCTTGCGCGTCGAAATGGGTTGCCTGCATTGCGCTAATGACCGAACTTGCTCCCCATGCGGGATTATTCTGGCGAAATCCTAGAGTGTGCCCAAAAGCAAAGAGCACTAAAAGAACCGCTGCAATGCGATAGAGGACCGCCTTCATGTTTCCCCCTGGCTTGATCGCGGCAGTGTACTCCTTTTCCGGATTAGTCGTCTCGCTGACCTCCCAAGCGATCAGGAAGTGGCTTTTTCGGTATCTATTGAGGGGCGTCGGGTTTCTCCCCGCGACCTCGCTGTCAACGGACGCCGCCGTGACCCTTCGGTAACCACGCCTTTGGTTACCAGCGACATCTCTCTCTGCTTTCTTGAAATGTACTAATCTGCTTCTGTTTGAAGGAGTTGAGTTGCATTACTCCGCTGGTTCTACTCCCTTCAGAGAGATTGTCGGGGTCTAGAGTGGGGCCTATAATCGTCCTACTCTGGTAGATGATTCTCCGTCAGGTTCCGGGTAGGACTCGAGAGGGATCAGTCTGTTTGAGGGCTGGTTCCAGCGAAGGATTGGTGAAAAGGACTCCCGGATATGCGAAAGCGCCTGAGATTAGCATTGATGCTGACGAGAACGACAGCTATCGCGACCTCCTTAGCCTTTTTTCCCTTCACCACAACTGCAACTTCGGTTTGGGCCGAGGAAGGCGACAATTCCACTCACGGAATCACCGCTACGGAAGACCATGGGCGGATGATCTACGTTAACGAGGATGTGCCGGCACGGGTGAAGGCTGAGACACCTGTTCTCGAGCCCAAGGCCTCGAAATACGTTTATTGGAGCAGCAAGGAGAATCGGTGGAAGCCAGTTCCCTCGGCGGGAACGGAATCAATGCGCGCGGCGCGATCGGCTGCCGCGGAAGTAAGCCAATACTACGGACACGATTCGGCGCAGTCTGCGAACGTGAAGATCATGACTGCGAATTCGCATGGACACCAGGCATCTCCCGATGAAGTCGACCAGTCGATCGTGATGGCGGCGGCGCGGCACAACGTGGATCCGAACCTGGTTCGGGCGGTGATCCGAGTGGAGTCAAACTTCAATTCCAATGCGGTTTCACGTAAAGGCGCGATGGGACTGATGCAACTCATGCCCAAGACCGCGCGCGAGTTGAGAGTAAAGAATCCGTTCGATCCGGAACAGAACGTGGACGCGGGCGTACGGCACCTGAAATATCTGCTGGAAAGCTACAACGGGGATGTGAACCTGACCTTGGCGGCGTACAACGCCGGTGAAGGGGCGGTGCGGCGGAGCGCCGGCGTGCCTCACATCGCGGAGACACAGGATTATGTGCGGCGCATTACCAACATTTATTACGGCGGCTCTGGGATTTCACAAGTTGGGTCGAGCCGCGAACCTGTGCATGTTCAACGAGATGCGCGGGGTGTGCTTTACATTAGCAACACGGATTAGGCGAGATCGCATCAGTAGATGGCAACGGGAAATCCTATTCCTTGCAGAATGGGCGAGGATGGGCAACCCGAAAAGACAGTTATTTGAATTCTCTCAGGTACCCAGGCAGTTCAACTGCTAATAAGGGATGAGCCAATCGCGCGATTCTTTCGCCGCAAATAACGCGACGATTCGCGCGGCGTGCCTAGGTCCTTCGGCAGGCAAAAAGCGCCTGCCTCAGGATGACAAGTATTACTGAGATTTTGTGAGGAAAGTGACCCTGACTCGCGGTGGTTTTTGCTGGGGAGTGCTGCTGTTGCTGGTGGCGCTTCCAGTAATGCAGGCGCATGCCCGTCCGCATCACAGCGAGGCTTGGGCGCGAGAGCGGTTTGCAGCGGCCGACCAGATGCGCGAGGCTCTTAACGGTCGACCTCCGGCCGAGCGTACGCGGCGCGACTACCAGCGCGTCATTAATGCCTACCGAAGCGTTTACTACGGCGCACCGACCTCTACCAAGGCTGACCCCAGTGCAGTTGCTGTCGCTGAAACCCTAGTGGAAATGGGGCGAAGGTTCGAGGATGACAGGGTCCTCAACAGGGCCATCGCTCAATATAGGTTCCTGCGGAAAGAGTATCCGGGGAGCAAGTATCGGGCGGATGCACTATTCACGATTGGGGAAATCTACAAAGACGACCTGGACGATCCCGACGAGGCCCGGGCCACTTTCCAGGAGTTTCTGAAACGCTATCCGCACAACCGGCTCTGTGAAGACGCACAGCAGGCGATTGTGGAACTGGGGCACGAGTCGGCCGAGAAGAAAGCTTTGGCGGAGAAAGACGCGGACTCGGAGAAGAAGACCGAACTGCACAGTGCGGGACTCGGCGAGCGGACGAAATCGGCTGCTCCAACCAAGACTGCCAAAGAATCAGCCCCCACCGATAGTGGCACCGAGACGGCAGCAACCAGCACAGATTCGGAGGAATCGCATCCGAAGAAGCTGCCGCGAGTGACGGCCATCCGGCACTGGTCGACGCCGGATTACACGCGGGTGGCGATCGATCTGGAGAGCGAAATCAAATTCGGTTCCCAGCGGATTGCGAACCCCGACCGAATTTTCTTTGACCTGCGAGATACCAAGCTGGCATCCACTCTGGTCGGCAAGAGCTTTGATGTGGATGACGGGTTCCTGAAGAAGATCCGCGTGGCGCAGTTCCAGCCCGGCCGTACGCGCGTAGTGCTCGAAGTGGACAATCTGTCGACCTATGAGGCCTTTCTGCTGCCGAATCCGTATCGGTTGATCATCGACATTCACGGCAAGGGTGACAAGATTGCGCACACGAAATTGAGCAAGGAAGAGGTCGCTGCGCTGGCGGACGTCGAGGCTCCGCCGCAGGCCGAGACCAAAGCTCACGTTCCAAAGCCGGAAGTCAAAGCTGACATGAAGGCGCTGGCAGGGAAGCCGGCGACGCAGAAGGAAGAGATTCATAACGATCACGACGGTGTCGCCAAGACCGAGGGGGAAGATACAACGGGCAATGCAGTTCCCGCGGAACGCACGAAACCTATTGAGTCCAAGGCGCCCGAACTTCAGGCCAAGGCGAATCCGCCGATCAAGAAAGTCATCGTCGACAACGATGACGATGAGGATGACACGCCTCCGGCGAAGCCGGTGAAGAGCCGGGTTTCGAAGAAAAAGCCCCGCACGACTGAGAGCAGTACAAACGATGACGACACTACGCCGGAAACTTCTTCTGCGGGCGATGATGAGGGCAGCGCGTCCACGAGCGTGAGCAGCAAAGTTTCTTCCCGTTCCAGCAGCCATCGGAAGGGAGACGATCTTGCCATTCATGTCGCGAAGCCTACGGCATCGGGAGACCGGTCGCTCATCCGTACTCTCGGCTTGAAAATCGGGAAAATCGTGATTGATCCCGGGCATGGCGGGCACGATACGGGGACCATAGGCCCGAATGGTCTGGAAGAGAAGGACTTGGTGCTGGAAGTCGGACGGCGCTTGGGCAAGCTGCTGGAAACACGGCTGGGGGCGGAAGTCGTTTATACGCGCAAGGACGACACGTTCATCCCGCTCGAGACGCGCACTGCGATTGCGAACCAGCAGCGCGCGGACCTCTTCGTTTCCATTCATGCCAATTCGAGCCGCGATCCTGCCGCGCGTGGAGTTGAAACCTATTATCTGAATTTCACGTCATCGCCCGATGCGCTCGAGGTTGCGGCGCGGGAGAATGCCGTTTCTGAAAAGTCCATTTTCGAGTTGGGCGATCTGGTAAAGAAGATCGCGTTGAAAGAGAAGATTGAAGAATCGCGCGAGTTTGCCGGCGACGTTCAGGAATCTCTGCATAGCGGATTGGCTGCGAAGAGCCCGGCGATTCGCAACCGAGGGGTGAAGAAGGCGCCGTTCATCGTGCTGATTGGGGCGAATATGCCTTCCATTCTGGCGGAGATTTCTTTTGTTTCGAATCCTACCGATGAACACCGGCTGCAGACGGCGGAGTACCGGCAGAAGATCGCCGAGTCGCTGTACCGGGGAATTGCCAAGTACGTAGACGGGCTGAGCGGCGTGAAAATGGCCAGCAAACTCGAGAAAGCCTCCGGACAGTAACTCGTTCTCCGCCTTCTGTTCTGCCAAGCCATGAATCTGAGGATTGTAATAGAGTGTAGACTTGTCGCGTCTGGGGAAGGCCGATTCATGAGGTGACGCCATGACCCGGTGGATCGAATCGATCGTTCAAGATCTCCGCTATGCGATTCGGGGATTGCGCAAGTCCCCTGGGTTCACGCTCGTCGTTGTTCTAACTCTGGCCATCGGAATTGGGGCCACCACTGCGGTCTTCAGTGTCATCAATGGACTCATTTTCCGCCCACTTCCCTATCCTGATCAGGATCGGCTCGTCTCTGTGGGGAATGTCAGCCTGAAGGAGCCGAAATGGTCACGGCCGGTCTCAAGCACAGATGTGGCCCACTGGCGCGCCGATAACCAAGTCTTCGAGGACCTGGAGTTTGTGTCTCACGCAGACATGGTGGCGATGTCGAGCGCTGGCTCGGGCGAACGTGTTGGCGTGCAGCACATGAGCGCACGATTGTTACCGCTCCTCGGGGTCAAGGCTTTCATGGGAAGCATTCCTACCGACGATCTCAGCGAGCAGAAAGGCTCCTTTGGTGTGCTCATCAGTTACGACTTCTGGAAGCGGCACTTCGGAGGCAAGCCCGACATACTTGGCCAAAAGATTTTTGTCGATACGTGGGCGGGGACGATTGTTGGAGTCGTGGAGCCAGGATTTGATCTGTTGGGAACCGGAACTCCGGAGATTTATGAATTTGGTGGAATGGGGGATCCGACCAAATCCGGGGTCGATGATGTGCGATGGTTCATCGCGATCGGCAAGCTGAAACCAGGCGTCTCGATCCAGCAAGCGCAAGCGGCGATGGACGTTACCGCCAGGCGCCTGACGCAGACGTTTCCCGAGGCGTACAAGGACCTGGGAGTGAGGGTCGAGCCGCTCCGGAATCGTTTGTTCGGGGGATGGGCAGACGTCTATTACAAGCTGCTTGGAATTGTCGTGCTCGTGCTCTTGATTGCCTGCGCGAACGTCGCGAATCTATCGCTGGTTCGGGCAGATGGACGACGGAAGGAGATTGGAGTACGTGTAGCGTTGGGAGCGAACAAGCGAAGGATTGTGCGCCAACTGCTCTCGGAGAACATCCTGCTTTCCACGATCGGCGGTGCGGCCGGTCTTGTTCTTTCTGTCATCGGTGTGAAGATTTTCACGTTTTGGGCTCCGGAGTGGGTTCCGCGCGAATTGGGTGCGCTGATCGATGTCCGGATTTTGCTCTTTACTCTTGTAACTTGTGTCCTAACCGGGTTGGCATTCGGGCTGCTGCCCGCGTATCGGGCGGTGAAAAGTGATCCGAACACTTTCTTGCGTGAGGGCGGAAGAGCGACTGCAACCAGTTCGCGTCATCGTACGAGAAGTGCTCTTGTCATTGGCGAGATCGCACTGGCGCTGGTCTTGCTGATATGCGCGGGCCTGATGATCAACACCGTAACCCGTGTCATGCGAACGTCTCCCGGGTTCAATCCGGCGCATCTTGTGACTGCGGAAGTCCGTCTTACCGGGCTCAAGTACATGGACTCGTCGACGGAGGACGCGACTGGCTTCAGTTCAATCCTTCCGCCGGTGGATGATTTCTGCCGGGAAGTGCTTGAACGGACACGAGCCCTGCCGGGCGTAGAAGATGTAGCGCTGGTGGACTGGTTGCCGCTGCTGGAAGTAGGACAGTATGCCGGGCCGGCGTTCAAGATTGTGGGGCAGAACGAATCGGCGAATGTCCTACGGCAGTCGGTGAGTTCCGACTATTTTCGAATCATGGAGATTCCAGTCTTGCGCGGACGGACCCCGTCTGATCGGGATACTCAGAGTAATGCGTGGGTATTGGTCATCAACGAGGCTATGGCACGGAAATTCTGGAAGAACGGGGATCCGGTTGGCCAGACGATTACGTTCACCGATTCGCCAGAAGAAAAACCACGAGAAATTGTCGGAATAGTCGGGAATGTACACCAATTCGATCTGACTGCGGACCCAACTCCCGAAGCGTATGTTGCTTACCAGCAGCAACCGGTGCGCATTCACTCCGGATGGACGGAGACGCGGATCCACAAGAGCCTGGTCTTACGGGCGCACTCCACATCGAAGGCTCTGATGCAAGAGGTCCGAAGGACGATTTCAGAACTCGCCCCGGAATCCGCGGTTTTTGGAGTCACGACGGTGGAACAGACAGTTTCGAAATCTGCATCTCCATGGCGGTTTCTGAGTCAACTTCTCGAACTGTTTGCAGCCATCGCACTGGCACTCGCTGTGATCGGAATTTACGGCGTGATTTCTTATTCCGTGGGCGAGCGAACCCATGAACTGGGCTTGCGGATGGCGCTGGGAGCGCTGCCAGGCCAGGTGCTGAGACTGATTTTGCGTCAGGCGATGGTATTTGCAGGGATCGGTGTGGCGATCGGGTTGGCCGGATCGTTCGTAGCAACACCGCTGCTTGCGGATTTTCTATATGGCGTCAAGCCGCACGATCTCACGACGCTGGTGCTTGTGTCGGCCGTTCTGATGATGGTTGCCTTCTTTGCGAGCTACATTCCGGCGCGGCATGCGACAAAGATTGATCCTATGAGAACGCTAAGACACGAATAGCGACAGCCGTGGAAGAGGGCTGAGCTAACGGCAGGCGTGATGAAGGTGATTCAGCGGTACGAACCAAAGATTAACGACCGGCACGAGTTAAGGTCTCATGCCGGTCGTTCGCACTCACACGAGGGGCAAAGAAAAATGGCGGCAAACAATTAACTTATTGCAGCGAGCTGCCGACCTGCGAGAACACGTTGTTCGCGTTCGATCCGATCAGGCGGACGGTTCCGACTACGATCACCAGGATGACCGCCAGCATCACGGAGTACTCGGCAATGTCCTGGCCTTGCTCGTCGCGCCACAGTTGTTTTATCCATGCAAAAGACTTGTTCGTTTCTTCGGACATATTCTCCCCTTTTTAGGCGATGCCCACCATCCGCGAAATATTCGTTAGCGAAACCGGCGGACGCCCTTGCTCCTCAAAACTCATTCCCCAGGCTTCTCTGTCTTGCGCGAGAGCCTTAAGGCCGACCTGAAATTCGGAACTGCCTTTCATCTTCTTGGTCCAGACCACCCGGTACTGCATCTTGCGCTGACGGTAGAAGAGCGTAATTTCGTCGTCCAAATTCAACTCGCGGCGCACTGCGCCAAGCCGAACACCGGTTGCGGTCACATCCAACGTGTGAGCCAGCTCCTCGAACGGCTTTCCGGCGCCATCTGTGCCCTTAATTCTGACGGGAAGAACCGCTTTCTTCCGTTCTCCCCGACGCTGGATCTTTCCTGTGCCGCTCGTTTGCATCCCATTCACCAACATCAGTTTGAGGGCTGTCTGGCCAGTTGTGAATGGCCCCGACGGGTAGGGTGGAAGGCACGAGAGTAACCCCCACCTTCCGGGGTGGGTCATTTTGCTTTGGAAAGACGGAAACCCTGCATTCGGGCCTTGTCAGCGAAACTTTTCCGGGCTGGCTGTGGTCTAATAAAGAGGCGGGTTTTCGCCCGCTTATTCATGAAATTGACCCGTTTTCTCCCGTTTTTGATTCTTTTAGGCTGCTTGCCTGGTGTGGCATTGAGCAGTGGTGCGCCCTCGCAGCAGGCTCCAACAGTCCTACCGCATGACTTTGGCGGTTGGCAGATGCAAGGTGCGGCACAGAAAAGTATTGATCCTGCAGTAGCCGACCCTGCCAATGCGGACGTACTGAAGGAGTATCGATTTTCTGATCTGGAGTCAGCTAGCTATACCCGCGACGATGGGCGGACGGTAAAGATTCGTGCGGCGCGTTTCGCTGACGCTTCTGGGGCATTTGGGGCGTACACGTTCTATTTGCAGCCCACTATGACGAGGGAGCAGATTGGCGATCAGGCTGCCTCGTTGAATGATCGGGTACTTTTCTATCGCGGTCACGTCCTGATCGACGCACAGTTCAGCAAAGAGAGTCCGATGTCAGGGGCAGAGTTGCGCGAATTGGCTGGAGCGCTGCCACGGCCCGGTGGAAGCATGGGGAATTTGCCGACTTTTATCGATTTCATGCCGCGCCGGGACTATGTCGCCAACACGCAGAAATACGTGATGGGCCCAGTTGCGCTGGACAAAGTCAATGCTCCGGTTTCGGCGGCGTTGGTGGATTTCGGGGCCAGCGCTGAAGCTTCGCTTGGCCACTACACGACGCCCAGCGGCGAAGCCAC
>Ga0335078_10014407_pt1 | contig 11730 bp, 10 predicted proteins | sample Lox_Sample_32_FD_206711 | JGI IMG/M metagenome (GOLD analysis project Ga0335078, IMG submission 206711) | Soil microbial communities from Loxahatchee National Wildlife Refuge, Florida, United States - Lox_Sample_3.2 | ecosystem: Environmental > Terrestrial > Soil > Wetlands | place: USA...
TCGTCGAGCCCAGCAACCCGATCATGAAGGGCATGACGAATCTCGTCCTCTATGACGAAGCGTTCTACAACCTGACCTGGGCTCACAATCCCGGCATCAACGTCCTCGCAACGGCCGTGATTCCGGGCACGCCGAGCGCCGGCGCGCACAAGGGCGAAGTGGTTCCGCAAATCTGGACCTATGAGCACTCGCGGAACGGCGGCAAGCCGGCTCGCGCTTTTGTGTGGATGCAGGGCCACGAATACGCGAATTTCTCAAACTATCAGATTCAGCAGATGCTGTTGCGCGGCATCGCCTGGGCCGCACATCAACCCGCGGATACGCTCGTCGACTACCAACCGCCGGCACGGCCGGCGCATTCGCAGTTTCAGAATCCGGCGCCGTAGCGGATCTCTGAGGATCTGCTTCGCAGCGGATTCAGCTCAAGGCCGCGACTTCATCTCTGTCAGCCTCGATGCGCTGCGCTTTCTCGTGCTCCCTCAACTGCGCCTGCAACACCGCCGCAAGCTGCACATGAAACTCCGTCAGGTTGCCGAGACTGAGCCGTGCATCGGCGGTCTGCGCCGCCAGTTCCACATCGCCACCCAGCAGCGCGCCGGCGGCGAGCATGTCGTAAAGCTCGCCAAAGTTCGGCGCATCCGAGACCGCCTGCTTCATGCGCCCGATTCCCTCCGCCAACAAACCAAGGTGAACCTCGCAGGCCCCGAGTTTGGCCTCGCTCAGCGGAGACGCTTCGCCCAACGCAGCCACCTGCGCATACGCCGTCAGCGCTTCGCCGTAGCGGCCGGCATGAAAGTGCGCGTCGCCCAACGTCTGGTAGAAGACGGCATTTCGCAATCCCAGGCTGGCGGCGCGATCCAGCCGCTCCAGCGCTTCGGGCAGATTGATCAAACGAACCAGGCAGGCGCCGGCAAAGAGCCATGCGACCGCCGACTGGGGGCTCAGTTTGCAGGCACGTTCAAAGTGCGCGAGCGCGGCATCCGGTCGACGCGCGTTCTCCAGTTCCGCCAGACCCATCTCGATGTAGGCCTGCGCGTCGTTCGCGTCGCCCTGCAGCTTCTTCTCGCCCAGGGCGTGATACAGATCGTTCTTCTTCTTCCGCTCCGCGTCGGTATCTTCGGCGTGGCCAAAGTGGTGGACGATAAAATCCGCGCGCGCGGTCGCCAGGCCCCGCGCTGCAAGCCGCCGCGTCACCGTCTCGTGCACACAGCCTTCGTAATACACGCCGGGATAGTTCCGGAACAACCGTGTCGTCGGCAGCGGCACATAAGCGGGATAACGACGCGACTCCTCAAGGACAAACGGATTTGGCCTCGCCGCCTGGAAGGCGAGCCGCATGCTCGCGTCGCGCATGTAATTCCAGCGGGGATTGTGATAGGCGAAGATCTCCGGCGCTTCGATCAGCTTGCGGATCTGGGCGCCGCCGGAGGCATCGAGCATCTCGTCGGCGTCCAGCACCAGGACCCAGTCGCACCTGCCGCGCGAGAGCACCTGATTGCGCGCGCGCGAAAAGTCCTCCTCCCATGGAACGGCGAAGACCTCGGCGCCGAACATCTGCGCGATCGCTGCGCTCTCATCCACCGAGCCGGTGTCGCCGACCAGGATGCGGTCGACAAACGGCGCGGCGCTTCGCAGGCAGCGCGCCAGCACCGGAGCGCCGTCTTTCACGATCATCGAGAGTTCCAGAGTTGGCTTCATCGCACGCAGAACCAGCAGCAAGCGCGACGAAGTGCAGCGCGCGTGGACTCTATCGGCACAATCGCCTGCCGCTTTCAGAGCCGATCGGACATTGGGTGCCCCAGGTTCGGCGTGTTTTTGTTTTTGCGCCTGACCTGGGATGGCGGGTCTATCGCGCCGTCCACCCGCCGTCGATGAGGATATCGGTGCCGGTGATGAAGCCTGCTGCGTCGGAACACAAATAGCATGCCAGCGCGCCAATCTCGCTGGGCTCGCCCCAGCGCTTCACCGGTACGTTGGCCATAAATTGCGCGTTGGCCTCGGGATTGTTCATCAGTTCCCTGTTCATGTCGGTCGCGATCGGCCCCGGGCTGATGCCGTTCACGGTGATGCCATCGCCGGCCAGTTCCAGCGCCAGCGCGCGCGTAAAGCCGAGCAGAGCCGCCTTGGCTGAAGAGTACGCCGTGCGGCCGGGGATGGAGACATGGCTCATGATCGAAGTCATGTTGAGAATGCGCCCGTAGCCGGAGCCTCGCATGCCGGGCACGAAGGCGCGGCACAGCAGAAACGTTGAGGTCAGGCTGGTGTCCAGCACGCTGCGAAACTCGTCAAGCGAAAGCTCCGTCAGGTTCTTGCGAACGTTGATGCCGGCGTTGTTGATCAGAATCTGCGGTGCGCCGAAACGCTCGACGATCGCGCTCGCCACGCGGCCCACTTCGTCTTCGCGGGTAACATCCGCGGTGAAGACAGCCGCCGTTCCGCCTTTCTCTTCGATCGTGCTGCGCACGCGATTCAGCCGCTCCACGTCGCGCGCCACCAGCGCGATCTTCGCTCCGGTCTCGGCCAACGCCTTGGCCATCGCCTCGCCCAGGCCGCGGCTTCCTCCGGTAATGACGGCGGTGCGGCCGGTCAGATCGGTCTTCATTCTCGCATCTCCTCAAACATGGCTTCGTCCCGTCCCACCCTTGCGGCAAAAACAAAGACGCCGCAAGGATGGGGCACCCACTTTGTGCGACTACACGGTCGACCGATGGCCCAAACTACGCCACCAGGCTCTTCAGCACCCGCACATTGCGCTCGTCGTCGCCTGGCTCGTCGATCGGCGTTTCGGCGATGAACGCGCAATGGGCAAAGCGCTCGTCGTTGAGCAGCCTTCGAAATGGCTCGACGCCGATGGTTCCCTGGCCGATGTGTTCATGCCGGTCGAGCTTCGACCCGCGCGCGGCTTTGGCGTCGTTGCAGTGCCACACGCGCACCTGCTCCAGGCCGAAGGTCTTCGCCGCCTGCTCCACGGTGGCGGCGTAGCCATCGCCGCTCAGGATGTCGTAGCCGCAGACGTGGCAGTGGCAGGTGTCGAGGCAGACGGCTACGGGCGCCGAGGCCTTGAGCCGCTCCACGAGTTCCGCAACCTGCTCGAATCCGCCGCCCAGCGAGCACTCCGCGCCGGCGGTGTTCTCGATCAGAATATGGAAGCCGTTCCCCTGCCAGACGATCTTCCCGGCGGCCTCGCGGATCGATTCCGCCGCCAGGCGCAGCCCTTCGTCGCGCGTCATGCCTTTCCACGAGCCGGGGTGCAGGACCAGATATTCGGCGCCCCACTCGAGCGCGCGCTCGATCTCGCCGCGAAAACCCTCCACGCTCTTCTTGCGAATGTCGGCAGCCTGGCTGCAAACGTTGATGAGATAGCTGGCATGGATGACCAGCGGCCCCACGTCGTAATCGGCGCGCAGCTTGCGCATGCGCTCGGCCTCTGCGGGATCGACTTTGGGCGCGCGCCACATGCGTGGGCTCGACGAGAAGAATTGAAACGTATTGGCGCCGATCTCCCGCGCCCGTTCCACGGCTTTCGGCGCGCCGCCCGACGTGCCCAGGTGCACTCCGATGCGCTTGGCCATGTTACTTCGCCGGTCCCGCAAGCACTCCGTTCAGCTTCACTTCGCCGCTCACGGTCTTGGGATCGACGGTCAGCTCCTTGAGCTTCGCGGCGACATCGTCCGGAACGTCCTGCTGCGAGCGGCCGCCGAGATACTTCTCGAAAAATCTCTCCATCGCCGTTACCAGGGCCAGGTTGTTGATGGGCCGCGCGAAGCCGTGCCCTTCGTCGGGCGCGACCAGGTACTCGACCGGCTTGCCATTGTCGCGCACCGCAGCCACAATCTGGTTGCTCTCGCGGATATTCACCCGCGGATCGTTCTTGCCCTGCACCACCATCAGCGGCGTCACGATGTCCCTGGCCTTGGTCAACGGCGACTCGGCGACCAGCAGCGCCTTTCCTTCCGGCGTAGTCGGGTCGGCCATGCGCGTGTACATCGTCTTGCGCGCCGACTCCCAGTACGGCGGAATCGCATCGAGCAGCGTGATCAAATTCGACGGCGCCACATAAGCCACGGCCGCCGCATACACGTCCGGCGTAAAGGCCACGCCGGCCAGCGTCGCGTAGCCGCCGTACGAGCCCCCGAAGATTCCCACGCGCTTGGGGTCCGCGGTGCCGTCGGTGATCAGCGCCTTTACGCCCCACGTGATGTCGTCCTGCATCTTGCGGCCCCACTCGCCGTTGCCCGCATTCAGGAACTTCTTCCCGTACCCGGTCGAAGCGCGGAAGTTCGGCTGCAGCACCGCGTAGCCGCGGTTGGCCAGGAACTGCGCAAACGTGTCGTAGCCATAGGAGTCGCGGCCCCACGGCCCGCCATGCGGCACGACGATCAGTGGCAGGTTCTTCGCCGGGAGCCCTTTGGGCAACGTCAAGTACGACGGAATCTCCAGGCCGTCCGACGACTTGAAGTGGTACGGCTTGCGCTCGGACAACGACTCGCGCGGCAATTCTTCGCGGATGCGATACTGCAGCACGAGCGTCTTCGCCTTGCGGTTCCACAAATAGGTTTCGCCCGGCTCGGTGTCGCTCGAGGCGTTCACGATCCAAACATTCTCGTCCTTCGATCGCGCGCCGAAGTTGACCTCTTTGCCCGGCAGCCTTGACTCAAGCCAGCGGAATTGGCGCTCGAACTCTTTGTCGCGGAAGTAGCGCCGGTACCGGTCGTCCTCGTATGTGGTGAAGAAGATGTGATGATCGACGTCCGAGGTCTCGACGCCGCCCAGATCGACGCGCTTCTCCGGATCGTTCTCGACAAACGCCGTCGCCTCCGTTGCCGGATCGATCAGCTCCAGCTCGCTCAGGTCGAGCGATCCCTTGTTGGTGATCAGGTACACCTGCTTGTTGTCCGGCGCAAAGCTCCGCACGCCGCACTCTTCCAAAACCGTGCAGCTATAGATCAGCTTGAATCCGTCCGCATCGACGCGCAGAATCTCGGTATCGCCGGCTTGGTTGGTCCGCTCGGCCAGGCGCAGGTTGCCGTCGTTATCGAAGTCCCATCCGGCGATGCGCTCGGTGTTCTTGCGCAGCAGTTTTTTCTCGCTCGTGGAGATGTGCAGCTCATATAGGTCGTGCCATTGCTTGTCGCGGTCGTTGAGGCCGATGTAAAGGATGTCGGGCTTGGCGCGCGGCACATCGTAAATCAGCGTCCGCACTCCTTTCAGGTTGGTGAGCGCGCGCGTGGGCGGCACCCCCGTCTTCGCATCGGCGGCCGCGTGAGGATCGATGGCGTAGACGTTGAAATTCTCGTCTCCCGCCGCGTCCTGCGAGTAGAGGATGTATTTCGAATCCCGGCTCCAGAAATAAGCGCGCACCGGCCGCGTGGCTTCGGCGCTCATCGGCCGGGCCGCGCTGAACGGCTCGTCCGCCTTCTTGACCCAGATGTTGCGCGTGCCCTGATACGGCTTGAGAAACGACAGATACTGGCCGTCGGGCGAGATCTGCGCTCCGGCAATTTGGATTTCGCCGAAGAACAGCTTGCGGTCGATGATCGGCGGCTGCTGGCCGCGCGCATGGGTCGTGTCGAAGAAGAGCGCCATGATCGCAAGGACAAAGAGGAGAAGCCGTTTCATGGGACCTCCCGCGATGTTGGAAGCATCTTTTCGGAAGCTTACCTTACCTGGGTGGCCACGGGTCACTTATTGTCGTTGGCCGTCAGCCGGAAGGTGATCGTTCCCCAGAAGAGGCGGGCGCGCATCTGCACCGGCAGGTGCCGGTCGTCGTCGGTGTACCAGATCCAGATGTTGCCGCGATTCTTCACCACGCCGGCCGCAGCCGTGGGCTGCACGCGGAGAGTTTTGAATGAGCCCAGCGGCGTCTTTACTTCTTCGCGGCCCTCCACCTTCATGGTCACGATCACGGTGTGCAGCGCGTCGACCACCGGCAGCACAAAGCTCTTGCCAACCTCCATGGGCTGCGAAGCGGCATAAAAGATGCCGGAAAGCAGATCCGTCAGGCAGCCGGTGACCGGCACTTCGACATGCTTGTTTTGCCCCTTCACCACGTTCTTTTCGTCGAGGATGGACTTCGCCTGGCCGTAATCGATGCGCAGCGTGGAGTTGACCTGGCGGCGGCCCTCGACGGTCTGTTTATCGAACTCATAGGAGCAGCCTTTGGCGCGGTCGAAGGTGGATTGAAAGCGATCGCTGACGTGAAAGATCAGGTTGATGGCGCCGGTGGTGTCGGCGCTGGCGCTGATGCGCTCGCGGTCCCCGGTGTCTTCAAAATGCACCACGGCCGTGCCCGCGGGGAAGACGCGCCAGTCGACCGCATAAGTGAGGGTTTGCTTCTGCGCAAAGGTGAAATCCGCGCGAGGCGGAGTCAGCACCGGGCTTTGCTGGCCGGGAGCCGCGGCGGCCAGCACAACGGCACAACTGAGGATGACAAGACTCGTCCGCATCTTCAATGGCGGGCCGGCTCCTTGTGGGTTGGACGGTTCGGGGCCTGAATTGCTTGAAGCGGCTCCACAGTTACATTCCCCGGTTTCGAACTTGGTTCAGGTGGCTCTTTCTTGAGAAAAGAGCCACTTGGCTGCAGGGGCTCCGACGATATAGCAACTGCGGAGCCGCTTATCGCAGCCCGGTGAGAAACATGCTGAAAGCAGAGCGCAGCAAAAGCAGGCAAAGGTACAGAAGTGCGGACCCTAACACAGCATTGTACTCGCGGTGCTTGCAATACAAGGCTGGAGAAAAGCCGCCGCCAGAGACCCAAGGTACTGCGCCGCCGATTGTCCGGGCCGGGATGAGCCGCGGAATCAATCGCGGAACCCGGCGGGAGTATTCCTCGTACTCGGGAAACGTCGCGCGCAGAAATCGCTCTTCCGCTACGATGACCGGCGCGTAGATGACGAGAAAACCCAGCGCCAGCACCAGGGCCACCAGCCAACTGAGCAGGGCCAGCGCAAATCCCGCGGCCATGAGCATCGAGCCGAGATACAGCGGGTTGCGCGTCCAGGCGTACGGTCCTGTGGTCGTCAATTCGCGATTCTTCTTCACCGTGCCGGCGGCGTAACCGCGCAGCCAGAGCCCGGGTACAACCAGCGCTGCGCTCCAGGCGATGGCAGCGTAATGCGGAGCCTGCCGAACGAGCTCGAAAAGATAGAGTGCCGCAACCAGGAAACCCAACGGCACGCGGATGCGGCGGGCGACGCGTTGCCATCGCACTGCCCATGCTGGAGCCGTCGAGGCAGGTTCGCTCATCGCGCGCCAACCTCGCCGAGCAACTCATCGGCGGCGCGCAAAACGTCTTCCGGCGCGATCGTCAACATGCCGGCTTCGGGAGCATTCCGGCGGGTGTGATCGCGCCGGCTCTCGGCGCTGCGCAGCACTCTGAAGGGCGAGCCGAACGGACCGTTGCGCGCCGGGTCGGTGGGTCCGAAGATCGCCACCACGGGCCGGCCCAGCGCGCAGGCCAGGTGCAGCGGGCCCGTGTCGCCCGCTACGGCCAGCCGGATGCGCCGCGTGAGTGCGATCAGCTGTTCCAGCGAGCAGGTGAGCGGCACAGCCGAGCCGCGCGTTTCGCGCACCAGAACCTCTGCCAGGGCTTCCTCGCCGGGACCGGCGTTTACCAGCACGTGAAACCCGCGCCGGATCAACCCTGCCGCAACCTCCGCATAGCGCTCCACAGGCCAGCGTTTTGCGCCCCAGCCGGCGCCGGGATTGAGGAGCGCAATGGGGCGCGCGCTTTCCTTGGAAAGCAGCTCGTCACACCATTGCTCGGCTGCGGCGCTCATGGGCAGCCGGCATTCCCTCGCGGTGAGAACATCGCCGGCGACGGCCTCGGCTAACTCGATATCCTGCTCGATCACGTGCACACCGCGAACGGAGACATGCTGGTTGAAGATCCATCGCGCCGCGAACTCGCGCGGACGTGCTTCGCCGATGAGCCGGCCACTGCCGGCCATGCGACCGATCGCCGCCGAGCGCACCGCGCCCTGCATGTCGATCACGGCGTTGTAGCCGGCGCCGCGAAGGGCCAGACGCAAATCGCGCAGATCGCGAGAGGTCCTGCCACTGAGCGGGTGTCGACCCCATTCCTTGGTTGGAGCCTCGTAAATTCGGTCAACCACGGGCCGCGCCGGACCGCGGCCGCCGCAGGGACAAGCGGGATCGTCTGACGCGAGCAGCGGACGCCATCGCGGCTCGACGATCCAGTCGATCGTCCATTGTGGATGCGCGACTCGCAGCGCAGTTACTGCCGGCAGCGCATGCAGAATATCGCCCATGGCGCCCAGGCGGACGACGAGCAGGCGAAAGTAGGACTGCGCATGCAAGGTTCGATTTTCTCACAATCGTGGATCAGCAAGGTCGCCTGCGAGCCGACGCGCCAGCCACCCCATCACTCCGGCCTCGTCTTCGATTTCAATGGTCAGCCGCGCAGTCAGAAGCGGCAAGAAATCCGAAAGCATACCGGCAAGCGGCTCCAGCCGTACCTTGTCTTTTTCGGTCGTGACCAGCGCTGCAGCTCCGGCGGCTCTCGCGGCCGATACAATCTTTTCGACGTCACCGCCGGAATAGCGGTGATGGTCGCGAAATGCGGTGCGCGCGGCCAGCCGCATTCCCGCCGACTCGAGTCCGCGAAAGAACTGCTCCGGCCGCGCGATGCCGCAAAACGCTGCGCTGGAACCCTCGATCGCAGGGACTTCCATCCTTCGCCGAATCCGCCATAGCTTTCCCGCGTAACCCGACCGCCTCAGATCGTCTCCCAGATCCGCTTCTTCTGCCGCAATCGCGATGCCATGAGCGCGGCGAATCGCGCTGGGCGGCTCACGGAGGTTGCCTGCGGGAAGGAGATGGTCCTGCAATTCCCGCTTGCCGACGATGAGAATGTCGATGTCGCGAGCCAGCTGCCGGTGCTGAAAGCCATCGTCGAGCAAGTGCACGGATCCCTGCGCCGATGTTCCTCTCTTTTCTGCGTCGGCTTCGGCCCGCAGGCCGGCGTCATATCTTCTCGCGGCAACGTACACCGGCACGCCGGCCTGGCGCGCAATCAGCAACGGCTCGTCACCGAACTCGTCCGCCGTTCCCTCCGGAAGCACTCGCGCTGCATCGCGGCCCAGCCGCCCGTATCCGCGCGAGAGCACGTCGACCTCGAAGCCATTCGCCGAAAGCAGCCTGGCGAGCGCGATGGTGAGCGGCGTCTTGCCCGCGCCCCCGGCTGAAAGGCTGCCCACGCTGATCACCGGCCAACCGAGACGGCGCACCTGCTCGATCCCGGTGCGAAGACGCACCTCACGCGCAGCGAGCGCCAGACGATAGAGCGGCACCAGCGGCAGCAAGACCCGGCGCGCGGCTGAGCTCATCGTTTGGGCTCCGCAACCGCCTCGACCGCAAGCAGTTGCTTGATCGCTGCAACGCACCGTTCCGTTGCCCCCGCCTGCTGCTCGAAGACCTTCCTGGCGCGGGCCCCAATCGCATCCCCAACCGTCTGCTTGGTCAGCAGCTCGATCATCGCACTTGCGAACTCGTCCTTTTGAGCGATGCGGATGGCATGGTGCGCTTGCAGTTCTTCCACGATGGCGCGGAAGTTGGCGTAATGCGGCCCCATCACAATGGGAACGCCGAACTGCGCCGGCTCCAGCGGATTGTGCCCGCCCGCCGGAACCAGGCTGCCACCTACAAAGGCAACCGACGCGAGCGAATAGACCGAGGCCAGCTCCCCGATGGTGTCGAGCAGCACGATGTCGCCGGGCTCGAGATCGCGCGCAGCGTTGACTGCATCGGCGGGCCATTCCGAACGGCGAATCCACTTGCACCCGGATCGATCGAGGAGCGCCGCTACCGCTCCGAACCGCTCCGGGTGGCGTGGGGCAAGCACCAGAACGAGCCGCGCATCGACGGAAAGCAGCCGGGGCCACGCCGCGAGCAGGGCGGACTCCTCGCCGTCGAGGGTGCTGCCCGCCACGATGAATCGCAGGCCCTCGGCCGCCTGCAACTGCCGCGTCACGGGGGATTCTTCTGCGGCGCGCACATCGTACTTCAGATTGCCGGCAGCGGAAACCCGATCCGGCCGGCAGCCGATCGCAATAAGCCGTTCCGCATCGGTCTCGGTCTGCGCCAGAACCCGGCTGAATTTCGAGAGAATCGGCTGCCATAACCGGCGGAGGCGGCCATATCGTGGCCACGAGCGATCGGAGATGCGGGCATTGACCACGGCCACCGAGATTCCGCGGCGAAAGCAGCCGTTGAGCCAATTCGGCCAGAACTCGGTCTCGGCCAGAACCAGCATTCGCGGCCGCAGGGCGTTCAAGCACGCGCGCACCGCCCAGGGAAAATCCAGCGGCGAATAAAAGACCCGCTCGCGGCCAAAGCGCTCCCACGCCAGCGCCTGACCTGTGCGCGTCGTCGTCGAAATCGCGACGAAGCATTCCGGCAGAGCCGCATCCAGAGCCTGTACGAGCCGGCTGACGGCCAGAACCTCTCCCACCGAAACGGCGTGAATCCAAATCAGCGGCCGCCCGGCGGCGCGCGGCAACCGGCGAGCCGCTCCCAGCCGCTGCCACAACCCTTCGCGATATTTGCGAGTCGTCGCAATGCGCCACAGCCACCAGGGAGATCCCGCAACCAGGGCAACAATGAGCGCAAGGTTATAGAAAAATAGCACCATGCGAAACCGAACTTGCCTTCCCCCGGTCTAACTCAACGGAACCTGCAATCCCCGGCCTGACCCCTCAAATGATACAGTCAGCCACAATGCGGCATTTCTGGGCGATTTCGTTCTGCGCGCTCTGCCTGGCGCTGCCCGCTTCAGCCGGCGACCACGTTCCCCCGCCCGTTCAGCCGGCCACATCGTTCGCCGCCGTTGAGGTGCACGACAAAGAAGAGGTCGCCATCGCGGCCGAGCCCTACGACTCAAAGGAAAAGGCGTCGATCTTTCGCGTCGACTACCTTGCCCACGGCGTGCTGCCCATCCGGCTGATCGTGACCAACAACGGCAACCGCCCGATCTCGCTGCGCGACGCGCGCATTCTCTTCCAGACCGCCGCCGGCGACCGCATCCAGGCTGCAGAGCCCGAGGATATCGAACGGCTGATGACGCGAAAGGATCGTGAGGGGAGCAAAATCCCCATGCCCGGCCCGATACCCTCCATTCGCCTGAAGCCCAAGGCGAGCAACAAGGAGATCGAAGAAGACTTCGACACCTTCGAGTACCAGGCGCTGGTCGTTGAACCGCACACCACGCGCGCCGGCTTCCTCTTCTACGACGTGTCGCAGCTTACCGATCCTCTGAGGGGCGCCAAGCTCCACCTGCACGAGCTGCGCGACGCCGACGGCCGCGAGCTCTTCTTCTTCGAGATCCCTTTCGATAAATACATCAAGTCGAAGTCCAGCCAGATGAACTAGCTAGCACTACTGTGTTATAAACTGGATACCTTTGGGTGCGAAAGCTGCACGTGCTGAGCACATGGATGCTAAGTTTCTGGTCATGAGCGCCACTCCAGTTGCGCCAGGCGCCCAGCAGAAACGCTTCGCGGCATATTTGGAACGCCTGGCGCACGCCGCGGGGCACTTGGATCGTGCGATTCCTTTGAAGTCCTACTGCACCGGTTTGCTGCTTCCCGGGGAGCGCAAGAGCGTGGAACCTATGGCCGCCCGACTGTGTCCGGAGAACGTACGGCAAACTCATCAGTCCCTGCACCATGTCGTTGCTCACGCTCCTTGGAGCGACGACGACATCCTGGAGGC
>Ga0335078_10014408_pt1 | contig 11730 bp, 8 predicted proteins | sample Lox_Sample_32_FD_206711 | JGI IMG/M metagenome (GOLD analysis project Ga0335078, IMG submission 206711) | Soil microbial communities from Loxahatchee National Wildlife Refuge, Florida, United States - Lox_Sample_3.2 | ecosystem: Environmental > Terrestrial > Soil > Wetlands | place: USA: Florida...
GTCGTGGCCGGTGCCCGCCGTGGTGTCCTGGGCGGGCACCCGCGGGGTCGTTCCGCTCGCCGCGGCGCTATCGATCCCGCTGACCTCGGACAGCGGGGCCCCGCTGCCGCAGCGGGACCTGATCCTGGTGCTCGCCACCGCCGTGATCGTGATTTCGCTCGTCGTACAGGGGCTCACCCTGGAACCGCTGGTCCGGCTGGCCGGGATCGCCCGGCCCGGCGGCACGCGCCACGAGGAGACGGTGGCCCGGCTGCGCCTGGCCGAGGCGGCCCTGGCCCGGCTGGACGAGCTCGCGGACGGTGGCTGCGCCGCCGATGACGCGATCGACCGGGCCCGGTCCGGCCTGCAGGCCCGGATCGGGCGCACCCGCGCCCGGATCGACGGCGACCAGCCAGCCGAACCGGACGGCCTGACCGACCGGGAGCTCCGCCGCGCCCTGAACGCCGCCGAGCACGCCGAACTGGCCCGGCTGTACGACGACGGCATCATCACCCAGGCCACCCGCCAGCAGTTGCAGCGCAGCCTGGACCTGGAGGCCGCCAGGCTCAGCGACGACCAGCACTGACCCGGGCGGCACGGTTCGTCAGGCGGCCGGACCTCGTCGGCTGGCAGCGAAGATGCCAGGCTGTGGGCTAGTGCTGGCCGGCCCGGGCCAGAGCAGGATCATGGAGGTGGGCATGGTGGGTCGTGATGCGCTGCGGGAGTATGTGCGCGGGGCGCTGTGGGTGCTGCCGGCACTGTCGGTGCTGGCCGCTCTGGCCGCGGGGGCGGTGCTGTCGTCAATCAGCGTCGGTCCGCGGTCGCCGCTGGCCTTCCAGGGGACTCCGGATGACGCGCGGACGCTGCTGCTCGGAATCACCGGCACGATGATCACCATCATCGCGCTGCTGCTCGGCCTGGCGGTGGTGGCGCTGCAGTTGTCCTCCACCCAGTTCTCGCCGCGGCTGCTACGCAACTTCCTGCGGGACCGGCCCAACCAGGTCGTGCTCAGCGCCTTCGTGGCGACCTTCGCCTACAGTGCGGCCGGGCTGTACGACGTCGGCGTCTCCGGCGGCAACCGTACCGAGGCCTTCCCCCGGCTCGCGGTCAGTGGCGCGATCGTGCTGCTGTTCGCCAGCCTTGGCCTGCTCGTATTCTTCGCCGACCACCTGCTGCACTCGATCCAGGTCGACGCAATCATGGAAACGGTGCAGCGCAACACCCTGGCGGTGATCCAGCACGGGCTGCTCACCGGCGGCCCGAAGGCACCTGAGGTACCGGCCTGGGCCGTACCGGTCACCTCCCGGCGCTCGGGATACGTGCAAGCGGTGCTGCCAGGGACGCTGCTGCCGCAGGTCGCCCGGCACGGGGTGTCCGTGCGGCTCCGGCCCAGGGTCGGCGAGCATATCGTGGCTGGTACGACCCTGGCCTGGATCTGGCGCGCCTCTGCCGATGGTCCCGCCCCGGATCCGCGGGCCTTCACCCAGGTCCTGGACAAGGGAGTCCGGATCGGGTTCGAGCGGACCCTGGAACAGGACGCCGCGTTCGGGATCCGGCAGCTCGTCGACGTAGCGTGCAAGGCGCTGTCCCCGGCGGTCAACGACCCGTACACCGCGGTCCAGGCCGTCGATCACCTGTCGGTGATCTTCTGCGCGCTCGCCCGGCAGCCGCTAGGTGCTCACGTCGCCCGCGACGGCCAGGGGGTGGTGGTCGTCCCGGCCCGGCGGTTCGGCGACTACCTCGCGGTGATGTGCGGGCTCATCCGCCGCTACGGAGCCAGCGAGCCGACCGTCGCGCGCGCGCTGCTGCGGCTGCTCGGCAACTGCGCCTCTGTCTGCGGGGACGACCCCGAGCGGCGCGCGGCCATCGCCGAGCAGGCCCGGATCATCGTGGCCGACGCAGACCGAGAAGTGGCCCAGCCCGCCGACCTCGTCCTCGTCCACGCCGAAGCCGATTCGGTGTTCCAGGCGGTGGCCAGGCGCCAGCCCGGCGTGTTACGCGGGGGCGGAGCAGCCGGGCAAGCCCCGCCGTGGCCAGCAGGGCCGCCGCGACGTGGCATCTGTTCGCCGTCTGCGACCGGTGAAGACAGCCGACGCTCTACCGGTCCGTGTCGTCGCAGGTTACAGTCATGTACGGATACAAAGAGCCTACGGGTCAGGGTCTCGCCAGGTTGCGGGCACGCTGCATCCAGACCCGCGCGGCGGCTGGCGGGCATCTGTGGCTGCGGCAGAGGCGGTGGGGGTGGGTGACAGCTGGCACTGCCGAGGTCGTGATCACGACCAAGTTGTTCAGGCCGGGCCTCCGGCAGCAGGCCGTGGAGCGCAAGCGGCTGCACGACCTGCTGCGCGAGGGGCGGACGCTGCCGCTGACCCTGGTCGTCGCGCCGGCCGGGTGGGGCAAGAGCACCGTCGTGGCCGACTGGCTGGCTCACGATGATGTCACCGCGGGCTGGGTTTCGCTCGACGGCGGCGACAACGACCCCAAGCGCTTCTGGCGGTACCTGCTGCTCGCCGCCGATCAGGCGGGCTCGGCCGCGGGCGCCGCCGCCCTGCGGCGGCTGGACGCGGCCGGCTCCGACGTGCTGCGTGACGTGCTGCCCGCGTTCGTCAACGAACTGGCGTCGGCCGCGGATCCCCTGGTGCTCGTGCTGGACGACTACCACCTCGTCACCAGCGCACGGGTGCACACGACGGTCGCCACGCTGCTGGACCGCTCCCCGCCCCAGCTGCACCTCATGCTCATCACCCGGGCTGACCCGCCGCTACCGCTCAGCCGCCTGCGGGTACGCGGGGATCTGGCCGAGCTGCGGGCCGAGGACCTGAGGTTCAGCGCCGGCGAGGCAGTCGAGTTCTTCAGCAGCCGACTCGGTCCGCTCCTGTCCGAGCATGACGTACTCAGGCTGCTGGCGCGGACCGAAGGATGGGCCGCGGGCCTGCAGCTGGCCGCGCTGCGGCTGCGCGATCGGGCTGACCCGTCGGATTTCATCGAACGGCTTACCGGAGCGGACTGGCATATCGTCAACTACCTCGGCGAGGAGGTGCTGGCCAGCCAGCCCGCTGAGATCCGCGAGTTCCTGCTGGTGACCTCGGTGCTCAACCGAATGTGCGCGCCGCTGTGCGACGCGCTCACCGGGCGGGCCGACGGCGCCGGGCTGATCAGCGAGATCTACCGCGCCAACCTGTTCCTGGTCCCGCTGGACGACGAGCACCGCTGGTTCCGGTATCACCACCTGTTCGGCGGTCTGCTCCGGCACGAGCTGGCCCGGACGGCACCGGATCGCCCCTCGGTGCTGCACCAGCGGGCCGCGCGGTGGTTCGCCGACCGCGGCGACGCCGCCGAGGCGATCGGCCACGCGATCGCCTCGGGCGACGAAACGCTCAGCGGCCGGCTCGTGGCGGCGCACTGGCGCCGGCCGTTCAACGCCGGGCAGCTCGAGACGGTGCGCATGTGGCTCGACGCCCTGCCCGCCGAACTCATCGCCAGCGACGCCTCCCTGTCGGCGGCACGGGCGTGGGTGGCCCTCGACACCGGCCGACTCGAGGAGGTCAGCGCCGCACTGGACGCTGCCGAGACCTCGGTTCCGCCCGATACCCAGTTGATGGTGCTGCGCGCGCTGGAGATGTACAAGGCCGGGGACGTGGGCGGGGCGGCGGCCCGGCTTCGGGAGATCTCGCCGAGTACCGACGACTCGTTCATCGCGACCGTGCACCGGCTGGTCCAGGGCATCTCCTGGATGTGGCTGGGGGACACCGACCACGCGAGGGAACTGCTGGTGGAGGCGGCCCGACGGGCCGAAGATGACGGCAACCGGCTGGCGTACATCTACGCCGAGGGGTGCCGGGCGCTGCTGGCGGTGAACCGGGGCGACCTGGGGCTCGCGGACTCACTCGTGGCCGACGCGGAGTCGGCGGTGGGCCAGTCACTCAGCGGCTCGCATTTCGTGGCCATGTTCCCGGCCCTGGCCCGGGCGCGGCTGGGGATCGAGCGCGCGGACTGGGCCGGGGCGCGGCTAGCGGCCGGAGCGGCCGTGGAACTCGGCCGCCGCGGCGCCGGCCGGGTGGAACTCGCCGCGGCCCTGCTCACCGCGACGAAGGCCAGCCGGATCTGCCCGGACCCGCAGGACCCCGGCGTTGACCCCGGAGCGCTGCTAGGTGAGGCACGCAGCATACTGCGGCAGTGCGCCGACCCCGGGCCCCAGGTGACCACGTGGCTGACAGGAGAACAACGCGCCGCGGCGGCGCGCACCCGGCAGAAGGGGCTGATCGAGCCGCTGACCGAACGCGAGCTCACGATCCTGCGGCTGCTGCCCGCACCCCATACCCTGCGCGAACTAGCCTCAGACTTGTTCGTCACGCCCAACACCCTCAAGACCCACCTGCGGGCGATCTACCGCAAGCTCGGCGCCGAATCCCGGGAGGAGGCGGTGATCCGCGCCCGTGACCGCGATCTCCTCTAGGGACCAGCCCGCGCGCGCTCGAGCCCGCCAGCTGCCTTCGCGGCGAAACCCGGGATCGCCGCGGTCAGGGCCAGCCCGGCGAGCAGCCAGCCTAGGACCAGGCAGGGAAAGAATTCGTACGGCGCGGGAGGTACCGGCCACACAGTGTGGTACAGCACGAAGGCCGCGATGAGGACCCCGGCCGCCGGAAGCACGAGCTGGGCCAGCGAGCGGCGGCCCAGGTGCCAGCCGGCGGCCACATTGGTGAGTATGTACATGACCAGCAGGGACAGGGTCCCGATCGTCGCCAGGTAGAAGAACACGTTCAGCGCCGAGGTCCCAGCCAGCCGGAAGGCGGTGAGCAGGACCAGGCCGAGGAGCATCTCCACCACCAGCGCTGGCCGCGGCACGCCGGTGGCCGCGGACACGCCGCTAAGACGGCGGGCGGCCAGCCCGTCTCGCCCGAACGCGAACATCATCCGGGCGGCAACGATCACCCCGCCGAGCGCCGCGCCGAGCGCGCTGAGCACCGCGCCAAGGTCGAGAGCGGCGGCCAGCGGTGTGCCCACATAGTGCCGGGCCAGGTCGCCCAGCGGCGCCTGGGAATGACGGAACGCGGATACTCCCGCCGCGCCGGTGCCGAACCCGAGCGTCTGGACGGTGATGCAGGCCACGTAGAACACGGCGCCGAAGGCGACCGCGGTGATGATGGCGCGGGGGATCATCCGCCTGGGCACGAGGGATTCCTCCCCCAGCGAGCCCGCCGACTCAAACCCCGCGAAGGCCAGGAAGCCCGAGACCGCGGCCAGCGCCAGGGCAGAAAGGCCCACCCCCGGCGGCAGGACGAACACCGCGCCGGACGGGCGCTGGCCGCCCGGCGCGGTCCCGGCCGCCAGCCGCCAGCAGATCACGGCCATGAGCACGAGAATCAGGCAGACCGAGACGACCTCGAACGCCAGCACCGACCTGGTGGTCGGCCGGACCCCGCGGGCCGCCAGGACCCAGATGACCGCCCACGCGGCCAGCGCCAGCGGGTACCAGTCGGCGTCGTGCGCCAGTCCTGTGGTGCTCAGGAAGGCCCGGCCGAAGATGGCCACGCCCATGATCGATACCGGCGGGAACACCAGGTACGTGCCGAGCAGCGCCCACCCGGCCAGGAACCCCGGCCGGGGGCCGAGGGTGTTGCCGACGAAGGCGTAGACCGACCCGGCGTGGCTGAACTCGGCGGCTAGCCGGACGAACCCGTAGGCCACGAGCCCGACCCCGAGGGCGGCGACCGCGAACGCCAGCGGCGCGGCCCGGCCGAGTTCGGCGACCGCCGCCACTCCGGTGACCGACATCGCGAGCGTGGGCGCCATGACGCCGACCGAGACCGACGCCGTCTCCATGAAGCGGAGCTCACGGCGCAGGGCCGACCGGGCTACCGGCTCGGCTGAGTACGGCTGGGCCATGCTGTCCTGGCGGTTCATGGTCGGGTTATCCACGGTAATACCCGGCCAGGGCCGCGCGCAGGGCGGCCCTGGCGCGGTGCAGCAGGACCCGCTGGTTCGCCGCCGAGACCCCCAGCGCGGCGCAGACCTCCTCGGCGGACATCCCGGTTACGTCACGCATGGTCACCACCTGACGCTGCCGCGAGGGCAGCGCCGACACCGCCCGGTCGAGCTGGAGCAGGGCTTCCCTGGACAGCGCCGCGCCTTCCGGGGCGGTGTCCCACCGGGAGGCGACGTCGATGGAGGACCAGGTTCGCGCCGGCTCGCCGCCGGGACCTGGGAACCAGTCATCCGCGTTGGGCTCGCCCCGGGTCGCCAGCGGCGGCCGGGGAACCGTCCTGGCCTCACGCGCGCCGCGGGTCCTGGCCCGGTTGACCAGGATGGTGAACGTCCAGGTGCGCAGCGACGAGCGGCCTTCGAACCTGGCCAGGCCGCTCAGCATCCCCAGCCAGGCCTCCTGGACCACGTCCTCGGCGGATTGCCGGCTGTCCACGAACGACCGCGCCAGCCGGAACATGGTCGGTGACCACCGCTCCACGAGTTGGGCTATCGCTTCCTCGTCACCCGCCCGGAGCAGCGCCACGAGGTCCGCGTCGGTGTAGGTAACGTCATCTGCCTGGGACATCGCGGTCGCCTCCTGATCTCGGATGACCGCAGCGTCGCCCGCCAGGTCGGGGAGTCACCTCCCCCCTCACCCCATCTCACCCAGGTGAGAAATCCGGCTGGATCAGCGGCCGACCGGACCGGTAGCGGGAAGTCCGGCCCGTTCGGGTGACCTCGTAACGTCGGCGCGACAGGCGAGACGGAACATGCATGACAGCCATGATCGGCAGCGCTGACTGCCCGCCCGCCCGCCTGGCCGCCACCCGGGAAGGGCTGCACCGCGTCGCGGAGCACCTGCTGGCCGCGGCCCGGTACGCCGCATCCGGTGAGATCGGCCTGGTCCCGGCGCCGGGCGGCTTCCGGACCCCGCCGTTCGGCCCGGACGGCCGGTTCCTGGCCGTAGACGGCACCGAACTCGTCGTGGGTGACGCGACCACCACCCGCAGGGCCGCCCTGACCACCATCAGGGCAGCCGCCGGGTTCGCGGACGTCACGCCGGGCGCCCCGGCCCGGGTGTACCGGCCTGCCACCCCGCTGAACCTGGACGCGCCGCTGATGATCGACCCCGGGGCCGCCCGCCTGCTGGCGGCCCGCACCTTCCGCCAGATCGGCACCTTGGCCGCGGCGGCGGCATTCTTCCGCGACGGCCGGGCCCGCGTGCCCGCCGCTGCCACCCCGATCAGGAGGACATCATGAAACGACTGCAGGGCAAGGTGGCTCTGGTCACCGGCGGGAGCTCGGGCATCGGCCAGGCGATCGCCATCCGCCTGGGTGCCGACGGCGCCGGCGTCGCCATCAACTACGTGGGCCGCTCCGAGGGCGCGGTCGCCACCAGGGAGGCCATCGAGCACGGCGTCGAGATGTGCATGAAGCAGGTGGCCGAGGCGGGCGGGCGGCCGATCCTGGTCGGCGCGGACGTGTCCGACGAGCAGGCAGTGGAGCAGATGTTCGACCGGGTGATGAGCGAGTACGGGCGGCTGGACATCCTGGTCAACAACGCCGGCATTCAGATCGCGGAGGACTCCCACGAGCTGTCCGCCGCGGACTTCGACAAGGTCCTCGCGGTGAACCTGCGCGGCGCGTTCCTATGTGCCCATCAGGCGGTACGTACCTTCCTGGCCGCCGAACGGCCCGGCGTGATCGTCAACGTGTCCAGCGTGCACCAGGTGATCCCCAAGCCGCGCTTCCTCGGCTACTCGGTGTCCAAGGGAGGCATGCAGAACCTCACCCGGTCGCTCGCGCTGGAGTACGCCGCCCGGGGCATCCGGGTCAACGGCATCGGCCCGGGCGCCACCATCACGCCGATCAACCGGTCCTGGATCGACGACCCGGTCAAGCGCCGCATGGTGGAAAGCCACATCCCGATGCGCCGGGCCGGCGACTCGGCGGAGATGGCCGCGGCCGTGGCGTTCCTGTGCTCCGACGAGGCCGCCTACATCACCGGCCAGACGCTCTTCGTCGACGGCGGCCTCACCCTGTACCCCTCCTTCGAGACCACCTGGTCCTCCGAGTTACCCTCTCAGGCCGGGATCATGATTCAGCCGGCCAGCATCTGCTCGAGCTTGAGCGGGTCAGTGAGATAGACGGCCCCGGCAGCGGCGGACGCATCGTCGGGGAACACCGTGCTGTGCCCCGCGGCCAGCGCGGCGACGATCCGCTGGGCGACCACTTCCGGTGGCGCCTTGTCCACCTCGACGCCGGCCAGCATGTCGGTGTCGATCCCGCCGGGATAGGCGCCCAGCACCTCGATCCCGCGGCCGCGCAGCTCGGCCCGCAGCACCTGGGTCAGCGAGTGAGCCGCGGCCTTGGACGCACTGTAACCGGCCATCGGCGGCACCGGTGCCAGCGCGATGAGGGTGAGGACGTTGACCACCGCCGCGGGAGCGTTCCGCTCAAGCACCGGGACGAACTCCCGCGTGACGCGCAAGGTGCCCAGGTAGTTCGTGCGCAGATCCCGCTCGAAGGAGCCCAGGTCACCGTCGAGCACTCCGCCGATATTCAGCACGTCGGCGTTGTTCACCAGCACTGTAACGTCGGCAGCGGCGGCGGCGGCAGCAGCAGCAGCAGCAGCAGCAGCAGCCGCTCGTACGCTAGCCGGGTCGGTGAAATCCAGGGCGAGCGGCTCGACCCGGGAATCTGCGATCACGCTCGACCCGGTGATCGATCCCAGGGTCCGGGCGGTCGCGTAGACCTTCGCGACGTCTGCCGCGAGCAACTCGTTGACGATCCGCGCTCCCAGGCCGCGGTTGGCGCCGGTTACCAGCGCCGTGCTTCCAGCGATTTTCATGGTCGGGCTTCCTGTTCTACAGGCCACCGTGAGGCTGCTGGCCGCCGAACTCAGCCAGCCCCAGCCCGGCTCGGCCACGGTACTCAACCACATCATCGACATCCTGTTCGTCCAGCTGATACGCGCCTGGATTGCCACCGCGCCCCTGACCGCCGGCAAATCCTGGCTACGCGGGCTGGCCGACCCCATTACGGGCCGGGCGATCGCCGCGCTGCACGCCGACCCCGGCCGGAGCTGGACGATCGGCGAACTCGCCGCCTACGTTGGCGTGTCCCGCGCCACCCTGGCCCGCCGCTTCACCAGCCACGTCGGCGAAACCCCGGCCAGCTACCTCACTCGATGGCGGATGGACCTCGCTGCCCGCCGCCTGCGTGACACCACCGACCCGATCAGCGTGATCGCCGCGTCGATTGGCTACACCTCCGAGTACGCGTTCGGCCGCGCCTTCAGCCGCGCGCGCCACACACCCCCCGGCCGCTACCGAACCCAGGCAGCCAGCCAGCGGTCGCGGCGGCACCTCCGGGAGCGGGTACCGCGAAGCAGCTCAGCGCGTCCCTCCCGCGGGTCGCACCGCGCGGATCAGCCAGGCCGCGGAGGCCAAGGTGATCACGTCGGCGCTGTAACACATCCCGGGTTGCCGGGACTTGGTAGCAAGAGGCGACGACGACGATCGTCACGCGAAGGAGGGATCCCCTCGTGGCGGACACATACGACGTGCTGGTGATCGGGGCCGGGCCGGCAGGCGAGCACGTGGCCGGGCGGCTGGCCGACGCGGGCCTGCGGGTGGCCATCGTGGAACGGGAGCTCGTCGGCGGGGAGTGCTCGTACTGGGGGTGCATCCCGTCCAAGACGCTCATCCGGCCGGGCGACGCGCTCGCCGCGGCTCGCCGCGCACCAGGCGCCGCCGAGGCGGTCACCGGCCGGCTGGACGTACCCGCCGCCTTCGCCCGGCGCGACTATATGACCTCCGGCTGGCGCGACGAGGGCCAGCTCCGCTGGCTGGACAGCAAGGGCATCGGGTTCGTCCGCGGCACCGGCCGGCTGACCGGGGAACGGGCCGTCGAGGTCGAGACCCCCGACGGCGCCATCCGGCCGCTCCGCGCGGCCCGGGCCGTCGTGCTGGCCACCGGCAGCCGCCCGTTCGTCCCTCCGGTTCCCGGCCTGGCCGAAGCCCGCCCCTGGGACAACCGCGCGGCGACCAGCACGAAGGAGGTCCCGCGGCGGTTGCTCGTGCTCGGCGGCGGCGCCGTCGGAGCCGAGATGGCGCAGGCGTTCAGGCGGCTCGGCAGCGAGGAGGTCGTGGTCCTGGAGGGCGCGGACCGGCTGCTCGCGCGCGAAGAGCCATTCGCCGGCGAGGAATTGCGCGCCGCGTTCGAGGCCGAGGGCATCACCGTGGTAACCGGGGTGCGGATGACCGCGGCCCGCCGGCTGGGCCGCGACGGCCCGGTGGTGGCCCAGGTCGCGGACGGGCGGGAGTTCACCGGCGACGAGATACTGGTGGCGGTGGGTCGCAGGCCTGCCACGGACGGCCTCGGTCTGGAGCACGTCGGCCTGGAGCCCAGGCAGCCGGTCCGGGTGGACCGGGCGCTACGGGCGGCCGACGTGCCCGGGGGCTGGCTGTACGCGATCGGCGACTGCAACGGGCTTGCCCCGCTCACCCACATGGGTAAGTACCACGGCCGCATTGCGGCCGCCGCGATCCTGGGCCAGGACGTGGCCGACGCGGCCTCCCGGGACGTGGTGCCGCGGGTGACGTTCACCGATCCGCAGGTGTGCGCCGTCGGGCCGACGGCCGCGCAGGCTCGGGCCGCCGGGCTGCCGGTCACCGTGGTGAGCGTGCCGACCGGGGAGGTTCCCGGCGCGTACACCCAGGGCACCGGGATCCGCGGCACCAGCCAGCTGGTCATCGACGACCACCGGCGGACGATCGTCGGCGCCACCTTCACCGGGCCGGGACTGGCGGAATTGCTCCATTCGGCGACGGTCGCCATCTGCGGGGGCGTGACCGTCGACCAATTGCGGCACGCGGTGCCGTCGTTCCCCACGGTCAGCGAAGTCTGGCTGCACCTGCTCGAGGCCTACGGCCTGTAGACGAAGGGATCTGATCATGGATGGCTTGCCGATCGGCGACTACGCGCTGCTGTCGGACTGCCGCTCGGCAGCGCTGGTGAGCCGGGCCGGCTCGGTGGACTGGCTGTGCTTCCCCCGGTTCGACGCGCCCGCCGTGTTCGCCCGCATCCTCGACCCGGCCGGCGGGCACTTCGCGATCCGGCCGGCCGGCGAGTTCGAGGCCAGCCGCGGCTACGTGGACCAGACCATGGTGCTGGAGACGACCTTCCGGACGGTGGCGGGCACCACGGTGCTGACCGACGCGATGGCGGTCGGCAGCAACGAGCGGGGACACGACCTGGGCGCGGAATCCCCCGGAGTGCTCCTGCGCGTGCTGGCCTGCACGGACGGGGAGATGGACGTCGAGGTCAGCTACGCCCCGCGTCCGGAATACGGCCTGATCCACCCGATCCTGGAGGAAGTGCCCGGCGGGCTGGCCGCCCGGGGCGGCGCGGGCCGGCTGCTGCTGTCGGCGCCGGGCGGTTTCCTGGTGGACGGGCCGGCCGCGCATACCCGCCTGCATCTGACCGCCGGCCAGACGGCAGTGTTCGCGCTCCAGCACGCGCCGCTGTGGGAGCCGCCGCTGGCGGCCTGGACGGCGGACGAGATCGCGGCCCGGCTGGCGGACACGGTGGAAGGGTGGCGGTCCTGGTCGGCGATCCACCAGACCTACGAGGGGCCCTGGCGTGACCTGGTGCACCATTCCGGCCGGGTGCTGCAGGCACTGACGTTCGCGCCGACCGGGGCCATCGTGGCCGCGCCCACCACGTCGCTGCCCGAGACGGTGGGCGGCGAGCGGAACTGGGATTACCGCTACACCTGGGTAC
>Ga0335078_10014409_pt1 | contig 11729 bp, 15 predicted proteins | sample Lox_Sample_32_FD_206711 | JGI IMG/M metagenome (GOLD analysis project Ga0335078, IMG submission 206711) | Soil microbial communities from Loxahatchee National Wildlife Refuge, Florida, United States - Lox_Sample_3.2 | ecosystem: Environmental > Terrestrial > Soil > Wetlands | place: USA...
AACGGGAAATGGGACGGAACGGCACACTCGCCGGGAGGCACCGCCGCCGCCCCAGCGGTGGCGCAACTCGGCCAGCAGCTTGAGATTCCGTAATTGAAGCCCGGGTGAAATTGGGTTAGCTTTCCCATGCTGGCGGGCCCCAATCCGGACTCCGCAATCACGAAGAACCGATGCGCCGCGTCCTGCTGATCCTCCTGTTGTCGGGCGTTGTCGCCGCACTCCGCGCCGACTACGTCGCGGTGGCGCTCTCCCGTTCGCCCTTCTGCATGATCGGGGCGACGGTCACGGTCGGGGTCGCCCGTGGCATGGCGATGGTGGAAGGCCACTACGATTTCAAATACGTCCCGCGCTTCGACAACGGGCCCCGCTCCGGCACGGTGACCTTTGAATTTCCCGTCCTCGTGCCGCGCGGGACGGAAAGCGTCACCGACGTGACCGACACCATGCAGCCGAAGTTGCGGGTGGGCACGGTCGACTACACGCCGGCCGATCTCGGGGTCTTGAAGCTGCCCGTGGGCACGACGCTGCCGTTCGTGCCGGAAAACATCAAGGCCGTCATCCTCATTTTCGACGTGCCCCGCTCCCTGCTGCAGGAACGCTGCCGCCTGGACCTGAACTATTTTCAGCCCACCTACCAGTACGCGGGCCGGGAGGTGGCGGCGTACCTGCCGCTGCTGCCCGACTTCGAGGCGCTCAAGAACGAGCTGCTCTTCTCCCGCGACGATTTCACGGTGGAATTTGACGCCGTCGACCAAGTCCGTCTGCAGCGGATCTCGGCCAACGAAGCGGTCGCCAAGGACGCGCCGGACCGGGTGCGGGTGCATCCCGTGGATCGGGAGATGATCGCGGTGGCGCTCGAACCGGCGTCGACCGCGGCGAAGCCCGGCGGGGCCGCCCGTTGAGGGCCGTCATTTCGTGGTCGCCTTGCCGACCGGGCCGGCGTGGGATGATCGTGATCGGCCCGGCCGCGGGCACTGAAAGCGAGACCGCCATGAGATTTGCCCTGCTTGTCGTCGTCTGGTGCATTCTGCTGTTGCTGTGCTGGCCGCTGGCCCTGCTGGTGGCGGTGCTGTTCCCGCTTCTCTGGCTATTGGCGCTGCCCTTCCGTCTGGCCTACGCCCTCACCGAGGCGGTGTTCGCGCTGATCCGCGGCCTGCTGTTTCTGCCCGCCCGCGCGCTGGGGCCGCGGCGCCGGATTTGATGGTCCCGCTCCGCCCCTGCCCCCATGCCCGAGCGCCAGGATTACGTCCAACGGCTGTTGGAAGAGTTGCGGCACTCGCTGGCCGAGGTGGCGAAATACCGGCAGGCAGGCAGCTTCGACGCCGCCTTGCTGACGCTCCTGCACGCGCAGGAACGCCTCTTCGTCCGGCCCGTCCAGGAGTTCATGACCCGGCCGGTGGCGGAGCAGGTGCATCTGCTCGCCCTCGGCGAAACGACGGCCCATGCCCGGGAGAAATGCATCGTCTACGCAAGCCTGCTCGCCGAGGCGGGGCGCACCTATGAGGCGAAAGGCCAGCCGGCCATGGGCCGCGGCGCCGACGCAGTGGCGCTGCACGTCCTCCTGCTGGCCGCCCGGCAATTCCCGTCGGCGGAGGCTGCCGGGTTGCCGGCGCGGATCGCCGCGCAGCTCGAACGGGTGCCCGCCGCCGGCCTCAATGCCGAGATCCGGGCGCTGCTCCCGCCATCCGCGGGGCCCGCCTGAGCCTCCGGCCGCCGGCCGCCGGCCCCGGCGGGGAGCGCGGTTTACCGGCTGATGTCGGCGAGGAAATCCGCCATCGTGGCGTAACCGTCGAGCAGCTTGCGGGCCGCGGCACAGCGGGCCGCGGTCGCGAGGCCGGTGTTCTCGGCCAGGAACACGACGTAGCGGGCGATCCCTTTGGCGAAATTCAGCCGGCCCTCGTCGCTCACGGCATAGAAGCGGGCGCGCTGCCGGTAACCCGCCGCGGTGTGATCGCCGAGCGCCCCTTTCTCCGCCCGGCCCCCGGCCGCCAGTACGAAGAGGAAGTTGTACTCGAACCAGAACATGTGCTCCGGGCTCGCCGGCAGCGCCTCGACCGCCTGCCGCGTCGCCGCCGGCGTCGCGAACCCGTCGGCCGGCCGGCCGGCCTTGGTCAGCGCGTCGGTGATGAACGACCGCGCCATCTTCTGCTCGGTGGGGTCGGCGCTGACTGCGCCCTGGAGCGCGAGTTCGACGGTGAAACGGTACCAGTCCCGCCACAGCGCCTGGTCGGCGGGATGCCGCGACGCGAACAGCGCGCGGCCCATCTCGTAGGTGTAACGGCCGCTGGTCTTGATTTCGAGGCGGCCCCCGGTGACCTGCCCCATGACCTGGTAGTTCTCGGCCGATTTGCCCGAACCGGAGTGGAAGCCGATGCTGGCGCCAAACTGCCGGCACACCGCCCACTGCTTCTCGATCAAGACGCGCAGCGCGGTGTTGTCCGGGTACGGCGTGTTCTTCTGGAAGCCGAAGGCGGGCGCGATGAAGTTGATCGGCATCTCCAGCGCCTCGCAGAAAGCGAGCATGATCGCGGTCGTCTCCTGGGTCGTCAGCCCGGGCAACTCGTCGATCGAGAGCTCGCGCAGGTAGGCCCGGCCGACGGCGGTGGTGAACGCCTGCTCGCGGGCGGCGCGGTACTTCGCATCGCGCACCTTCATCTTGCGCAGCGCCGGCCAGGTGTAGCACAGGAGCGCATTGAACTGCTCCTCATTGAGCGCGAGACCGCAGCCCGCGACGCGGGCCTTGACCTGCTGCACGAGGGCGGCGGCGACGTTGGCCTGGACGTAGGCGCGCTGCGCGGCGGCGCCCTCCGGCACCTTCGTCTGCGCCAGCTCCGGCGACAGGTCGAAGGTGATGTAGCTGGCCACCACGCAGCCGGCGACCAGCTGATCCTCGCGGCTGTCGAACTTGCCGCCGATCGGCTGATGGTCGGCGTTGAAACTCCACGCCACCCCGCGGTGATGGAAGCCCGTCTTGAGCTTCGAGAGCACGCAGCCGTGGCTCATCCCTTCGACGCTCTGGCCCTGGTGGCCCTCGGGCACATTCGTGCCGATGAACGGGAACGGCACGGTGTCGAGCCGCCCCTCGAGCATCGCGTTGACGTCGTAGACCAGCTCGCGCGGGATCGAATTCTGGTTCGCGGTGACGCCGAGTTCGAGGGCGCTCATCGCCCACTCCACCGCCGGCCAGTGCAGCGTGGTGAAGCGCGCGCCGACGCCGAGCGTGCTTTGGCCGAGCTTCGCGCCGGCGGTGGGAAAGATCGTCGACGCGGGATTGTGCTCCTGCACCAGGTTCTTGAGGCGGAGAAGGTTCTCGAAGGTGGCCGGATAAGCCTGCACGCCGCCGCCGACGGCGACGCCGTCCGCGAGCGGGACGGTGGCCTTGAGCTTCGCCTTGGCGCGCGCCTTGAACAGCCAGGCGCAATCGCCGGTCGCCGAGTCCTCGATCAGCTGCCACGCTCCGGCCGCCGTCTCGAACCCGCTCTTGGTCCACTTGGTCGTGCCGGCCCCGCCGCCCTGCAGCGTCCCCGCGAGCGTCTCCCAGTCGAGGCAGAAATCCGGTGAGATGCAGGGATTTTGCGCGATCCGCAGCTGGTGCTGGAGCAGGAACTTGTTGATCGGCGTCATGGCGCGCGGATTGGAACACGTGTCCGCTTTTGCGGCGAGGCTAATTTCCGCCCTGCCGCCGCCGGGCCGGGGACGCCGATGGCCGTTTCTCCTTTCCTTCCCGCGCCTTTTGCCTTACTCGCAGAACCTCAGGTCGCTCCAGCTCCTCCGCCGTCAGAAAAGATTCCCGTGGCCGCGCCGTGGGGCGCCCGCGCGGTTGCGCTGAGGACACGGTCCGCGACTGACCATCACGACCCGACAGTATTCCTCCGGACCGCGCCTGACCGGCGCGGTTTTTTGTCTCCGCCCGCCGTCCGAACCCATGCCCCCCTCCGCCTCCGCCGCCAGCGTCCGCCGCGGCCTCGTCCTGATGACCGGCTCGGCGGTCGCGTTCGTCGCCAACGCGCTCCTGATCCGCGCGCTGGGTTCGCACTACGCGGTCGACTCGTGGCTGTTGTCCAGCGTGCGCTTCGTCGTCGGGCTGGCGGTTCTGGTGCTGTTTTTCCAGTCGGGGGGACGGTTTCGCTTCGGGCACCTCTATCGCAATCCGCAGCTGGTGGTCCGCGGGATCGTCGGCGGCGTCGGCGTCTATCTTTACTACCTGACGATCGTCCATCTCGGCGCCGGGCGCGCCACGTTCATCAGCAACACCTATGTGGCGATCGCCGGCCTGATGGCGGTGGTCTTCCTGCGCGAGCCGCTCACGCTGGCGCTGCTCTCGGGCTCGGGCATCAGCCTCGCCGGCCTCGCCCTCCTCACCAGCGCCGGCGCCGGCGCCGGCGCGACCGGCTTCTACGACTTCCTCGCCGTGCTGGGCGCGCTGGCCTCCGCGATCGTGGTGGTGACCATCCGCCAACTGCACCGCACGGAGCACACGGCGACCATCTTCGGCGCGCAATGCCTCTACGGGCTGGTGTTCTGCCTCGTGCCGACCGTGGCGCGGTTCGACGCCCCCGCGCCGGCGGCGTGGGCGCTGCTGGTGGCGGCCGCGCTGTGCGCCGGCGCCGGCCAGTTGATGATGACCCGGGCCTACCGCGATCTGCCGGTGGCGCGCGGCTCCCTGCTGCAGATGCTGGTGCCGCTCGGCATCGCCGCCGGGGGCGCGGCGTTCTTCGGCGAGCAATTTTCGACCCCGGCACTCGCCGGCGCCGCCCTCATCCTCGGCGGCACGCTGCTGACACTGGTGCGCCGCTGACCGGCGCGAGTCACTGCTTTTGTTCCTCGATGGACACGACCTTGCCGCTCTTGAAGGTCACGCGGAAGTGGTCGTGTTCCCGGCGGTAGGGATAATCGAGATAGTACGGAAACATCGGGTCGCCCCAGTAATAGTAACGGTGGTACCAGCCGCGGTAGAGCGGCTCGCCGTCGGGCAGGTCGTAGGTGGTGTAATGCCAGACTTCGCTCACCCCCTCGGCGGTGGTCCGGGTGGTGACGTGGTCGGGTTCGCCCAGCGCCAGCTCGACCATTGCGGGGTCAAAGCCGATGGCGATCCGGCCCTGGCGGATCAGATCCTGTTGCTCCGGCGTGAGCCGGGCGAAGCCCGCGGGATTGTTGCGGATGCGGGTGGCGGGGGTGGAGCAGCCGGTGACGGCGAGGACTGCCGCCAGCGCGACCGCGCTGAGAAGATATTTGGCTGTTTTCATGGAAACCAAAGTCGCTGCCATTATCGTCGGCTCCGTTTTGCTCGCAAACCTGAGACGCCCCGCGAAGGCTGGTTGTTTCAACTAATGAGACTCCTGTTGCTTTGGGATATCGACGGCACGCTGATCACCTCCGGCGGCGCCGGCATGCGGGCGCTGGGCGCCGCCGTGCAGCAGGTGTTCGCCATCGACGGCTCAATCAACGACATAGATTTCGCCGGGCGCACGGACCGCTGGATCATGCGCCAGATCTTCGCCAAGTTCGGACTGCCGGCCACCGAGGAGAATTTCGCGCGCCTGGCCGACGGCTACGTGACGGCCCTGCCGGGGGCGCTGCGCGACCGCGGCGTGCACGCCCTCCCCGGCGTCGTCGCCCTGCTGGAGACGTCCCGGCGTCGGGGCGACGTGGCGCTCGGCCTCCTGACCGGCAATCTCCGGCGCGGCGCGCAAGTGAAGCTCGCCAGCCGGAATCTCTGGGATTTTTTCCCGTTCGGTGCGTTTGCGGACGATTGCGAGGACCGCAACCAGCTCGGCCCCCACGCACTGCGCCGGGCGCGCGATCATCATCGCGTGGATTTTGCTCCGGGCGACACGTGGGTCATCGGCGACACGCCCCACGACGTCGCCTGCGCCCGGGCTTTTGGCGCCCGCGCCGCCGCCGTCGCCACCGGACGGCATACGCCGGATGAATTGCGGGCCGCCGGTGCCGACGTCGTGTTTGCCGACTTTGGCGACACCGCAGCCTTTTGGCGGGTCGTCGACGGCGGCTGAAACCGGCCGGCGGCTTCTACCGTGCCCCCTGCTCCACCGCGCTCACCCGGCCGGCCTCGAAAGTAACGCGCAGGTGGTCCCCGCCGTAAGGCCCGCCGGAAGTCATCTCCGTGGCGCCGCCGACGCGGGTGCCACCGCCGCCGCCCACGACCCCCACCCCGAAGCTGAATCGCGGCCGGCGACGGACATAACTCCAGATTTCGCTCGTGCCCGCCGCCGTGGTACGGACCGTGATCCGCCCGGGCTCGCCCAGCGCCATGCGGACCTGATCCGGGGTGAAGCCGATCGCAATCTGCCCCGCCTGCACCAGCGCCTGCACGTTCGCCGGCCAGGAATCGAACGCCGGCCGGTTTTGGGCGATGCGCCCGGCGGGAGTCGAGACGCAGCCTGCCAGCAAGAAGACAGAGAGCGGAATCCAAACCTTGGTTTTCATGGCGCTAAAAAGGGTTGCCGGCCGAAAACATGCCTCAACTATCGACACCGGCAAGCGGCCGCGGTTTCCCGGGCCACGCCTCATTCACCACCTCGCACCCGCCCGTCGCATGAAGCAGTTCACCATCGCCATCGGCTCCGACCACGCGGGCTTCCGTTATAAAGAGGCCATCAAGGTGTGGCTGGCCGCCGCGGGCCACACCGTGCGCGACTTTGGCACCGACTCCGAAGCCGCGTGCGATTACCCCGATTTCATCCGGCCCGTGGCGGAGGCCGTCGCGCGCGGCGAGTATGAGCGCGGCATCGTGCTCGGCGGCTCGGGCAACGGCGAGGCAATCGTCGCCAACCGGGTGCGCGGCATCCGCTGCGGCATCTGCTGGACGGAACAGACCGCCATCTGGCACCGCTCGCACAACGATGGCAACGTGCTCTCGATCGGGGAACGGACCATTTCGCAGGACCTCGCGCTGAAAATCGTGAAGGTGTGGCTCGAAACGCCCTTCGAAGGTGGCCGACACCTGCGTCGAATTCAAAAGATAGACGCCGTCTGAAGCTCTGAATTTGAAGTGGTTAGGGAGATTTTTTGACCGTTAGTTTGACATAAAATCATTTGATGCTTCTATATTGAAGCATCATGGGAACGCACTTTAAGGGATCCGCCGAACAGGTCGCCGCGCTCGACGCCTTCATCAAGCTCATGCGGGCGGCCGAATCGGTCTCGACTCGCTCGCATACGGTCCTGCCGTCCGATCTCACCATCACCCAGTTTGGCGTGCTGGAGGTGCTGCACCATCTCGGCCCCATGTGTCCCAGCGAGCTCGCGGGCAAGCTGCTCAAGAGCGCGGGCAATCTCACGCTCGTGGTCGACAACCTCGCCAAGGCCAGACTGGTGCGGCGCGAGCGCAATACCGACGACCGGCGCTTTCTGACGATCCACCTGACCGAGAAGGGTCAGGCGTTCATTGCCGGACTGTTTCCCAGGGTCGCCGCCGCCATCACGGCCGAATTCGCCGCCCTGACGCCAGCGGAGCTGGCGGCCCTCGGGGACCTCTGCCGCAAACTCGGCCGCGGCCGCGCCGGCCGGGCCTGACGCGCCGCCGCCGCACCCTCCGTTTTCCAACCCAAACAACGAATAACATGAATGCGAAACTGACGTCCCTCCTCCATACCAACGCCCGCAACTGGGCCACGGTCCCGCTGCGCCTCGGCCTCGGGCTGCCGCTCGCCGCCCATGGCGCGCAGAAGCTCTTCGGCTGGTTCGGCGGCTACGGTCTGCATGCCACGGCCGCCTTCTTCGGCCAGAACCTCGGGATGCACCCCGCCCTGCTGTGGGCCACGCTTGCCGGGTGCGGCGAGTGCTTCGGCGGCCTCCTTGTCCTGGCCGGCTGTGCCACGCGATTCGCCGCGCTGACCACCGGCATCGTCATGGCCGTCGCGGTCTGGGCCATCCACCAAGCCGGCTTTTTCCTGCCGAATGGCTTCGAGTACCCGCTCGCACTGTTCCTCGCCTCGGTCTCGTTGCTGGTCTCGGGCGGCGGAGCCCTTTCGCTCGACGCCCGCCTCAACCGGCCCCCGGCGGCCTGATCCCGCCGCCGAGCACCTTCCTCCCATGCGTCTCCTCGGTCTTCATCACATCACCGCCATCGCCTCCGACGGCAAACGCAACGTCGACTTCTACACCCGCGCCCTCGGCCTGCGCTTCGTCAAGAAAACCGTCAATTTCGACGACCCCGGCACGTATCACCTCTACTACGGAGACGCCGCCGCCTCGCCTGGCACGCTGCTGACATTTTTCCTCTGGGACGGCCTGCCGCGCGGTCGCAGCGGCGCCGGCATGTCCACAGCCACCGCCTACTCCGTGCCGGCGGATGCCCTCGCCTTCTGGAGTCCCCGGCTTCAGGCCAACGGCGTCGCCGTGACCGGGCCGACCGCCCGGTTCGGCGACCAGGTGCTGGCGTTCGCCGACCCCGACGGTCTGCCGCTTGAGCTGGTCGGGGTCAACGAACCCGACACGCGGACCCCCACACCCCACCCCGAGGTGCCGGCGGCCAAGGCGATCCGCGGATTCCACAGCGTGAGCCTCGCCACGGCGGCGGCCAGCGCCAGCGCCAGCGTGCTCACCGCCGACATGGGCTACCGTCCGGTCGCCCGCGAGGGGCCGCGGGCCCGCTACACCGTCGGCGCTGGCGGCCCCGGCACTTACGTTGACCTGTTGACCGATCCGGCGCTTCCGCGCGGCCGCAGCGGATTGGGCACCGTGCATCATGTCGCGTTCCGCACGCCCAACGATCCCAGCCAGCAGGAGGCGCGCGATGCGCTCGCGGAGCGCGGCCTCGACGTCAGCCCGGTGATCGATCGTTCCTACTTCCATTCGATCTATTACCGCGAGCCTGGCGGCGTCCTGTTTGAGATCGCGACGGACGGACCGGGATTCACCGTCGACGAACCCCTCGGACAACTCGGCCGCAAACTGCAGCTGCCGCCGTGGCACGAATCGCGCCGCGCCGAAATCGAGGCGCACCTGCCGCCGCTGGAATGAGCCGGGCGATGCGCCTCGCCGCCTATCATCATCGCTTCGTGCCTGGTGCCGGCGCGCCACCGCTCCTGCTGTTGCACGGCACGGGCGGGGACGAAAACGACCTCCTGCCGCTCGGCCGGGAGCTGTTCCCCGCATCGCCGTTGCTGGCGCCGCGGGGTGACGTGTCGGAGGGCGGGGCACCGCGGTTTTTCCGGCGATTCGCCGAGGGAGAGTTCGACCTCGAGGACGTGCGCCGGCGGGCGACAGCGCTCGCCGCCTTCATCGCCGCCGCGGCGCAGCAATACCACTTCGATGCCCGACGGCTCACGGCCGTTGGCTTCTCCAATGGCGCCAACATGGCCGCCATCCTCCTGCAGGTCCACCCGGAGGCGCTCGCCGGCGGCATCCTGTTCCGGCCGATGGTGGTGCTGGACGAGCCGGCCGCCGCCGGGTCGCTGGACGGCCGGCGCGCGCTGCTGGTCAACGGCACTCGCGATCCGATCGTGCCCAATGATCATCCGGCGCGCCTCGCCACGCTCCTCGGCGCCGGCGGCGCCGACGTCACCGTGACGCGGGTCGCCGCCGGCCACGGACTCACGCCGGCAGACATCGCCGCGGCAAAATCATGGCTGCCGCGCGGGGACTGATCGACCGGCAGCGCAGGCTTCCAGCCTGCAATGGGTGCGGCCAGAAATGGCGGTGCGACGATTCACCCTGCAATTTCCGGCATTCGTCGTTCGACATTCGCGCCCGGACTTTTATCCTACGCCCAGCATGAATATGATTTACCGCCGCCTCGGCGCCTCGGGCCTGCAGGTCAGCGCCCTGTCTCTCGGCGCCTGGGTCACCTTCGGCAAACAGATCGGCGACCCGACCGCGGGTCAGCTCATGCACGCGGCCTACGACGCCGGGGTGAATTTCTTCGACAACGCCGAGGCCTATGCCGATGGCCAGGCCGAGATCGTCATGGGCCGCGTCCTCCGCGACGCCGGCTGGCGGCGTTCGAGTTATCTTGTGTCGAGCAAGGTCTTCTTCGGCGCCGAGGGCGACCGGCCCAACGAGACCGGCTTGTCGCGCAAGCACATCGTCGACGCCTGCCATGCCGCCCTGCGCCGCCTGCGGGTCGACTACCTCGACCTCTATTTTTGCCACCGCCCCGACCCCGCCGTGCCCGTCGTCGAGACGGCCCGGGCCATGCACGACCTCATTGGGCAGGGCAAGGTGCTCTACTGGGGCACGAGCGAGTGGAGCGCCGCCCAGATCACCGCGGCCCACGCCGCCTGCGCCCGCCATGGCCTGCACCCGCCGGTCATGGAGCAGCCGCAATACAACCTCTTCCACCGCGCCCGCGTCGAGCGCGAGTACGCGCCGCTCTACCGCCGGTTCGGACTCGGCACCACCATCTGGTCGCCGCTCGCCTCCGGGCTGCTGACCGGCAAATACAACCGCGGCGTGCCGAAGGGTTCGCGCCTCAACGTCCCCGGTCTCGAATGGCTGCGGAAGGCCGTCCTCAGCGGGAACATCGCCCGGCGCCTCGCCGCGGTGAGGCGGCTCGCGCAGGTCGCGGAGGAACTCGACACGACGCTGCCGCGCCTCGGCGTCGCCTGGTGCCTGAAGAATCCGCATATCAGCACCGTCATCCTCGGCGCCTCCAAGGTCGCGCAGCTTCGCGAAAACCTCGGCGCCTTGGAACTGCTCGACCGCCTCACGCCCGCCGTCATGGCGCGGATCGACCGCATCACGCGTCCGGTCGCGGAATGACGAACCATCTTGGGTCACGGAGCACACAGAGTTGAGAAGCGAGGGCACGGAGGATTTTGGGGATGAGCGATTCGCGATCAGCAACCCGATGCAACCCTCAGCGCCCTCCTCCGTGCCCTCGGTGACCCGAGTGGATCCTGAATCCGAATTCCCAATTCTCCCATGAAAATCACCTACCTCGGTCACTCGTGCTTCCTCGTCACGACCGCCAAATCCCGGCTGATCATCGATCCCTACCTCACCGGCAACCCGCTTGCAGGCGCCAAGGCCGCCGACATCCAAGTCGACTACATTCTCTGTTCTCACGGCCATGAGGATCACACCGGAGACGCCCTCAGCATCGCGAAACGCTGCCACGCCCAGATCATCGCCAACTACGAGATCGCGGAATACTTCGGCGCCCAGGGCGCGAACACCTACGGCATGAATCCCGGCGGCGCGCACCACTTCCCTTTCGGCCGGGTGAAGCTCACGATCGCCCACCATTCCTCGAGCGTGAACGCCGGCCTGAACCCGGTCTATCTCGGCAATCCCTGCGGCATCCTCCTGCACGCCGACGGCAAGACGATCTACCACGCCGGCGACACCGCGCTGTTCCTCGACATGCAGCTGATCGGGAAGCACGGTCTGGACCTCGCGATGGTGCCCATCGGCGACAACTTTACCATGGGCCCCGAGGACGCGGCCGCCGCGCTCGACCTGCTCAAGCCGAAGCTCGCGGTCCCGATGCACTACAATACCTGGCCGCCGATCGCGGTCGACCCGCAGGCGTTCGTCGAGGCCGCGGCGGTCCACGACCACACCGTCCGGGTCCTCAAGCCCGGCGAGGCGCTGGAGATTTGAGCTTTCGGTTTTTTGCCCCGCGCCGGCGAAGTTCTTGTCGGTGCACTCTGCTGGACAGCAGAGCTGCGCCCTCCCGGGGCTCAAGATCTCTTGTGGATCCCATTCCCCTTTGCGCCTCGCCTTAGCCCCTGCCATCTCCCTTCGCGCTTTGCGCCCAGCTC
>Ga0335078_10014410_pt1 | contig 11728 bp, 8 predicted proteins | sample Lox_Sample_32_FD_206711 | JGI IMG/M metagenome (GOLD analysis project Ga0335078, IMG submission 206711) | Soil microbial communities from Loxahatchee National Wildlife Refuge, Florida, United States - Lox_Sample_3.2 | ecosystem: Environmental > Terrestrial > Soil > Wetlands | place: USA: Florida...
TGCTCGGGATGTCGGGCCGCATCTACCTGGCGGGCGCATTGCTGCTCGGCCTGTGGTTCCTGTCCGCGGGCGTGCGCGTGGCCCGCAGCCGCACCCTGGTGCGCGCGCGCGGCGTTCTGCTCACGTCGGTATTGTACCTGCCGTTCCTCTACGGGCTGATGATCCTGGACAGGCCGGGCCTGTGATCGAAGTCGAAGAGCTCACGCATCGGTACGGCGACCGCATCGCCCTGGACAAAGTCAGTTTCGGCGTAAATCGCGGCGAGATCTTCGGCCTGCTGGGGCCGAACGGCGGCGGCAAGTCCACCCTGTTCCGCATTCTCTCCACCATGATGGCGCCGACCGCGGGCCGCGCCCTGGTGGGCGGCTGCGACGTGGTGCGCGACCGCGCCGCCGTGCGCCGCCAGGTGGGCGTGGTGTTCCAGACGCAGAGCCTCGACAAGGCGCTCACCGTGGAAGAAAACCTGCGCGCGCAGGGCCATCTCCACGGCCTTTCCGGCGCGCTCTTGCGCGAGCGCATCGAACACGCCGTGGCGCAACTGGGCCTCCAGGAGCGGCGCAAGGACCTGGTCGAGACGCTCTCCGGAGGCTTGCGCCGGCGCGTCGAAATCGCCAAGGCGCTCCTGCACCGTCCGCCCGTCCTGCTGATGGACGAAGCTTCCACCGGTCTCGATCCCGCCGCGCGCCGCGATCTGACGCGCCACATCGAGCGGCTCCGCGACGAAGACGGCGTGACCATCCTGCTTACCACGCACGTTCTCGAAGAGGCCGACCGGTGCAACCGCCTCGTGCTCCTGCACCGAGGCCGCGTCGTCACCCAGGGCAGCCCGCAGGATCTCTGCTCACGCATCGGCGGCGACGTAGTGGTGTTGGAAGCGGACGATAGCAAGGCCCTGGCCGGCGCCATTGAAGAACATTTCGGCCTTCACGCCAGCCAGATGGACGGGCACGTGCGCGTCGAAATCGGCAACGGCCACCGCTTCATCGCCGAAGTGGTCGAAGCGTTTCCCGGCGCCATCCACTCGGTGGGCCTGCACAAGCCGACGCTCGAAGACGTGTTCGTCCATGAAACGGGGGCGCAAATTGAGTAGCTTCCTCCTGCCCGCGGCCACGCTGTGGCAGCGCGAGCTGGTCCGCTTCTGGCGCCAGAAAAGCCGCGTGCTGGGCGTAGTCGCCTCGCCGCTGGTGTTCTGGCTGCTGATCGGCTCCGGATCGAACGACCTGGCGCGCTTCTACTCGGGAGCGCTGGTGCTCACCGTGATGTTCTCGGCCATCTTTTCCACCATCTCCATCATCGAGGACCGGCGCGAAGGCTTTCTGCTTTCCATGCTGGTTTCGCCCGCGCCCCGCACCAGCATGGTGCTCGGCAAGATCCTCGGCTCGGCCACGCTGGCCTGGGTGCAGGGGCTGATCTTCCTCTGCTTCGCGCCGCTGGCGGGCGTGCGCGTGAGCCTGCTGGAGCTGGTCCCGGTGGCGCTGGCGATCCTGCTGGTTTCCTTCACCCTCACCGGCCTCGGATTCGTCATCGCCTGGAGGATGGAATCCACCGCCGGCTTTCATGCCATCATGAATCTGTTGCTGGTGCCGATGTGGATGGTTTCGGGTTCGCTGTTCCCCATGGCCACCGCGCACGGCTGGGTGCGCGCGCTGATGTGGGCCAATCCGTTGACGTATTCGATCGCGCTGCTGAACCACACCCTGGCGCTGCCGAATGCGCAGCCCGGCACGCTGCTCAGCCTGCTGGTGACGGCGGCGTTCGGCCTGCTGCTGCTGGCGGCCTCGGGAATGCTCGCCGCGCAGAAGAGCACGCGCAGCGCCGCATGAGACCCGTGTGGCAGGTTGCCAACGTTGCCGACCTGCGGCGGGCCGCTAACCCGCCGTGCCCGGAGTGAATCGCGCCATGATCGCCATCCTTCCCTCGATCAACGCCCTACTCAACGCCAGCGCCGCCATTCTGCTCGTGTGGGGATACCTGCTGATCCGTCGCAAGCGGAAAGACACGCACCGCCGCGTAATGATTTCCGCGTTCACCGTCTCCTGCCTGTTTCTGGTCTGCTACGTGGTCTATCATTGGCAGGTCGGCACGGTCCGCTTTCGCGGCAGCGGCCCCGTGCGCGCCATCTACCTCGGCATCCTCGGCACTCATACGGCGCTGGCCGCCGCGGTGCCCGTGCTGGCGATCGTCACGCTGCGCCGCGGGCTCTCCGCGCGTTTCGACCGCCATCGCCGCATCGCCCGCTGGACGCTGCCCATCTGGCTATACGTCAGCGTGACCGGCGTGGTGGTGTACCTGATGCTGTACCACCTGTAAGCGGAATCGGGTGGGGCATGCTTGCCCGCAGCCGCAAAAAAAGGCCGCGGCGTGTGCCGCGGCCTCTCCCTTGCTGCCCTGGTGCCATCGCGCGCGCGGCCTCGGCCGCGTGCCTCCGGCGTTAAAAAACGTACGAGATGCCAACCATGGGGACGATGTTCTGCAGGATGCTGCCGTAGCTGACCTTGTTCCCGCTTACGGTCGGCGGCGGCGTAATCACCTTGGTCGGGAACGGGGAAATGAAATCGCGCACTTCGGCGCGCAGATAGACGCGCTCGCTGAGCTTGTAAGTGAACCCGCCGCCGACACTGCCCAGCACCGTCACTTGGTGCGTCTGCGTGAAGTACCCGAACTGGCTGAGCGGCTGGTAGGCTTCCTGCGCCCCGGTGCCGTCGAAAACCTTCATACCGAGGCCGGCCGCCACGAAGAACTGCGTCGGCGCCTTCCGGTCGGTGTGATAAATCAGGTCATAGTGGACCGCGTGGGCGATGCCGCCGAATGTCGCGGAACTGCCGCCGCTCGACAGCTTCAGGTTGCTGTCGAAGAACTCGTAGCGGATCTCACCGCTCCAGTGCGCGTTGAGGTTCTGCCCGAGGTAGGCGCCGGCTACGGCGCCCGCTGTGAATCCGGCCTTGGCTGAGCCGGTGGTCGTCGTGCTGACATTGACGTTGTTCAGAAACCCCACGCCGCCAATGCCGCCCACTTCCCACTGTTGGGCGAACGCGCAAGCGCCGCACGCCGCAAGCAAGAGTATCTTTCCTATCGTTTTCATATCCATCTCCGCGAGACGACTAGTTGCCCACCACGCGTTCGTTGAGCGTGATGCTGGCACCCGCGACGTTGCCTTGGCTGATCACCAGGGGCTGGCTCAAGCCCTGCGTGACGCCGCCCGGAACCTCGACATTGATTTGATAGACGCCGATCTCTCCCGGCGCCAGGCCGGCGTAATCGACCTTCAGTTGCGCGCCGCCCAGCGTCACCTGCGGCTGCGTGGACGCGTAGGCCAGCGGTGTGGATGGCGCGGGAGTGCCCGGCGTGATCGCGGGCGACGTGAGGCCCATGCCCGTCAGGTAAATTACCAGCGTGTCGTTCGGACGAATCGGGTTGGTGGGCGTCACAATCTGGTTGTTCACCGCGCGGACGATGGTCGCGAGACCTGTGATCGGCCCCGCGCTGCCGGACAGGAACACGCTCGGCGCAGTCGCCTGCACCGTGAAGTGCAAGCTGTTGCTGACGCCGCCCGGCGTGTGGATGCTGACCGTGGACGGCCCGCCGACGTTGTTCGGTAACTGCGCGTTGACCTGCGTCGGCGAGACGAACAGCAGTGGTACCGGCGTGCCGTTGACGCTCAGGCAGGACTGGCCCAGCGCCGTCGGCAGCGGAACCTGCGATGCCACCGCGCTGACCGGGCTCATGTTGGTGCCCCATGCCGTCACCAGGCCGCCCGGCGCCACCGGCGCCGTGTCGTTGGCCGCGTTCACCAGGGTGTTGATGATCGGCGGCACGAAGGCAGCCGCGTAGTTCTGGCTCAGGATGGTGACCCCGGAGGTGGTCATCGCGGCGATCACGCTCGCCCCGGGCAGCGGCGCCAGCGTGCGGCTGAAGCTGCTCTGCTGGCTCAGGGCGCTGGCGCCCGATCCGTTGTTGGATACCGTGCCGTCAGGGCTCGGATAGCTGACTGCGACGGTCGGGGTGGTCGTCGTCGTGGTCGTCGTTCCGGAACTGCTCGAGCTGCTGCTCGCACCGGTGGTCGGACTGCTGCCGTTGCTCGGCAGAATCGCCGCTTCCACCATCGGAATGGGGCTTTGGCTGTTGGATGACAGCGGCGAGAAGAACTGGATCGTGCCCGGGCTGGTGGCGTTCGCCGCGGTTGTAAAATAGCCGCTCGCCATGTTGTTCTGATCGACGAATGCGAAGCCGGACGGATTACCGCCGGCGGTGTTCAAGGCACCCTCCGGCACCAGCGACGAGTTCAGGAAGGCGCTGCCCACCACGTAGTTTTCGTAGCTCGATGCGCCGTACGCGCCGGACAACGCTTTGTAGTCCTGCCGCGCGGCGACAAAAGAGCCCGCCGCCGCCGAGTACAGGTACACGTGGCCGTCCGGCGCCGCCATCAAGATGTTCGCCCCGTTCGGGGAGGCGGTCAGCACGGACAGCTCGGAGATGGCTGAAACATCGTTCGCCCACGGCCCCAGGCTGGCCAAAGAAGTGCCGCGCCGGGTCGTCAGGTCGAGCGAAACCACGTCGCCCACGAACTGCGACTCATCGCGACCCAGCGCCAGGATGGCGTTGTTCGATACCGCGACGGACCGGCCGAAATCGCTGCCGGGCAGCACGATCGGCGACACCGGCTGCAGCGCGTCCATGTCGAACACACTGATCAGCTGTGAGTCGCTGTTGGCCACCAGCAGGTATTTCTGGTCGAGCGTCAAAGCCATGCCGCTCGGAGTCGTCGCCGTGCGCAGGGTGGTGATCTGCTTGCCTGTCGCGCCGTCGAACACCAGCACCTTGTTGCGGTCCTGGCGCGTAACGTAGAAGCGGTTGCGGCTGGTGTCGGCCAGAATGTCGCTCAGCACGCCGGGTACGTTCACTACCGTGCCCCGCTGGTCTTCATCGGGATTGCTCACCAGCACGCGCACCGGAATCGGCTGGTTGATCGCCGAAGCCGACGTGATCGTCAGCGGAACTACGCTGGTGCCGAGCGCTCCGGCAAATGCAGCCGCCGACGCGGTCACCGTGATCGTGGCCGGCGTCATGCCCGACGAGGGCGAAACCGTAATTCCTGACGACTTCGGCGTGATCATGAAGTCCGTGTGGTTCCCGCCCGGATCGGCCAGCGTGAACGTCTGGCTCACCTGCGAGCTGTTGCAGAAGCTGGTCTGGATCAGCACGTCTTCCTGGCCGGGCTCGACCCGGTTGTACTGGTTGAGCGAGCCCACCGGCAGCACCGTCACTCCGCTGTCGGACACGGCGTACATCACCGTCGCCGCGGCGTTCAACACGGCGCGGCCCACCAGGTTCTCCTGCAGCGTCAGCCGCTCACGGAAGGTCAGGTTGTCCGCATCCATCACCTGCAAGGCCGGCAGCGAACTGAACGGCGAAGCCTGGTTCGAGGTGGCCGTGGGCGTGCCCTGGACCATGTTCGAGTCCGGAATCTCCGCATAGAGCGTGTTGCTCTTCGAATCCCAGGCATGCCCGGTGACGCCGAGGTTGGTCGTCACGTCCGCCACGATGTTGGGATAGCGCGCTACGGTGCGAATGTTCTGGTCGAACTGCACCCAGCCGACCATCGCGTGCGTGCCGTCGCCCGATACGCTCACCCGCGGCACCAGGACCGGGGTAGTGCCCCACCATCCGTAACCGATTGAGCTGTTCAGCCCGTTGAACCAGAAGATGAGTTGAGCGCTCGATCCGGCGCTGCAGACGGCCCAGGCCGTCCAGCCGTCCCCCGACGTGTTCACCGCGGCTGCGGTGAATGTTCCGGGATAGCTCGGCGCCGGCTGCGGAACCGTCTGCGTGGCCTGCGCCAGCGTCACCAGCACGTTGATCTCTCCGGTCTCCGGATCGAGCGTGATGATGTTCGCCGCCGTGGCAATCACCGCCAGGCCGCCCTGGTCGCCGCCCAGCGTGTTGACGAAGCTCACCCCCAGCGGCGCGGCTCCCAGCGAATATGTCGTCTGACCCTGCGTGCCCAGGTTGATCACCGTAACCAGGTTGCCCCCGGTCTCGGTCGAACCGGCCGCGTAGCTGGCATAGTGCACCGCCACCAGGTATTGCCCGTTCGGCGATAGCGCGATCGCCGCCGGAAAGGCGGCTACGTTGATCGAGCTTTGAATGCTGTTGTCGGACAGGTTCATCACGTCGATGCAGGCGCAGCCGAAATCGGCGATGTACAACACGCCCCGCGGCTCATCCAGGGCGATGTCGGACGGCGTGCCGCCGATTGGCACCACAGTTCCAAAGGTGGCGGCCTTTAACTGCCCGGCTCCGGTCGTTAAAACCGCCATTGCAATCGAAAAGAGTACTCTTGTCCCACGCATACTGTGTCTAGTCCTCACGCGACTATTCGAATTACAGAACCAAATTGGGTGCGAATCAATGATCGAAATGGCTAGCAATCGCGCCATTACCAAAGTTAGTCGTGTATTTCTGCGGGTTTACGCGTATACTCACCTCGGAATCGAGGCTCCTGGTGTCACAAGTTTTCGAGCGCTCCAGCGCACTCTTCGCTTTAAGAAAATGTTCGGCGGCGCATTTTGCCCTGGCGGCTGTCTTCGGCTGCCTGCTCGTCGCGCCGCCAGCGCGCGCCCAAAGCGTTGCGGTAAGTGTCGGCACGTCGCCGCCGGGATTGACGTTCATGGTCGACGGCCAGTCGTTTCAGCCGGCGCAGACGCAGACTTTCTCCTGGCCGATCGGCAGCGTGCACTCGCTCGTCGTGGCTTCCGCCATCCAGCCATACCAGACCGCTCCCGCCGTGTTCACCTTCGTAGGCTGGACCTGCTGCGGTGCCAACCAGGCGACCAATTCCTCCACCACGAGTTTCGTGACGGCCAGCCCGTCCGTAACGCAATATACAGCGGTTTTCTCTGCGTCTTATGCGCTCACCGTTACCATGAACAATAACTGCGGCGCCGTGGCTTGCGGCGGCACTCCCGGCCAGATCCTGCTCAACGGATCGCCCCTGGAGTCTCCCGGACCCACCTGGTATCCCTCCGGTACGCCGATTGTCCTGACCGCGCTGCCCAACATCGGCTACACATTCGCCGGCTGGACTCCCGGCGCCTACCAATCCATCTCCGGAAATACCGACAGCGTCAACCTGTCCGCGCCGGTAACGGCAGTCGCCAATTTCAGCAAGGCGGCTCCGATTACGTTCGACTCGTCGCCGGAAGGCCTGCGCCTCGTGGTCGACACGGTTCCCACCACGGCGCCCCTGACCGAGCAGCTCGGCTGGGGAAGCGTGCACACCGTGTCGGCGATTTCGCCGCAACAGGATATCACCGGCAATTATTGGGTCTTCTCCTCCTGGAACGATGGCGGGAACGCCAACCACACTTACACCGTGCCGCAGTCTTCGAGCCCGGTCGACCTGGTCGCCACCTTCACGCCCGGCGTGTTGAACACTTTCCTGACTTCGCCGCCCGGTCTGAGTCTCACCATTGACGGGCGCAGCAACTGGAACACCTGGGCCTTTGCCTGGGCCGTCGGTTCCACGCACACGTTCTCGGCGCCGGCTACCCAGACCGATGCGCAGGGCCGCATGTGGAGTTTCGTAGGCTGGTCCAACGGCGGGGCCGAATCGCAGACCCTGACCGTTCCTGCGGGGCAGGGCGCCACCTACACCGCCACTTACCAGCAGTTAGCGCAACTGACGGTAACCAGCAACCTCTCCGGCCTTTCGGTCAGCGTCAACGGAAGCACCTGCACCACGCCCTGCACCGTGCAGCCGCCCCTCGGCACCGAGGTCACCATCAGCGCCCCCGCCAGCGTGCCGGTCAGCGCGAATTCGCGGCAGGATCTTCTCGGATGGTCCACCGGCGCCGGGCCCGGCAATCTGACCATGACCGCACCGGCCACCGCTACCACCGTCACCGCCAACTACCATTTGATGAACCAGCTCGTCAAGGCAACCAGTCCCGCCAACGCCGCGACGTGGAACCTGCAGCCGGCCTCGGCCGACGGCTTCTACGACACCACGGCCGTGGTCAACATCAGCTTGAGCCCCTTGCCCGGCTTCCAGTTCCGCAACTGGAGCGGCGATTTGAACGGTATCGCGCCCTTCGGCACGGTCGTGATGAGCCAGCCGCGCACCGTGACGGCCCTGTTTGCCGCCGTCCCCTATCTGCCTACCGGGGCCGTCGCCAACGCCGCCGGTTCCACGCCTTCCAACGGCGTGGCGCCCGGTTCGGCCGTCTCCATTTTCGGCGTGAACCTGGCCGACGACGTGAAGGTGAATCTCGACCCCACCATGCCGCAGACCCTGGATGGCGTCACCGTCGCCATCGGCAGCCGCCTGCTGCCGCTGTATTTCGTTTCGCCGACCCAGATCAACGTCCAGTTGCCGCCGGATATTCCGGCCGGTCCGGCGACCCTGGTCGTCACCACGCCGGAGCAGGCGCAGGTCACGGCCGATTTCACGGTCGCCCAGGATGGGCCCGGGTTGTTTTCCGTCGCGTCGAACGACAAGGCGTACGCTCTCGCCTTCCATGCCGATGGTTCGCTGGTCACCGAAGCTTCCCCGGCCGCGGCGGGCGAAGTGCTCACCGTGTACGGCACCGGCTTCGGCCCCACCACGCCCGTGCGGCCCGAGGGCCTTCCCATTCCGGCATCCCCGTTGTTCACGCTGAATGATCCCGCCAGCGTTCAAGTGGCCACCGCCAGCTTCCCGGCGCAGACCGCCTATGCGTTGTCCGGATCCACCGGCATCGACGTGGTCCAGTTCGCGCTCGGCGCCGGCGCCCCTTCCGGCGGCGACTTCCAGCTCACCGTGACCATCAATCAAGTGGTCAGCAACACCGTCCTGTTGCCGGTAAAGTAGCGGCAAGGCACTGCCTCGCCCGAAGCCTCATCGCCAGCCAGGCGCAAGCCGCGGTAGCGCAGATCCGGCGCGCCCCGCTACACCGCCGCGAAACTCGCCTGCGCGCGCAGGTTCGCCACGCCGGCCGTGTGCCGGGCGTCAGTCACCAGGAACGCCACGGCATCCTCCAGCCACTCGTGCCACACCCCGTCCGGATCGTGAGAGGCCACCGTCAGCGTGTATTCCTGCGGGCACAGGTCGCAGCGGAACTGGAACGTCACCGCCAGCGTGCCTCCCTGCCGCACCGGCCCCAGCCGCAGTTTCTCCAGTTCCGTGTTGGTGCCGTAAACGTTGAACCCGCTGCGCGTGCGGATCATCATCCCCACCACCGGGCTCGCCACCAGGGACTGGTAGCGCACGGTGATCTTGATGCCCACCTGTTCGCCGCTCCGCCAGGCCATGGTCGGCTTGCCGTCTTCGCCGGAAAGCTCCACGGACACGATCTCCGCCCGCCCGTCGCCGCGGAAAAACCGCGGGCTGATCGGCGGGTTCATCGTGCCGCCCCACGCGCGCACCCGCTGCGCGATGTGCTTGCGGTAGGCGCACAGGATCTCCTCCGGGTCGCCGCGCGCCGCCAGCTTGCCCTCCGCCAGCCACCACACTTCGTCCGCCAGGCGCCGCAGCAGGTCCTCCTCGTGCGACACAACCAGGATCGTCGAGCCGGCTTGCCGCAGGCGGTCGATCGCCACCGCCGCGCGCTCCCGCACCAGCAGGTCGTGCCTGGCAAACGTGTGGTCAATCGCCACCACCGGCGCCGGCGCCAGGTTCAGCGCATCGTCCGGCCCCAGCAGCCGCGATCCGCCCGGCGTGTCCACCTGGCCCGCCAACGGCTGTTCCACTCCCCCCGCCAGGCGCGCCAGCACGCTCTTCCCGGCTCCATTCTCGCCCACCACTCCGATTACCGCCCCGTCCGGCGCGGCCGCATCGAAATCCTCCAGTGGCGCGCTTGAAACATGTCGAAAGACCAAGGCCATAAACGATAGAATAGCAATTGATCCATGGCCAGTCCCAACTTACTAGAGTCCATGCGGGCCGACTGGAACCGTCGCGCCGCCGAGGACGCCAATTACTACGTGGCTTTCGGCCGCCGCCGCCAGTCCAACGAGGAGTTCTTTGCCACCGGCAGCCCCACCGTGCAGCAGTTACTGCCCGAGCTGCACCGCTTCGCCGGCCGTGACGCCGCGCTCGAAATCGGCTGCGGCCCCGGCCGCCTGATGCGCCCGCTCAGCCGGTATTTCAAGGAGATTCACGGCGTCGACGTCTCCGACGACATGATCCGCCTCGCCAAGGAGCGCCTCGCCAACACCCGCAACGCGTTCCCGCTGGAATGTTCCGGCGCCGACCTGGCCGTGTACCCCGACGACAAATTCGATTTCATTTATTCCTACGCCGTCTTCCAGCACATCCCCAGCCAGGACGTCGTGTTCGGCTACCTGCGCGATTCCTTCCGCGTCCTCAAGCCCGGCGGCGTCCTCCGCTGCCAGTTGAACGGCCTGCCCCCGCATGCCCGCCAGTACGACACCTGGAGCGGTGTGCGCATCACACCCGCCGAGCTCACCACGTTCGTGGAATCGACCGGCTTTCACCTGCTGGCGCTCGAGCAGATCTGGACCCAGTACATGTGGATCACCCTCCGCAAACCCGGCCCGGAGCACGCCGCGGCCAACGGCCAGCCCGCCCGCCTGCGCAACATCTCCAACGCCATGACCGGCGAATCCGTCACCCCCGCCCGCGGACCCATGGCCGCCATCGCGCTCTGGATCGAGCGCCTGCCCGCTTCCTGCCACCTGCTGAACACCACCGTCAGCGCCGATGGCCGCCCCTGCCGCATTTCCTACATCGGACCGCCCGCCGCCGACCGCGTCTCCCAGATCAACGCCGTCCTCCCCGAGAACCTGCGCACCGGCCTGGTGATGATCGAAACCGGTCACGCCGGCACCCAGTTGTGCCCTCCCTCCTGGGTGCGCATCGTGCCCGCCGGCCCCGCGGTGCCACGCGTCACCGGCATCAGCGACGGCGTCAACATTCTCTCCGGCAGCCGCATCATCAGCCGCACCGTGAAGGTCACCCTGGAAGAGGTGCCGGACGGCGCCCAGTTCCATGCTACCGTGGACAAGCTCCCCACGCCCGCCGCCGAGTCTTTCTGCACCGACCCGGTCGCCCAGCGCTGGGAGTACAACTTCAGCCTCCCCGAACACCTCCCGCCCGGCGCGCACCGCGTCTCCGTCACCATCGGCCGCCGCACTTTTCCACGCATCCCCATCGAGGTGGTCTGATTGCGCCGTCCGCTCGTCGTGGCCGCGCTGGCCGTCGCCGCGGCCGCTCTCTTCCTGGCTGTGCCGCGCCGCCCGGCAGTCAGGCTCTTGCCCGCCGGCGTGATCGAATTGCACGCCGCCCTCGCCGTCGATGCCGATAGCGAACTGCGCGGCGCGCCCTCCGGCACCGTCCTCCATCTCGCTCCCGATTTCGCCGGCCGCGCCGCGGTCGTCGTCCGCGGCGACAACGTCACGCTGCGAGATTTCGTGATCGATGGCAACCGCGCCGCGCTCGAGACCCGCGCCGGCCTGCCGCCCTCGAACGTCCCGTTCGCGCGCTTCACCCGGGCCAATGGCGTCCTCGCCGAAGGCGTCAGCGGCCTCAGGATCGATGGCCTGCGCTGCCGCAACATCGCCGGTTTCGCCGTGCTGGTCAGCCGCGCGCGCTCGGTCGATATCCGCCGCGTCAGTGTCGCCGATAGCGGCTCCCGCAACTCGCTCGGCCGCAACAACTCGACCGGCGGCATCCTGCTCGAAGAAGGCACCGCCGATTTCCGCGTCACCCACTGCGATCTGGTCCGCGTCA
>Ga0335078_10014411_pt1 | contig 11728 bp, 9 predicted proteins | sample Lox_Sample_32_FD_206711 | JGI IMG/M metagenome (GOLD analysis project Ga0335078, IMG submission 206711) | Soil microbial communities from Loxahatchee National Wildlife Refuge, Florida, United States - Lox_Sample_3.2 | ecosystem: Environmental > Terrestrial > Soil > Wetlands | place: USA: Florida...
TTCTTGAATCGCTTTAATTGATGACCGTCGGCTTCGGTGGGTTTTTCATAAGCAGGCACATATTTTGCATCGCCAAAGTCACTGTCTGTCTTCGTGTCCCCAGTGTGGTCGGTCGGCGTATCCTCGATCAAGAATTCGGCAACATCGCAGGCAACCGCTTCGCTATCCGACTCGAGTGCCTTGTACGTAAGCATCTCAGACTCAATTGAGAAGCCGCCGCCTTCAGACCCGCCGGCCTTTTTCCCACTACCTTCTTTACCCCCGGACTGATCGTCGCTTCCGCTCGAATCGGTTGTGCCGCCGCCGGACTTCGAGCTGCCGGCGTAAGTCGACTTTCCGCCGAGGAGGTAACCGGTGGGAACAAGAACGACAATCGCGAGTAGAAGACATCCTCTTAGGATAGACGCTCCGCTGCGCAGTGAATTTGTTGGCAACTACACCGGAGAAAGTGGGAGCGGCTCGCACGACTCTTTAGATCAGGAGGCCCGGTCAATCCGTCATAAGGCTGCGAGCACGATTTCGGCGGTGTGCGAATTCTAAAAGCACGATTTTACAAAGTCAATGGTTTGCTCGGGTGGGCCTTTCGTCCCACATTTGGAGTTTCAGCGCGCCGCCGTTTCACATCTGAAGACACGCACCGATGTTGGACATTGAGCTCGACCCCGAGCTGGAGTCCCGCCTGGAGCAACTGCCCAAGCAAACCGGCCGCAGCAAGAGCTACTACGCCAAGATTGCGATCAAGCAATTCCTGGAAGATCGCGAGGACTACCTGAGAGGCATGGCGGCCCTGGAGCGGAACGAACCGCGAATCTCACTGGACGAATTGGAGCGCGAGCTACTGCGCTGATCGCGAGCGCTTCCTATATTTGCGCCGACCGGCGTCAGAAAGTGTACGCGGGTGCCGGGGAGCAACACTGGCCTCCGCAGTTTTCACCAGCAGCCGCAGGGCGCGGTTCACCGAGTCGGAGTCGGGAAAGACGCGAGCCAGTTGCGGCCCAATGAGGATGAGATTCGACCCCGAGACGGCCTGACGATAGTACTTGCCTCGAACCCCGGGACCCAGCTCCGAAAGGTCGTACACCGGGCGCAGGTCGTGACTCGGTTTCGCTGCTCTGGCCTTCTTCATACTAGCCTCAGGGGCTAAAGCCCTGAATTTATACGATTCCTTGCGGCACGGCTGAAGCGGTGCCCTTTCAAGACTCACATCCCCGGCATTTTCATCCCGGCAAGCCTTCGCGCGAAGCTGGGTTTGCCCATCGACTTGAACATCTTCCGCATCTGGGCGTATTGCTTGAGCAGTTGATTCACTTCCTGCACCGACGTTCCTGAGCCGCGGGCGATGCGCTTGCGGCGCGAGCCGTTGATGACTTCGTGGTGCTCGCGCTCGTAGGGCGTCATGGAGTTGATGATGGCTTCAACGCGGTTGAGCTGCTTGTCGTCGACTTTATCGGCGGCCTGCTGCATGTTGGCGAACGGGCCGATCTTGGGCATGTGGCCCATGATGCTGGAGATCGAGCCCAGCTTCTTCACCTGCTTGAGCTGGCCGCGGAAATCCTCCAGCGAGAAGCCGTCGCTGGACAGCGCCTTGCGCGCGAACTCCTCCGACTTCGATTTGTCGAGCTTCGACTCGGCCTTCTCGATGAGCGAGAGGATGTCGCCCATGCCGAGAATGCGGCCGACGATGCGGTCGGGATGGAACGGCTCCAGCGCGTCGTACTTTTCGCCGACGCCGATGAACTTGATGGGCTGGCCGGTGACGTTGCGGATGGAGAGCGCCGCACCGCCGCGCGCGTCGCCGTCCATTTTGGTGAGCACTACGCCGGTGAGCGTCAGCTTCTTGTGGAACTCGTCGGCGGAGTTGACCGCGTCCTGGCCGGTCATGGAGTCGGCAACGAAGAGGATCTCCTGCGGGTTCAGGATCTTCTTTAGCGACTGCATCTCGTCCATGAGCTGCTCGTCGATGTGCAGGCGGCCGGCGGTATCGACGATCAGCACGTCGCAGGCGTTGTTGATGGCCTCGCGCCGCGCCTCTTTCACCAGGCGCTCGACGGTCGCGGTGTTCGACTCCTCGACTTTGCCTTCGTAAAGCTGCGCCTTGATGGCGTTGGCGACAACTTTGAGCTGCTCGCGCGCGGCGGGGCGATAGACGTCGACCGAGACGAGCATGGGACGATGGCCGCCCTGCTTGAGCCAGTGCGCCAGCTTGCCCGAGGTCGTGGTTTTGCCGGAACCTTGCAGGCCGGCCATGAGCACGACCGTCGGCGGCTGCGAGGCGAATTTCAGTTTGGCGGTGTCCTTGCCGAGGACGTTGATCAGCTCGTCGCGAACGATCTTGATGACCTGCTCGCTGGGCGAGAGCGCGGTCATCACTTCCTGGCCGACGGCCTTTTCGCGGATGTGGTCGACCAGCTCTTTGACGACCTTGAAGTTGACGTCGGCTTCGAGCAGCGCCATGCGGATTTCCTTCAGCGCTTCGCCGATGTTTTCTTCGTTCAGCGTGCCCTGTCCGCGCAGGTTCTTGAAGGCGCGCTGGAGTTTTTCTGTAAGGTTCTCAAACATGGTCAGGAGTCCAAAATCAGGCTGGACGCGCGATGCCGCCGGCATCGCGCTGGTATCAGGATAGCATGTGATTCTGTGCTCTAAGGCATCTGCCTTTGCAGGCGGCATCGGTCCGAGCCGTCGTTAGCGCGAGGTTTGTAACCAGGCACGACTCGTGCCGACCACACGTTCTTTCATCTCGTCATCCCGAGCGGAGTGGAGTTGGTTCGCGAAACGAAGGAACTCACGCAGTCGAGGGACCTACTTTAGCTCGTGTCGACGAAGTGCTTCGGGCAAACAGCAGGTCCCTCCACTCGCCGCTCACCACCCCGCCACGCGAAAGTCGCGCGTGTCGGGGACCCCGGAAGCGGCTAGATCGGGATGACAAGACAGAGAGGGGAGCGCTTGCGGCGCAGCTAAAGCTGCGCCCTTTCAAGGCCAATCTGCCGGATGCCTGCCGGCCGCTCGAACAGCTCAGGATGCAGGGCCCAGGCGATGGCGTCCAGTCCGCCGATCAGTGTACTAGCGGGCGTGTTCAAGAGCTGGTCCTCGACGCAGAAGATGCGCCGGTCGCGCGCGGCGGGCAGCTCCTGCCACTGTCGCTGCTCGACAATTTTTTCCAGCGGCACGCGGTCACCGGCGCCACACCAGGCAGCGAGCACCACGTCGGGCTGCGCTGCTGCGATATCCTCGACCGTGATCGTCTTCCCGGGCGTGCCGACGAATTCTCCTCCCGCGGCCTCGACCAGTTCGACGACCCAAGGCTGCGACGCCATGACCGGCTTGCCCCACTGCTCGCAGAAGACCTTGAGTTTGGCGCAGCCAGCCGTACGGCGGCTGACATCGGCAATGCGCTGTTGCATACGGGTGATGATGGCTTCGCCGCTTTCACCCGCGCCTATGATTGCGGCGAGAGCGGCGATATCCGCATAGATGTCGGCGAGAGTGCGAGGCGCCAGTCCGAGGAATCGCACACCTGCCTTTAGAATTTCGGCGACCGCTTCCAGTTGATACGGCACTGAGGCCAGCACCAAATCCGGATGGGTGGCAAGAATTTGCTCCGCTTGCGCCGACCAGGAATCGGAGACAATAACTATGTTGCTCCCGCTGATCTCGGGACAGACATCGACGCAGTACTTGGTGCAGGCGACGAGGCGGTCGAGCAGGCCCAGATCGCGCAGCGTGACCGTAGCGCTGGGCTGAAGGGAAACGACGCGGCGCGGAGTGTATTTGGCGAGCAAGACGGCCTAATTATAGGATTTGCGGCAGTGTCTACGAATAGGGGTCCCATCGACTCCGGCGCGCCAGAAACGCGCGCCTCCGCTCAGGATGACACTTGATGAAGGCAAGGTGATGGCGGTCCACCAAATCACCATCGTCGGCACGGGCCTGATCGGTGGCTCGCTGGGGCTGGCGTTGAAGCAGGGCGGCTTCGCAGGTCGCATCGTGGGCTGCGACAAGCGTGCGGTGTTGGAGGAAGCGCAGGCGCGCGGCGCGATCGATCAGGCGGAGGCCGATGTGGAGCGCGCAATCGTGGGCAGCGATGTGATCGTGCTGGCCACGCCCGTCGGTTGCATCCTCTCGCAGTTGGAGGCGCTCGCGCATCTGGTTGGGCCCGACGTTTTGATCACGGATTGTGGTAGCACCAAGGAACGCCTGGTTGGGCTGGCGCGCATGTTATTCGGCGACAGCGCTAACGAACGCGTGCTGCCCGGACATCCCATGGCCGGCAAAGAGCACGGCGGAATCGAGAATGCCGATCCACAGATGTTTCGCGATGCCGTGTGGTTGATCACGCCCATCGATGCCGGCCAGGCATATACGTCGCGACAGCAGGAATGGATGGCACGGCTGCGGTCGATTGGCGCGCGTGTGATCACGATGGATGCCGAGCGGCACGATCACCTGTGCGCGTGGATCAGCCATCTGCCGCAGATGATCGCGACAGCGCTGGCTTCATCGTTAGGCGAGGAGTTCGGCGATGATCCGGAGCTCATGCAGATCGGCGGTCGCGCCCTGCGCGAGATGACGCGCATTGCGCACAGCCCGTATTCCATGTGGCGCGACATCGCGATGACCAACACGGAGAATATCGAAGACGCGCTGCTACGCTTCGAGCAGCAAGTGGCGCACCTGCGCGAGAACCTGCGCGGGCCGGGGCTGCGGGAGATGTTCGAGAGTGCGAATCAGTGGCCAGTGGCCAGTGGTCAGTTGCCAGTTAGGCCGCCGCCATTACGCCTCAAACAAGGCGATCTCGTTCGCATTCTGCGCGTGCCCGATATCGTACAGGAATCCGAAGGATTCAAGACCCGCTCAACCTTAGAACGTTGTGTCGGTCGCGTGTTCCCAATCATTGCCTTCAATGAGTACGGGATGATTCAGATTGATGTTGGCGAAGTTGTGGGAAAGCCTTCATACATGGAAAGCATTTGGATTGAGCCGGAATGCGTTGAACTCACCAAGGAGTGAATTGCGATCCTGGCCAATTACGCCAGTCCCAACAACTGACAACTGGTCACTGGCCACTGTCTTCGGTACAATCGCCCGTCGGAAGAAAATCTATGTCACTGAACAAGGTAGTTGCGAGCGCCGATGAGGCCGTACATGACATCGAGGATGGCGCCACTGTCATGGTCGGCGGCTTCGGGCTGTGCGGCATTCCGGAGAACCTGATTGCCGCGCTGGTGAAAAAGGGCGTGAAGAACCTGAACACGATTAGCAACAACGTCGGCATCGACGACTGCGGCCTCGGCCTGATGCTGGCCGCCGGGCAGATCAAGTCGCACAAAGGTTCCTACGTCGGCGAGAACAAGCTGTTGGAGGACATGGTGCTCACCGGACGCATCGACTTGGAGCTGATTCCACAAGGCACGCTGGCCGAGCGCATTCGAGCTGGCGGCGCGGGCATTCCGGGCTTTTACACGCCGACGGGTTACGGTACGGTTGTCGCCGAGGGCAAGGAAACGCGCGAGTTCGAGGGTCGTCCCTATGTGCTGGAGCGCGGTATGACCGCCGAGTTTGCGCTGATTAAGGCATGGAAGGGGGATAAATGGGGCAATCTCGTCTATCGCAAGACGGCGATGAACTTCAACCCCATGATGGCGACGGCGGCAAAGATTACGATTGTCGAAGTCGAGCATCTGGTCGAGCCGGGCGAGATCGAGCCCGATCACATACACACGCCGAGCGTGTACGTGCATCGCATCTTGCAGGGAGAGAATTACGAGAAGCGCATTGAGCGGCGGACGGTGCGTAAGGCATGAGGAAAACATAGCTGGCAGACTTGGGTGTGAGGATTCATGAACTGACCGGAGTCATTGTTCAGGATTTCCTCGAAGGAGCGTCCTGTTGAATCCAAATCCACTGACGCTTCCCATTGCACTGGTGCTGGTCGCGATTGTGGTCGTCGCGCTTTCCATCCGCCGCCTGCGCACCCTGCAACGCACACCTCATGGCAAGCGGCGTCGCATCACGGAACGAGTATTGCTTTCGTTTGTCATTCTTCTTTGCGTGGTGGCCGCTGGCAGCACCATATTCAATGCCGCTGCCCTTCGCTATTACCGCGCGATCTATCCGGCTCCCGGGAAGATGTATGTTGTTAATGGACGACAGATGCATATCGACTGCACCGGTGAGGGCTCTCCGGCGATTGTCCTTGATGCAGGGTCAGGAGAGGATTCGTTGGTGTGGAGCAAGGTGCAACCGTACCTTTCAAGGACCACGCGAGTTTGCTCCTATGACCGCGCCGGAATGGGCTGGAGCGCTCCGCAGCCCGGTCCGCGTGACGCCGACGTCATTGTCAGTCAATTACACGCTCTCTTGCAGCAAGCCGGTGTGAGTGGCCCCATCGTCTTAATGGGGCACTCGCTTGCGGGCCTCTATATACGAGCGTACGCCACCCGCTATCCCGAGGACGTGGCTGGGCTAATCTTCGTTGACGGCAGTTCGCCCCTGCAGGAGGAGCAAGGATCTGCCGAGCTGAGAGCGCACGTGTCTATCTCTAAATACCTCTACTATTCTTTAGTTGCGGCCTACGCTCTTGGCGTACCACGGCTTATCGGCTACTGCTCGTCGGTGCCAGGTTTTGATGAGCCCACCGGAAAAATGGTGGCGGAACTCCAATGCGGCCTGTTGTGGAGCGAATGGCGGAGAGAGTATACGAGCATTCGGCGGTCCGGCGACGAAACCATCAACACAGGGCCATATGGAGACCTGCCAGTCCTGATCTTTTCGGAAGATCCTCAGAAGATGAAGCAGACTGCAGGCATTCCGCCTAAGTTGGCGCTCGAAATGTCCGTGGCGTGGAGCCAGCACCAGGAAAACCTAAAACACTTGTCGACCCGCAGCCGTAGAATCATTGCAAAAGGAAGCGGACACTTTATACCGATCGACCGGGCCGATCTGATCAATCGGGAAGTTGCGATCTTTATCCAGCAAATCCGAGACAACGAGCTGCGCAGCGATTATGGCTCGACAAAGACGGAATAAGGCGCTCAAGACCTGACCGACGCTGCAAAGTGAAGGCATTGGCCAGCGGCGCCCGACCATTCGACGGACCCAGAGAGGGAAATGATGGCCGAACCCAAACTCGAAAAGCAGAAGGACACGGAAAAGCGTGACCGCATCGTGCGCCGCGTGGCGCGCGAGCTGCGCGACGGATTCTACGTCAACCTCGGCATCGGCATGCCGACACTCGTAGCCAACTGCGTACCCGCGGGAATGGAAGTCGTGTTGCAGAGCGAGAACGGAATGCTAGGCGTCGGGCCCTACCCGTTTGCCGGTGAAGAAGACCCCGACCTGATTAACGCGGGCAAAGAAACCGTGACGCAGCTTCCAGGCACGGCGTACTTCTCCAGCGCGGAATCCTTCGCCATGATTCGCGGCGGCCACATCGACCTGAGCGTACTGGGCGCGATGGAAGTCGACGAAGAGGGCAACCTTGCCAACTGGATGATTCCCGGCAAAATGGTGAAGGGCATGGGCGGCGCCATGGACCTGGTCGCCAGCGCCAAACGCGTCATCGTCGCGATGGAGCACACCACGCGCGATGGGCAGCCGAAAATCCTGAGGCGCTGCACGCTGCCCATCACCGGCTTGCGTGTAGTGAACACCATCATCACCGAGATGGCTTACATCCACGTCACGCAGAGCGGGCTGGTCTTGGATGAGATTGCCCCCGGGCTCGCTGTTGAGGACGTCCGGAAGGCAACGGAAGCTCCGCTAATCCTCAGCCCCGAGTTGAAGACGATGGAATTCTGAGCGCATACGCTGCGCCTCGACCTCACGCAACTGAGGCGATTCCGAGCGACCGGCTGCACTGTTCGGACGAAAAATCGGCTGCAAGTGATTGGATTTTTGTTCGTCGAAATGGCCGAAATTACTAGCTTGGTTCCTTTTTCAGCAGCCTGTGAAGCCGTGCCCTTCCAAAGCAGATTTATGAGGTGGCTTCGCGATAACCAGATAACCTCTACATACAATGCCGGTGAGTCGCGCCGCCGGATTATTCTGTCAGCCGGGCGCGGTTTCGCTGATAGAAGAATGAAACGGCGAGCAGAATCGCGCCCAGAACGATGAAGGCCGCAATGCGATAGCCGCGTTCCAGTGCGGCGATATCGTAGAGAAATACCTTGCCTGTGGTAAACACGAGCAGTGCGATGGCCTGCCAGCGCAGAAATGGCGAGCGCTTCCAGAAACCGACGAGCATGAGTCCGCCACCATATGCCATCCACACTGCGGAATAGGTGAAGGCACGCGCAGTTTCCATGGCGCGCCAGTTGACTCTGGAGAGCGGATGGCCTGGCGCGGGGCGAAAGTAATCTCCCACTTCAAAATTCAGCGCGACCAGCGCTAAGACGTTCAGTGCGAGGATGGCCGCCCCGGCCCATTGCCGGCTATTGGTGCCGCCCTCCGCCAGGGCATAGCGCGCCAGCAAAGCCAGTGCGGCGATCGCAAGCAAATACAGTCCAAAGCGCGGATTGAAGAGCAGCGGCTGAGAAGCTGTGGAATCGACGAAGACGAGGCGCAAAACACCGAGCAGAAACGCTACCGCTCCCAGCGCGCGCAGCAGGAAACTGCGGCTACGGTGCGCGGCCCAGAACAGCGCGCCAGCCTCAACCAGCCAGCCAAGCACTATCCCGTAATTGGTCAACCCCACGGGAATCGCGACCGTCAGGAAACCGATTCCCAAAGCGACCGCGGTTGAAACGTACAAGGGGGCCGCCGAGCCTCCCCGCTTGTGCAGCAGACGAGCGAGGCCAAAGTAGAAGCCAGCGACTGCGACACACAACCACGCCAGTTCGTTCGGGTAATGTTGCTCCAGCATGGTGTAGCTGGCGGCGAAATAGGCCGCGCCATTGAGCAGTGCCAGCCCGGCCATCAAGTTGGAGAACGGCGAAAGGGATCGATCGGCGAACGGAGCGATGGCGTAGAGCAGGAAGAAAAAGCTGGCGAAAGCCAAGGTTGTGGCGAGCTGGGGCTCGGTATAGAAGGTCGAGGCCCACGCCGCAAACAGCGCTGCCGTGCCCCAGAAGCTGGCAAACAGGACGCGCGGCCAGCGTTTCAGCGCCACCAGCCACGCCATTCCCAGGTCGAGCAGGGCGACGTAGCAGAACAGCGCGAGCTCGCGGTTCTGGCCGGTCGAGACGAGTACGGGCGTGAGAAATCCGCCGGCCATGGCGAAGGCGGCGAGCAGCTCGGAATTCTGACGCAGCGAAAGAGCAATCGCCGTCAGAGTGACCATCACCATGCCGAAGAACGTGACGGAAGGCGGAACGAGATGGTAATACTGCGACCCAGCCCATAGCGAGAGATACAGCGCGCCAAAAGCCACCGCCTTCAGCGAGTAGGCAAAGCCGGGATAACCTTTCTGGCGGAATCGTTCGCTCCAGAAAAGTACCGCCAGTCCGGCAACGATGCCGATGATGACCTGTGTGGCCGGGCCAATCCAGTTGTTCTCGAAGGCGAACTTCAGAAAGTAAGACAAACCCACCAGCACTGCCACGATGCCGGCGCGATTCAGCCACTGCCCGCCGATGCGGGACTCCAGCGAGCTGCCGGAGCCTCCACGGGCTTGTATTCGATGGCCGGCGGTAGAGACGGGCGGAAACGCTGGCGCCTGAGGCTGGGCTGCTTCCGCAGCAGGAGCGGCTTCGCCAGCGGGAGAGAGCGTTTGCTCATGGGGTACGGCTACGGGCGCGTTGTCTTCTGCCGGCGTGGCCGTGAGCGCAGCAGAATCTGTGCGCCGATGAACGAGCTGCTCGAGATTGTAGACGCGACGCGTGAGTGCCGCTAGCTGTTCGCGCAGCCGCTGCAGCTCTTCGGATTCGAAGCCGTTGCTCACTAGTCTTCTTGGGTACGCGCCTACAATACTGGAAAGCCGAAGCGCAAATCAAAACCCGCGGCGAGAACGCCCAGGAAATCTCATGCTTAATAACTCACGTTCAGCACCGAAAAAAGCATCGTGAATACACTTACATCAGGTGCGAAGTTGAGGACGCAGTAAAGAAGAATGGCATTGGGGAAGGTATGGCACTGAGCGCACCGATCGGGATGCTGCGATTTTGTCCCTCCGCGCTTATGCTGGAAGCCGGAATACAGTGCGTAATGGTCGGCCTCCAATTCTTCGCCATCCGTAAATACAAAGATGGTTCTTGGGGATGGGTTGGCCAGAGCTGCGCTATGCGTGGGGCGGCACATCGACAGCCGGCTGGTCGGCGGACTCCAGCGGAGCCACCGGGCTGACTCTTTAGGACACTGCCCTTCATTCAGCCGAAAACAGCAGGGAGGATTACAATGATATCCCTGAGTGTCCAATTCTTGTTCGCACAGGGATTCATACCGTCGGCATCTATCCCTGCACGTTCTAGTTTACGGAGGCCGATGTCATGCTGAAATCTAAGAAAGCTTTTCTTGTCGTCGCGCTCGCCATTGTCCTGACGGTTGTAATCGCAGGATGCAACAAGAGCACCCCCCCAGAAAATGCCGCGCAGAACCAGGCGGCTCAACCCACCACCGATCAGTCGCAGGCCGGGCCCAATACAGATAATTTGCCGCCAACCGGCAATCAGGCCCCGGCAACTGAGCCCGCTACTCAGCCCGCTGCTCCGCAACAGGCTCCCGCGCAGCAACCAGCTCCAGCGCAGCAACCAGCTCCAGCGCAGCAGGCCGCTCCAGCGCAGCAGGCCGCTCCTGCTCAGGCTGAGCAGCAGCAACCGGCGCCAACTGAGAACTATCCCGAAACGACAGCGGCCGAGACCGAGGACACCTCGTACGGCCAACCACCACTGCAAGCTCAGCAGCCGCCGCCGCCCTTGCCCGAGTATTCGCAGCCTCCTTGCCCAGCTCCCGGCTATCTCTGGACGCCAGGCTACTGGAGCTACGCCCCCACGGGCTACTACTGGGTGCCAGGAGCCTGGACACAGCCGCCGGCCGTTGGACTATTGTGGACGCCAGGCTACTGGGGATTTGTAGGCGGCGTGTATCTTTTCCACTACGGCTACTGGGGCCACTACATCGGCTACTATGGTGGCATTAACTACGGCTTCGGTTATGGAGGCCTCGGTTACCAGGGCGGATACTGGAATAGAAATCAGTTCTACTACAACCGCTCGGTGAACAACGTCAATGTCACCCACATCACCAATGTCTACAATCGCACTGTAGTCAACAATGTGACCGTCAATCGCGTCAGCTACAACGGACCGGGCGGCATTACCCGGGCGCCAACAGCGGCAGAAGCTGCCGCGCGGCGTCAGGAGCGGATACCGCCGATGACGACGCAAATCCAGCACCAGCACCAGGCGGCGCAAAACCGTCAGCAATTCGCCGCCGTAAACCACGGGCGTCCGCCGGTTTTGGCGGCTGCCAAGCCGATAGCGGAAGGCAAACCGATTGCTCCCGTGATTCCTGCTCGCACGGCCGCTGCTCCGCGACCCGCGCTGGCAACTCGTCCAGGGACCGAGGCACGACCAGGCACGCAGCCGAGACCTGAGACTAAGCCAGCTCCCGCGACGCGACCCGAGACCAAGCCAGCTCCCGCGGCGCGACCCGAGACCAAGCCAGCTCCCGCAACGCGACCTGAGACTAAGCCAGCTCCCGCGATGCGACCCGAGACTAAGCCGGCTCCCGCGGCGCGACCCGAGACTAAGCCGGCTCCCGCGGCGCGACCCGAGACTAAGCCGGCTCCCGCGGC
>Ga0335078_10014412_pt1 | contig 11727 bp, 12 predicted proteins | sample Lox_Sample_32_FD_206711 | JGI IMG/M metagenome (GOLD analysis project Ga0335078, IMG submission 206711) | Soil microbial communities from Loxahatchee National Wildlife Refuge, Florida, United States - Lox_Sample_3.2 | ecosystem: Environmental > Terrestrial > Soil > Wetlands | place: USA...
GAACTCTTCGGCAGGGAAAAGGGGGCTTATACTGGTGCCCTCACCCGCGAGATGGGACGGTTCGAGTTGGCCAATGAATCCACGATCTTTCTGGACGAAATCGGGGAGCTGCCGCTTGAACTGCAGGCGAAGTTACTGCGGGTTCTCCAGGAAGGCGAATTCGAAAGACTGGGGAGCTCGAGAACCATTCGCGTGGACGTGCGCGTGATTGCAGCCACGAGCCGCGACCTGGAGGCTGCGGTGCGCGAAGGCAAGTTTCGAGAAGACTTGTACTACCGCCTGAACGTATTCCCTATCCGCATACCTCCGCTGCGGGACCGCAAGGAAGACATCCCGATGCTCACCTGGCATTTCTTGAGAGACCTCGGCGGCAGGATGGGCCGCGAAGTAGAATCTGTGCGCGCATCAACGATGGCGGCGTTTCAGAACTACTCCTGGCCCGGCAACGTGCGGGAACTGCGAAACGTGATCGAACGTCACATGATCACCAATACGGGATCTGTGTTCGAAGCCGAGCTGCCTGCTGCGATCCGTACTCCTTCTGCTGGCGGGGGTACTGCAGAAGAAGAGGAGAGAAATCATATCCGCCGAGTGCTTGAGCGCACGGGATGGCGGATACGTGGGCAGGGTGGTGCAGCGGAAATACTAGCTTTGAAACCCACAACGCTCGAGTCCCGGATGAAGAAACTCGGAATCGTCAGGAAATAACCGTCCCGATATTTCATAGGCTCTGAGCCTCACTTGCGACCAGTTCACGATCACATAGTAAATCACGTAGAACCACGATAGTAGGGCGTGGAGGATAGCCCAAAGCACAGCGTGATTCATATCCCATGACAGAACGACAACCATTATCGAGCCCAGAGGATAAGGCACCGTAAGGCAGCTGTCGTCGCCGCCATCGCTCATTGTTCCTCCCGAAGGCGTGCCATTCTACGCCTTCGTTTAAGGGTAGACATCCTTGGGAGATAGGAGCCGATCATTTCGATTCCGACGCATGATCGAAACGAGCGATGCTGACCCTGCGCGGGTGACGTACTTTCAAGGTGCTGACGCTTCTTTCCCAACGCCAAGGTGTATCACTTTTCCCCGCCCTATAAGCTACCCCGTCAAGCAATCGCCGGGGTTGGCTCAGGACTTCGCGTAGTGCACCAAGAGCAGTCCTCGCACAGCATGACGAACATAGCCTTCAATCATCAAAGAAGACGTAAATAACTCCGATACTTCAAACGTCAACAAAAAGGCGGCAGCATAAAACGACGCCTTGTTCCAAGCTAGCCAGTGAAAAGCAATCCGTCCGACGCTCTCTCGTAGTTTCGTGAACTTGCACGTGAAAGCCATCGCCGTGCCGACCACAGCGCCCGCCAGAAGATCCGTCGGATAGTGGTAGCCAAGATAAATCCGGGGAAAGCACACGACCACAATCGCATGTAGGAACGCCAAAATGCCGAGACGCCGCGAAACAAACCAAAGGGACGTAGCCAGGCAGAAAAATAATACGGCGTGGTCGCTGGGTATCGAGTTCCAACTGATTGGATTGCTCAGCGCCCCGTATGGAACTCGAAAATGAAGCACTGGATTCCAGGCCGGTCTTTCGCGGAACGGAAAGGCGAGCGACAACATGCGGCCAAGGAGCAGGGCCGAAATGCTCGAGACAAATGCGAATAGAACGATTTCCCGTTTTTTCGCCTGGGCCTCATCCTCGCGGAACCAAACCCACCAAAACAACCCCAGAATCACACCGCCCTTCAATAGGTTTGTTTCCTCGACGAGTTCGACCAAGGTATCGAAGGTCCACGATTGATGGGCGAAAGAGTTGCAGAAGTGGATGATGGTGGAATCAAACTGGTTCATGCGCGGCTCTGCCCAGTGAACGGCGTCGTGGACGGGATTCGCCGTCCTCCGGGTGCGAGGACTCCATCATCTTGCGCTTATCGTCGAGTGAGTTGGACACCTTTTCCGGACGCGTTGTCTACGAAGACGATTACCGTTTGGGCAAAAAACGCGCCCCCCCCCGGGACTACCGCGTTGAGGAGTCGGCACCCCGGCGAGGTTCCCGCGATCAGTTCTGCTTGGCCGGCGGATTTGCAGACGGGCTAGCCGCTGGCCTCGGCGCGCTCATCGGTGGAGTCAATCCGTTCATGCGCATGTACTCCACCATTTGCCCGTAGTGATCCATTGCATGCGTGCCCACAAACATGGCGAGCGATGCGCGCGTCCACAGGAACGGAGCCGGCGCATCCTTCAGCGGCGTCAGGCCATTCTCCGAATTGATCGTTGCGATGGCCTTGTGCACGTGCGCGAACGAATCCTTCAGATATTGCATGATCTGGTCTTTCGTTTGAATCGCGTCCGGCCCGTTCGACGTGATGCCTTCATCCGGTGCCGTCGGCGGCGCCTCGCCGGTGATTGCTTCCGCGAGCCGATTGTTCGCGGTCGCGATATGCTTCACCTGCTGCGCGAACGTCCGCACACCCTTGAAGTTGCCGTTTGTCGGCACAAACGAGTACTTGTCCTCCGGCATGCCCTGGGCAGTTGAAACCACTTCAAATTCGACAACCGTCAGGTTCATGTCGAGGACCGATGTGAGAGTTGGCGTCGCAGCGCTCTGTGTTTGCGCATTGGCAGTACACCCTACACATAGTGCGACTAGAAAAGCGACCAGGGCCCAGCGCGCAGCTTTCATGCAAGTTCTCCTCGAATCAAGTTTCTCGGTATCCGCCCTTATGGAATGTCATCGGCCCTTCCCATCATCCGGTGAGAGCAAATTGTGAGAGCGAACGATAACCTATCCCCATATCGCGCTGAAACGCAATTTTGCCCGCCACGACCGCGAGAAATCCGCAACCACAGAAGTCCCTTCGGATCACGCCACTCAAGGATCGCCCATTCTCCGTCCTCGAAGATGTTCTCCGGAATGCACACCATCTGGGTCATCGCGAGCCCGGATTTAAACATCTCGCGAATCGCGGCGCGCCCGCGAAGTGGCTGCCTCCGCCACCTGATGATTCACCATGTCTTCGGTGTAGAAATTTGCGAGCATCCACATCGGCACGACGGAATGCGTCCACCCAAGCCTGCACCAATTCGGGCGGCTTCATTGCGTTTTGATTCAACCACAGGGCGGAAAATCAGCTCGCAGTTACTGCCGTCGAGCCTGAAGTTGACCCGCTGAAAGCCTGTCGAACGTGTGCCTTTGAGAGATAAACGACAATCCACAAATCGAACGCGATAAAAATCGCCTGAATGAATATTCGAATTAGAAAGAGGTGCGCAAGTGATCGAACGAGCCCCAGTCCGTTAAAGCACAAGCCAATTATGAGAACGACGACCGTCAGAATCCGAGCCCAGTTCTGCAATTTCCAAAGTCCGATTGCAGACACGAGATACACTGCCGCAATTCCCAGGAAGATGATCGCTACAAATGCCCCACCCAATCCGGCGATCATTCCGATGCCCGGTCGCTCAGCCATGCTGGAGAGCATTGCGCCCGCAAGGAACATCCCTAGGGCCGCAAACACAAGGCATCCCGCGCCAATAAATCCCAGAATCGAAATTACAGTGACACCGGTGGGACGCTCCATGTGCTTCTCCTTCACCGCCTCAATGGAAGGGCTGTCGCGCGATTGCGCAAAACGGTACGTCAAGCCTGCACTATAGTCAACGGAAAGAAAAATCGCCTGTAAATCGGATTCGATGTAGACTCTGCGCACCCTCGGCGGGGATCCTCTCCGGTCTGTGTCCCCAGGGTTCGCTCGGGAGTTCGGATGATCGCGCGTAGGCCAAACCATCTTCGGATCGCAGCGTCGGCCGTCCTGACATTAGTGCTTCCCTGCGTTTTCCTTCTCGTGGATCGATCCTTTGCACAATCGCCTCCCAGCCAGCAAACGCAACCGAACGCCCCGCGGCAAGCGAGCCCCTCGCCCCAACAGCCCTCACCTGCAGCAGCCCCGGCGAACGCGCCCGAAATGGACATGCACGAATCGCCGCTGCCCCTGCGCACGAACGTCACCGCCGTCCCCGTCCGCGTTGTGGTGAGGGACAAAAACGGCCATGCAGTTTCGACTTTGCAGCGCGAGGATTTCCAGCTTTTCGAAGACGGCAAGCCGCAAACCATCAGCAATTTCATCGTGGAAACTTTGCCGTCTCTCTCAAGAGAGACGCTTCAATCGCCTTCCGGCCCGGTTCAGTCGGCCGACGCGAAGCCCGTCGATTTTCTCCCCCCGTCGCGCTTCGTCGCGCTTCTCTTTGACGATGCGCACGTCACTCTGCAAGACCTCCTGGTCGCCCGAAACATCGTCATGAAGTATTTGGACGACGGCCTTCCCGCCACGGGGCGCATCGCCGTGTTCACGGTCTCCGGCCAGGACCAGGTCGACTTCACCGACGATCGGCCCAAGCTGAAAGCGGCTCTCGCGAAATTGATACCTCGCGCGAACATCGGCGACATGTCGCTGGGAGCCGATGAATGTCCGCCGATGGATTACTACGAGGCGGACCAAATCCAGAACAAAAACGATTCGGAGGCGCTGCAAGTCGCCTTCGATGACACGATCCATTGCGACCCCGGCATCCAACAGGACATAAGTAGTAGCGGCGCGGCCGCAGCTGCCGGGCAAGGGCAATCGGGTTTGAGTCCCTCCGACGTGCAACGAGCGCAAGCGCTCGTCCAAGCGACCGCGACTCGCATCGATCAGCAAGGCTCGACCTACGCCGAGCAGGTTTTTCGCGCGCTCCGTGGCGTTGTGGGACGGCTCTCCGCTTTGCCGGGGCAGCGCAATTTGGTTCTGATTTCGCCTGGCTTCATCTTCCCCGATGATCGCGATGAGTATTCGACGCTGGTGGATCAGGCGATTCGACAAAATGTTTTTCTGAATACGCTCGACGCGCGAGGCTTGTACACACCAGATATGGGAGATATCGCCCAGCGCGCGAATATTCCGGACCCGACTACGGTTGGCATTCGCCACACGTGGCAGCTCGCCCTCCAGCAGGAACAAACCGATCTGTTGCGGTATCTAGCGAGTGATACCGGCGGATTTTCGTTCCACGACAACAACGATCTCGCCGAAGGGATCCGCCAGGTGGCGTCTCCACCCGAAGCGTATTACTACCTCGCGTTCTCGCCCGAAAATATGAAGTTCGACGGCCGATATCATTCGCTGAAGGTAACTCTCAGCACGAAAGAAAAATACACGATTCAAACGCGCCGCGGGTTTTACTCTCCGTCTCGTCACGGCGCTCCTGTCGATGTGGCCAAACAGGATATTGAAGATGCCGTGTTTTCACAGGAAGAGCAGCACGGCCTGCCTGTCGCCTTGCAAACGCAATTCTTCAAGACCGATGCCGAGAACGCGAAACTTTCCGTTTTAGCGCACGTCGATCTCGCGCACGTGCATTTCGAAAAGGCCGACGGACGGAATCAAAATGATTTAACCGTCGTCGCCGCGCTTTTCGATCGCAACGGCAATTTCATCACCGGCACGCAGCGCGTGGTGCAAATGAGGCTGCGCGATGAAACGTTGCAGAAACTCGCACAGACCGGCGTCACCGTGCGCACGAATTTCGATGTAAAGCCCGGTGATTATGTCGTGCGCCTTGTCGTGCGCGACTCGAAAGCGGCTCAGCTTTCAGCGGAAAACGGCGTCGTCGAAATTCCTTATTAGATGGAGGCCATCATGACTGGGAATCGAATTTGGAAATCGCTCACGATGGCAGCGTTTTCCGCCGCTCTCTTCCTGGGTAACTCTGCCGTGCTCCGCGCTCAGGCACCGGCCGAACCATCTGCCCCCGTTCTGAAATCGGAATCCAAAGTGGTTCGCGTCGACGTAGTCGTCACCGACAAGAAAGGCCACTACATCCGGGATCTCACCGCGAAAGATTTTCACGTCTTCGACAACAACAAAGAGCAGCCCATCGTCAATTTCTCTTTTGGCGCAGAAGGTCCCCACGGCGGTCCCGATCGGCATTACATGGTCCTCTTCTTTGACGATTCCACGATGGACATCAGCGACCAACCTCGCGCCCGCAAAGCCGCCATGCAGTTCATCGACGCGAACGCGGGCCCGGATCGCCTTATGGCGGTCGTCGATTTCACAGGCACTCTGCAGATCTTTCAAAACTTCACGGCCGACGCCGACAAGCTCAAGAAAGCGGCCGCGCTGTATAAGCCATCCGCTGTCACGTCAAACGCTGGGAATGACGCGTCCATTTCTGCGCTCGGCGCTCCTTCCCTTTACGACACTGAGAGCGATTACGGTGCGCGCACGTTTCTGCTGGCCATTCGCAGCCTTGCGCGAAATCTGGCGCCAGTTCCGGGAAGAAAGAGCTTGATCCTCTTCACTGACGGCTTTCCCGTCACGACCGAACAGCAGAGCGAAATCACGGCGACGATCTCAGCGTGTAATCAGGCAAACGTCGCCATCTATCCCCTCGACGTACGCGGATTGATTGCGAGCAACGTTCATCCCGATCGCATTCACGCCGGCAATGCCTCGCCTTCCGACGGCGAAAACGATTCCGGACGCCCGAAGCTCGTCCTCGCCGCGTACCCAGTTGCTGGGGAACCTGCCGAGCCTCCACAAAAGGGTGGGGGCGGGGGTGGTGGCCATGGAGGCGGAGGCGGTGGTGGCACCGGTGGCGGAGGAGGCGGCACAGGCGGACACGGTGGGTCACCCGGTGGCGGTGCGCCCGGTGGCGGAGGTTCGCGCGGTGGACCGGGCGGAGGCGGTGGAGCGGCGCCTACAAGCCCGTACGCGCCCTTCCAAACGACGTTATACGGAATGACGACGCCGCAGATGATTCTTCCGACGATTCAAGACGGCGGAGCGATAAACCAAGATCTCTTGCACGAACTTGCCGATGGCACGGGTGGTTTCCCGATTTACAACACGAATGATCTGTTGAACGGACTTGCCAAAATCGCGGACGAGCAGAACGAATACTATTTGCTCGCCTATTCACCCGTCGATATCGGCGCCCCGCTCGCGTGCCATGCCGTGAAGGTAAAGGTCGATCGCGGAGGAACTACAGTCCGTTCGCGCACTGGTTATTGCAATACGAAACCCAGCGATCTTCTCGTCGGCAAGCCGATCGAGAAGGAACTCGAGGCAAAAGCCGCCGCGCCGACCACGCCGGGCATCGGTGGAACCCTCGAAGCCCCGTTCGTCTACACGGCCCCCAACATAGCGCGCGTGAACGTGGCGATCGATGTTCCCTCATCTTCGATTAATTTCTCCAAGGAGAAAGGAAGATACGGCGCGGACATCAATATCCTCGGAATCGCTTCCAAGCCGGATGGTTCCGTGGCCGCGCGTTTCAGCGACGAAGTGAAACTCGATCTCGAAAAAGAGGAATGGAAGAAATTCCTCGAGAAACCGATGTTCTATGGCAACCAGTTTCAGATTCCCGCAGGACAATACAAGCTATCCGTGGTGCTTTCCGCCGGCGACCAGAATTTCGGCAAGTACGAGATGCCGCTTTCGATAGAGCCATACGATGGCAAAACGTTCACGCTGAGCCCCATCACCCTGAGTGACAACATACAGCCCGCTGCTGGAATGGGCGGAGCCTTGGAAGCCGATCTGCTATCCGATCGAGCGCCGCTGGTCGTCAAGGACATGGAAGTGGTGCCTTCCGGAAGCAACCACTTCAAGCGCACCGAAACCGTTGCCCTGTACACCCAGATCTATGATCCGGCCTTGACGGACGCCAAGCCGCCCACGATCAAATTCACATTTGTGATTGTGGATGCGAAAAGCGGCCAAAGCATCTTAGGAAGCCGTGATCTCGACGTGACTTCGTTCACGAGCAAGGGGAATCCCGTTGTGCCCGTCGGGCTAAAGTTGCCAGTCGATCAGTTGCAGCCGGGATCGTATCGTCTCGTGGTTCAAGCGACAAACGACGCCGGCCAAAAAACCAACATTCGCTCGGTAAATTTTGACGCCGAATAGCCGCGTCGCACAGTCAGCAAGCACGCCCAACCGCGACGCCGGCGGAACGATCTCATGGGGAGGCACTCAGTGAAGAAGCAAATCGCTCTCTTCCTGTTCATTTTCTCGATGCTTCTTACGCTCGCAATTCCGGAAAGCTCGCCAAGCGAAACGAAAGAACTGAAAACAGGCGCGTTCCAGATTCAACAGGAAATCGTCCTGCCGGCAAGTCCGGACGCGGTCTACGACACGATCACCGGCGACATTTCCGGTTGGTGGGATCATTCCTTTTCCCAACATCCGAAAAGGCTCTTCATCGAACCGAAACCCGGCGGGGGATTCTGGGAGATCTTCGACGACGCGGGCAATGGCGTCCTGCACGCAACCGTAATTGTTGCTGACCGCGGCAAACGGCTTCGCTTCCGCGGGCCGCTCGGATTTTCCGGACAGGCGGTCGACGTGGTCACCACGTACGATTTGTCGCCCGATCCCGCCGGCACGAAGCTGCAGCTCACCTGCAATGTCTCGGGACAAATGGAAGACGGTGAAGACAAAATCGCCGATTCCGTGTGGCACCATTTTCTTTTCGAGCGGCTCAAACCCTACATCGAGTCAGGCGCCTACAAGCAGAAATCCGCGAAATAGCGGGAGCTTAGCGGCTGAAACGCGTGGGATCAGGTCACAACGAATGCCTTGTCTGAGGAGATGGTGACGACGTGGATGGCGTCGAATCCTTCGGCGAGCGTCGGCGGCCGTAGCTTGCGGAAGGTCGCGGCCACGCCGACTGCCGGAATGTTCTTCTCACCCGCGCGCTGATTGTTTCTGCGCATCGCATCACGCAATGAGGTCTCGAAGTAATACGCCGTCACGCGAAATCCTGCTTCGTGCGCCGGTCCGATGTAGCGGGCGCGGTCCTCCGGCAAAGGATTGGTGTTGTCGATCACGAAAGGCTGCTTGGCCTGGAGACATGCGGCGAGCAGCAGTTGTTCGCGGCGCCGTGTGCGGAGCATATCGAGGCTGATACGAACGTGTGTCTCGAAGAATCGGTCGCGGTAAAACGTCGTTTTTCCCGAGCCTTGCACGCCAACAAAAATCATCGCTTCCATCGCGCCATCCACGGCCGAAGCTCTCACAAAGTGATTTTATCCGTTGCCGTGCGTTCTGAGGAATCCGCGTGCTAAAATTCCCGCGATTCAGACGCGAAGTCCTCAAGCCGGGCCGGCTTGCGGAACGCAGCGCTCGTTGCGAGAATGCATATCTAATGGGATTCACCAAGGGAACCGAGGCGCCGGCGCTGATTCCAGATGTGCGCCGCGAGCCGCGCAAAACCGGCATCCTGCCGTCGCAGGAAATCCAGGAACTCATCAACAACCGCAAAATTCTCTCCTTCGACGCGATCGAGCCGTCGCAAATTCAGCCCGCATCGATGGACCTGCGTCTCGGCAATAGGGCCTATCGAGTCCAGGCGAGCTTCCTGCCCGGCCGCGCATCGACGATCAAAACCAAAATTAACGATCTGAAACTCGCTGAAGTCGATCTTGCAAAGCCTGCGCTGCTCGAGCGAGGTGCGGTCTTCGTGATTCCGGTCATCGAACAGCTGGCGCTGCCATTCGACATCAGCGGGGCTGCGAACCCGAAGAGCACGACGGGACGTTTGGATATTTTTACGCGCCTCGTGACCGATGGAGGCGATGAATTCGAGCAGGTGCCGAAGGGCTACAAGGGCGAGCTTTACGTGGAAATCGTTTCGCGCACATTCCCGATTATTTTAGGCGCGGGGACGAAGCTGACCCAGCTGCGTTTCGTGCGCGGCAATCCGCCGGCGGCCACCGACAACGCGCTCGAGCGAATCGAGCAGACGGAAGGATTCGTCTATTTCGAAAATGGCGACGCGCCGGCGAAAGCAATGGTCGGCGGTGGAATTCGCATGTCGATCGATCTCGCGGGCAGCGGGCCGGGCAGCGTTGTCGCGTACAAGGCGAAGCGGAATTGCCCGGCGGTCGATCTGAGTAAAGCGGGCGCGCACGACGCGGCGCAATTCTGGGACGCGATTACTGCTCCGCCATCGAAGCGGCTCGTGCTCGATCCCGGCGATTTCTACATCCTAGCGTCACGCGAGCGCATCAGCGTGCCCTCGAATTGGGCCGCGGAGATGACGCAATTCGATCCCTCGATCGGCGAGTTCAGCGTGCACTACGCGGGATTTTTCGATCCGGGCTTCGGCTACGGACTGAGCGGTGAAATCAAGGGCACCAAGGCGGTGCTCGAAGTTCGCGCCCACGAGGTGCCCATCTTGCTCGAAGATAGCCAGGTGGTTGGCCGCTTGATGTACCACAAGATGGCGAGCGTGCCCGACAAGCTCTACGGCCAGGCGATCGGATCTTCCTACCAGCAGCAGGGATTGGCGCTCAGCAAGCAGTTTCGCGTCGCGCCGCCGAAGGCAGAAGTCGCCGCGAAGCGCTGATTCCATTGGGCTTTCTATCTTGAGGCTCCCCGGAATTTTGCTTCGCAGTCATGAATCCTGCAACTTCCGCCGTCGGCGCAGCGCGATCGACAAACGCGAAAGTTCCCTTGTCCTTCATCTCGCGCCCAGCACCGATCAGCGCGCCATAGGCCAAGCGCGATAGCGCTCCCCCAAGACTAATGCGTCGTACTCCGACGCTTGCGAACTGTTCCAAGGAAAACGAGAGCCCCTTGATTCCTGCCAGCGCGTTGACTGGGCGCGGCGCAACAGCGGAGCAGACCGCCTTCATCGCATCGAGACTCGGCAACCCGGGCGCATAAAGAACTTCAGCTCCCGCTTCGGCGAAAGCGCGGAGCCGGCGAAGCGTGTCCTCCAGATCGGCGCGGCCGTGCAGAAAGTTTTCGGCGCGGGCGGTAAGCGTGAACGGAAACGGCAGAGATTGCGCGGCCTCAACAGCGGCCGCCACGCGTTCGACGGCGAGATTGAAATCATAAATCGGATGAGATTCATCGCCGCTGGCATCTTCGACCGAACCGCCGACGAGCCCTGCCTCCGCCGCCAGTCGAATCGTTTCCGCCACAGTTTTGGGATCGTCGCCGAAGCAGTTTTCGAGATCGGCCGCGACAGGTACGTCCGTCGCAGAAACAATTGCGCGGGAGTGCGCAAGCATTTCGTCGCGCGTCACCATCCCGTCGCGCCGGCCGAGCGAAAACGCAAACCCGGCGCTGGTGGTCGCGAGCGCTTCGAATCCGAGCCCCGCGAGAATGCGCGCGCTGCCTGCGTCCCACGGATTGGGAATGATGAATGCGCCCGGCGCGGCGCTCTCGATTTGCCCCCCGACTGCAGCCGGCAGCTTGTGCAACTCGCGAAACCTCTTCGCCTTTTCCGTCTCTGAGGCACTCATTCTCCGATTCTAAAGCCGGGGATGGCGGACGTGACAACTTTTCGCGGATTGGCTATTGTGGCGGCTCGGCTGGCCACGTATGATCTCGCCCATGCTTTTCAAAAACTTGTTTCGGATTTGCAGCGAAGAGCTGCAAAAGGCGAAGCGCGCCATCGTGGCCGCGTATGAAATCGTTCGTGAGACAGACGAACGGACGATGGAATTTCTGCTCATTCTCCTCGGCCTTCGCTAACTCCTTTCGCTAACTCCGCGCATCGCGCGGCATCTTGACTCTGCTCGCCGTGCCAAGCCAAAATTACTCCGCCCTCGCATCCGGTTAGCTCTGCGCGGGGCGAACGGCCCGTTCACCCGCCCAACCCTGACCGCGCCGATTGAGTTTCGGTGCAACGCGTGGCACATCTTTCACAGACTCATCGCATCCAATGATT
>Ga0335078_10014413_pt1 | contig 11725 bp, 10 predicted proteins | sample Lox_Sample_32_FD_206711 | JGI IMG/M metagenome (GOLD analysis project Ga0335078, IMG submission 206711) | Soil microbial communities from Loxahatchee National Wildlife Refuge, Florida, United States - Lox_Sample_3.2 | ecosystem: Environmental > Terrestrial > Soil > Wetlands | place: USA...
GCTAACAAATCGTCCATGGATTGAATGCCGCTCACTGGAATCTGGCTGTCCAGGCTCCAGACCTGCTTCTTCACATCCTCGACCAGACTTGCCTCTGGAACGCGCGTCCGGATTACCAGCGTCATAAACTTCCGCCACGCCTCGTCGTTCTGGCTGAATGGCGTGTAGACCGCGGGATCCACGGGCTGGTTCAGCCCGGAATGCTTAACGTCGCCCGCAACACCAATGATCGTCATCCACTCGGGTGGATCGCTTGATCGCGTCCAGTCAATACGGGCACCAATTGGGTTCTGGCCGGGAAGAAGTTCTCGCACGAACTCCTCGTTGACGATCGCGACTCGCGGCTCTCCTTCGCGGTCCATTGCACTGAAGTCGTGTCCGTTGCGAATCTGGATCTGCATGACGCCGAAGTACTCACCCATGACCGATAGCGTCTGTACGATTGGCTCGGTTCCCTCGGGAAGGGTCGCCTGGCCGTCGACCACGACCCGATGGCCTACATAATTTCCGGCTAAGGGAAGGTCGGTGATCATCGCCGCCTGCACGCCAGGAAAGGCGTTGATCCGAGCGAGCAACTCGCGACGGAAATTCGTCTGCATGGGAATTTGCGGATAGCGGGTTCCCGGCAACTGAAGGTACATGGTGATGACGTTTGCGGGATTGAATCCCGCGTCGACGGATCGCAGGCGCAAAAAACCTTTGATCAACAATCCCGCGCCCGCCAGTAGAATCAGCGCCAGGGCAAGCTCCGCGGTTACTAGGAAACTGCGCAAGGGGCTGCGCGTAACGCCCGTTGCGGCAGTGCGTGCGTTTTCCCGCAACGCTTCCGCGATATCCCCGCGAGATGCAGATCTTGCAGGCAGAAGTCCGAACAGCAGGCCCGTCAGCAGCGAGATGGCGAATACGAACAGGAAGACCCGCGTGTCCATCGGAATTGCACGGAGTTGACGCAGTTCCTCCGGCCTTAATGCCAGCAACAATGTTGTGCCCGCCTTCGCAGCGATCAGTCCTGCTGCTCCGCCGACCAGTGCCAACAGAGTGCTCTCGGTGAGTCTTTGCCGAATCAGGCGGCCATTGCGTGCACCCAGCGACGCGCGAATCACCAACTCGCGCCGGCGTGCCACGGCCCGGACCATCAGCAGCATTGCAAAATTTGCGCAGGCAATCAGCAGCACTAGCCCAACTGCTCCGAACAGAATCAACAACGCCGGGCGGACATCGCCTACCAACCAGTCATGCAGAGGTATCAGTATCGTGCTGCGCTCCTTCTCCGTGTGGGGAAACGTCTCGGCCAGCCGGCGGTCTACCTGTGCGACTTCGGCTTGCGCCTGTGCGAGCGTCACGCCCGGCTTCAGCCGCCAATAGGTGTGCATGAAGTGCACGTCGCGCTCGGCAGCTGCATCGGGATATCCCACCCACAACGAAACGAAAACGTCTGCCAGCTCCTTCGGTAGAGTGAAATCTCTGGGCATTACGCCGATCACTGTGTAACTGTTGTCGCTCAGCCGGATCGCTTTGCCCAGCACCTGAGGGTCCCTGCCCAGAAAATCCCGCCAGAACGGATAACTCAGCACGACATTTCCCGGCCCGCCTTTTACAGCTTCATCAGCAGAGATCAAGCGGCCCAACATGGGTTGTGCACCGAGTGTCGTAAACAGGCCCGCATCAACATAGGCGCCGTGCACGCGCATCGGCTCGCCAGAGCCCGTGAAGTCCATCGGCTCAATGTTGATTCCACCGCTGCTGGCAAACGATTTGGTCTGGCGCTGAATGTCTTCAAGATTCGCCAGTGAATCATTCTCCCGTGCAGCCAGCAATTCCTGCGGGTTGGGATATGGCAGCGGATTTAGCAAAACCTGATTCACCACGCTGAAGATCGCCGTGTTAGCCCCGATCCCGAGAGCCAGCGTCAGCACAGCGCAAGCGGTAAATGCGGGCGAGTGAAGCAGGGTGCGAGCGCTGTAATGCAAGTCCTGCACCAGCGACTCAACAAAGCTGACGCCGCGTGCCTCGCGGCATTCATTCTTGATCTGATCAAGTCCGCCAAACTCCAGCCGGGCGCGACGCACTGCTTCGGCTTGGCTCATTCCCGACTTTATATATTTGTCGATCTGTTGCTCGAGGTGAAACCGCAGCTCGTCATCGAGTTCGTTCTCTGCGGCAGGATGCCGCATCAAGGCGCGCAACCGGAAAAGTAAGTCGTGCAGCATCACGCGACCTCCTAGGCAGTTTCGAGGATCTGGCTCACGGCTGCCGTCAGTTTCTCCCAGGCGTCCTGTTCGATCTCGAGTTGGCGACGTCCGGCTTTGGTGAGCTCATAGAACTTTGCCTTGCGATTGTTCTCGGATGTACCCCAGCGAGCCTTAATCCAGCCGCGTCGCTCCAGTCGGTGCAGCGCGGGATACAACGAGCCCTGCTGCACACGCAAGACATCGCTGGAGATCTGCTGGATGCGTTCCGAAACGGCCCAGCCGTGAAGAGGTTCGAGCGAGAGGGTGCGGAGGATCAGCAGGTCCAGCGTACCCTGCGGAAGTTCAATGGATCGAGATGGCATCAGCTCCCCTATCGCTTCTACAAGACGTTACATCAACTTATGTAGAAGCGCAAGGGGAGAGACGAGGGAAGACTGGGAGGCCCAGGTCCGCGTTTGTGGCAGCAGAGGTTCACCAGAATTCGCAGGTGGGATGATTTCAGGATTCGACATCGTTTGCCTTTCCAGGACACGCTGTGTTACTAGCCCTGCCAGACTAGCCATCTTTGACTGACAGTAGCCGATTTCAGCCGCTCACAACCTGCTCGCCATTCCGATCCCGGAGCCCACCGACGGGCGGAGGAATCTTGCTAACCTCATTGCTGTCTCATCCCAGCCATTGAGGATTCTGATAAGTCCCGTCGAAATCGTGGCTGGTTTTGTAACGCTCGAACTCGCCGTTTTTCGCCGCAGTGTCTGTCTTGGCGAGTAGGGCAGCGACTTCGCTGGAGTTCATCGGCTTGAAACTGCGTGCGGCTTTCAGTGCTTGATGCAAAATATCAATAGAATCGCATCCCGTGATCACAACGCTCGTCGGCAGGTTCATTGCGTAGTGAAGACATTCAACCGGTGTCGCGGTCTTGCTCTTCAGAATAATCTTGTCGCCCATGGGCTTCATGCCAAGGACGCCGATCTTATGCTCAACCAGGACCGGCAGTACCTTTTTCTCAAAGCTGTTGTAATGAGCGTCCATCACGTTCAGCGGCATTTGCACGGCATCAAACGTGAAGTCGTGAGTAAATGCAGTGTTGAGCATTTTCAGATGAATATCCGGACTCTTATGGCCCGTGAACCCAATGAATCGGATTTTGCCGGCCCTCTTCGCCTCGAGCACCGCTCTCATCCCTCCTCCTTTCGCGAAAATGCGGTCGGGATCCTCCTCGCGAATGACTTCATGAAATTGCAGCAGGTCAATGTGATCCGTCTGAAGACGCTTCAGCGATTCCTCGATCTGCTGCGAAGCCGCTTGTTCCGTGCGGCCGTCAATCTTCGTCATGAGGAATGCCTTTTGACGGTAGCCATCGCGCAGCGCTTTGCCCATGCGAACTTCGCTCTGACCGTTGTTATAGTCCCAGCAGTTGTCTAGGAAGTTGATCCCACTATCGAGTGCTGTGCGGATGATGCGGATGCTTTCCTGCTCGTCGGATTGCATGCCGATGTGGTACCCGCCGAGGCCTACCATGGAGACCCTTGCTCCAGAGCGGCCGAGCGTGCGAGTGGGAACGCTTCCGCTTTCCGCGTTAGAGAACTTCTTGCTTAGCGAGGTCATGACGCTCGTCGCAGCAGCAGTCTGGAGAAACCGACGTCGATCCATACGATGCTCCTCGGCTATTCAGAGTCGCCAAACTCCGACGCGGTTGCAGAGAGTTTTCTCATGCTCCTGTGCAGGCCCTGAGTGCACTGAATTTTCGATTGTCAAAATCTGGTCACGCGGAACTAGCTTGCTGCCCCCGAATCTGCCAGAATACCCAGGGGTTAATCATGGGTAAATTCTCGCTCGGTATCATCACTACCTTGCTCGTTTTGATCCTCGTCGGACTCGGCTACGCCATGCTCGGTTTCTTCCCAACGGCTGCGAACAAAAAACCTCCTGACTGGGAAACCCATCTCGCCATGGGTGCGGTTGACGCCTCCATGGAGCGCCATGCCCCGCGAGTGACAAACCCGCTCATGCCTACGGATCAGAACCTCGAAGACGGTATGAAGCTTTACACCATGAATTGCGCATTGTGTCACGGCGGCCTCGACCGCAAAGGCTCCTCTCTTTCGAATTCTTTCTACCCTCCTCCTCCAGACTTGGTCTCTCATCCCCCCGATGATCCAGAATGGCACATCTTCTACACCATCCGCACCGGGATCCGTTACACCGGTATGCCCGCCTGGGAGAAAACCCTTGGCGATCAGGACATCTGGAAGATCACTATGTTCCTCTCTCACATGGAAAAACTGCCGCCTGCCGTCCAGGAATATTGGAAATCCAGTTTCGGAGCCGGCCCGGAATCCGAACAGAATGAGCCGATGAAAGATGCAGGCCACGATCACCACTGAAATCGAAACTTTTAGGTCATCACCGCCTCCTCTGCGGCTGTTCTTAGCGAATCAGCAGTTAATCCTTTGAATCGCGCCGGAAATTAAATCCGCAGGAACGTTATAATATTCGTTTGCGCCCGAGCGTCTCTGTGGAATCGTGGGCTTCATGGAAGGAAATCATGCCAACAGACATCATCATGCCTCAGATGGGCGAGTCCATCGTAGAAGGCACCATTACCAAGTGGCTGAAAAAGCCCGGCGATAAAGTTCAACGAGACGAACCTCTTTTCGAAATTTCCACCGATAAAGTCGACGCAGAAATCCCCGCCCCTGCCTCAGGTGTTCTCCAGGAAATTAAAGTAACGGAAGGCACGACAGTGGGAGTCAATACGATAGTGGGCACCATTGCCTCAGATGGTGAAGGTGCAGCAGTAAAGCCGCAAGCGCCGCCCAAGCAGCAGAGTAGTGCCGCCGCACCACCCGCTGTGGAGGCGCCGGCTCGCCCCCGGGCACAAGCACCGGCTCCTCCGCCTGTGCCGGCCCCAGCAGCCTCTGCGCAACAAGAAGAAACGGAAGAAGTGGAAGAATCCCGCTCTTCCCCGCTGGTCCGCAAAATCGCGCGCGAACACGGGATCAGCCTCTCGCACGTCACGGGCACCGGACTCGGCGGCCGCATCACCAAGCAAGACATCATGCAGTTCATCGAGCACCAGGGATCTGCGCAACCAGTCTCGACGCCCGCTCCTGTTCCCGCTCAGCCCGCAGCCACCGCTCCGGCGCCTCCGCGCCCGGCAGCTCCCGCGCCTTATCCGGGCGATCTCGTTCCCATGTCAAGAATGCGGTCACTCATCGCCCACCACATGATCGAGTCGCGCCGCACCAGCGCCCACGTTCACTGCATGTACGAGGTTGATTTCACCCGCATCGTGAACCTGCGCAACAAGCTCAAGAACGGATTCGAGCAGCGTCACGGTGCGCGCCTCACCTTCATGCCCTTTTTCGTGCGCGCCGCCGTTATTGCCATTCAACAATGGCCCATCGTGAACGCGAACATCGAGGGCGAAAACATTCGCTACCATCGCAACATCAACATGGGAATCGCCGTCGCTCTCGATTGGGGACTCATCGTTCCTGTTCTAAAAAATGCCGGAGATCTCAACTTCCTGGGTCTTCAACGCGGCATCACCGATCTCGGCGAGCGTGCTCGCACCAAGAAGCTCAAGCCCGAAGATGTCGATGGCTCCACATTCACGATCACGAATCCAGGTCAGTTCGGAGCCGTTTTCGGTCTTCCGATCATCAATCAGCCGAACTCGGCGATTATGGGCGTCGGCGGAATCATGAAGCAGCCCATCGTCGTGACGGATAAAGATGGCAATGACTCCATCGCGATCCGCTCGGTCGTTCACCTGACGCTAGGGTACGACCATCGTCTGATCGATGGCGCCGTAGCTGATCAATTCATGGCCCAGGTAAAGAAGAATTTGGAAACCTGGACCGAAGAAGTCGGCTAGACGATCGAAACAGCGCTGTTGTCATTCCAAGAACCGAAGCGACGAGGACCCTGCTTTCTTGTCCCACTTCTCTGAGGCCGACTGGAACTATACGTTGGAAATCGGTGGGTGCCCCATTTCTGGCCGGTTTTACCGGAAGTGGGGATTTTGACTTCTCTCTGTGATCCTCTGTGTCCTCTGTGGTAAACGGGTTTTGTAACGAAGCCTTTATTGCTAACTTCCCGTTACGATCTTCTCCCTCTTCGCCCACGCAGACGAATTCATGCACAAGACCACGCCGTCGATAATTTGAGATATCCCGGCACGAAATTGCTCCGGCTGAACAATTTCCCGCGCCGCGATCGCATCCGACATAGCGAGCGCATTCTGCAGGAAACTCATCGCCGCGTCTTTTTTTTCTTCGCCTGACTTATTCGCACACATTTGCTCGATCCCCGAGATCAGCGACGGAATGAACCCCATCGCGCGCAGTAAGACGTTTAAGAAATTCATAAATGCTCCCCTCTTTAAAATTGTCATGCTGAGCGGAGTCGAAGCGTCCTTACCGAAACGCCAACTCACCACGCCATATTCACTTCCTAACCCTATTTCCCCGGCTGGCCGTATCGTGCGCCTGAATCAGGCTCTTGATTTCATTCTGACCATCGCGCAATTCCCCGAGTTGAACTTCAGTCCGAATTCGAGCCTCGGTATTCGTCGCTGCGATTTGCTCCAGTCTCACCACGCGCGCTTTCGTCGCCTCAATTTCAGCGTCCTGACGAGAGGTGTTCCGAGCGTCTTGAATCACGTACCCCGCAATGGAAAGGGCTACGGCTGCCATCGCGATCAGCGTCCGGCTGTCAAATTTCAACAACCGTTGCTCCCTCACTGCTTCGAGTTTCTTTTCCCACGTCACCTGCAAAGCCTCGGCAAAGCTCTGCATCTCCTCCAGCCTGTCCACCACTTCAAGCTGAAAATCTTTCGCGGTGTAGGGAGCGCCCGCAGCCGGCCTCTCGCTCATCTCTCGATGTCTTTGTTTCACAAACGCTGATTCGTTCATAGGGGATAGTCGACATGCAATGCAGCAGAGTATCGCGAATACTTTGCTGAACTGTCATATAGCCGCAAAAAATAATTCTGAGTCCGCGCCAAACGAGGCAGGGTAAATGTCTGCGTTGTAAACCGCCCCAGCAGGTTTCGATCGTTCGAGGCTCCCCATCCAAAATCGTGAATCCTGACTTCCACTGCTTGCCCTGTGACCGGCGCCATTCCCGCGTCCACCTGCACGGTGGTTGAACTCACCTCTGTAATCTGCGCCCCAGTCAGGCTTGCCAGGTAATAATCGCCAACCTGTTCCATCGGAATGCGCTCTGGCGAGTCCTGCAGCGAAACCCACGTCACAGCCTCATCTTCCTGATGTCCCAAAGGCGACGATAGATCGTCCGCGAATTCGATGTCGTATGTCCCTCGATCATTCGCCGGATCGAGCAACTCGACACTGACCTTTCTCACGACTGCGCTGAATGCTGCACTTCGAGACGGCACGTTTACCGTAAGCGAGTCTCCTGGAAATATGTCCTCCGCCGAGCCCGGCAGAAAGTCGCTCCAGGTCTCATACCGCCCGCTCCACGCCGCCCTCGAGCAATCGTCCAACATCGCGAGCGCAGCATTCTCGCAATCGACTTGCGTGCGCGCCGAAGGAATCTTCATCGTCCGCACAACGCTGCGCACTCCATCATCGGAGCCGCCTGCTAGACTCGCGATTCTCGCCGAATCAACGATCTCGGCAACGGCACGTCCCCGTCCTCGATAGCTCGCCATGATCAGCGCATTCAAAGGCGGCACATATTGCGGATAGAAGTCCAGCGTTGTCGAGCTGACTATTTCACACTGCCCGCCTTCGGAGACGGATTCTACAAGCTGCGTTTCGTAGTCTTCGTTCGGCAGTGCCATTCGTACTTCCGCCGTGGAGATATGGCTCACATAAGTGAAGGCAATGCTGCACTCCATGTTCACCGCGTTGACCAGTGCATACGTGCAGAAGTCGGCTCCATTTGCCATTACATCGTCGTAGAGTACAGTCGCTGGCGCCACCAGACTCGACGGAAGAGACGGATTAATGTCCTGTACTTCCAGCACCACTCGCACATCCGCCGAGACTGCCGCGCCTCCCAATGCCTGTCCCGCCGGGTGTGCCGCCGAATGATAGGTCTCTCCAGATCTGTAAACCTCGCGCGAGTAGACATAGGTGGTGAACAGATACCGGTGCCCGGCCGTTGTCGTGATCACCGATCCTGTCGCCGCCCCATTGATCAATGCCTGGATGTTAGAGGCGCTACCATTCGGAGTGATCTGAAATCCGGCCAGGCACTTCGATGTATCGATCCCACCCGCGTACAACCCTCCAATCAATCCGTGAGAAGCGCCCGTGAAGCTCACATCTCCGTGTTGTAGTTCCAATGCCCCGCCGAGTTCGATCGGCTGGATAAATGAAGCCGTAGTCTTTCCATCCTGCCCGGCTCCACCGCTGACTTGCAGGCTCTGGCCGGCAATTGAGAACGCACCTGACGGATCACTCACGGTCCAGGTCGTCGGATCCAGCGCCGTACCCGCGAACTCCTCGTCGATCAATGGAAGGTAACTCAGCTGAAAAGGCTGTTGTGAGAGATAAAAACGCAAGCTGAGACCGTCACCCACAAAATAATCACGGACATAGGCCTGCGGTTCTTCCAGCCCGATGACAGTCACGTCGTCGATCACGATGTTCGGTTGCATCAACGCGAGCCCGGCCGGAGAAAAATCAGCATCACTCTCCTTGATTGCGTAAGAACTCGCACCTATCGGCGCGAACAGCAGTGCTCCATTCACGGCCCGGTAACAGCCTCGCGCCGCAAGAGCAAGTTCTGCTGCATGTTCAGAAAATGTTCTCTGCGGATTCGCTGCATACGAAGCTATGACATCAAGGTCTTCCACCCCCGTTGTATCGAACTCACCAGGAAGCAAGTCCTGCGCCAACTGTCGCAACACCCACCCCGCCCTCTGCGCGACATATGGAGCCCGGTTCGGCAGTGCCTTCTGATCCAGCAGGACTTCGTCACTTTCCGCCGCGCAGTTGTATCGGTACACAGGCCCTTGCTCACCGACTCCCAGATATTCGAACTGGGAAGCCTCAACAAGGTATCCCGTAAACAAGAAGCTTCCATCAGCTTTCGTAACGCAAACCCTCGCTCCATTGACCGGAAGCACAAATCCACTTGAACTTGCCATCAAACTGAAGCGCAGTGTCGAAGGCCGATTGAGTACCCTCTCAACACGTGGCGCGACCGAACCATCCAGGAATGCTGTGTAATCAATCGGACCGTCGCCGCCCAAATTGTCGATAGTAATTTTCATCGGAACCCCGCATTCCTCTGTGAAACTCTGTGTCCTATGTGGTGAATGTTCTGAAATGCCCCCGGAGTGCCATGGCCGTATATGGGGGCTCTCGCCCGGTGCCTTCTAGTACGCAGCCGCCGCGCTCGTTGGAAAATAACTCCGGTAGCACAATACCGTCTGCCCATCATTCGTATCCGTGAATGGCAGCGCTACAAACGAAGCCTTCAACGAAATAACCGACAGCGGTTTCGCGACATCCAACAATTCTTCCCGCGTAAACGACGCGCTCGTCTTGGTCGCTGGATTCGAACTCAGCCGCGGATAATAGAAGCACACTCGCCCGCCGCTTTCTTCTTCCGCGACAAACAATCCCGACCACTCCTGAAAGAACGATCCACCTTCGCGATCCACGAAAGCCAAGACTTTCTGCGCCGATGCGCCGTTCGCCGGCGCTCCCCCCGGAAGCGGTTGCGCCAGCAATACCGAGCTCGCAGTCACCGCGGCAACTCGCCCAACGTTAAACGTCACGCGCCGCACATAATTCGGATCCCACTTCACCGCCGCCGCACTGCTCACGTACGCTGCCGCAATTCCAGATCCCACATATCCCGTCTGCTGCTGATAGTCCACATCAACGGCAAGCAGTGTTCCTGCGGAGAATGCGCTCGCCGTCCCCGGTCCGCACACCAACTCGCTCGCAGTCGATCCCGGCAACACCGCAACTCCAGGCGCCGGAGTCGCTCCCGAGGGTGCCGGCGCGCTCCCCGACATCGGTGCCAACACATTCATATGCTCCGATCCACATGCCAATGCCATCTGCAACTTGCCCCACTCGACAAAATTGAAATCAAGTCTTGCTTCGAGCGGTCCCCGAAACTGTGCCGTTGTTACTGCTCTCGCACCGGATCGAACCGCATCTGTCGGCGTCGAATACGATCGCTCAAAATGTTCGATCCATCCCAAATCGATCCATGGACTCGGAGGAGCACTAAGCGGAAACGTCCCACTCCCTGGGTCGAAGACAGTCGGTGTTTCCGTCGTCCGGTTTACCGGCGCAAAGTACGCACGCATCTGACGTGTCACCGGTACCATCGCAGCTCGCAATGCAGAAGTGCTCATGACAACGTCACCTCCGAAAAGAAGTAGATCGTCAGCTGTGCCTTACGTTCCACTCTGGCGTCCTGATGGGGCTCTGCCGAATCCGTGACCCCCCTTCCTCGCGCCGAAGACGTCGACGCGCTTTTCCCTTCACCAAACGCAGGTTGCGTCCAGAACACCATCGTTCCCAAGTCCGCGCTCGGAGACTGTGTGTAGTCCATTTTCTCGGTATGCTGCGGCTGGCAAATGCTCAGCAATTCCGTATCAAGCTGACCCAGCAACCGGCCGCGGTCCACCATGCTAGCCACTGATCCCAAGCTGTAGTACGAAATCACGACATTCAAACTTGCCAGCGGGGGGTTGTTCGCGCCTCCTGCCAACACCGTCGCACTGCCCCATTCGATGTAGAACGTGTTTGACCTCGGCGTCGCGAATGCCGGCGGAAGGTTCTCTACTACCGCGATCGCCGGCATTGTCGCTCCATTGATCGTTACCGTCCGCGCTGGGTTCAGCGCTGCCAGCCGCGCCTGCAGTGCCAGAAAAAAACTATCCTTAGCAAATTGCATAAAGGTTCCTCGGTGGCCTCTGTGTCCCCTGTCGTGAGTGTTTTTTGCAGATAGCTACTGGCTACTCGACAGCCGTCACCACATAAAAGCAGACAGTCCCGCCATAACTCTCGGGGACCACATTCTCCACATGAAAAAGATCATTTCCGTAATTCAGTCCAATGACAGCGTTGAAAAGATCGTCTCCCGTGGCCATTCCCAATGCCGCTAATTGATTCGCAATCGCGGAAGCCGGCAACGTAAACTCAACCCTTCTCCGAGGCCCCAGGTTCCCAGTCGTCATCTCTCGCATCACCACCGGCGAAATGATCACTTCCTGCACTCCGGGATCCACCAATCCCAATGGTCCGGCCGCATCACTGGCTGAAGCCGTTGCTGGGAGTAGTAGACTTACCGTCTCTCCTCCCAACGCCTTCAACATCGCATCCGCCGCTCGCAAAAGACCCGCCCCGCAAATTCCCCCACTCATATCCCCTCCCTATATTTGCTTGTCATCCTGAGCGAAGCGAGCTCGAATGATCTCGCGTAGTCGAAGGACTTTGTTTTTGTGATCGCAGATCTTAAGCTTTCCTCGCCACATACGGCTCCAACAAACTCCGTACGTTCTCATCCACCAGCGTGTCGCCAAAATA
>Ga0335078_10014414_pt1 | contig 11725 bp, 10 predicted proteins | sample Lox_Sample_32_FD_206711 | JGI IMG/M metagenome (GOLD analysis project Ga0335078, IMG submission 206711) | Soil microbial communities from Loxahatchee National Wildlife Refuge, Florida, United States - Lox_Sample_3.2 | ecosystem: Environmental > Terrestrial > Soil > Wetlands | place: USA...
TGCAGCCGAGGAGCAGGTTGCCCGATGAGCGCTGTCCGCACAGAAGTCCTCGTTTCCATTCGCGGCCTCGGGAAGCGCTACGTGCAGAAACGCCCGTTGAGCGGAACTGAGTTTGTGATCGAGGCGCTATGCGACGTGAACCTGGAGATTCGACGGGGCGCTACGACTGCACTGGTCGGCGAGTCAGGCGCGGGAAAGTCCACGCTGGTTCGCTGCCTGGCGCTGCTCGAAAAGCCCACGAGCGGCGAGATCGAATTTGATGGCCGCAACCTGCTCGCACTCAGCGGGAAGGACCTGTTTCATGCGCGCCGCGAGATTCAACTTGTCTTCCAGGACCCGATCTCCTCGCTGAATCCCGGCATGACCGCCGCGGAAATTATCGCCGAGCCGCTGGCGATTCAGCGCGAAGGCACGAACTCCGAGCGGCTTCGCAGGGCAGTCGAGTTAATGGACCACGTTGGGTTGCCGTCGGGATCAGCTGACAAGCGGCCGCTGGAATTCAGCGGCGGACAGCGCCAGCGCCTGGCGATTGCTCGAGCGCTGGCGCTTCGGCCAAAGCTGCTGGTCTTGGACGAGGCTTTCTCGAATCTCGATCTCGCCACTCGCGAGTCCCTTCTGCGGCTCCTCCGCGATCTGCAAGCCGAAGATTCGCTCACATATCTGCACGTCTCGCACGATCTGCGGATGGTCGGCGATCTGGCCGACGAAGTGGCCGTGATGTGCGAAGGAAGAATTGTCGAGCACGGGCCGACGGCTGAGCTGTTCGCCCGTCCTCAGCATGGCTACACCCGCGCCTTGCTAGAAGCGACATGGATGCCGGCGAGACTTACGGTTGATTGCGCCGCCGAGGTTTCGCGATGAGATACGTTGTGCGCCGACTGACACACGCCGTCCTGATCTTGCTCGCCATCTCGTTTCTCTCGTTTGCGCTTCTACAATGGGCTCCCGGAGACTTTCTCGACGAGCTGCGCATGAATCCGCGTGTATCCGCGCAGACTGTTGAAGGCTTGCGCGACAAATACGGCTTGGATGAGCCTTTTCCGATCCGCTACGCGCGTTGGGTGCAATCAACATTCAAGGGCGACATGGGATTTTCGTTTACTTACAACGGCCCCGTCGGCCCTTTGCTCTGGACTCGCGCGCGAAACACCTTGATGCTTACAGGTATATCGACGTTGATCGCATGGGCGGTCGCGCTTCCCCTCGGAATATGGTCTGCCGCCAGACGCGGGCGCTGGGACGACCGTCTGTTTAGCGCCGCGACCTCTACGTTGCTGGCGGTCCCCGACTTGCTCCTGTTTCTACTGCTTCTCTTGCTGGCGGCACGAACGGGCTGGTTTCCTGCCGGCGGCATGGCGTCAGCAGGATTCGACGATCTGAGCGCCTGGGACAAAGTGAAGGATGTCTGTCTTCATTTTGCATTGCCGTCGATGGGTCTCGCGGTTGTTACCGTGCCCATTCTCGTCCGCCATATCCGAGCGGCGATGATCGAGACGCTCGGGTCCCCATTCATTCGTGCCGCGCGAGGCCACGGCGTCGCGCAATCGCGCTTGCTTTGGCGCTACGCGTTGCCTGCGTCATCGAATCCGCTGATTTCGCTGCTGGGGCTTTCCATCGCGGGAATGCTCAGCGCGTCGGCGATCGCGGAAGTGGTGCTCAGCTGGCCCGGTCTTGGCCCGCTGATGGTCCAGTCGGTGCTTGGCCGCGACGTCTACGTGGTGCTCGCCGTGGTGATGCTTTCGTCCGTTTTTCTAGTGCTGGGAAACCTGTTCGCGGATCTCCTGTTGTTCGCGAGCGATCCTCGGATTCGAGTGGAGTGATGCCCTGAAGAAATTCTACAAACGCGGGAGGCTGCTGATGTTGCTGGCGGGACTTCACGTCCCGATTCTGCTGGCCGGGTTCTTCGCTCCTTATAGCTTCTCGGAACAGAATCGCGACCGGCCCTTCGCCCCTCCGTCGCGGATTCACTTTGTGGATGCTAACGGTGTATTTCACGCGCGCCCGTTTGTGTACGGACTGAAGGATGATCCAAACACCATCGGCGCATTCGTGGTCGATATGCAGAGGACGATTCCCCTTCACTTTTTTGTTCGTGGATCCTCCTATCGACTGGTGGGCCTGTTTCCGGCGCGCATGCATCTGTTTGGCGTCAGCGAGCCCGAGCGCATCTACCTGATGGGCACTGATGGTTACGGCCGCGACCAATTTTCGCGGTTCGTCTATGGCGGTCAGATTTCGTTGGCAGCCGGAATCGTAGCCGCGGCCATTTCCCTACTGTTTGGAGCACTCATCGGCGGAATTTCCGGATTCTACGGAGGCGGGGTCGATAACCTGGTTATGCGCGGCGGAGACCTCTTCCTTGCCTTGCCGTGGCTCTATCTTCTGTTTGCGGTGCGCGCAACCCTGCCGCTACATGTCGCGCAATGGCAGGTCTTTCTTTTGTTGGTCGCCGTGATCGGCCTGATTGGCTGGGCGCGTCCCGCGAGGCTGATTCGCGGCGTCGTCCTGAGCGCAAAAGAACGCGACTTTGTCGCGGCAGCCCGGGGTTTCGGCGCGTCCGACTTCTATCTGCTGCGCCGCCACGTTTTGCCGCAGACGTACGGGGTCGTCTTCACGCAAATGACGCTGCTCATTCCCCAATACGTCCTCGCGGAGGTCACTTTGACCTTCCTTGGGCTCGGTGTTGGTGAGCCGATGCCGAGTTGGGGCAGCTTGCTGGCTTCTTTACAGCAATACTACGTCCTGTCCTCGTACTGGTGGATGTTCCTTCCGGCAGTATTACTGATTCCGTTATTTCTGGCCTATTTCTGGACCGCCGATGCTCTCCAGGAACACTTGAAGTCGGTCCCGCTGTAAGAGCACTCGCTTCTCTGCTAAGAATCTCCATATGGGTGCCACGGGGCAATACCTCTCAATTGCCTGTGTGTTTGCAGCTCTGGGCGCACTATCGGTGACGGCTGCATCGCGCTCAAGGGGAGCGGAAGACGTATTGGTCACGAACGATCTGCTCGGCCATCGCGGCGGGACGATTACCATCGCCCTGCGCTCCGAACCAAAGACGATCAATCCAGTTCTAGCAACTGACACTTCCTCGCTCGGAGTTATTTACTGCATGGGCGCGGATCTGATTCACATCAATCGCGAAACGCAGCGCACCGAGCCGGCTCTCGCGAAGTCCTGGAACATGTCGCACGATGGGCGGACCTACACTCTTCAACTTCGCCGCGGAATCCGATTTTCCGACGGCCAACCGTTCGACGCCGACGACGTGATTTTCAGCTTCAAGGTATACCTCGACGAAGATACTCATTCGCCACAGCGCGATTTGCTCGTGGTCGGCGGAAAGCCGATTTCCGTCGAGAAGGTGGACGACTACACGGTCCGTTTTGGGCTCCCGCAGCCTTATGCCGCCGCCGAGCGGTTGTTCGACGGCTTTCCAATTCTCCCCAAACACCTGCTCGAAGCTTCCTATAAATCCGGTAGCATCACTCAAGCGTGGAGCGTCTCCACGCCGCCGGGGCAGTTCGCCGGGCTTGGCCCGTTTCGCTTGAAAGAATACGTGCCCGGCGAGCGCATCGTTCTCGAACGCAATCCATACTATTGGAAGCGGGATTCCGCCGGAAATCAGCTGCCCTACGTCGACGGACTTACGTTTCTGTTCGTTCCGAGCGAAGACGCGCAGGTGATTCGATTTCTTTCCGGCGAGACGGACATTTTGAGCCGCTTCAGCGCGGAGAATTTTGCGGCGCTCGAACGACAACAATCCGCCAAGGGTTATCGCACCTACGACCTGGGGCCGGGGCTCGAATACAATTTCCTCTTTTTCAATTTGAACGACCTCAGTTCTGTGAACCTCCCTGAAATCGCGAAGAAGCAGGTTTGGTTTCGTGATCTGCGCTTTCGTGAGGCTGTGTCCGCCGCGATCGACCGGGACGCCATTGTCCGCCTCATCTTCCAGGGCCGGGCAGCGCCTCTAACGAGCCAGGTTACGCCGGGAAACAAACTTTGGGTTGACTCAGCACTGCCGCCGGCCCTTCATTCGCCTGATCGCGCGCGCGAATTGCTGAAGAGCGCGGGCTTTTCGTGGAAGAGCGACGGCTCGCTCGTCGATCAGCGGGGAAATGCGGTCGAATTCTCGATCCTCACGAGCTCCTCGAATGCGCAGCGCGCAAAAATGGCGACGATCATTCAAGACGACCTGAACAAGCTCGGCATGAACGTTCACGTTGTCTCTCTGGACTTTGGGGCGACGGTTGACCGGCTGCTCAACACGTTCGATTACGAAGCGGCCATCTCGGGGCTTGCCGATGGCGACGCCGATCCCAACACGGAAATGAATGTCTGGCTCTCGACGGGCGGAATGCACATCTGGCATATCAACGAATCGCATCCTGCAACGCCGTGGGAAACCGAGCTCGATCGCCTGATGAACGAACAGCTCGTCACTCTCAATTACGCCAAGCGCAAGCAGCTCTACGATCGCGTGCAGCAGATCGTGGCGCAACAACTGCCGATGATTTGTTTGGTCAGTCCAGACATTCTCGTCGGCGCCAAAGATCGGGTTGGAAATTTTCATCCGGCGAATCTTGATCCGTACGTTCTGTGGAACATTGACTCGATCTATGTCAATTAAGATCAACGACAGGGACGCGAAAGCGTCGCGGCGGCAATCGGCCGGCGACGAACTCGCTAAGGCATGGCCCGATCAGCGACTGGTGGAGGCGTGCCTTCGCGGCGAAGATGCTGCTTGGTCCGCACTCGTCGATAAATACAAGAACCTCATCTACTCGATTCCCATCAAGTACGGCTTTTCGGCCGATGACGCGGCTGACATCTTTCAGTCTGCTTGCGTCGAAATACTGTCCGAGCTGCCGAAGTTGCGCAATCCCAAGGCGCTTCCGAAGTGGATCATCCAGATAGCGTCGCACAAGTGTTTCCACCATAAGCGTCAATCGCAGCGGATGATTCCGACTGATCCGGACGGAGAAATGCCGGAACAGAGCACGCCCGCGAAAGCCGAACAGATCCTGCGCCAGGCCGAAGAGGAGCAAAAACTGCGGGAGGCGTTATCGGGTGTGCCGCCTCGGTGCCGCGAGCTCATTCGCATGCTTTTTTTCGAGGAGCCGGCGCGTCCGTATCAAATCATCGCCTCTGAACTGGGGCTTGCTCCCGGATCCATCGGTTTCATTCGCCAGCGGTGTCTCGATCGGCTCCGCAAACGCCTGGAGGAAGTGGGTTTCTCGTGACACGGCGCGGCAGGCCGACCCCGATTTCCCAACAAACGCTTCGCGATCTCGCCGGACTGAAATCGGATGTCGTTCGTGCGCGCTATTTGCGCAGTCATCCGAAACTTCACCGGAAGGAAGTCGTCCTTCACCTAAACGACGTTGTTCGAGGCCAACTGCGCGCGGACCCTCAGCGCTCGCTCTCTCTGGCCGAAGCCGCGGTCGCCATCGCTCGCAGGGTACGCGACCCAGAAGCCCTGGCGCGAAGCTTGCGCTCCAAGGCAAACGCCCTTTACATGGTTGGCGACAACCAGCGGGCCCTCGAATTTCACGGCCAAGCATTGCGCATCTTCCAGAAAGTTGGCAATGCACAGGAAGAATCGCGGACGCTGATCCCGTCGATTCAGCCGCTTATCCTGCTCGGCGAGTACGATCGCGCCTTCGAAGCGGCCGCGGCAGCGAAGAAAATCCTCGAGCGCCTGGGCGACCAGCAGCGACTCGGGCATCTCGAAATCAACGTCGGCAACATTTATCACCGCCAGGACCGCTTCGAGGAAGGACTGGCCTGTTACGAGCGTGCGTACGAAATGCTCCTGCCGATTCGCGACTCGGAAGGCTTGGCTGTCGCTCTCTACAACATGGCCGTCTGCCTTATCTCTCTTAACGACTTCCCTCGCGCTCTGGCGACTTACCAGCGAGCAAGAGAGATGTGCCTGCAAAACGACATGCCTCTCCTCGTCACGCAGGCCGATTACAACATCGCGTATCTCTACTACCTGCGCGGCGAATACACTCGCGCGATCGAGATGCTCCGGGCAACCCGCGAAAAGAGCGAAGCCAATGGCGATGCTCATATTCTGGCACTCTGCTACTTGGACTTGTCGGATATCTATCTTGAGCTGAATTTGAGTGGTGAAGCGCGCGATGTCGCGCACGAAGGTTGCGAACGTTTCCGCAATCTCGGAATGGGCTACGAAGAGGCGAAATGCCTGGCCAACGAAGCCACGGCGCTGAGTCAACTTGGCAACGCGCTGCGTGCGCTCGAGCTATTCGACCGCGCCCGCGCACGGTTCGTGAGTGAAAAGAATCTCGTCTGGCCATGGCTCATCGATCTGTATCGCGCCCTTGTGCTATTCAAGGAAGGCCGATACTTCGAAGCCCGCCGGTATTGCATCGCGGCATCGTCCTTTTTCGACAGCTCGTTTCTGCCCGGCAAGGCGGTGTTGTGCCATTTGTTGCTCGCGCGGCTCTCGCTCCAGACCGGCGACCTGACCACCGCCCAGGCCGAATGCCGTCGCGCTTTCGAGCGCCTTTCTAGCATCGAGGCCCCTGTTCTGCGTTTTCAGACGGAGTTTCTTTCGGGGCAAATTCAAGAGGCGTCCGGCAAGTCCGCCGCGGCCTACGAGTCTTATCAAAGGGCTCGCGAAGCCCTGGAAACGCTCCGCAGCAGCCTGCATGGCGAGGAACTGAAGATTTCGTTCGTGAAGAATCGCCTCGAGGTCTACGAGAGGCTCGTGGATATCTGCATGAACGACCCCGCACGGAGCGCCGAGGACTGTTTTGGCTTCATGGAAATGGCCAAGTCGCGCAGTCTGGCCGAACTTCTCGTGCATCAGACCCGCGGCTTTGCGGATTCCGTTACCGGACAGAGCGATCTAGTGCGCCGCATCCGCGAGATGCGCGAGGAATTAAATTGGTACTACCGCCGGCTCGAGATCGAAGAATTGAAGGCGGACGATCGGTCTCCTGAGCGCATCGACAAACTACGACAGCAGGCTCTTTCTCAAGAGAATGAATTTCTGCGCGCATTGAGGGACATGCCTGCTTCCCGGCCGGTTGATACGGATTTTGCATTTGCATCCCTCGATCGCATCCGTGCGGCGCTGCCGCCGGAGGCGGTGCTGGTTGAGTATTTCAGCGTGAAAGGGCAGTTCATCGCGGCCGTCCTCACGCACAATTCGCTCGAGCTGATCCCTCTCACACCTGTTTCGCGCGTGGTGAATCTGCTTCGCATGCTCGATTTTCAGATTGGCAAATTTCGCCTGGGAGGGGACTACGCTCGCCAATTCGAGAAGCCTCTGTTCGGCGCGGCGCTAGCACACCTGCAGAACTTGTACGCCGAGGTAGCAGGCCCCCTCCGCAATCGGTTCGACGGCAGACATTTGGTGATCGTGCCGCACGGAGTTTTGCACTATCTGCCTTTCCACGCGCTCCATGATGGCGAGCGCTATCTCATCGATTCCTTTACCGTTTCTTACGCACCGAGCGCGGCGATATTCTCATTGTGCCAGCAGAGGTCTGCTCCCGCATCGGGACCTCCGCTCGTCATGGGCGTTCCGGACAGGCAGGCGCCGTTCATCCTCGACGAAGCCCGCGCCGTGGCGGAAATCCTGCCGGGCGCCGAATTGCTCATCGGTCCGAAAGCGAACCAAGAGGCACTGCGCGAAAGAGGGTTGCACAGCCGCATTCTTCACATCGCGACACACGGGACATTCAGACAGGACAATCCGATGTTTTCGGGCATTCGCCTGGGCGATGCTTACCTGAGTTTGTACGACCTCTATCAGCTCAAGCTCGGGTCCGAACTGCTTACGCTGAGCGGCTGCGCCACGGGCCTAAACGTTGTCGGCGCAGGCGATGAATTGCTGGGCCTAATTCGGGGCCTGCTATACGCGGGCGCGCAGTCTCTGTTGCTGACGCTGTGGAACGTTCACGACCGCAGCACCGGTGAATTTATGACCGCCTTCTACCGCCACTGGCAGTCCGGCTTATCGAAGCCCGCTGCCCTTCAGAGTGCCATATTGGAACTGCGGGAGCATCACCCTCACCCCTACTATTGGGCGGCCTTTTCTCTAACTGGCAGAATATAAACGACGTAGGAGTCACAAGAAACCTACGCTGAGCCTATATTTTTAGGGACCCTTCCCACCCTTTATCGGCGGGGATGGACGGAGCAACGGCGCAGACCTTCTGGCGCTGAACTTTAGAATACTGGGGGAGAGTGCTATGCACCATTTTTCTTTGGAGCAGTGGGCAGATTACGTTCGCAACGCACTGGGTTACAAGGACAAAGCAGCGATGCAGGCTCATCTCGAAACCGGCTGCAAGCGATGTTCAACCGCTCTAAACACTTGGACGCGCGTGCTCGATGCCGCTGCAAGGGAACGAGCGTACGAACCGCCCGAGAGTGCGGTCCGGACGGTCAAGGCATTGGGCGCGATTCACGTCCGGCCAAGGCGCGTACCAGTCGCGAGGCTCCTTTTTGACAGTCTGTTGTCCCCGGCATTCGCCGGCGTGCGTTCCGCTGGGGCGGCTCCTCGCCAGATGCTGTATGGAGTGGGCGACTACCGGATCGACATGCGAATAGAGCCAAGCGCGGACGCGCTAGCCTTGACTGGCCAGGTACTCATTTCGGCGGACCCCGCGCGGCCGGTGCGCGACGTCACCGTCAAGCTCACGAAAGGCCGCGAAACGCTGGCGATATCCCGTACGAACGAGTTCGGGGAATTCGACCTCGAGTGCAAGGTCAGCGGTGATTTGCATTTGGAACTTTCGATTCCTAAGGGCGCGTTCCTCGACATCCTCGTTCCGCAAAGGCCGGGGACAGGGACAGGGACGGCTGACAAATCGAGAGGCATTGATTCTAAGGGAGTTAGGGGACGCAAGAGCCGAAGGCCGCTAAGTCCCAGAAAAAAGGGCTAGTCCCAAGGGAGCAAAAAATGTACGTCGGTACCATTGAGCGATCAAGTGATTGCAGCGATCTTAAGACTTCCCTACGGTCGCACCGGCCACAAGGAGCATTGACTGCTATGAAACGCGTAGCGTGTTTGCTGACCTTGCTCGTCGTCGGAATGAGCGCGGAGACAGCCCGGGCCCAAGGGTTGCTTGGTGGCTTGCTCTCGAACACCTCTCAGACTCTCTCCGGCACCGTGAGCAGCCTCCTAGGACCGCCACAGGGCGTGATCGTTCGAACGAATTTGGGTCTGGCGGGCCTTCAAGGTGTCTGTGCGTCCAACGGCTGTACGGTGGTCGGCGATATCGACGGAAATCAGGGGCAGGTCTTCCTCGTCCAGCCCGCGCAAGGGCTCGTCCCCGATCTTCTCGCTAGCGTGCTGCGTTTGCTCGACGGCATCATCGATGCCGAGCCGGATCAACTTGTCGTAATTCCCCCCTCCAACAATCCCGGCCCGTTCCAAACAACCGTTCCGTCGTACCTCTACCAAGAAACGCCGGTAAACTACTTCGGCAGCATCGTCTGGAACGGCTACGTCAACCAACCTGCGGCGTGGATCATTCGTGCCTCCCAAGCCCAAAGCTCCTTCCATGTAACCGGCTCCGGAATCGTTGCCGATATAGACACGGGAGTCGACCCGAACCATCCGGCCCTCAAGCCCGTGCTGCTTCCGGGGTACGACTTCACGCGGAATCAGCCAGGCGGCTCCGAGATGACCGATCTCGGCGGCGCGACCGGCTCAGCCTGCAACTCCTGTCAGGCCGCTTTTGTCGACCAGCATACTGCCGCCATGCTGGATCAGCATACGGCGGCGATGTTGGACGGCTCCGCGTACACCGATTTTGGCCATGGCACGGAAGTGCTGGGGATGGTTCATCTCGTTGCCCCGACGGCTCGACTCATGCCGCTCAAAGCGTTCAGCGCCGACGGAACAGGTTCGCTCTCCAATATCCTGAGCGCCGTTTACTACGCGACGCAGAATCACGCGAACGTAATCAATATGAGTTTCGAGCTTGCTGCACCTTCCACTGAACTTACCAACGCGATCAACTACGCCAACTCGCACAAAGTGATTTGCGTCGCGTCTTCCGGCAATGACGGTCAAGAGGAAATCGTCTATCCCGCTGGGCTGCAGCAGCAGGTTATGGGCGTCGCTTCCACAAACGACTTTGGCCAGCGATCGAGTTTCTCGAATTACGGGAATCAGGTTGTCTGGGTTGCGGCCCCGGGCGAGAACGTGGTCACCACGTATCCGTTCGGCACGTATTCGGTTACATCCGGTACGTCGTTTACTTCGCCGATGGTTGCCGGAACTGCGGCGCTTCTTCTCAACGTGAACCCGAACTTGAATCAGTCGGGGGCGGCGCAGGCCGTCGCCAATGCGGACTGGATTGGCCCGAACATGGGTAACGGCCAGCTCGACGTGTATCTCGCACTATCGTCCGTGTACTCGCCCTGGTAGAGCAGGCGGGTCGGGAACAATCCCATGGCCACGACGGGCCACCCGAGGTCGTATGGTCTGAGTCCGACTTCGGCAGCAGCTTTCGACCCGGCGTTTGCCGTTAGTATGCGGCCTGCGCTTTGTCTTGGATCCGCGTCCGAGTTTCCCCTGCGCGTAAAAGCTGCGGAGGAAGAATCGTCCGCCCTGCGAAGCGCCTTCGTCTGCTCACTGAATCAACTGCTCGACCTTAAGGACCTCAATACGGGCGTCCATAGCACCCGCCTCGCGGAGTGGGCGCTGCATGTGGCCGGTGAGCTTGGGCTTGACCAAAGTTCGCTTGCGGATATCGAAATAGCCGCGCTTCTGCACGACATCGGGAAGGTCGGCATTCCCGATGCGATCCTCAACAAGCCCGCGCGCCTTACCTCCGAAGAGTACGATCTGATGAAACGGCATCCCGAATATGGCTGGATCGTGCTGCGCCAGATTCCGGGATTCGAGCGCGTCAGCCTGCTCATTCTTCACCATCACGAGAATTTCGACGGCAAAGGCTATCCTGGCGGCTTGAAGGGCGACGAAATCCCGATGGGTTCGCGCATCGTCTCCGTCATCGATGCCTTCGATGCGATGGTTTCCTCGCGTCCCTACCGCAAGGGCCTGCCTTTTGAAGAGGCCGAGCGTCGGCTAATCGAGGCAAGCGGCACTCAATTCGATCCTGCGGTGGTGGAACGCTTCCTCCCAATTGCGCGCGCCGAAATGCCATCCGTCCTTGCAGCCGTCGGGACGACCGGCACACCCGTGCCGTAGGTTCCCGGCTGGTTTCTTCCGCACGTTCCCGCGACCCGTGGCGTATCAGATTGTCTCCGTGCCAGACAGTACCGTGATGCGTTTGAGCGCGCCTTCGTTATTGGTCGCAAGAAGGACGAACGGGAGAACCGAACTGACTCGAACAAATCAGCTTGGAAAATCTGGAGCCGAGGCCCGGACTTGAACCGGGGACCTGCCGATAGCTCCAGGAACATCATCTAGTTGATTCTGTTGCTCTTTCTTGCGTCTTGCACCACGGTTTTACACGGTATTTGCAGCTTATTGTTCCCTTCCTGTTCTCTCGTGTGGAGAACGTGGACCTCCTAGCGACTAAATCTTCTTCGGCATGGTAAGAGGGAAGGGGAAGACGACGCGACCGTAGTTCAGTTGGATAGAGCATCTGCCTTCTAAGCGGGAAACCAAACTTACCAAATCTTGCCGGAGCCGACGCAACACCATAAGAAGTCGCAACTTGATGCAAGAAGAACGAAACCAGCTTTCGTCTTCTTGTTCGCTTTA
>Ga0335078_10014415_pt1 | contig 11724 bp, 9 predicted proteins | sample Lox_Sample_32_FD_206711 | JGI IMG/M metagenome (GOLD analysis project Ga0335078, IMG submission 206711) | Soil microbial communities from Loxahatchee National Wildlife Refuge, Florida, United States - Lox_Sample_3.2 | ecosystem: Environmental > Terrestrial > Soil > Wetlands | place: USA: Florida...
GTTCTTCCGTTTGTCGCACAGTTGGGGATCGAACAATCAACTGGAGGACTACGGGAACGCGGCGTCGCAGGGCTACGGAGGGCCTACCACGTTCGGCGCCTGGAGCGCCTCGATGGATCATACCGTGACATTCAGCCCGACGCTGCTGGCCGATTTCCGATATGGCCTGAGCCGAGCCACGGCCGACCGGACGCCGTACGACGCCGGATTTGACCCCACGTCGCTGGGATTGCCCTCATCGCTCTCGCAGGAGGCCTCGGGAAGGGTGTTGGAATTCCCGCGGTTCGCATTCTCCAACGGTGCCGGCTTAGGAAACCAGGGCTATGTCGACCTGATCGAGAATCCGATGTCGCATAACTTCACCGGGAGTTGCGCCAGGTCCGGGATGCGGCTCTTGAATTCCTGCATGGCGCGCTCGAATTCGCGCTCATGCGATTCATCGTGCGAAAGGAAGCGGTTCAGCAGCTCGGCGATCTTCACCGGCTCGCCGAGGGCGAACTCGCCTGCCTCGCCGCGGTCCTGGTACAAGACCGCTACGCGCGTGTCTTCGAAGATGGTATTGCGTGTCGGATAGCCGGCCTTGAGTTTCTTCTCGATCTCGGCGGCGAGCCGGTCGTCGGTGTCCTTGGCTTCCCACCACCCGCGCGCCAGCCGGTACTCGTCGCGCACGGTGCCGTCCGGCACCACGCGCTTGCCGCCCGAATAAGTCGAGAGCTCGGGCACCAGGGTCCACCCGCGCTTTTTGGCGGCCTTATCGAGCAGGTTGTGGAATGGCCCTTTGAGCCCCAGCTCATGGACCACGCCTTGGTCTGTTTTAAGGTGCTGGAGGTCGCGCAGGTATGCTTTGACGATCGGATCGCTCGGCGCAAGCTCGAACACGGCAACACTATCGTAACAAGCGGCACGGCGCCGGACGCCATGGCATCCATCGGGCCAATCCGGTGGCGGGCCACCAGCCCTGAGACCCGAATTCGGCGCTGCTTCTCGCGACTGTCCCAATACTCCCCCACCCGCTCGCCTTCAGTCACGCATCAATCAACTCTTCCGCCCCGCTGCTAACCCACCACCCACGAATACCTTGCAGCCCACTGGTCCCACGCCCAAAGGCCGCGCCCTGAGCCATCCATGTCACAGTGATTACGGAGGTTGGCTTGGCGCATCGTGTCCCCGGCTCCCGCGCTCGCTCCCGCCGTCGGGCCGTTGCGCCGGGTGAAGTACCAAAACGGGGTGAATTCGCCCCGTCTTTGGCCGCCTGCTTTGTTCGTTTTCAATTGGTTAGCCGGCCCCGCGTGGGCCAGATTCGTCCCTGACGCGCCCCAAACCATGATTTCCCCGAATCCCTATCCTGATCCCGCCGCCGCCCTCGACCTTGGTTCCGTCCTCGGCCATTCCCACGCCTTCGGCCTCGTCGCCGGCCGCTGCGCCGCCGCTCAGGCCTCCTGCCTCCACCGCCTCCGCAAAAGCCGCGAGTTTCGCCGCGTCACCCCCTGCTGGCGCGATTTCTGCTCCCGCTACCTCGGCATCGACGGCAGAAACGCCGACAAAATCATCCGCCTCTGGGAGGAGTTCGGCGCCGCCTACTTCGAACTCGCGCAGTTGATCTCCATCACCCCCGACACCTACCGCGCCCTCGTCCCCTCCATCCGCGATGGCGCGCTCCATCTCAACGGCGCGATCATCGAACTCGTTCCCGAGAACTCTCTCCGCCTTGCTGCAGCCGTCGCCGCCCTCCGCCGCCCCGGCCAGCCCGGCAAGCCCCGCCGTCAGCTCCAGCCGCATCAACGGCTCGCCGCGCTCGACCGGCGCTGCGATGCCCTCGTCGCCGAGCTCCAGCAATTCTCCCACCAGGAGCGCTGCGGCGAGAACTGGCTGCAGCTCACCAGGATCCTCTCCCGCCTCTGCGCCTCCCTCAACCGGCTCCAGCTCGAAAACGGCCTGCTTTGAATCCCGCGGCCCAGCCCCGAATCCGATAGCCACGAATCCGCAGCCAGGCGTGACCGCGTCTCCCTTTCGCCGTTCCGCCGATTCCGGCTAGGATTTTTCGCCGCCCCTGTCTTCCGCCCCTGACCTGGCAAACACCCCCGGCGCCATCCATGTCAGCGCCAGCGCCACCCCCACCACCACCACGCAGCCAATCACGTTGTACCAGAGATAGGAAATCCCGCCCCACAGGAACGCCCAGAAAATCGCGGCTTCCCCCGCCAGCATGCCCAAAAACACCGCCGTGCCGCCCACCCTGCGGAAAGCGAAAGCCACCACGAAACAGCCGAGCAGCGAACCGTAGAACAGCGAGCCCACCACGTTGACGGCCACAATCAGCGATCCGAGCTTCTTCCCCCAGCCCGCGAACACCACCGCATACGCGCCCCAGAACAGAGTCGCCCAGCGCGAGGCCGTCACATAATGATGGTCGCTCGCGCCGCGCCGGAAGTGCCGGCGGTAAATGTCCACCACCGTCACCGTGGCGAGTGAATTGATTTCGCCCGAGCTGGCGGACATCGTGGCCGCCATGATCACCGCAATCACCAGCCCCACAATGCCTGCCGGCAGGTATCGCGTCACGAACGAGAGGAAGATGTAGTTGGTGTCGTTGAAGCCCTTCTCTCCGCCCTGGGCCTCCACCAGGCGGGCGGCGCCGGCGCGCGCGCCGTCGAGGGCCTGCTGCGCGCGGCGGAAATCGGCAAGCCGCTGCGCGTGCCCCGCGCCGTCCCCGGAGCGGTGCGCCTCCGCCAGCGCCAGCGCCGCGTCGCGCCGTTGCGCGAACGCCTCGTGGTATTGGTTTTCCACGCCGCGATACTCGCTCGCAACCGCGATGCGCGCAAGCTCGGTGTGCTGGAACAGCACCGGAGGCTCGACGAATACATAGAACACGAACACCATCGCGCCGATGAAGAGAACGAAAAACTGCATCGGAATCTTGGCCACCGCGTTGAACAGCAGGCTGAGCCGGCTTTCCGCGATCGAACGGCCGGTCAGGTACCGCTGCACCTGCGATTGGTCGCAGCCGAAATACGAAAGAAATAGGAACGTGCTGCCGATCAGGCCGCTCCAGATGTTGAAGCGGTCGTTCCAATCGAAGCCCGTGGTAACCGCGTTCAGCCGCCCGGCGGCGCCCGCCAGATACACCGCGTCGCCAAACGAGACCGCGTGCGGCAGCATCACGATCACCGTGATCAGCGCGATCCACAGACCCAGAAAGATGACGCACATCTGCTGCACGTCCGACCAGGTCACCGCCTTGATGCCGCCGATCACCGTGTAAGTGACCACCGTCGCGCCCATTAGCAGCGTCGTGGCGCGCTCCGGCCATCCCAGAATCACCGAAAGCACGATGGCGGGCGCATAAATCGTCAGCCCCGCCGAGAGTCCGCGCTGGCAGAGGAAGATGATGCTCGCCAGCGCTCTGGTCTTGGCGTCGAAGCGGTTCTCCAGGTACTCATACGCCGTGTAAACGCGCGCGCGGTAAAACACCGGCACCACGGTGGCGCACACCACGATCATCGCCAGCGGAAGCCCGAAGTATGCCTGCACGAAGCGCATGCCATCCACGTAGGATTGCCCGGTGGTCGAGATGAACGTGATGGCGCTGGCCTGGGTCGCCATGATGGAAAGCGCCATCGCGTACCACGGCATGGTTTTGCCGGCGAGCAGATAGCGGTCCACCGTGTTGCTGCCCCGGCTGCGATAGAGGCCGTAGGCGATAATCGAAACCAGCGAGGCGAGCAGGACAACCCAATCCAGGGCTCTCATCGGTAGGCACGCGCGAAGAGGTAGGCGGCGAAGATCACCGCCGCGAGGTAGAGGATCACTCCCGCGTACACGCGCCGCCAGCTGCCGAGAAACGGCGGCGGCGAATCCGGCACCTCGCGATCCTCCGGCATGTGAGCGAGTGTAACACGCCGGAGAATCGCCCTAGCACCCTCAACCCAGCCTGTCCCACCCGTGGAACCGCCTGAAAAACCAGCACCGCAGCAGCAAATACGCGGTTCGCTACAATATCGGCGCCTCCTCGTTCGTCTATCAGCGTAGGTGGATGACGTAGCCAGGTTCGACCGCATGGCACTCGAACAGGACCAGTGGATTGCCGGCGTGCTGCAACGCGAAGCATCCCGGCTGCGCAGCTTCATTCGCCGCCGCGTCGCCGATCCGCGCGATGCGGAGGACATTCTGCAGGACGTTTTTTACAAGCTGGTGGAAGCCAACCGCCTCGTGATGCCGATCGAGCATGTGACCGGCTGGCTGTTCCGCGTGGCGCGCAATCGCATCACCGATCTCTTCCGCAAGAAGAAGCCCGAGAGTTTCAGCGATCTCGCCGTCGCCGGCGAAGGCAACGAAGTGCTGCCCTGGGAAGACCTGTTGCCGTCGCCCGAGGCCGGACCGGACGCGCTTTACGCGCGCAAGGCGCTGCTCGACGAACTCGAATTGGCGGTCAGCGAGCTGCCCAAGGAACAGCGCGAGGTATTTGTTGCGCATGAGCTCGAAGGGCGCAGCTTCCAGGAGATCGCCGGCCTCACCGGGGAGAGCGTGAATACCTTGTTCGCGCGCAAACGCTACGCGGTTCGGCGGCTGCGCGCGCGGCTGCAACACGCGTACGACGAATTTATCAAAGCATGAGGAAGTGAAGATGAAAAAGAAATGGATATACCTCGCCCCGCTGGCGGTTGTGGCCTTGCTGCTGTTTATCGCCCTCGGCGGCGAAATCGTCGAGCAATTGTGGAACTGGCTGCTGCCGCCGCTGTTCGGCTGGCATCAGCTCACCTTCTGGGAAGCGCTCGGAATGCTGGCCCTCTGCCGCATTCTCTTCGGCGGATTTGGCGGCCACGGCTCCCATCGCTCCGGCTCCCGCCATCGGAAAGACGACATGACGCCCGAAGAGCGCGAACGATTCCGCCAGGGCATCCGCGAGCGCTGCGGCTTCGGCCCAACACCCAGCCAGAGCCAGGAGCCGTGACTGTCACGGGTTTTGGCCACGCGGCCAGCGTGAGGCCACCGCGCTCATGTTGCACCAAGGGGGCACCGATGCTCGTGCGAGTCGAATCCGGTAAGCTGGTGCAGGTGCAGCCACGCTTTACCAGGACTCTCGGCTCGTGCGCCGACCCGCGTCCCGCTCTGCGGATCGCGCTGGCAATCCTGATTTCAACCGCCGCAACCCCGATCGCTATGGCTCAGACTCTTAAGACAGTCAATATCGAAGCACAGCGCGCGGCGATGAAGAAGCTCAGCTTCTTGATCGGCGAGTGGTCGGGCACAGCATCCGCCGTGCGCGGTCCGGGCATAGTCCTGGAATTGCAGCAGACCGAGGTGGCCCAGTACAAGCTGGACGGCCTAGTGCTGATGATCGAAGGCGTCGGCCGCACCGCCGCGGACAGCAAGCCCAGCCTGCAGGCGCTCGGGTTGATTTCGTTTGACGATGCGGCCGGAGTCTACCGGATGCGCGCGTTCAACGATGGCCGATGGCTCGAGACCGAGGTCAAGCTGCTCGACGATGGCAAGAGCCTGACCTGGGGATTTTCTTTCGGCGAGATCCGCACGAAATCGCTCCTGCGCATCAATGAAAAAGGCGAATGGACGGAGCACGCCGAATATACGCTTGGCAGCGCAGCCCCGCAGCGGCTGATGGACCTCGTGGTGCGCCGCGTCGGCCCGAAGTGAACACCACTTCCGGCACAAGCGGCGAAACGCGCGCGCGGCCGCAGCCCTACCCCCTGATGGGCCGAGTCATCACCACTCGCACAGCGAGTCGACATACGCCGCGGAGCCGTCGCGCAGCCATCCGTCGAGCTGCGCGGGCTCTTTCAACTGCTGACCGCGGCGGCGGGAAACCACCGCAAAACGGCACGCGACCGTGGGGAGCCCGGTCATGTCGCCCCAGAGCTTTTCGAATTGCGCCACCGGGAAGACGTCTTCCTGCCCTTCGCCCCAGCGCTTCTTGACGTCCTTTAGGGTGATGTAAGTGGGCATGCGGGCGGCCACGGCGCGCACCCGGCCGGCGACCTTGGCCGAGTCCTCGAGCTCCCGGCGCGTGAGGCCGAACGCCTCGAGCAGGCGGTCCAGGTGAATCCACGCGGTGGCGCTGTTGTAATACGACAGGCTGGTTTCCACTTCGTCGGAAGGCAGCGCCAGGCCCTCCACCAGGCGCGGCCGGCCATCCACGCGGGCCAGGCCGCCACCGCGATCTTCGAACTGGCGCGCGATGACTTCGACGCTGAGCGCCGCGCCCTGCTCGATGTGCCGGCCCAGCAAACCGGGATCGAGATCGGCGCCGAGCGTGTCGATGTTGTGCATCATGAGGTACTGCAAATCGGGCCGGGCCGCGAGCAGGCGCCCGATCACCCCATTGCGCAGCAGGTTGGGAATCTCGTACCAATGCCCGGTGGGATGCAGGCACTGGAGCGGCAGATTGTCCGTGTAATCGGAGCCTTCACCGGCCTGTTGCGCCCAGGCAATCAGCGCTCCGTGGAGGCTGTCGCGCATTTTCTGCTTCTGCTCATCGAGGAGCTGCTGCGGCATTTCCTCCCAGGCGAATTTCAGATCGCGCGCCATCGGAACCAGCCGCAGCCCGACCGATCGCCCGGGCGAGAGAAAAACCGGCTGCGATGCGCCACGGCCGCATTCCCGAGCGAGCCATTGGGCGATGGCGTCATGCGTCAAATAGCTGGTGGTGATTACGTGCGGCACCTCGGACCCGTACAGCGATTTCGTGCGGCGGCTTTTCGCGAGATGCACCTCGATGAAGTTGCGGTAACGGCCCGCGAACCGGGCGAACGGATTGAGCGCCTTCACCACGCCTGCGCCGTGCGTCCAGCGGGTGCCGATGCCGCCGGCGAGCGAAACCACCGCCACGCGTCCCTGGCGCAGCGCGGCGATTCCCATCTCCCGGTAGCGGTCGCCGGCGCCATCTTCGCTGTGCCATACGTCGCCTTCCTCCACGTCGCGGATATCCGCGCTGGCCGGCAGCCGGTTCTGCGCCAGGCCGATCCGGCCGCGGCGCAAATCCGCGCGAATCTGCTCGTGCTCGGAGCTGTCGAACCCCAACTCGCGAAGCAGCTCCCCGAGAGTGCGGGCGCGGTCTCCAGCCGCATCCGTTCCTTTCGGCATCAGAACCGCGAACACGTTCTGCACCACCGGGTGCATCTCGCCCGTCTCCCGCGTGCGCGCCGCAAGGAGAGCCAGCTCGGCCTTGCGCGCTTCGGGCAGCAGGCGGGAATCGGTTTTGACCAGCTCGGGAATGAAGCGGGTATAGTAGGCGGCCGGCATGAGGGCGTCGTTTTCGCTCAGCAATCGCGCTTCGGTGCCGCGCTCGTTGATCGCGAAATCGTAGACCACCGGCTCCATGGCGAACGGCACGGCGCGTTCCAGCTGCTGCTTGGCGGCACGCATTAACCCGCCCAGGCGCTCCTGGGCCCGCGGCCGGACTTCCGGGTGAAAGATGAATCCCATCCCGCCGCCGGCCATTCCGCCCAGCATCCAGAAACCGTGGAATCCGTCCCCGAACTCCTCGCGCACGGTCCGGATCAGGGTCTCGGTGTAATCGTTGCTGGCCCAGGGAATGATGCTCTGGATGGGCCCGAAGAAGTTGCGCTCCGTGGCTGCCCCAAGCGCCGCGGTGTCGCCCGCCTGCAGGCAGGCCAGCACCTGGTCGAAAATGGCGCTTGCCTGCTCGCGGCCCTGCCACTCCGCCTCTGCGCGCAGCAGATATTTCTCGGTCACCATTTCGAGGATGGGCCCCACATCCTGCGCCATCCCGCCATGCACCAGCACCAGGGCGTTTGCCAGCTTCTCCCGGGCGCCGGGCGGCACCTCATCGGTGGTGAGCACGCGGTGGCGCGGCAGCAGGCAGCCGCGGCTGACGCCAAACTCTGGGTCGGACTCCGCCGCCAGCACGCCCTCGATCACTTTCATCCCGGGCCAGACGCCGCCCGAATCCTGCCAGCCCCCTCCGGAGCCGGCCAGCCATTCGCCCAGGATGGCGCGCCCCGCCACCAGGCGCCGCTCATGCTCCTCGAGCGGTCCGGTGAGCGTGCGCAGCTGGCCGGTGGCGCGCATCGAGACCGCGATGATGGACGCGAGCAGATTGGTGGAGACCGCCAGGCGCGAGCCCTTGGGGATTCCGCGCACGTGGGTGACGATCTCCAGACCCCAGCCGCGCACTCCGGTGAGCGCGGCCAGAACGTCGGCCAGCGGCTGCCGCGCCCCCTCCAGTCCGGGAGGAACGATACCCGCGGCGATCACTCCCGCCTTGAGCAGCCCCAGATAATCGCGCGCAAAATCGAAGACTTCGGCCAACGAGGTCGCGTCGGCGCTGGCGTTCAGGTCGACGCTGGTCAGGCGCAGCACCGGCTCATCGATCGCCCGGAGGCGCACATCGATGGGCGGCTCGGGCGAGCCGGCGCCGCGCAGAGCCAGGTCGATCGAGACGTTGAGCACGCGCGCGCCTTCCGGATAGTCCATGCCGAGGAAGAAAATGTCGCTCCAGGCGCTGTGGCTGAGGTCCATGCGGACCGGGGTCGATTCGCGCAGAATCGGAAAAGCGCCGCGCCCGCCGGAGCGGTCGAGCAGTTCGCGCCGCAGCGCCAGCGGGTAATCGGCGGGATGGCCGATGCGGGACATCCAGCGGTTGCCGCGCACCGCGCGCACGCTGCGCCGCACCTGGGCAGCCAGGGTCTGGAAAGCCAGGCCCTGATAGGCGGCCGCCAGGGCGCTGGACAGAGCGGCGGTCGGGCCATCGGCCGAGAGCGCCAGCAGGCCGTCGATGGCTTCATGAAAACGGCGCTGGAGAATCAGTGCGAGCGCGCCATAGGGCGCGGGTTTCCCGGCGGGCACGCCTGGCAGATAGGGCAGGTGGAAGCGGTGAATCGCATACAGAAAGAACTCGGCCCGGACGCGCTGGTACAGATTGTCGCTTTCGCGGCGAAACCGGTCGAGCGCAGCCGCCTCGGCGAGCAGCTGCGCCGCGCCCACCCGCCGGCAGAAGCCATCGAGCGGCTGGTCTCTCGGCTCCCGGGCAGAGGCCGTGATGATGCCGATCAGCTCGCTCATCGCGAATCGGAGCCCACGGGACCTTCCATTTCCCGCCGGGCCAGCAGCTCCAGCATGCCGGTGATCACCTGGTCGCGGTCGCGGCCGGTCAGGGCCAGCGCCATTTGCGCGGTCAGCAGGCCGTAGCGAACGCCCACGTCATACCTGCGGTTGGCCTCCTCGAGCGCCAGGTACTGCTCGCGGCGCGCGAGTTGATTCAACACCGCGGAGAGCGTAACGCGGCCCTCCCCGGCGCGCAAGCCTTGTTCGAGAAGGTCCATCACCCCGGCGGTCAAAACATGCATGCCGAAGAAGCAGAGGTAATAACCGGCGCGCAAGCCGGGAACGATCAGGTGCTCCTCAGCCTCGGTGGGCGTCGGCTTCTCCTTGACCACTTCGATGCGGTAGAGTTCGGGCCGGCCGGCGACCGGCTGGCCGCCGACCACGCCGTAGTGGCCGATGTGATTCTCGCGCGTTGACTGAACCGAGGAGACCGCGCAGTTCTCCTGCTCGGCCAGAGCCACCAGCCGGCAGGCAGGCCGCCCGTGCGAGTTGCCCAGATAGACGTGGTCGCCCACCAGGTGAAGAAACGGATCGTTGCCGGTGAACGGGCGGGCGCAGAGGACTGCCTGGGCATAACCGGCGGGCGAAGACTGCTCGATGAAGTGCACCCGCTGCGCCAGGTCGCCGGCCGCCCGCGAATAGGCGTCTTGATCGCCCGGCGCGACGATCACGCAGGTCTCTTCGATGGGCGCGGCGAACACCTCTTCCAGCAAAATGCGCAGGATTGGTTTCTCGGTCCCGTCGCGGTCGATCAGCACCTGCAACGGCAGCGCGCGCTGGTGAGCACCGGCGGCGGTGATGACAGCTTTGCGGACATTCATGACGTGCGCCGCGCGGGCGGCCGAAAGCTCATTGTTTCACGCTTTCGCGCCGATGGATACGTGGGGATGCTGCGGGCCGGGGCGCCGGCTCTGGCGGAGATCCACATTAAAGGCCGCGCGGAAATGGCCGAAAGGTGGATTAGGAGTGCACGTGAGATTTTCACTGGCGTCAGCAGTTCTGATCCTCATGGCCGGCATACCCCGGCCTGCTTCCGCAGCCGGCTGGACCCTGGGCTTTGCCACCTACTTCGGCGGGAGCGACATGACCAGCGCAACCGCCGTGGCCGTGGACGCAGCGGGAAACATCTACGTGGCGGGGTGGACGGACTCCGCGAGCTTTCCCGGTTGCAGCCCGATACGCTCCAGCGCCGGCGGAGTGGATGCGTTCGTCGCCAAATGGAGCGGCGCCACGCATCTGCTCGTTTACTGCACTTTCCTCGGGGGCAGCGGTGACGACCGCGCTTTCGCGATTGCGGTTGACGGTTCGGGCGATGCCTATGTCACCGGCTGGACCATGTCGGCGAACTTTCCCGTCAGCGGGGCGCTCCAGCTGCGCCTGGCCGGGACCAAGAACGCGTTTGTGACCAAGCTCAATCCGGCAGGCGCGCTGATTTACAGCACCTATCTGGGGGGCTGCGGATCCGATAGCGGCAACGCCATCGCGGTCGACGCCGAAGGCAACGCTACGGTGGTGGGCAGCACCACTTCGGTCAATTTTCCTCTGGCGGATCCGATTCAGAGCAGCCTTTCCGGCCAGACCAACGTCTTCGTGACTCGCCTGAGTTCCTCGGGCGCTTCGCTCGTATACAGCACCTACCTGGGCGGCAGCGGCAACGATTATGGCACGGCCGTTGCCTTGGACAGCAGCGGCGCGGTGTATCTGACCGGGAGCACAACATCGACGAACTTCCCGACGGTTTCGGCCTTTCAGGCCGTCTCCGGAGGCAATCAGGACGCGTTTGCCGCCAAGATCAACAGCGCGGGAAGCGGGTTGGCCTACAGCACCTACCTCGGCGGCAGCAGCGGCACGGTGGGCTTTCCCGAGACCGGATCGGCGATCGCGGTGGACAGCGAAGGCGACGCCTATATCGCCGGAACCACCAGTTCCCCGAACTTTCCCTTGGAAGATGCTCTGTTCCCCAGCTCCGCGGGGGTGGGCATTCACGCGTTTGTGACCGAGCTGAATCCGAGCGGCAACGGGCTGGTCTACAGCACGTACCTGGGCGGCAGCAGCATCGACCAGGCTTTCGGGATCGCGGTGGACTCCGGGGGGAACGCGGTCATCGCGGGCTTCACGGCATCGACCGACTTTCCTCAGGCCAATCCGACTCAAGGCGCGCTGGCGGGCTCGTATGACGGGTTTGTCACGCGGTTCAATTCCACGGGAACTGCTTTGCTGGAGAGCACCTACCTCGGCGGCAGCGCCAGCGACGCCGCCAATGCCGTGGCGGTAGATGCCGCGAACTCTGTTTACGTGGCGGGACAGACGCAGTCGCTGAATTTTCCGCTCAAGAACGCGGCGCAACTGGCCCTGGCAGGAACTCAGGATGCGTTCGTCGCGGTATTGACCTTATCCTCGCAGGGGAGCACGCTGCCGGCGCCAAACGGGCTGCAGGCGACGGCGGGAAGCGGCCAGGTGGCGTTGAGCTGGAGTGCAGCGAGCGGCGCGGCTTCCTACAACGTTTACCGTGGGACCATGGCGGGAGGCGAAAGCGCGACGGCAATCGCCACGGGTATCACCGCGACCGCTTACACCGACACCGGGCTAGCCAACGGCACCAGGTATTACTACAAAGTGGCCGCGGCGAACTCCGGCGGCATC
>Ga0335078_10014416_pt1 | contig 11723 bp, 8 predicted proteins | sample Lox_Sample_32_FD_206711 | JGI IMG/M metagenome (GOLD analysis project Ga0335078, IMG submission 206711) | Soil microbial communities from Loxahatchee National Wildlife Refuge, Florida, United States - Lox_Sample_3.2 | ecosystem: Environmental > Terrestrial > Soil > Wetlands | place: USA: Florida...
GACCAAATCCAGCTGTCCACCCGCCCGCTCTGCTCACCTGCCACCAGCAAACTGTAATGCGATGCGCGCTCGTCGGCTGGCGCAGGACGTCGGGGTCCAGCCGCCCGTCGGGCAGGCGCGGGATGGGGATGAACCTGGCCGCCCCGAGTAAGGGTCTGGAGGAACTCACCGCCCTACTCCAGGGGCAGGCCCGCAAGCAGGAGTTCCAGCGCCCTGGCGTAGTCGGTCATGAACCGTTCCACGTCGCCCTGGGCGCTGAACCAGGAGCTCATCGCGACGCCGAGGGCCGCGCCTGCGAGCGTGCGGACCTCGAAGTCGTCCGGGCTGCGGCCGGCGCGCTCGGCTATTGCGGCGGCCATGACCTGGATGGTGCGGCCGAGTTCGTCCAGCATGCGAGCCCGGACCGCGGGCACCGACAGCGCGAGGTCCGTCGTCTCGCGGATCTTCGCGATGTCGCCGGCCGAAAGGCTGGCGAGCGCGTCGCGCAGGGACGCGCGCAGCGCCGCGAGCGGGGAGATGCCGGGCGGCTGCGCCCGCAGCGCGGCGGCGCCGGCCGGCGGCAGCCGGGCTGTCGTCGCCGGGCCCGGGGGTCTCATCGTCAGGCAGCGTGCTCATGTGCGGATTCTTCCCCTTCCGGGACCTCCCCGGCACCGGGGGCCGCGGCCGCCTTAGTGGTGTGCCAGGGCAGGAACAGCAGCGCAAGCACGATCCCGGCCACCGCCAGCCCGACGCTGACCCACAGCATCGCGTCGATCCCGTCCGCGAAGGCCGAACGCACCTGGCCAAGCAGCGCGGGCGACCCGAGCTTGCCGGCCACCGCGATGCCAGAAAACACGCCGCTGCGCACCGCGCTCGCGGCCGCGATGGGCAGCCCGGCCAGGTGCAGCCTGGCCTGGTAGCCGGAGGCGAGCACGCTGCCGAGGACGGCGGCCGACAGCGGCGCCCCCGCCTTCTGGACCGCCTGCATGACGGCGGATGCGACGCCCGCGCTCGCCTTGGGCATGTCCGCCAGGGCCGCCGTCGCCGTAGTGGCCAGGCACAGCCCGAAGCCGACCCCGGTGATCGCGGTCCAGGTGGCGATGAACGCCGTCCCGCTTGCGGCGCTCATCGTGGTGCCAAGCGCCAGGCCGGCGGCGAGCACGGCGAACCCGAGCGCGGCAGTCAGCTTGGCAGTCAGCGGCTTGGTCAGCACGGTGGCCAGGCCGAAGCCGAGCATCAGGCCGCCCATCATCGGCAGCAGCCGCAGGCCGCTGCCCATCGCGTTCACCCCGAGGACGGCCTGGAAGAACTGCGGCGCCGCGAACAGCAGGCCGAACATGGAGAAGATGCCGAATGCCGCCAGGATGGTCCCCCAGGTGAACTTGGCCGACCGGAACAGGCTCAGGTCCACAAGCGGCTGGCCGCCGGGCCGCCGGGACAGGCGCAGTTCCCAGCCGGCGAAGGCCGCCAGGATGGCCGCTCCGGCGGCCATCGCGATGATCGCCGTGGCCGAGGTCCAGCCGTACTGCCCGGCCGCGATGAAACCGTAGATGAGCACCCCGAGCCCGGCGCAGGAGGTCGCGATGCCGGCCAGGTCCAGGCCGGGAGCCCGGCTGGCCCGGGACTCGGGCACCAGCACCGTGACCGCCACCAGCCCGATCACGACCACAGGCACGTTCATCAGGAACACCCAGCCCCACCAGTAATGGGACAGCAGCCAGCCGCCGAGGATCGGCCCGATCGGCAGGCCAAGGAAGTTGGCGGCGCCCCAGATGCCGACCGCCCTGGTCAGCTCGTCCTCGGTAAACATCACCGCGACGGACGAGATCACCAGCGGGACCATGAAGCCCGCGGCCAGCCCGAGCAGCGTCCGCGCGGCGATGAACACGCCCGCGTCCGGTGAGAATGCGCACGCCAGCGAGCCGAGGCCGAAGGTGGCCAGCGCGCAGGTCATCATCTTCTTGCGGCCGAACCGGTCCCCGAGCAGCCCGCCAGGCAGCAGCCCGACGGCCAGCGCCAGCGTGTACGCGGAGACAAACCACTGCAGGTCGGACGCTGATGCGTGCAGCGACACCGCCAGCGTCGGCAGCGCCACGCTCAGCACCGTCGCGTCCAGCGCCACCGCCAGCACGGCCAGCGAAAGCCCGGCCAGCGCCCACCACTTGCGGGCTCCCGCGTCCGCCGTGATCACCGCCATGACACTCACCACCTTCAGACTCCTGCTGTCAGAATCGAGTGACAATCAAGTGAAAGCGAGTGCCAAAAGTCCCGAAACTAGATGACGAAGCGCCGTAGGTTCACGGCCGGTCAGGACCCATGCAGAGATTTTTACCGAACGAACGGTGGTTCCCGCCCCCCGGTCATCTCGACGCGCCTGAGGTGCGGGGGAACTCGGGACCTTCTTCCCTGGATCGGGATATTCGTCCTGCCTAGCGTGTGAATAAGGAGGGCTGACACTACTTATCAGGAGGCACCGATGCAGGAATTCGCCGTGCCCGTGGCATATGCCGTCAAGCCCGATGACAACATCACGGATGACCTCTTCACGAATGAGGACAACTGGCCCGATGAGGTCGGCCTCAAGCGCAAGGTGAACGGCACCTGGACGCCGGTGACCTGGCGCGAGTTCGCCGGGCAGGTCCGCGGCATCGCCGCCGGCCTGATCGCCGCGGGCATCCAGCCTGGTGATCGCGTGGCACTGATGTCGGGCACCAGGTTCGAGTGGACGCTGCTTGACTACGCGATCTTGACCGCAGGCGGTATCACGGTGCCGATCTACCCGACTTCCTCGCTCGAGCAGGTCGAGTGGATTCTCGCCGACTCCGGTGCGGTCGCCGTCATCGTGGAAACCGACGATCACGCCGAGAAGGTCACCGAGGCGCGGGCCGGCCTGCCCGCGCTTGCTCACGTGTGGCAGATCGGCGGCAGCCGTTACGGCGGCCTCGCCGACCTCGAGGCGCGCGGCGCGAAGGTCACGCCGGAGCAGATCGAGGAGCGGCGCCGGACTCGCGGCGCCGGGGACCTCGCCGAGATCGTCTACACCTCCGGCACGACCGGCCGTCCGAAGGGCTGCATGCTCAGCCACGGCAACATCGTCGCCAACGCCCGCAACTGCATGCTGAACGACGGCTTCACGCGGGTCTTCAACGAGCATCACTCGACGCTGCTGTTCTTGCCGCTCGCGCACAGCTACGCCCAGCTCATCCAGTACGGCGCCATCTACTCCCGGACCGTCCTCGGCCTGGCCGACATGGCCGACGCGGCTGCCGAACTGCGGGCCTACAAGCCGACGGCGGTCCTGTCGGTGCCGCGGCTGTGGGAGAAGGCCTACAACAGCGCCAGGCACCAGGCCGTCGCCGAGGGCCACGGCAAGATCTTCGCCAGCGCGGATGCCACCGCCATCGCCTACAGCCAGGCGCTGGATACCGGCGGCCCGCCGCTCATGCTTCGCGTGAAGCACGCGCTGTTCGACCGGCTCGTCTACGCCAAACTGCGCGCCGCGCTTGGCGGTCAGGTGCAGTACGCCTGGAGCGCGGCCGCTCCGCTCGGCACGCGGCTGGGGCACTTCTTCCGCGGCTGCGGCATCAACGTCCTGGAGGGCTACGGCCTGACCGAGACGAGCCCGGCGACCAATACCAACACCCCCGAGGCGCAGAAGATCGGCAGCGTGGGCAAGCCCATCCCGGGCTGCACGATCCGGATCGCATCCGACGGCGAGGTTCTCGTCAAGGGCCACATGGTCTTCCAGGGCTACTGGAACGACCAGACCGCCACCAAGGAGATGATCGACGAGGACGGCTGGCTGCACACCGGCGACCTCGGCGTCCTGGACGACGAGGGGCTGCTCTCGATCACCGGGCGCAAGAAGGACCTCATCATCACCGCCGCGGGCAAGAACGTCGCGCCGGCCGTGCTCGAGGACCGGCTGCGCGCCCACTGGCTGGTCAGCCAGTGCCTGGTCGTAGGGGACGCCAGACCCTTCGTCGCGGCGCTCGTGGCCGGCGACCCGGAGACGTTCGCCCAGTGGAAGGCGGACAACGACAAGCCGCAGGCGGCGAGCATCGCGGACCTGTGCGACGACCCCGACCTGCGGGCGGAGATCCAGGCGGCGATCGACGAGGCCAACAAGGCGGTGTCAAACGCGGAAGCGATCAAGAAGTTCGCGATCCTCGACGTGGACTTCACCGAGGCGGGCGGCCAGCTGACCCCCACCATGAAGATGCGCCGCCACGTCATCATGGAGCAGTACGCAGCCCAGATCGCCGCCCTGTACGACGCCCCCTAGCCCGGCTGACCGTTGAGCCGGGCGTATGCCTTGCGATTGCGCCGGTAGAAGCCGACGAATTCGCGGAACAGCTGGTCGTAGAGTTCTTTCGGCGCCGGGTCTGGCTGGTAGCTCCGTGCCACCTGGACCCGGTCCGGGACCTGGTCGAAGGTGAGCTCGCCGAGCGCGATCGCAGCCAGCAGGCCGGCTCCCCGGGCGTTGGCGTTCACCGGGTCGGCGACCTGCTCGATGGTGCGGCCGAGCACGTCGGCGAGGATCTGGCACCAGACGTCCGAACGCGCGCCGCCGCCGATGAACCGGATCGGCTCCATGCGGTGGCGGGTGAAGCGCTCGAGCGCCCCGAGCAGCCAGCGGGTGTTCAGCGCCACCCCTTCGAAGACCGCCCGGACCAGGTCGTCGCGGCTGACCGACAGCGACAGGTTGTGGAAACCGCCGCGCACGAACCGATCTTCCACCGGGGTCCGTTCGCCGTACAGCCATGGGGTGAAGATCACCCCGCTGCTCCCTGGCGGTGCCCGCCCGGCCATCAGGTCGAGTTCGCGATACCCGGCGGCAGGCGGGTCGCCGAACAGCACCCGGTCACGAAGGAACGTCAGGGCGGCACCCGCTGTCTCCTGCTCGTCGGCGACGAGGTAGCGCCGCGGTATTGGTGCGGGCAGCGAGGCCATGTTGTGCAGCAGGCTGGTCTTCTTGAACGGCACGTGACAGGTCAGCCAGGATGACGTGCCGATGTACAGGTGAGCCTGGTAGTCCCGGGTGGCGCCGGACCCTATCGCCGCCGACTGCAGGTCAGGCGTGCCGACCACGACGGGAATGCCGGCCGGGACGCCGAGTTCGTCCGCCGGCCCAGGTGAAAGCGGGCCGAGGATGTCGGTGGCGGCCAGCAGTTCCGGCAGCCGTGACTGCTCGATCCCGGCCAGCCGCAGCAGGGCCGGGTCATAGCGGATACGGTCCGGGTGGCGGTTGTCGGTTACCCAGTGCAGCGCGATCGAGTCGAATGATGCCGCCAGCCGCCCGGTGAGACGGGCGTTCAGCCAGTCCTTGGGCTCCAAGAACGCGTGCGCCCGGCGGTAGGTTTCTGGCTCCTGGTGCTTGAGCCACAGGATGTGGGCGATGGGGTCCTTGCCGCTTCGCGCCGGGATCCCGGCCGTGGCCCGCAGCCACCGCGCCAGCTTGAGCACCCCGTAACCTTGGACGTTCACCGCGCCGCCGGTGATCAGCCGCACGTATGGCGCGCCGCGGGAGTCCATCCAGATGATCGCGTCGCGGACCGGCCGCCCCCGCTCATCGACGGGCACCGTCCCAGACCACTGGGCGGTGCACGCGACGGCGACCACCGATCCGGCCGGGACGATGCCGCGCGCCATGAGGCGGGAGGACGCCCTGGCGATCAGGTCCCACCACTGCCACGGGTCCTGTTCGGCGCCGCCGCCGGGGAGCAGGGTCACCTGGCACTCCTCCTGCTCCGATGCGACGACCTGGCCGGCCACCGATACCAGGGCGACCTTCAGCGCCGAGGTGCCCAGGTCGATGGCCAGGACGTGGCCCGCGGTGTTCATCCTCGGTGCTATACCTCGAAAAGCATGTCGAGGTAGCCGGCCAGCAACTCGTGGACCACCTCCGCGGGCAAGGTGGCGGCCATGCCGTAGACCGGAGCCATGCCGGTGCTGACGCCTGGATTGGACCGGACCTCCTGGACCGATCCGGCCAGGTCGGCCAGGAAGCGGTCGGCCACCCCGGGCAGGGTGTGGCGCAGCGTGACCGCGATGTGGACCGCGGCGGGACGCTGCAGGCCGTTCAGGCTCCAGCCGCGGTGGCTCATGTTCTCCATGACCTGGTAGACGTCAAGGCCATCGTCGGCGGCGAATGCGGTGACCCACAGCGGGTCGCCGAGCACGCGCAGGCCGGGTATGCCGGCGACGCCGTCCCGGATCCGCGCCCCGGTTTCCAGGATCCGCCTGGCCGCTTCGGTGTAGCCGCGCTCCCCGATCGAGACCATGGCCGCCCAGCAGGTGGCGGACAGGGCACCGGGCCGGCTGCCGGCGAAGGTGGGGGACAGGTACAGCCCGCCCGGCCAGTCGGTCACCGTGTAGTACTGGAACTTGCGCAGTTCCCTGCCGCGGTACAGCACGACCGACGAGCCCTTTGCCGCGTAACCGTACTTGTGCGTGTCGGCCGACATCGAGGTCACCCCGGGCAGCCGGAAGTCGAACGGCGGTACCGGGTAGCCGAGCCGCTCCGCCCACGGCAGGATGAAGCCGCCGAGGCAGGCATCGACATGACAGCCGACGCCGCGTTCGGCGGCAAGCGCCGCGATCTCGGGGATCGGGTCGATCACGCCGTGCGGGAACGTGGGCGCCGACCCGACCACGACCGCCGTCCGCTCGGTCACGGCATCGGCCAGCGCGCCCGGATCGACCCGGAACCCATCGTCGACCGGGACCCGGACCAGCGGCATGTCGAAGAACCTGGCGGCCTTGTCGAACGCCGCATGCGCGGTGACCGGCGCGACGATCTCTGGCGCGGCGATGCCCCGGCGCCCGCGGGCAAAGTCCCGGTAGGCCCTCATCGCCAGCAGGATGCTCTCGGTCCCGCCGGAACTTACCGTGCCGACCACCGGTGTTTCCGGCGGGACATGGCCGCCCCCGAGCATGGCCGCGGTCATCGCCACGATTTCCGCCTCGAACTTGGTGGCACTCGGCCACAGGTCGGGGTGGAGCGGGTTGCTCTGCGACTGAGTCGCGTAGACCCGGCTGAGGAACGCCACGTGTTCCGGATCGCCGTGGTAGACGGCTCCGGACGCGTAGCCCTCCCGCCACGTTCGTTCCTCGGCCGAGGCCAGCTTCTCGACCAGGCCGGTCACCTCGGTCCTTGCCAGGCCTTCGGCCGGCAGTTCCCGGAACGACGGGAACTGGTCACGGTACGGCTTGAGCTGGCGTTGCAGGTCGGCCATCGGGTCGCTCATGATGATCCTCCTTCGCGGGTGGCGGCTGTCGCGCTTCGAGCCGGGAGCATGGTGGCCACTGCCAGTCCGGCCAGGCAGGCCACCGAGAGGGTGCCGAGGGACAGGTACGGGTTCCCGATCACGGCCTGGATGATCAGCACCAGGATCACACCGCCCAGGTTGCCGGCCAGCAGCAGGAACCCGGCCGCCCCGCCCGCGCGCTCGGATCCCGCGTGCAGTTCGGACCAGTCAAGCACCACCGGCAGCCCGGCCAGCAGGAAGAAACCGGCGAGCAGCAGGACGGCGCCGCCGAAGACCGGATTGTGCGCCACGGCGATAAGGGCGAACGCCACCGCCGTAACCGCCACCGCGACCTCCATCATGCCCCGCCGCTGGTCACGTGCGGCGACGACACCGGGCAGCAGCGCGCCGCCGGCGATCCCGCCCACGGTCATGATCGCGACCAGGGGCCCGCTGGCGCCACCATGCCCGAAATGGGTGAGGATAGAGTCAAGCCACGTCGCGACCGCGTTGAACACGCCCATCCCGATGAACAGCAGGCCTGCCAGCAGCCACATGAACCCGTCCCCTCGCAGCCAGCGCAGGGACACCGCTACCGACGGGTCGCCCGTGAACACCGCGGGCATCCGGGCCACGGCCAGCACCCAGACGGCGGCAAGCACCGCCACCCCGGCCTGCACCCGCAGCAGGAGCGTCAGGCCCCCGGCGTCCAGCAACGGTCCGCCCGACAAGACGGCGGCGAGAATGCCGGCGAACAAGGCCACGCTGCCGATGGAGACCGCCATCGTCCGCTCCCCGGCCGGGAAGTAGCGGCCGGCGATCTTGGTGATCGAGTTGAGCACGAACGGCTGGCCGACCGCGGTCACGAACTGGCCCGCAAGCGCCCAGCCGAACGACGCCGGGCCGGCCAGGCGCAGCAGACCGCCGGCGCCGGTCAGGACCGCGCCCAGACCCAGCGCCCGCGCGAACCGCGTGTCGAGCCAGCGGCCCGCGGGCAGTGCCAGGATGACATAGACGAACGGGAAGATTCCGGCGAGATCGCCCACTGCCCCCTCAGATACCGCCATGACCTGATGGGTCTGCGTCGTGATCGGCGCGTATGCGAGCCACAGCCACTGGGTGCACGCGGTCAGCAGCGCAAAGCCGGCCAGGATCAGCCAACGGTCCGGCCGCGCCGACGCGACACCCCGCGTAGCCACCGCCGCTCCGCCCATGCGCCTGCCCTCGCGTCCCTGCGGCTATCTTCGTCCCTGCGATCTTCGTCCCTGCGATGGCACCCCGCCAGCCCTGCCGGACCGCAATGCCAGCGCATCCCGCAACGTCTCGAGCGCGGTGAAACGGGGGGTCCAGCCCAGTTGCCGCTTGGCACGGGTGGTGTCCATGATCGCCGGATGACTGGCCGCCTCCACCCACTGCGCGACGGGCGGCAGGAAGGGCAGGGCCGCGATGGCCCGGGCTGCCAGCTCCGCGGGGCCTGCGGGGACGGGCAGCGGGAGCATGCCGAGTTCGCGGGCAATGTCGGCAGCGGTGACGATCCCGTCGGCGGCGATGTTGTAGGCGCCCGGAGGCCCGGCGGCGACGACGCACTGCAGCAGCGCCCGGCCCATGTCCTGTTCGTGGAGCAGCTGGAGCGGCAGCGTCGGCGCCAGCACCGGGACCGGCACCCGGAGCCGGCCAGCCTGCCTTGCCGCGGCGCGGGCCACCGGGGCCAGCGGGGCCAGCGGGGCCAGCGGACCGGACAGCACGTCCTTGGCGCCCACGGCGTGCGGGCCAAGCACGACCGAGGGGCGCAGCAGGTACAGGGCGGGCCGGGCAGACCGGGCGGCCTGTTCTTGCAGCAGGTGCTCGAGCTCGGCTTTCTCCCTGGCGTAGAACAGCCGGGTGGCGGGCCGCACGGGCCAGTCCTCGGTCATCCCGGCCGGGTTGTCCCGGTGAAAGCCGTAAGCCGCCACCGAGGAGGGATAGACAAAGCGCCGCGCACCGGCAGCGGCGGCGAAGGCGTTCAGCGTGCCCTCGACATTGACCGACCTGATGGTCCCGCCCGACGCGGCACCGGTGACCAGGAACGCCAGGTGCACCACCACGTCGGCGTCGCGGAACACCTCGTGCAGGACCTCGGGATCGCGGACATCGCCGCGGCGGTACTCCAGTTTCGTCCATCCGAACGCGGCCGGGTCGAACGGGCGCCGCGCGACGCCGAGCACCCGGGCCACCCGGTCGTCTGCCTGGAGCAGGGGCATCAGGCCGAACCCGAACGTGCCGGTCGGGCCGGTCACCGCGACCGTCAGATCCCGCTCCTGACCCGGTGCCACCAGCCCGCTCCCTCCGAGTTGATACCCGTTACCTTCTACCGCCGATCCCTGGCCTCCGTTCAGGGCCGAAAGTCCCGGCCCGCAGGACGATTGACCGGGGCCAGCGCGATCCGAGCGGCCTACTGTTCGACTCAGGGCCGGTAAGACGGCAGCGCCGGCAAGGCCGGCGCGATGTGGAAAGGCGGCGTCATGGAAGAGCTGAGCCCGCTGGATGCCCTGTTCGTCGATGCGGAGGACGAGGATCCGCACACGTCGATGGCGATCGCCTCGATCGCGGTGTTCGAGGGCCCGCCGCCGTCTGAGGAGGAGTTCCTCGCTCACCTTGCCGGGCGGTTGCCGCGCGTGCCCCGCTATCGCCACAAGCTCCGCACGGTGCCGTTCCGCCTCGGCCGGCCGGTCTGGGTGGAGGACCCCGACTTCGATCTGCGCTACCACGCAAGGCGCACCGCGCTGCCCGAGCCCGGAGGCGACCAGCAGCTTGCCGAGCTGATGGCGCGGGTGATGTCCCAGCGGCTCGACCGCGATCACCCGCTGTGGGAGTACTGGGTCATCGAAGGGCTCTCCGGGGATCGCTGGGCGCTGATCTCCAAGGTGCACCACAGCATGGTCGACGGGGTCTCAGGCACCGAACTGTACGCCGTGGTCTTCGACTTCTCCGCGCAGCCGTCACCGCCCGCCGCCGACGAACGGACGGCAGGAGCGGTGCCGTCCTCTCTCGAGCTGGCCGCCCGGGCCGCCGCGGACGATGTCCTGCTGCCGGCGCGGGATGCCCTGGCGCTGGGCGCTGCAGTCGCCGATCCGGCGCGGGCAGTCCGGCAGGCAGCCGACGCGGTACGGGCCATGGCCAAGCTGACGCCGGCCCTGCGGCCAGCTGCCAGGTCGTCGCTGACCGGGCCGATCGGCCGGGAGCGGCGCTTCACCTGGGCCCGGGCGTCGCTTGATGACGTGAAGAAGATCAAGCGGGAGCTCGGCGGCACCGTGAACGACGTCGTGCTTGCCGCGATAAGCAGCGGCTTCCGGCAGCTCCTGATCTCCAGGGGCGAGCAACCCGGACCGCACATGGTCCCCTCGCTGATCCCGGTTTCCGTCCGCGCACCCGGCGATGAGGGCACCTTCGGGAACCAGGTCTCTGCGTTGGTGGCAGATCTCCCCGTGCACATCGCCGAGCCGGCCGAACGCCTCGCGACCGTCCGGGCCGAGCTTGAGGCCCTGAAGGCGAGCAAGGAACAGCTGGCCGGCCAGGCGCTCGCCGTCCTCGGTCGCTACAGCCCTTACCCGCTCGCGTCCTGGTGCTCCAGGCGGGCGCTCGTGCTGCCGCAGCGGGAGATCGTCACCGTCACCACCAACGTGCCAGGCCCCGGCCGGCCGCTCTACGGGATGGGCCGCCGGCTCCTGGAGATCATCCCCTACGTGCCGATCGCGGGCACCGTCCGCACCGGGGTCTCGATCTTCAGCTATTGCGGCGACATCACCTTCGGGATCACCGGCGACTTCGCGGCCAACCCCGACCTCGACCTGCTCGCGCACGGCATCGAGCACGGCCTGTCCGAGCTCCTGGCAGCCGCCGGGCGCCGCATGCCGGCCTCCTTGTAATGAGAGCATGACTCTCATTTCAAGAGAGGTAATATCATAATTCGTGGTTACCGCCAAAGGCCGCCGCCCGGATGAGAACCAGCGCGGCCAGGCACGCACCCGCCTGGCCCGCCGCGCGGTCATCGAGGCGGCCGGCGCCCTGTTCCTCGAACGCGGCTACGCGGCCACCACGATCGACGCCATCGCCCGCCGCTCCGACGTCCCGTCCGCCACCGTCTACCGGCTGTTCTCCGCCAAGCTCGGGATCTTGACGGCGCTGCTAGACGTCTCCATAGCCGGCGACGACGAGGCCCTCCCTGTACAGGACCGGCCCCGGGTCGCCGCGCTGTTCGCCGAGCCGGACCCAGGGGAGATGCTGGCCGGCTTCGCCCGCATCAACGTCGCCATCAACGCGCGGAGCGAGCCCGCCTACCGCATCCTCACCAGCGCCGCGGCCTCCGACCCCGAGGCAGCCGCCCTCCTCGCCGACTTTCAGCGGAAGAGAGATCACGGCCAGGGGCAGATAGCGCGTGCCCTGGCCCGCGCCGGCGCGCTGCGGCCCGGGCTGCGAGAGCGCGACGCCGCAGACCTCATCCACGCCCTCATGTCT
>Ga0335078_10014417_pt1 | contig 11723 bp, 10 predicted proteins | sample Lox_Sample_32_FD_206711 | JGI IMG/M metagenome (GOLD analysis project Ga0335078, IMG submission 206711) | Soil microbial communities from Loxahatchee National Wildlife Refuge, Florida, United States - Lox_Sample_3.2 | ecosystem: Environmental > Terrestrial > Soil > Wetlands | place: USA...
CTTCGCTGATGATGCAGATGCTGGTCGCCGGCGGAATGACGCCGCTTTCCGATGGCGAGCGTGCCGCCGACGCCGACAATCCCAAAGGTTATCTCGAGTGGGAGCGCATCAAGCAACTGCCGAATAATCCTGGCTGCATTGCCGAAGCGGAAGGCAAAGTCGTGAAGGTGATTTCGCGGCTGCTCCTGGCTTTGCCTGGCGGGCATGAGTACCGCGTGATCTTTATGCAGAGGCCGTTGCCGGAAGTATTGGCATCACAGGATCAGATGCTGCACCGCCGCGGAACTTACAAAGACGGCATCGACCCGGCGGCGATCTCGGCAGCGTTTGAGAAACATCTGCGCGACGTTTATGCCTGGTTGGATTCACGCCCTGATGTGAAAACGCTGCGTGTGTCCTATCACGATGCGCTGCGGAATCCGGAAGAAGTTGGCCGGAAGGTGTCCGAATTTCTGGGGATCAAGTTGAATCCGGAAGCACTGGCCGCACAGGTGGACGGATCGCTCTATCGGAATCGCACTCCATAGGGCCGATTTCCGCCGGAATCGGTTTGAAGGGGCACGGCTTCAGCCGTGCCGTAAGGTCTGGCAACTGAGAAGGGCTTTAGCCCCTGAACTCTAATCTGCCGCGAAGCCCGCCTGCGGATTTTCCCGCTCCTGCCGCTTCATACGATTGGACGGCAGGCCGGCATCGCGAATCTTATAGAGCAGCGCGCGATAGCTGATACTCAGGGCACGCGCGGCCTGCTTGCGGTTCCAGTGATGATTCTGCAGAACCTTCAAGATCACTTTGCGCTCCAGTTCGCGCACCGCCTGGCGGGTCAGCTGCTTCAGAGAAATCTGCCCATCGACTGGAATTTCGGTGTTGAAGAAGTCGGTGCTGCGCGGCGCCAGATCCGACGTGATGACGTCCTCGCTGCCCAGAATCACATAGCGCTTGACCAGGTTCTCCAGCTCGCGGATGTTGCCCGGCCAGTGGTACTTCTGCAGCGCTGTCATCATCTCGGCAGAGAGCGGTTTTGCGCGGCAGTTGTATTTGCGGTTCAGAAAGTCGAGAAAGTACTCGACCAGCTCTGGGATGTCGCTTGCGCGCTCGCGCAACGGCGGCAGATGCAGATTCACGACGTTGATGCGATAGAACAAATCGGAGCGGAAAGTTCCGTTTTCGATTTCCTGCTCGAGCTTGCGATTGGTCGCGCATACCACCCGGACTTCAACTTTTTTGTCTTCCTGCGCGCCGATGCGGCAGAACTGTCCGTCCTGCAGAAGCTGCAGCAGCTTGGACTGCAGTGGCATGTCGAGTTCTGAAATTTCGTCGAGGAACAACGTGCCGCGATGCGCCATCTCCACGCGGCCGGGCTTCACCCCGTAAGCGCCCGTGAAGGCTCCCTTTTCGTAGCCGAACAGTTCGCTCTCGAGCAAAGTACCGGGAATGGCCGGGCAGTTCACTTTCACCCACGGGCCATTGCGCCAAGGCGAGGAGGCATGGATCATCCGGGCAATGATGTCCTTGCCGGTTCCGCTTTCCCCTTGAATCAGCACCGGAACGTTGGCGCCTGCAAGTTTTGTGAGGCGGTCGCGCACGGCGCGCATGGCTTCGGTGCGGCCAAAGACGATGCTCTCGGGCGGCATCTCCCCTAGGGGCTGAACGAGCGTATTTACGCCGGTAGTTGTCATTTGATTGCCTGTCTTTTGCCTGTCAGGGGGGAGCACCCGTCAAAGTGCACCCAGAGAGCCAAACCTGTCACTTCCGAGGGAGGTAGGATAATTTAACCTATGTTATTGACCAATATCAACTTACCAAAGGTCTGGAGAAGAAACAGCCGGTAACCGGAGGATGGTCGCAGAAGTAACATCTTCCCGTCATCGATGCGCAAATCTTTTCACAGGGATGAAACGAGTTTCCTCCGCCGCGAAGAAGCCTTGCCTTGGGCCAGAGGACGGGAAAACTTCAAGCCGAGCAGATAATAACCGTGCCCAGCGGTTGTACGCAGGGTTCTGGCTCGCAATGAGCGCGCAGCCCGCGGCGTCAGCGCCGCTACGGGGGAACTAGGGATTTCCAGGTTAAGGTCGCCGCTGGAGGGCATGATCCGGCGCACAGCGACCAGCATTCCGCCAGCGCTGACGTTCAAGGCGGTGGCGAACTCAAGGAACTCTGTGCCCTCTTCGTCGCGGCTCCGAACAAAAACTGGGATCGCCAAGGGCAAGCGAGCCCACTTGCGCCGCTCGGTTTGGCGGACACGCCCGTTCATTCAGGAATCTCCTAAGTCTCCTGTACGGGCTTTTAAAGCACATCAGTGGCCAATTCCGGGAAGAGTCCGGCCCGAAAACCCAGGATAAATAGCAATTCGACCCATCCGGGACGGTAAAACACGGAACAAAACGGGTCTTGCTGGCAATAATTTCGCCATATGTTCGCTTCGGCACAGCTGGGTGTAAACGCTCGTCGCTCGTGCGAAGTGCAAGGTTTTGCTACACTTGGGTAATTCGGTTTCATTTTTCGTTGACAAGCCGAATCCACTGACTTACGATTCGCTTACCGCACTCTTCAGAAGGAATCGGGTACGGTTCCCCCCTCTCCCGCGTTCAAAGTGGTAGTTCTACATGGCTTCTGCCCAAAAGAACACGTGTGTTTCGGACGAGGGGATGGCACCAACGGCGCGGGTGTCGCCCGCGCCCGACGCTGACATTCCGCATCCGGAAAATCTGCTCGAGGAGTACAAAGATCTCCGCGAACGCTATCTGCGGACGACCAATGCGCTGGGCTCGGCCGCGCACGATCTGAAGACGCCGCTTTCGATTCTCAATGGGTATATCGAACTGCTGCAAAGCGAAAAGCTGGGCCCCGTCAGCGACCGCCAGCGCGAAGTTCTCGGCGACATGCGCGAGAGCGGAAAACGTCTGGAGCAATTCATTCAGGACTTCCTGACCTATAGCGCCCTCGAAACCGGCGGGCTGCGGATGCAGTTCGAGTCGGGCAATATCAACGATTGCCTCTCCGGCGTCTGCCGGCTGTGGTCGAACCGCTTTCAGCAAAAGGGAATCGCGCTCTACTTTCTCCCCAATGATAAGCTGCCCGTCTTCCCGTTCGATACCGCCAAACTGGAGCGTGTGATTTCCAACCTGCTCGAGAATGCCTACAAATTCACGCCTCAGGGCGGAACCGTCTGGCTGCATGCCGAGCCTTCCATGTGGGAACGTCGCGCCGCTTCCCTGCCCTCAGGTTCTGAGCGTCGCCGGCAGAACATCGCGCATCCAAATTCGGTCAAGGTGAGCGTCTCCGATACGGGCCCGGGAATTCCGGCGGAATTTCATCTGGAAGTTTTCGACGACTTTTTCCGCCTGCCCGGCAGCGAAGAGCAGGACGGTACCGGCCTCGGATTGGCGATCGCGCGCCGCCTGGTGCAAGGGATGGGTGGCAAGATCTGGGTAGAGAGCGACCCCGGAGCAGGCTGCAAATTTTCGTTTCTCGTTCCGTTTAAGCCGGTCGTGGCCACCTCCAGCAAAGGGAAGAATCGATGAAATCAACCGCCAAGATTCTGCTGGTCGACGATGAGCCCGGCATGCTGCGCTACATCAAAACGCTGCTCGAGGTCGACGACTACAAGGTCGAGACCGCCACCACCGGCGAGGAAGCGCTCGCGAAGATCGACAAGGGGCTGGAACCGGATCTGGTCCTTCTCGACGTACTGATGCCCGGAATCGATGGCTTGCAGACTCTCGAACAGCTTCGCCAGAAACAGCCTGCAGCGAAAGTTGTGATGCTTTCCTGCGTCAGCGACACCCGCAAAGTGGTGCAGGCGATGAAGCTGGGCGCGCAGGATTATCTGACCAAACCGTTTCAGAAAGCGGAACTCGACGCGGTGATCGATCTGAGCCTCGGGCAGGGCAAACAAACCTTTGGCGGAGAAGTCGAAGAACTGGCGGACGATGTTTTCTTCATTGCCGCCAGCCCCGCGATGCGCAAGATCCGCTCGCAGGCAGCGCTGGTGGCGAATGTCGACATCCCTGTCCTGCTGCTCGGCGAGAGCGGCACCGGCAAGGAAGTTCTGGCGCGGCTCATTCACAAGCTTTCGCCGCGGGCGCACCGCACGTTCCTGAAAGTGAATTGCGCCGCCGTCCCTGCCGATCTGCTGGAAAGCGAACTGTTCGGCTACGAGCCCGGCGCATTCACCGGTGCCACGCACGCCAAGCCCGGCAAATTCGAACTCTGCAATAAGGGCACAATCCTGCTCGATGAAATCGGTGAGATGCCGCCGCTTTTGCAGGCGAAGCTGCTGCACGTTTTGCAGGATCAGCAGTTCTCGCGCCTCGGAAGCCGTTCGGTCATCAAGGTCGATGTCCGCATCCTGGCCGCGACCAACATCAACATTCCCGAAGCGCTCGCCACCAAGCGGCTGCGCGAAGACCTTTATTACCGTTTGAACGCCTTCACGCTCAGCTTGCCGCCGCTGCGCGAACGCAAGGAAGAGATTCCGATTCTCCTGAAGCACTCGATGACGCAGATGGCTGAGCGCTACGCGCGCACGCCGCTGCCGCTTTCCCCGGCGTTGCTGCAGGCTTGCCAGAATCACTCCTGGCCCGGAAATCTGCGCGAGCTGAATAATTTTCTGAAACGATATCTGATTCTCGGGGACGAGAATCTTGCCGTCACTGAGCTCTTGCCGAAAAATGACGGCACAGGTGGCGGACCCGGCGATGCTTATGGAAAGAAATCAGACACCGGAGGCCTGAAGTCTCTCGGACGTTCCGCCAAAGATGAAGCCGAGGCGCAGGCGATCACGCAGGCCTTGGAACAAACCAACTGGAACCGCAAACAGGCGGCCGCGCTGCTGCAGATCAGCTACAAGGCCCTGCTGTACAAGATCCGCCAATACGGCATTGCCGAAGCTAAGAGCCACCACAAGCTATCGGCCGGGGCGTAACAGCTTCCGATCGACAATCGGCTTGAGGCCGATGTCATCCCGAGAAGGGTCCCGGTTCTCCGATCAGTGGTCAATCTCTCACCTAAGGACAATGAGTGTAATCGGGACGTTCTGCCAACGACGCAAGTAGGTTAGTGACGAACTCGGATTAAAAGCAAGGTCTGATCGTCCTGCTGCAAGCCGTGCTGGCGCACTTGCTCAATGATGCGTTCCCAGATTTGCGGTAAAGGCTCCGCAGAGTGCTGCGTCAACAGTTGTTCCAAACGGACAAGACCAAATTCTTCGTCCCCATCATTGGATACTTCCGATATGCCGTCGGTAAGCATCAGGAATAGATCACGCGATGAGTAAGGAACGCGCTGGCTCGCGTAGCAACCTCCGGGGATCAGTCCCAGAGGAAACTGTTCCATCGAGAGCCGGGCGGTATCTTGGGTGCGATCGCGATAGTGCAGGATAGGAACGTGACCGGCCAACGCATATTCCGCCTGCGACGAACCGTCGAACTGGAGCAGCGCCAGGGTGGCATACATATCTAGTTTCTTAACGGCAGGGAGCACGCGATCCGCACTTTCAAGCAGAGCCGTGGGGGTTTGCCGGAATTCAAGCGAAACTCGCATGGCGGTTTTCAACATTCCCATCAACTGGCCCGCAGCCAAACCGTGTCCGGAAACGTCGGCAACATAGACCAGTAAATTTCCGTCGCTCTCGATTACGTCGATTAAGTCGCCGCCCATCTCGGCACTGGGCAGTGATTTGCCGTAAACCTCAAAGACTGCGTTGTGAAAAGAAATGGGAGGTACCAGGGTAGCCTGGATGTCGTGGGCCAAAGAAAGCTCTGTCTGCATACGGACGCTGGCCACGCCCTCCGTACCAGCGAAGAACAGCAGAAATCGAGCCCCCAAACCGATACCAACCAAGACGCCGATCGCATCGAATAGCACGCGCCGATGTACTGGGACAGGGACCGGGATAGCCGTCAAAAAGTGCGAGGCCCAGTAGCCCAGCCAGGCGGTCAAGCCAACCAGCAGAAGCAGGAGAGGGATAACACGAACTCTTTTGATTCCGGCGACCCTAAGCGCCGTCGCCCCCGTGCCTACTAAGACAGGCCAAAAGAAACCTCCGCCGACGCGCGAGGCATTGAGCTGCAATAGATCGAACGCGAAACCGCCGGCGGCACCGACAAAGAAGTACCCCGCCAGGAACATCTTCATCCGCCGTAGCGGCAGCGCGCGCCAGTAGGGACTGAAGAAGTTTGGATACCCTGAGACCAAACCTGCCCACTTGCGAGTTTTCATGCTGCCGATTGTAGCGGGGAAGGCGAGGATTCAACCTCGCAATTCTCTCCGTGAACGGAACACTCTACGGCCAACCGTCGAGAACATTACACTCAATGACGCAGAAGGGTCGCCGGCCTCGCCGCCGCAGGATGACATCATTATCCTATTGAGCCGCTACGGAACCTGCAGCGTGACCGTCCTGCTCTTCACGTCGCTCCCTGCGGTTGCCGTAACTGTGATGGTGTAATTCCCGGCGGGAGTGCCGGCAACCGGAGGCTGAACCGCGGTGTGGCTGCATGCCGGAAGTAGTAAAAGCAGTCCGAAGAGCAGGCCAAGCATCATCGGCGCGATGAACCGGCGCCGGCCAGTTCGGAATCCCGCTCCCAGGAATGCGAGTCCGGGGACCAGCAGCCAGATCGCATAAAATCTCGGCACCAACAGGCTGCCGGTTACGATGGGACGCGGCTGCGTCGTGATGTTCAGCGTCGAGGTGATGCCACTGGTGCTGTTCAGCGTCGCCGGGCTGTTGGTGAAATTGCAGGCTGCGCCCGTGGGCAGATTGGAGCAGGAAAGCGAGACACTCGTCGCATAAATCGGATGCGGCGTCAGTTGCACCGTATAGGGCGCCGTGTCGCCGGCTGCGGCAATGGTCTGGTTATTGGGGCTCACCGACATCGTGTAATCCGACATGAGAGCAGGAACAGAGGTTTGCGCCAGAACGATGTTACCCGGTCCCATCACCTGTACCGTCCCGCCATTGAACGTCGCTTGACTCCCGCCACTGGTCGCGGTGGGGGTTACCACGATGGTGAGAGTAGCCGTCGACCCAGACTGCAACTGCTGCAGGTTGCAACTGATGCTTTCGCCGGTCGAGGCGCCGCCGCAAACACCGCCAGTGAAAGTGGCGGAAACAAACGTCAAAGGAACGCCGGTAACCGAAGGATTGAGATTATCCGTGACGGTGATGGTGTTCGCGAGGTCGGGACCGTTATTCGTAATCGTGTAGGTAAAGGTTGCCTGATTGCCCGCACTGATATAGGTCTGATTCTGTCCGATTGTCAGCACCCCGGAAATTGACAGACTCAGAGCACTGCCCAACTGAGCTGCGAAGGAGTCGGTGCCGCCATTGTAACTACCGCCCTCGGCGGCAGGAAGCGGCTCAGCCACGCGCAGATCGGCGGCATTGGTGTCGCCCGCCAGATAAGCGTTTTGATTCACGTCGAGCGCGATGCCGGTGCCTTCGTTGAGCCCGTGCCCTCCGAAATAAGATGCCCAGGATGCGGTCTGACCCTGGCCCGTCACAGCGACTGTGTTGATTCGCGCAATGAACGCATCCTGAGTCGCGTTGAACCCGCACTGCAGCGGACCGCAGTTGAGGGTGGGGAAATCCGGGGACTGTGTCCATCCGGTGAGCAGCGCGCCGCTGCCGCTATCCACGACGATGGCCAGTCCTTTCTCGTCCGCCGAGCCGCCCAGATACGAGAAATAGCTCAGGGTCACGTTGGTTGCGGTACCGGTCGTGCTGGTGGGATTGCTCAAACGCGCCACAAAGGCATCGCTGGCCGGCGGCGATCCCGCGGGCGTGGGGCAGGTCCCAGAAGTCACACTCGGGGTGTCAAGACAATGCTGATAAGCCGCCGATGTGCTCAGGGACGTAACGCTCGAGGCGATGTCGGTGGAATTCGTTGTGCCAATGATGTACGCGTTGGCTGCGCCAGGATCGAGGGCGACGCCCAAGCTGGAGTCGGTGCCGGTACCTCCGACATAGGTCGACCATACCAGTTGCTGGCCTTGCGCCGCGTTAGGATTCAGTTTCGCCACGAAGGCATCGGGGTTATTGTTCGGCGACACGCCGCAGGTTACCGGTCCTATGATTACGGTCGTGGGCGGCTGGTTGATACAGGGCTGGTATGCGTTGAGGATGGGAAAGTCGGTGGTTTGACTTTGTCCGCTATAGCTGAAATTCGTGGTTCCGGTGAAATAGATGTTGCCGTTGGTGTCGACGGCGATGCCGCCGCCGTCCGCGATCAGGTCACCCGTCGGGAAGCTCCCCCCGCCAAAGTAAGTTGAATACGCGATGCTTCCGGTCCGCGGCGCATTGGTGTTGACTTTCGTCACGAAGAATTGCGTGGGAGCACGAGGCGAGATTTGGAACGGCAGCGCCTGGGGCAGAGTGCTCGCCGGAAATTGATCGGTAGTGCTGGCGGCATCGGTCGACTGGGTCGTTCCGGTCACATAGACGAATCCCGAGGCATCAATGGTCATGCCGCTGGCGGCATCGGTGTTGTTGCCGGAGAGATAAGACGAATAAAGCAGCGCCTTTCCGTCAAACCTGAGCGCGCTTACGAAAACGTGGGACGTACCCACGCTGCCCGGTTCCGGCGTGGTCTGGTACGCGGTGGTCGGAGTCGTCGGGAAATCAGCCGTACCGCCAAGTCCGGAGGTAGTCGTTCCTGCCACAAAAGCGTCGCCGCTGCCGTCGACTTTAATTCCAACCGGACTATCGACACCCCCGCCACCAAGATAGGAAACGAAATCAAGAGCAGCGACAATCGATCCTAAGGGCGGCGTGATCTTCGCGATGTAAAGATTCTGCGTACCGGCGAGATTTCCCTGGAGGTTTCCAGCCGCGGGAAGCCCGGGAGAAGTCGTCGAACCCGTCAGGTAAATATTGAAACTGCCATCGACCGCGATCGAAGTAGCTGCTTCATCTCCTGTGCCACCGAAATAACTCGAGAAGCTCAGGATGGGATCGATGATCAGTTCGCGCGAGCGGTCATAATGACCGAGGCTGAATCCGGCGCGATCGTGTCCACGCAGATCAAAATTCGCGTGGACCGGCTGCCTTTTGCCGGCTAGGTCCTGGTAGACGCGCGGGGCTTCGAGACGCACACTGGTTTCCGCCGTGTGGATGACCAGAGCGCCGTCCTGCAACTCCAGCCGCTTCGCCCCATTGAACTGCAGCTCGGCCTGCGCCGGATCGGCACCGGGAGCGATCTGAAAGTCGTACTCAAGGTGTCCTTGATTGCCGTAGAAGACGAGGTTGATTCCGGGGTAGATGTTCTCGTAGCGGACGCGCGCAAACTGCGGCACTCCCGACCGCCACTTTGCCGGATCGTTCCCGATGAAGTAATTGCTCTTCCCGGGCAGCGAGTCGGAGCCTGTTACTACAGCGCGCGGATTCGCACCCGCCAGCTTCATTTCCAGTGAATTGACGTGGACCTGATTCTGCGAATGTATGGAACGATCGTTGGAACGACCGGCCACCAGGCTCAGAGTCGCGCCTTGTGATCCCAGAAAGAGGCTATATCCGGAGCCCCGGGCCATAAACCTGGCGCGGGCATCGGAGGGATCGAGATTCGCCTGACCCTGGTTGGGCTCAAAGATCAGCGGCAATCCGGCGAAAAGAGAACGGGCTTTCACTGCAGCTTGAGCGTGGGCTTCGGCCGTAGCGTCAGCCGTGGGGAGAAGGTTCGATCCGGATATGGGGGCGGCGGCAAGTTTTCCGGCCACATCGTGCGGATGAAAGCTCCCGGCAAAAATAGCGCATCCGGCGGCCAGCAACACGATTCCGGCGGCAAAAATACGGAGTTGCCTAACCGAAGCTCCCCAACAACGGCGATCCACGTTCACGCGTTCCTCCGATGCAATCAAGTCAGTTTCCCGCACATTTCGCTTCGTCCAAGCCTGAATCGCACTGATCGTGTGAGATGAGAGACGCGCACAAGTCAGTCCGGACCGGTCTCGTCTTGCCGATTGCTCAGGCGAGCCAAGCCCGCAGCGTGCTGGAGACTGGAACTGGCGGAAAAAATTAAATAACTACTTAAACATCTGAAGGATAGGCAAGTCAAGCCGTCCGGCCCCCGGCTGCTCTAAGATTGCTGAGATGCAGCCAGTCGGCGCCCAAGATGCCCCCTGCCAATCTTCTGCCCCAGAAACTTTGGCGGTGGTCATCGATCCATATCGCGCCGGAAGTTCGAACCGAATTGACGGACTCAGTTCGGCCGGCATTTTGCTGTTGCAAAGTTTCCGAAATTTAATTAATTGTGGGGTTCGGTATCCTTCCCGGGGCGTTTGTTGTTGAACACCCAATTCAACTGAGTAGCCGGCATTTCTGGTGGGAATGCAAGCGAATCCACAAGAACGGCGGACGATGCGGCGCTTCGACATGCGCTTGCCGGCCGTGGTGCGGATCGAAGGCTCGGAAGAGTTTCAGACCGAGACGCAGAACGTCAGTGCGCGCGGCGTGTTCTTTTACGTGCAGCACGCCCTCGCGTCTGGAGCCAGGCTCGAAATGACTCTGACGTTTCCTCCCCACATTACTCTCACCGATTCCGTACGAGTGCGCTTCAGCGCGCGGGTGATTCGGGTGGAAGAGCCGCTGCCTTCCGCCCGCATCGGCGTCGCCGCGTTGATCGAGAATTACGAGTTTCTGCGCTCAAACGGCGCTCCCGATTTTTTCACTGCTTTGCAAAGGGAGTGGAAGGCGTCGAACTGACTTCAGCCTTGTTACTCCGGGCACATTCCTCGGTCCAGCCAGTCTGCTAAAGTAAGCCTTCCCATGAAATTGTCGGTGGTGATGCCGGTCTACAACGAGCAAGGGACGCTGCGCCAGGTGATCGAGCGGGTCATGGCCGTCAACCTGGAGATCGAGCTGCTTTGCGTCGACGACGGCTCGTCCGACAGTTCGCGCGAGATTCTCGCGAGCCTGCAGGGTCAATGGCCGCAGATGCGGGTCTTTCTTCAGCCTAGAAATATGGGCAAGGGGGCGGCGCTGCGCCGCGGAATTCAGGAAGCGACGGGTGATTACGTGATCATTCAGGACGCCGACCTGGAATACGATCCCAACGATTATCCGCGGCTGCTGGGTCCGCTCGAGAGCGGCCAGGCTGACGTGGTCTATGGCTCCCGCTTTCTGGGCAGCGGGCCGCACCGTGTCTTGTACTTCTGGCATTCGGTGGGCAATCGGCTTCTTACGCTGCTCTCGAACATGATCACTAACCTCAACATGACCGACATGGAAACTTGCTACAAAGTGTTTCGGCGCGAAGTCATTCAGGCAATTCCTCTGGAAGAAGATCGCTTCGGATTTGAGCCCGAAGTCACGGTAAAAATTGCGAAGCGACGATTGCGAGTTTACGAGGTAGGCATCAGCTATTGGGGCCGGACCTACGAAGAAGGCAAGAAGATCGGCTGGAAAGATGGAGTGCGCGCGCTGTGGTGTCTGGGAAAATACGCGCTGAAAAACTGATCTAGTCCTGCGACCAATCCTTCCCCAAATCCCTTAGTTGCTGCTTCAATCTCGCAAATCTACGCACCAGTGTTCCAATGTAAAAGAGATGGATCACCCAGGTTGCGATATAAGCGGCGAACAGAAATTTCACGGCGTTCATTTTCCACTCCTCGTCAGCGGCATGCTGGCCTTATTGGAATCACGATCGCCTGATAGCGATTCCATTGCGTGCGCCTCGTCGATCTCGCGCTGCAAAACTTCCAGCCGGTATCGCGACCAGCAGACCAGA
>Ga0335078_10014418_pt1 | contig 11722 bp, 15 predicted proteins | sample Lox_Sample_32_FD_206711 | JGI IMG/M metagenome (GOLD analysis project Ga0335078, IMG submission 206711) | Soil microbial communities from Loxahatchee National Wildlife Refuge, Florida, United States - Lox_Sample_3.2 | ecosystem: Environmental > Terrestrial > Soil > Wetlands | place: USA...
GCCGCCATTTCAGCCAGTCTTTGGCGCTGGACAGCCTGGGCATTCTGTTTCCGTTTTTGATCTCCTCAATTTTAAAAACGGCGCAGGGCTCCTCCACAGTCGCCATCATCACCGCGGCGTCTATTGTTCAGCCTTTGTTGCCGACGCTGGGTTTGGCCACGGGAAAAGGCTCACTGTTCGCCGTGCTGGCCATGGGCGCAGGGTCCATGATGATTTCCCACGTGAATGACGCCTATTTCTGGGTGATTTCCAGGTTTTCCGGACTGGATTTGAAAACTACGCTCAAAGTCTATTCGGTCGCTTCGGTGCTGATGGGGCTGGTTTCGCTGTTGATGATTTATTTGTTGAACGCGATCCTGCCCTGAACTGATTATGCATATCCTGATTGCCCCTAATGCCTTTAAGAATAGCCTGGATGCAACGGCAGCGGCTGAAGCCATCCGGCAAGGACTGCAGCAGAGCAAGCTGAAATGTACCTGCGAATGCTTTCCGGTGGGCGACGGAGGAGACGGCACAGCTACCCTGCTTACCCAAAAAAGCGGCGGCACAATTGTCTCTGCCAAAGTCCACGATCCCTTGGGTCGAAAAATTCGCGCACCGTTCGGACTGATTGACGATGGTGCTACAGCGGTGATTGAAATGGCTGATGCTTCCGGTTTGCGGCTGTTGCGCCGTGAAGAACTCGACCCGTTGCACGCCAATACTTTCGGCACGGGCGAATTGATCAAATGCGCCCTCGATAAAGGTGTTGATAAAATCATCGTCGGCATCGGCGGTAGCGCCACGGTGGATGGCGCCACCGGCATTTTGTGGGCGTTGGGCGTTCATTTTCTGGATGCCAACGGGAGAATTTTGTCCAACCTGCCGGCTGACCTTGCCGGACTTGAATCCATTGATTTATCCGATCTGGACCAACGGGCGCAGCGTTGTACCCTGACCGTTCTCTGTGACGTGGAAAATACGCTGCTGGGCGAAACGGGCGCAGCGACAGTTTTCGGCCCGCAAAAAGGCGCGACAGAAACGGTCGTTAAAAAACTGGAAGCTGCACTTACAAAATTTCGCGACGTCGTGTTCGGGCAGACCGGCCGGGATTTGGCGGCGATTAAATACGGAGGCGCCGCCGGCGGCGTGGCTGCGGGATTGCGGGGTTTGCTGAATGCGAAACTGGTAAATGGAATAGATTATTTCCTGGACGTCATCGGTTTCGAAATTGCCCTTCAGAAGGCCGACCTGGTTATTACTGGTGAGGGGCAAATAGACGGGCAAACCTTGAAAGGCAAGGCACCATTCGGGGTTGCGTCGAGAGCCGTGAAAAGGGCAATCCCGGTAATCGGCCTGGCCGGCCGGGTGTCGCCGGACGCGGGGGTGTCGTTGCGCGGATATTTTGCTCGGTTGCTGGCCATCAACCCTCCCTCTTTGGAATTGGACAAAGCCTTGAAACGGACTGCCCCAAACTTGCGACGGACGGCGACGGAATTGGGAAACGAATTGGCTTTGAAAATGTAATATGAGCGTTGCCAAGCGATGGCGGCTGGGCAAAAATTGTGCCTTGCATTTCCGCGATAAAATTATACCGTGGGACAAACTGTCAACTTGGCGCACAGCCATACGTGCTGCGGGCAAGAAACTGGTTGTCACTAATGGCTGCTTCGACATCCTGCATCTGGGTCACGTCAGTTATCTCGAATCGGCGCGTAACCTCGGTGACGCGCTGCTCGTCGGCGTCAACGGCGACAACTCTGCGCGCCAGTTGAAGGGCAAGGGGCGTCCGGTGAATTCCGAAGCCGACCGCGCGGCCGTGCTGGCGGCGCTGGCCAGCGTGGACGGCGTCTGTATTTTTGCGGATGAATCGGCGAAGAAATTCCTGTCGTTGGCCCGGGCCGATATTTATGTCAAAGGCGGCGATTATACCCTGGACACGTTGAACCAAGAAGAGCGCCGCGTGGTCGAGGCAGCGGGCGGACGAATTGTGATTTTCCCACTTGTGCCCGGCAAGTCCACGACGGCGTTGTTAGAAAAGATTTCGCAATTGTAAGTCCGGAGGATGCCGTGTCGGCGTCCCGGATTTTTGCTAAAGCGGGACGGCGGCACGCTGTCCTTCCCAAACACATGAAGATTCTGGTCATTGCCATGGCGGGCATCGGGGACGCGTTGCTGGCGACACCGCTCATCCACGAACTGCGCGCAAATTTTCCCGACGCGACAGTGGACGCGCTGGTATTGTGGGCTGGTTCCAGAGATTTGCTGGAAAATAATCCGCATCTCAACCGCGTTTACCAAAAGAACCTCGTCACCGCCGGCAGGCCGGATGTTGCCGGAAGACTGGAGGCACTGCGATTTTTCTGGTCGTTACGGCGGGGTCGTTACGATGTTTCCATCAACACGCATCCCCAAAGCCAGAGGCTTTATCGCCTGGCGGCACGCATTGTCGGGGCGCCCATGCGCATCAGCCACGAATATGAATGTTTCGGTGCGTTCGACCGGTGGCTCGTGAACCGCACGCTGCCACAGGATTACACCCGGCATTCCATTGAAAATAATTTCGACGCGTTGCCACTGCTCGGCGCGCGGAAAAAACTGTCCGTGCATGAAATTGAAATTTTTCTGACGCCGGACGAGGAAAGGTGGGCGGATGATTTTCTGGCCCGGCATAAGCTTAGCGATCGCAAGTTGCTGGGGGTTCACGTCGGTTCCGGTTCCACTAAAAACCTGCCGCTCAAGCGCTGGCCATTGAAAAATTATATTGGGCTGGTCCACCGTTTGAATCGCGAGCGGCGCGATATCAGCGTCCTGCTTTTCGGCGGTCCGGATGAAATCAAAGATCATGAAGTGATACTGGCCCAGGCGGACCGCAGCCTGACACTGGACGCGGAGCCGCAAAATTTCCGTCAAACGGCGGCATTGATGAAACGTTGTCACTCTTTTCTTAGCGTGGACACGGTATTGATGCATCTGGCCGCAGCAATGAAAATCCCGAAGCAAATCGTTATCGAGGCGCCGACGCTGAACGTGACCAATTTCCCTTATGGCAACCCTTTCACGCTTGTGAGAAATCCGGTCGTCAATGGGCGCGGACTGGATTTCTATCGTTACGATGGTGGCGATATCAAAGGCACACGCGAGGAATTACTGGCGTGCATGGCGTCGGTAAATGTCGGGGACGTATTTGCAACGGTGACGAGATTGATTTGAATGGTGAGGCAGGCAGTTCTTTGCCACGGCAATCCATTCGCACATCTTTGCGCGCGGAGCGACGCGTGCTGCCAATTACAGGGTAAAGCCTGCCGACTTTGCGTCCGCCGCAAACATTTTCACGGTGTCCAGCGACATCTCCTGCAAGCCGATCCCCGCAAGCTTGAAAGCCTTGTTCAGAATGTCATGCGTAACGGTCACGATGTGGCACCCGCAGGCGTCGGCCTGAAAGATGTTCAGCACCTCGCGCACGCTGGCCCAAAGCAATTCGGCTTGCGGCAGCCCGGCCAATTTCTTTTTAGCCTCACGCATGTGAGGCATGGGATCAACCCCCGTGTCGGCGATGCGCCCCGCGAACACGGATACGACGGCGGGCACCCTGGGATTGAGCGCTTGCGCGACACCGGCAACCTGTTCCTGCGTGAGAATGGCGGTGACGTTGATCTTCACGCCTTCGTGCGTCAGATCCCGCACCAGCGACAATGACGATTCACCGTGCGTATTGGTGATGGGGATTTTGACATAAACGTTTTTCGCCCAGCCGTTGATTTTGAGCGCCTGCCGCCGCATTTCAGAAAATTCATCGGAAAACACCTCAAACGAAATCGGCTTCACCGTGATAGTTTGCAGGATGTCTCTGGCGAACGCCTCAAAATCCGTCAACCCGGCTTTGCGCATGAGCGTGGGATTGGTGGTCATGCCCTGGACGAGCGGATTGGCATTCAATTGAAGCATCCCCGCCTTGTCCGCGCCATCGGCGAAGAGTTTTACTTTTAAATCCTTCAGCATGCTCATGTTTGCATTGGCTGGTTACGTCAGTTTTTTTGATTCGCGCAAAATAATGTCCGCGGCTTCGGCCAAATTGCCAGCGGAAAAATGCGGTTTCTGCCGCAGTTCCTCCGCATAGCCATGATCAATAAAAACCGTGCGGCAGCCGGCGGCGTGGCCACAATCCACATCGCGCCAGCGATCACCAACCATCCAGCTTCGCTTGAGGTCAATGCCCAATTCGCGCGCCGCGTGCAGCAACATACCGGGTTTGGGCTTGCGGCAATCACAGTCCGATTTGTCCCCGCCGGGGTGATAGCAGACCTCTACGCGGTCAATCGGCAGCCGGCGGCACATTTCGGTGTGAATTGTTTCCACCAATTCCTTTTTGAGCGTGCCGCGGCCAACATCGGGCTGATTGGTGGCCACGACGATGAGGTAGCCGGCCTGCTTGAGCCTGACGCACGCGGCAGCAACGCCCGGCAAAATATCACATTCGCTCAAATCTCTCGGTGGATACGGCTTGCGGTCGCGCTCCAGCGCACGATTGATGACGCCATCACGGTCGAGAAAAACAGCGCGCCGGACTTCGGACTTCGGGCTTCGGACTTCGGACTTCACCGCGTACTTTCCCATTTCGTCTGGCCGACCTTCAATTTCGGGTGCGAAACCAGCAAATGCCAGATGACTGCCTGGAACGCCTCAGTGTGCGGTGTGACGTGGGCAGGATTCACCGTCGGCACGATGACGCACGCCGTGGCCTCCTTCGCCGTGTAGCCACCGTCACGTCCGACGATGCCGACAATGGCAGCGCCGGCTTTTTTGGCGAGTTGAATGGCACTGACAAGGTTAGGGCTGACATTCTTTTCGAGATTACCGCCACCCACGGAGAAAATGAGCAGGCCGTCTTTCGCGTTGAGCCGGCTGCTCTTGAGCCATTCGACGAAGACCGTAGCCCAACCATCGTCGTTGGTGCGCGCGGTCAATTCGGAAACATTGTCGGTAGGCGCGTAAGCCTCGAACCCGCAGATTTTCCGGAAGTCGTTGACGGCGTGGCTGGCATTGGCCGCGCTGCCGCCAACCCCGAGAATGAACAACCGCCCGCCGCGTTCGCGCACGCGCGCCAGTTCCCCTACTGCCATTTCGATGGCGTCGGTGTTCAGTTGGGCAACCAACCGCACGACTTCATCGAGAAATTCTCTGGCAAAGCTCATGAGAGTTACAGATTATGATTTTTGGATGGCGAATGGAAGTGCTGTTTATCGTCGCCTCAAAATTGTTTCAAGTTCCGCCAAACCGGCCTGCGACCCGATCTCGTAAAAACGCTCGTGTACTTCGTAACCGGCCAGTTGCTTTTCCCGGACGAGTTTGCCCATGACTTCCGCCAGATCAAAAGGCTTGTCGGCCGGGTACGCATTGAACACTGTTGCCTGGAACACGCTCAAGCCGTAATCAATATGCTGCATTTCGGGCAGGCGGTTCTTTTTGTCATAAACCACGACGCCGCCATCGCGGAAAACCACGTTGCTGATATCATAGCGGCCCTTATTGTGATAAACGGTCATGCAGCCGAGCTTGCCACTACGACGGAAAAATTCCGCGACGGGCCGGTACTCAACCGGCAGATACGAATCGCCGTAAAGCACAAAAAATTCCATGCCCAGCATCGGCAACGCGCGCTTGAGCGCGCCGCCCGTGCCAAGTAATTTCGGGCCGTCGAAGGCATAATCGAGTTGGAGACCGAAAGTCGAACCATTGCCAAATGCGCGCTGAATCATTTCGCCGAGATGGCCGACACAGAGCACAGCGCGGCGGATGCCGCGCGAATGAAGCAATTCCAGTTGATGCGCCAGAAATGGTTTGCCGGCGACGGGGATGAGCGATTTGGGGATCCTTTCGGTGATGGGATGCAACCGCGTGGCGAGTCCGCCGGCGAGAATGGCAACGGGGATTTCCAACGGCGCGCTCACGAAATCACCAGTTTCGTCCCTTCAAAATCGAACCGGAACCGGACTTCCTTGAGCCCGGCCTGCCGCAGAGCGTGGCGCAGTTTGGCTTTATCCTCGGCATAAAACATGAGGAAGCCACCACCGCCCGCGCCGATGAGCTTGCCACCCAGCGCACCGCTGGCCATCGCGAGGTCATACCACTCGTTGATTTTGGGGTTGCTCATGCCGCCACTACGCTGTTTTTTGCGCTGCCAGTGCACGTCCATGAGGCGCGTGAATTCGTGGAGGTCGCCATTTTCCAGCGCCCGCTGACTCTGCAGCCCCAGTTCCTTCGTGAAGTGCAGATTCTCAATCATGGCCTGGTCGTCCTGTTTCGACTTCTGGTCCTGTTCCTTCAGAATGGCCGAGGCCGAGCGGGAATAGCCGGTGAAAAACAAAAGCAGATTGTCTTCCAGATTGTCCCGCGTTTCCCGGGAAAGTTTCAGCGGCCACGCCTCGACTTCGCCATTCTCCAGGAATTTAAAGCAGGTGATGCCGCCGTAGGCCGCGATGTATTGGTCCTGTTTGCCAATGGGTTCCTTCAACCGGACGAGTTCGATTTCACAGGCTTGGGCCGCGAGTTCGGCGGGATGAACGAGACTGTTTTTATGGGTGTGCAATGCCTTGAGCAGGGCGGTTGTGAAACTACCGGATGAACCCAACCCGGTGCCGGCGGGGATGTCGGCCATCGAAGCCAATTCCAGCCCGCGACCGTCCATACCCAGCAAGGCAAATGCTTCGCGAATAATCGGGTGTTCAAGTTCGCCGGCCTCGCTTACCCGCTCCAGGCGCGAATACTTTACAATCAAGTCGGGTCTGAAATTCTCGTGCAGGGTGATATAGACATACCGGTCAATCGCAGCGGCGATGAGGAACCCGCCGAATTTTTCATAATACGACGGCAGGTCCGTACCGCCGCCGCCCAGAGTGACGCGCAAGGGTGAACGGGCAATAATCATTTCAGTTTTCGGTTTTAAGCTTATGAGCGCGCGGAGCCAAAGTGAAATCCGCTCTTTTGATATATGCTTTCAACAACCCGGAGCGCAACGCGGATTTCCGCCAGGCCGGCGCCGGGTTTTCGTTTCAATTGAATGTCTTTTTCGAACTCGACCATCTCGTTTCGCCAGGATTCATCCGGACCGCGATATTCATACAATTTCGTGTCCGGGGGCCCCATTTCCGGTTTCATCTGGTAATGATAAAGTTTCTCGACGCCGTAACTGCCGCCCAAACCTTCAATGTGCAGCTTGGCATTGCCCCCGTAAATTTCAAACGAGAAAAGATTTTTCCATTCCGTGCAACTGACGTGCAACCATGCCATTTGGCCCTTGGCCGTGCGCAAATCCAAAAAGGCATTGTCGTCCACGGGCATTTTCCAAAAAAAGGTTGCCGCATGCCCATTAACCTTTGTGAATCGGCCGAGAAACCAGCCGGCCAGATCAATCAAGTGAATTCCCTGGTCAATCAACTCGCCGCCTCCGGAGAGTTTCGGATCGGCCCGCCATTCCTGGTCGTAGCCCACCCGTCCACCGTGGCCGTAGCGGGCACGGATGAACATCAAATCACCCATCGCGCCGGATTCAAAAATCTCCCGCGCCTTGCGAAACGCAGGATGATAACGATGATTAAAACCAACGCGGACGCGCACACCGTGCTCCCTGGCCAGCGCAATCAATTCGTCAACTTGGCCGACGGAAACGCCTGCCGGTTTTTCAACGAGCACGTGTTTGCCCGCGCGAATTGCAGTGGCCGAAACTTCCGCCAGCGCTGAGTTGATGGTGGCCACGACGACCGCGTCCACTTGCGGATCAAGAACCGCTTGCTTGAAATCGGTTACTGCCCGGCCGGTTTGAGCGAGCTTCGCCAATTCCTCAGCTCGCGCGCGGTTCGTGTCGCAGGCCACAACCAATCGTGAACCGGCGGGCATGCCGGCCAACCGCTTTTTTCCGATGAGTCCGCAACCGATGATAGCGTAGTTCATTTGCCCCCCCATGTCTTGCCGCGGTCCTTCGGCACGACGCGGCGCAGCGTATAAATGTCACTGCCCAGGTCCTTCTTGAATTCGTGAAGTTTTTCCCATGGATCCCAGACCGCGCTGATGAGCTTGCCGGTGATACCGTCGCTTTTCTCCGAGAGCAGAAATTCCACAAGGCCAAAGACCTGTTCCAACTTGCCGCAATTGTCGCGGGAAAGGTTGCTGGCGGACTCAAATTCAGCCTGGCCTGCCAGCGCCGCACCTCGCGCCAGAACCTGCTCGGTCATGCGCGTGAAAATGGCTCCAGGCGCAACGGCATTAATGTCCAGCGGTGAACCGTGCCATTCGGCGGCGAGCGTTTCCACCAGCCGCACCACACCAGTTTTGGCGATGCTGTAAGCGGCGAAATTCGGACGCGGACGCGTTGAGCCGCCACCGGAGAAGCAAATCACTTTGGCGCGGCGCGATGTTTTCTTCAACAACGGATAGAAAGCGCGGATGGCAAAAAAAGTTCCATCGAGGTTCACCCCCAGATTTTTCCGCCACGCCGATGGATCTATTTCCATTGCGAGTCCAATTGGCTCCTGAACCCCGGCGCAGCAAATCAGGCCGTCCAGTATCCCCCATTTTCTGGCCACCGCCCGGGCGCAGTGTTGCAGTGTCGGCCAATCAGAGACATCGCATCGAAAACTGAATCCGTCCTGCGGCGAGCGTGCGAGGCGGCAGATCGCATGGCCTCTGGCGGTCAGCGAATCCGCAAGAAATTTGCCGATGCCGCTGCTGCTGCCCGTGATGACCAGGTTCATCGGCGTTGGAGAACCCACTGGTTTCTTTGGAGCCATTGGAGCGTGCGAATGATGGATTGCTCGATCGTCAGTTCCGTTTTCCAGCCGGTGGCCCGGATTTTCCTGGTGTCCAGGAAAATGAATGGGTTATCCCCCACCCAACCTTTGGTGCCGCCGGTGTATTCCAGTTGCGGTTTAAAGCCGAGCGCGCTGCAAATGTAGTTTACCGAGTGGTTGACCTCGACATATTCGTCGGTCCCGAGATTGTAAATTTCAACATTGTGTTTGGCCTGCTTTGCCGTGGCGCGATTTGTAACGTGCAGCATCGCTTCAAGGCAATCGCCGATATAGAGATAGGATTTGCGTTGTTTGCCGTCGCCCAGCACTTTCAGGTGATCGGGATGGGCAAGCAGCTGTTTGTAAAAATCAAACACATGCCCATGCGTGTAACGCTCGCCCAGAATCGAGACAAATCGAAAGATGTAGCCCTCAAACTCGAAACCTTCGCAGTAGGATTGGATCAGACATTCACCGGCAACCTTGGACGCGGCATACAGGGAAGTCTGGATCGGAAACGGCGCGTCTTCCGGTGTGGGCATCTTCTCCGTTTCGCCATAAACGCTGCCGGTGGAGCTGAACGCAATGCGTCGGATGCTGTTGGCGCGCATCGCTTCGAGTACATTGAAGGTGGCGATGGTGTTTTGCTGCAAATCCCTGGACGGATGTTCGAGGCCAAAACGAACGTCGGCGTTGGCGGCGAGATGAAAAACCGTCTCGCAACCTGCCATTGCCCTGGTCAACGCCGGCAGGTCGAGGTTGTCGCCCTCGACAAGCTTGAAGCCCGGATTTTTGAGCGCGCCGTCGAGAAATTCCCTTTGGCCGGTGGAAAAATTATCCCAACCGACAACCCGCTTGGCGTTGGCGAGCAGCCGGTCCACAAGATTGCTGCCGATGAACCCGGCCGCGCCGGTCACGAAAATCGTGCTCATTGTGAGGGTGAAGTGTAACTGCACCAGTTCACCATCGCCAGCAATTACTGCCCCGTAACCTGTGCCCGGACCAGTTCGCAAAGCTTCACAGCCAGTTGGTCCCTAATGCCATAATATACGCACTGACCGTCTCGTGCGCGGGTCAGAATGCCCGACGCCGCCAGCAATGCGAGGTGCTTGGAAACGTTCGCCTGCGTTGAGCCAGCTGCTGACACAATATCGTTTACCGTGCGCGGTTCTTTACAGACCGCCTGCAAAATCCGCAGCCGTGTCGGCTCGCCCAGCATCTTGAATCGCATGGCGATCTGTTCCAACTCGCCCGCGGCCGTCACCCGCCAAAAGTTTTCCTTTGACATATCTCTATTTAGTTATATGATTATAACATGATTAGTTTGTTTGTCCAACGTAAAATGACCGGTCAGAAAAGGAGTCGGTCATGATTTTACGGATCCTGATTGGCGCGGTTTCGGGAGCCGCTTTCGGCTTCGGCCGGTATAAACTTGTCGGTTGCTCCACTGGTGCCTGCCCGTTGACAAGCAATCCTGTTGTCAGCACGCTATACGGCATGGCCGTGGGCGCGTTGATCGCCGGCAGTTTCCATTAAATCCAAAACCGAAAGACATCATGAAAATGCATCTCCTCATTCGCCGGTTCGCCGGCGCGTTCATCCTTATCAGCCTGCTGTTGGCCCACTACCATAGCCCTTACTGGCTCTGGTTCACGGCCTTTGTCGGCTTCAATCTGTTCCAATCGTCGTTCACCAATTTTTGCCCGCTGGAATTGATTTTGAAAAAACTCGGCGTGGGCCGCGACGCTGGAAGCTGCTGTGCGGCTGAACCGGCTCAAACGGCGCCAGGAAAATGAACCGGACAAATTTCACCGTTGCCGCGCTGTTGCTGGCAATATTCGCCTTGAACGGCTGCGGGCACAAGCCCGCCACCGCCGCGGATTTCCTGCCGGTCGCTACCGTGCAAGTGCACGTCGCCAAGAGCAAAAGCCGCGTGGCTACAGAGGAGGACATCGGCACGGTTCGCGCCAGATTACACGCTGTCATCGAGGCCAAAGTCAGCGGCAAGATTGAGCAGATGCTCGTTGTCCCGGGGCAGCAAGTGACCAGCGGCGAGTTGCTGGCGACCATTGACGCCCGCGAGGTCCAGGCGCAACTGGATCAAGCCGCCGCCGTGCGCCAGCAGGCCGAGAGCGATTTGAAACGCGCCACCGACCTGTTCCAGCAAAAAATCCTTTCGCCGGCCGAATTTGACACCGCCCAGTCAAAGTTCCGCGTGGCCGACGCGGCGGCGGTGGAAGCAAAAACTCTGCTTGGTTATACGAAGGTTACCGCGCCATTTAATGGCGTCATCACCCGTAAAGACGCCGACGTGGGCGATTTGGCCGTGCCCGGCAAATCGCTGCTGGAAATGGAGGACGCGCGCCATCTGCGTCTGGAAGCCGATGTGCCCGAGGCGTTGGTGGACAACATCGCCCTGGGCGATAAACTGCCAATACGCATCGGCGTGCTGGAAACGAATCTTGAAGGTGTCGTCAGCGAAATCGCGCCGTCCGCCGATCCCAACAGCCGCACCTTCCTCGTCAAACTGGATTTGCCCTCCATACCCGGTTTGCGCGCCGGACAGTTCGGCCGGGTGGCGGTGCCGGTGGGCAAAACTTCGGCGCTGCGCGTGCCTGCTTCCGCCGTCTTGCAACGTGGCGAGATGGAACTGGTTTTTATCGTGACGAACGGCCACGCGCAATTGCGCATTGTTAAAACCGGCAAACACGTCGGCAACGAAGTTGAACTGGTTTCCGGCGTGGACGCGGGCGAGCAGGTGGTCGTGGACGGCGCCGGTGGTCTGGTTGATGGACAGGAAGTGACCGTCAAGCCATGAACGCGGAGTCTGACAAACCGTCAACCGGACCCCTTGGCATTGCCGGCAAAGTTGCCCGAGCGTTCATTGATTCCAAGCTCACGCCGCTCATCATCATCGCGTCGGTGCTGCTCGGTGTGTTTGCGGTGCTGATGCTGCC